>Ga0308160_10000971_pt1 | contig 44892 bp, 73 predicted proteins | sample PhyFR1_FD_201036 | JGI IMG/M metagenome (GOLD analysis project Ga0308160, IMG submission 201036) | Phyllosphere microbial communities from UC Gill Tract Community Farm, Albany, California, United States - DLSLF.R1 | ecosystem: Host-associated > Plants > Phyllosphere > Unclassified | place: USA... | reverse complement strand
ATCGCCTCTGTCGCCTGCTGCTTCGTCGCCTGCAGCGCCCTCGGCCGCTTCTGCCGCCGCCGCTGCCGCCGAGGTGGCCTCTGAGTCGACCCTCCCGTCGTCCTCATCCTCAACGCTCTCGATGCCGCCGCCACCGCCACCGCCCCCCGCGTCGGCGCTCTCAGTGTCGGCCCTCGCCGGGCAGGAGGACCTGACGGCCCTCCCTGGCCAGGCGCACCCGCTGCCCGGCGTCGAGGGCGAGATGGCCCTCGTCGGCGAGGACGGGAGCGACCCGCGGAGCGAAGGCGCACGCATCGGGATGGGCGCGCCGGCGGCTGGGCCCGAGCCTATGGATCAGGACGAGCAGCCGAGCCGGTAGCACAAGGCGCGCAGGGTCGCCCCTTTGATGTACGATCAGATGACTTGCGACAACGACCGGTTTGCGTGGCGGGTCGAATCGAGAGCGAGAGTCGAAGGAGTGTCATAGGGGATACAGAGGCGGGTGGCGTCATCCGTCTAGCGTCTAGGTGGAGGTACGGAGAGGACGGAGGCTCGTGATTGAGCGGGTGGCGAGGTCAGGCTCAGGCCTTGATGAGCTCGGCAAGCTTGCCCGACGCCTTGGCCTTGGTCAGGTCGTCCGAGCCGCCGATGTGCTGTGGCCATTGAGGGGAAGGCGGTCAGCAAGAGGACGGCGAGCGCAGGCAGGCCAGGCCCGGAGGGGACGAGGCTTGCGACGGACCTGGCCCTTGATGAAGATGTTGGGCACGGTCCGCTGGCCCGTCTTGTCGGCAAGGTAGGCCTGGATGTCGGCTCCGTTCTCCATCGTGTCAAGCCTGGGAGGTCAGGAGCTGGCGGTTAGCTTCGGCCTGGGAGCGAGGTCGCCTGGCCGAGCAAAGGGGGACGACGCACTCGAAGACCTTGACCGACTTGCCAGCGGGCAGCGAGAGGCCGTTGAGGAGCGACTTGGCCCGAGTGCAAAACGGGCAGCTTTGCTTACTCCACGCTACGATAAACTCATTCTTGATGGCTGTGTCGACGAGGGCTTTGACAGACATGGCGAGGAGAGGCGGAGGTCGTGGTTCGGTGCGCCCTCTCGTCATCCTCCGCACGCGCGCGAGACTCCGGCCGGCCAGCCTGGCTCAGCAAGGGCGAGCGAGTGGTAGAGCTGCTCGATAACGCCCACAACGCATCATGTCGACCGCCACTGCCTCCTCTACAGTATCAGCAGCAGTGGCAGCAGCGCCGAGGCAGTTTGTCGCAGCCTCGGCCCGCGTGCCTGGCGCCGTCCACGTCCTCCTGCTGACGACCGGCAGCGTCGCCTCGGTCAAGGCGCCGCTCATCGCCGACGCCCTGCTCGAGGTGCGGCCTCCATCGCTCCCGACCAGCTGGACTCTCGCCCGTGCAGCACGCACACCCCCAATCGCTGACACGTGACAGCGCCTGGCCGAGAGCAGCACCCCAACGTCCAGCTGCAAATCGTCGCGACCGAGCCAAGCTTGACCTTCTACGACCCGGCCGAGGTCGAGGCCGCTGGCAGCCGGCGCGGCAAGACGGCCCACGTCTGGCGCGACTCGGACGAGTGGCAGGTCGGTGGTCGCCCGTCGCCCTCTGCTCCGATGTCCACCGTGATGGATCTGACGAAGCCCTGAGCTCGATCGCAGAGCTGGAAGAAGATTGGCGACCCGATCCTTCACATCGAGGTGAGTAGAGACGCACACCACCTCGGGGGCCGCCGCCGCCACCATCTCTCGCGCATGCACGCAGTGCGGCTGCCGGCGCCGACCCGACCGACCATCTCGCTGACATGACATGCTCCGCTTGGCTAGCTTCGACGATGGGCCGACGTCGTCCTCGTCGCGCCCTGCTCGGCCAACACGCTGGCCAAGATCGCCGGCGGCCTCTGCGACAACCTCGCCGTGCGTCCTGGACGCACCGGGACCTGACTCGGAGCGCGTCCTGACCTCTGATCCCTCCACCAGACGTCGCTCTTGCGCGCTCTCGAGCCCTCAACGCCAACCTTTCTCTTCCCGGCGATGAACACGCACATGTTTGCCCATCCGCTGACGGCCAGGCATCTCGAGCTCGTCGAGCGCGTCATCGGCTATACCGTCGTCGGGCCAGTCGGCAAGGCGCTCGCGTGCGGCGACGTCGGGCTCGGCGCGATGACCGAGTGGACACAGATCGTCGAGCTGGTTGAGCGTGACTTTATTCGGCCGGCATTGGCAGCAGCAGCAGCGGTGGCAGCGGCGGCGGCGTCAACGACAGCAACGCAGGCTTCGAGACCGACGTCAGCAGCAGCATCTGCACCCTCGCCGCCGCCGCAGGCAGCCATGGCGAGCCTGAGCCTCCTGTCCCCTCCTCCGACCTCACAACGCGCGCCGACCCCGCGGACAGGCTCGCCCGCCGCCGTCCGGCCGATCCCGGTTCGGCTCAAGTCGCGCTGGGACGAGCTCATCTCGTACTCGACACCGGCGGCGACGCCCCCTCCGACGCCGCCGCCGCAGCCGACACCCTCGCCCTCGACCGCGGCGCCCCCGTTCGACAGGGACAGCCGGCACCCGCTGACGCTCCCGCTCGGGTCGATCGAGCGCTTGATCGCCGACCGCGTCCTCCCGCCGACGCTCAACCATTCGGAGCATGTCCGGCCTGACCGCAGGCTGTTTTGGTTCGTCCCCTCGCGGCTCGAGCAAAGGCAGCTCGAGGGGCTCGCGAGCGCGACGGCGGCCGACGACGAGGGCGGCGGCAAACGAGGCGAATGGGCCGACGAGGTCGGCGAGAGCAGGGACTGGCTCGAGCGCTGCTACGGCGCAGATCGATGAGAGCGTTTCCGGCCGTTTGGAGAGGAGGTCAGCGACTGTAGAGTGGGTCACCTGCCCCGCCCCCTTCCCTTGCGCCCTCGATCGGCTCCTCGCCGTTACAGTTAGGGTGCATGCTAGATCTCGTGGGTGTCGGTGCTTCAATCGCTCCTCCAGCGGCGCTCAGCGCTTGCCGGCCTGCGCCTCTGCTCGTCGAGAAGAGGTAGCGCCCGTCAGCTCTGCGGCGAGGGGCCGACAGTCGTCGAGGCAGGCCGTCAGAAAGAAAGAGCCACGCACCTCGTCGCGTTGCGTCCTCGAGCAGCTGGGTGTCTATTGCCTGCCCGGGCAGCTGGACGTAGCGAACGACACTCCCTCGGATGAAGGCGTTCTTGACCGTCGCCTGACGGCCGGAGCGTGAGCGCAGCGGCAGAAGGGAAAGGTCAGTACCCTCAGAGCGCAGACCTACGCCCATGCCCACCGACAGGCGACAGGGCCGATAGGGACGGGACGGACCATGTGCGGGTGCCGCTCAAGGTCGAGCACGCGGATCGAGTCGAGCCGGATGTTGAGGAACTGGTCGACCGACTTGAGCGTGCCCGTGATGCAGAGGTCGTTCTTGAGCTCGACCGTAACCTCTGCGAAGGGCAGAATGAGGGGATGTTGTCAGCTCTCGGGTCCACTGTCGGTTGAGACCTCGACGCACCCTGGTCAGTCAGCGTCTTGAAGACGCTGCGATGGCACGGAGAGCGACAGGAAGGATGAAGGGCGTCAGCCGGTTGCGCTCCTAGCGAGCTCGCAGAGGAAGTGGCCTCTAGCCTGCCTGCAGCCGGACGCACGAGAAGAGGAGCTGGTCCGCGAGCAAAAGACGTTAGCTTTGAGATCAATCGCAGCATGGGGCGTAGCCAGAGACTGACCATGATGCGAGACGGAAAGGAGGAAGGAGACGGAGCAGGAGCAGGAAGGACGGGTCGTGGTGCAGGGGCAAGCTGCGACGACGCCTCGAAGCTCACTCCGCCGGCTCCCGCTCGACGACATCCCCCTCCCGGCAACTCCGCACCCTCCCGTCCCCTCAATCAACTCAACCCGATCGCCCGAGCTGCTCACCAGGATGGACCGCCGATCGACGCTTGCGCCCTTTGTGATCCCTTCGTCGACCAACGTCAACCCGACGCCTGGTGGCGGCAACGGCAACGCCGACGCGTTCGACGGCCGGACCGACTTCCAACGTGAACAGGAGCGGCTCGTCGCCGAGATCGCCAACGTGAGCAGATCCCATTCAAGAAGGCCAGGAAATCGGAGCTGATCCCCTGTGGCTCTCCGGTGGCAATCGCGCTTCGCCAGGGCTTCGAGGAGCTGCTCGGCGACGCCAACGGCCTCAACCGGCGGATGGAGGAGGTCCTCGGCGTCGGCGCCGGCGTCGAGAGCGTCGCCGCCCTGTGGGGTGCGTCCTCGCTCGATCCCGTCTCTCGCAGGGCGAGAGCATGCAAGCTGACTGAAGGAGATTCTGCGATCGATCATGACCGTCCTAGGCAAGTTTGGGGAGATCATGCGGGCGGTACGTCACCCGAGCGCACGCACTCTTCTCGCCCGCGCGACGCGTCCGACGCCGGATGCTGACCCTCTTGGTTCCCCTTCTGTCATCCGCAGGGTCTGCCAGACGTTGCAGAGAGCGTGGCCAACTCGACCGTCTCGAGTGACACGAGCATGGCGTGGGGCACCAGTAGCGGAGGCGGCCAGCAGCGATGAGCCAGCACTTCTTCGCAGGCATTGCTCAGCACGCGCTCGCCCGGACGACGCGTCCTCGCGATGCCAGCCAGCACTTGCCGACTTTATACCCCGTCCTGCGCCGTTGCCCCTCCCAGCGAGGAGACACGGCGGCCCTTTATATTATACCCCTCCTCCCTTCTCCACGGCGTGTTGGCAAGGAGTGAAATAAGGGGGGGGTCCCTCCCCGACATACTGCAGAACAGGGCCTCATCGCCTCCGCCGACTTGTCGTGCCGGTCGCAAAACGTGCCGTCTCGCGCCGCATCCGTCTGCAAACCAAAGGTCGGGAGAGAGGGTCAGCCAGCCGGCCCACGGGATGGTCGTCGCCTGTGCGCGGTGGGACGCACCTGCTGCTCCGCTCGCGCTCAGCCTCACGCTTCTCCATCTCCTCCTCGTCGACCTCGCGCAGGACGGGCTCGAACTCGCTGCCCTCCTCCCAGCCACGCCAGGCGCCCTCGAGCGGCCTCGGTCCAACCACCTTGCCGCCCTGCGTCTTGCCCTGGCCGAGGCTCCAGCCGGCGCCGACAAAGCCGAGCTCGAGGCAGTCCTTCTTGTGCCGAAGCAGCTCCTCGTGGACGGCGTGCGTCAGGAGCGGGACGGCCGACGAGGGCAGGCCGAGGTCGGCGCAGAGCGTCGTCGCGAACGCGGCTGGATTGAGCGTCGACGAGAGGTCCCACTCGATCCGGTCACGGAGCGAGTAGTTGGAGAGCTGGACGTCGAGCTGTCGGCGGATGCGAGAAGGGAGGGAAGGCGAGATCAGCCATCGACGAGTGCTAGGCGAGGCTCGTGAGCACAAAGTCGACCACCTACGTTGACGATGATGCGGCAGTCAGACTCCTGGACGCTCTCGTCGATGACGGCCTCCTCGTCCTCTACCTCCTCGACCTCTGCCTCGTCGGCCGAGCCATCCTTGGCGTCCTCCTCCTCATCCTCCGCCTCATCGGCCGTCGCCTCGTTGCTCGTCTCGCGTTTGCGCTTCTTTTCGCCATTGAGCGGTGGGGACGTCTGCGCTCTCGAGGGAGCCGGCGCCGGCGAGTCGGCCGCCATCGGCGTTTCAGTCTGAGCCCGTGCCGACTGGATGCCCGAGGGAGTAGCGGTAGGAGCGCTAGGCTCGTCGGCAGTGGGCTCGACGACGGCCGTCTCGTCGACAGGCACGTGCTCTCCAGCGTACTCGACGTCCATCTCGGCGACGCCTTTGTACTCGTCGAGCTGAGTCCGGATCTGGGCGGCGACGACGTTAACGTTCTGGCCAGCGGGCAGCTCGAGGTCCTGGCAGAAGATCTGGGCAAACTCTTCGGGCGTCGAGAGCGACTCGTTAATGTTCCAGAGGAAGGCGTCCCGGATCCGGTGCGTGTCGGTGTCGATATCGATCCTGACGGGGACGAGCGTCTCCTTCTCTCTGGCGGCCGCGTCGAGGGCCTCAGTCGGGCTGAGGTTGAAGTGGGTTCAGGCCAAGTCAGCGAGGGACGCGCTCGGAGCATCTGGCGCGGCTCGACGCACTGGTAGGCGTGCCGCGTGCGCTGGGCCGGCTTGACGACCACCTTCTCGACCGGCGGGAGCTCACCCAGGTAGCTCCGGTCGAGCCCGCTGCCCTTCGCCCCAGCGCCGCTGCCCATGCCGCCCTTGGCGGGCGGGCCGGCAATCTTCTTGCTCTTGACGGCCGTCCGGCCGACCCGGCCGCCAAAGTTGCCGTCGGGCTCCTCCTTCGACTCGTCCGACTCGGCAGCGCTCTCACTCTCGGACGATGAATCATCCGTCACGTCCTTCTCGTTCTCGGCATAGTTGACGGCCCCCCGCCGGCGGCCTTGCTGCGGGGCGTCCCGGAGCGAGGCTTGGTTGCCGCCAGCGGCAGTCGACGGTCCGGCGAGGATCGGCTGCATCAGGAGCGAGACGCCCGTCCGCAGGCGCGCGGCGTACGACGTGAAGCAAGCCTGGGCGTTGCGATTCCGGGGGTTGGCGATCGGCGCGAAGAGGGGCAAGGGCCCGGCCGAGGTTGCGCCTGGCTGGAGAACTGTCTGGCCGGCCTGGCCTTGGATCGAGTAGGGCGGCAACGGACCAGGCGCGGGCATCGTCGTGTACCGGTGGGGGTCGCGAGGCGGCGCAGGCTTGCTCGGGACGACGTGTTGCGGCGCGAGGAAGGGGACCTGCTGGAACGGCGCCGGCTGGGCCGCTGCTGCAGGCCGGGACGAGCTTTGAGGCGGGGCCCGCGCTTGTGGCAGCGGCCGCTTAACCTGCTGCTGCTGCTGTTGCTGCTGAGACGAGTAGTAGGGCTGCTGGCCGGCTGGCCGGTACGTCTGCTGAACGCCTTGCGGGTTCGTGTAGGGCATCCCTGCCGGCGGACCCGGCGAGCCGTACGCCGGCTGTTGGTGGACTGGCCGGGCAAACTGCTGCTGCTGCTGCTGTTGCTGAGGGTAGCTTCCCGGCGGCGGAGGCTGCTGGTAGTAGCCTTGCGGCTGGGCCTGACCGGAGGCAGGCCGCGGATGCTGCTGCTGCTGGGGCGGCGCGTCTGTAGTTCGACCGTGGGCAGGAGGGACGAGGACGCATCAGCACGCGTCTCGGGAGGCGGCTGGCGAGGTCAGAGACTGGCCAGAGGGGCGAGCCCGTCACGTACAGCTCTGAGCCTGGTACGATCCTCCCGGTCCAGACATGGCTGCTGGGTGCAATCGAGGTCTACGAGGGCTGGCTGGCTGAGAATCAAGGGATGTCGTTGAGAGGGAGTTCGACCGCCTCCGTTCGTGCGCGCGAGGACGGCGGCGGGCGCGTCGTCGGCAGGCCTCAAGCCACGACCAGTCCCGATCTCATATCCAAAGATGGCCGCCTCTTTGACGTCGACCTACCTACTGCCCGCGCTCGAGCATGCGCCCGGCGCGCCTGCATTCCTCCTCCAGGTGACCGACCTCGGCCCGGCTTCGACCCTGCTCTGGGTTGGCACGAGCTCGGCTCATCAGCCGCGACCGACGGCCGGCCGAAGGCTCGCCGGCGAGTGGGTTTGCGGCATGCCGTCAGCGAGCGTGCGTAGCATCAGACACGATTCTTGCGACGGCTGAGAAGCTCGGTTGACCCTAGGAGTCATTTCTACCGGCGCTCGCCTGCGGACACAGACGGACCGGCCGGCGGTCGGGACGACGCTCTACCGCTCGTCATCGCCGACCGACCTCGCCCTGCCCATCTCGCTCCGGCTGGGTGCGTCGCGCTAGGGATCGTTGCAAGCAGTCCTCTATTCCAAGCTGACAATCTTACCTCGTTTCCTCCCCTTCAACGATGCCAGCACGCAAGCTCGGCCGCCAGATCCTCCTTTCATTCGCGCTCCCGCCCAACCTGACGGCTGCCTCGCAAGCGCTCGGCGCTGACGCCAATCAGGGTCGAATCCTTGTCAACCTCGAAGGCCAGATCCTCCGCACGCTCAGGTCACGAGCGGCCGGCGAGCAAGAGACGCGTTCGGCAGGCGAGGAGACGAGAGAAGTGGTGGAGACGACGGGCGCGCTCAAAGCGGCGACGCTGTCGTCCGGCGGCGAGACGACCCGCCTCGTTGGTCGGTAGTCATGGCTCTTTTCAACATGCGGTCGGACGGGATAAGTCGCGACTGACCGACAGGGTTCGGAGAGACGTCGGTGGGGCGGTCAAGTGTCAGCGGTGCAAGTGACAGGCTCGCAATCATGTTCACGCCGGGTGCGTCGGCGTGGCCCCTCTCGCCGGCAGAGGGGCAGTGGGATTCTCAACGTCTCGGCCGCCGACAAGACGACCGGCAAGTCGAACAAGATTACCATCACCAACGACAAGGGCCGCCTCTTGAAGGAGGACATCGAGAAGATGGTTGCCGACGCCGAGAAGTGGGTCGCCCTTGTTTGCCCTCGCATTACTCTCGCACGCAGAGACTGACCACTCTCCTTCCTCTCTTTGTTTAGGTACGCCGAGGAGGACGCTGCCGCCGCCGAGCGCATCACCGCCCGCAACGGCCTCGAGTCGTACGCCTACAACCTCCGCAACTCGCTCCAGGACGACAAGCTGGCCGACAAGTGGCAGGGCGACGACAAGACGACGCTCCAGACGGCCGTCGACGAGTGCATCTCGTGGCTCGACGCCTCGTCCGAGGGCTCCAAGGAGGAGTTCGAGGAGCACCAGAAGGAGCTGGAGGCCACGGCCAACCCCATCATGAGCAGGCTTTACGGAGCTGGAGGTGCTCCCGAGGGCGGCGCTCCTGGCGCTCCTCCTGCGGCTCACAACGATGAGCCGTCGGTCGAGGAGATCGACTAAACGCAGTCATCCTCGCGCACCCTGCCTCTTCACCACCCCATTTACGACCCCCCCCTCTTCGCACCCACGCTGTATCGTAATGCATCGCCTTCTCTTCTCGCATACAAGATGGCTTCAGACAGCAAGGCGCTGGGATTGGGAGATGTTTTGAGGAGTCGGGAGCTGCTCGGGAAAGCAGAGGCTCACGGGTGTCGTCTTGTCGTCTGCGCACGAAGGCTGACGGCCTGCTGACCGGCTTGCCCCTTTCCCCCCTTCGCACACACTCGCGTCCGCCTGCCCGCTGCCGGCTCGGCCTCGCTCGCGCAGAGGCCATGGCCATACCCTCCAACCCTCAGTCGACGACAAACTGCTCCATCCACCGGAGCGTGTCCATCGCCGGGTCGAGCGCCTCGTCCTCGGCATTGGCCAGACCGTCAGCCTACACTTCTCGCGCACAGGACGGATTCAGATAGCAAAGCGCTGGGATCAGAAGTCGGTCCGACTTGTGCGCTGCTCGGCTCAAGGATCACCAGGGCCGAGAAGGGCGATGAACGGGCGGAGCAGGACGCTTCTGGCGCCTCCTCCTCGCCTACCGTGCCATGCTCGACTCAAGCAGTTGTGGCGAATTTTCATTACGATCCCCAGCGATCTCTAGACGGCCAGCGCCTTGAGCGACTTTGCAAGGTCCTCCATGCCTCCCTTGAGCGACTTGAGCGTCGCAATCTCGGCATCGAGCGCCGGGCCGGACACCTTGTCCTTCTTGAGGGCCGTCACCTTCTCGGCCTGCTCCTTGATCTTGGCCTCGAGCGCGATCACCTCGGGCGTCCGCGGGACGTCGGCGAGCGCAGCGGCCGCGGCCGCCTTGGCCTTCTTGGCCGCCTGATTCTTGGACAGCGGCGGCGGGGCCGTCGAGCTCTCGCCGCCGTACTTTGCCCGCCACTCGTCCTCCTTCTTGCTGTCGATCCGAGTGAAGAGAAGAAAGGCGGCGCCGAGCGTGTGGCCGGGCAGGAGGTCGATCGAGAAACGCTCGGCGACCGACCGCATCGGCGCGTTGAGCTGGGTGCAGATACCCTCGGCCGTCGTCGGCATGAACGGGTGGACGAGCGTCGCGAGCGTGTAGACGAGATTGACCGTCATGTAGACGACCTGGGCGGCCCGGACCGGGTCGCTCGCGAGCAGCGCATTGTCGAGCCGGTTGTCCTGGATGTACTGGTTGCCCCGGGCGGAAAGGGCCATCATCTCAAAGAGACCCTGCCGGAGCTGCGTGTAATCCATCGCCTTGCGGTAGGCGGCTAGCCGGGCGTTGACGTCGGTCACGAAGACTTCGTCGATCGCGTTGGGCGCCGCCTCGGGCGCGAGCTCACCGCCGGCGAGGTCAGCCGGGCCGGGCAGGACAGAGTCGTACTTGGCCGCAACGAACTTGACGATCTGCGAAGGGGGCCGAACATGTGTTAGCATCACTCACACAGAGAGGGACCAAAGGAGAGCAACCCACCCGGTTGACGAAGTTGCCGAGGTTGTTGAGCAGTTCCGAGTTGTTTTTGGCGACAAACTCCTTCCAAACAAAGACCGAGTCGCCCGTCTCGGGCCGGTTGCCGATCAGGTAGTAGCGCCAGACGTCGGCCGGGACGCCAATCTCCGAGGCCGTGTTGCCAAAGACGCCGACGTTGCGCGACTTGGAGAACTTGCCCGACTCGTAGTTGAGGTACTCTGCCAGTCAAGAAAGGAGGCGCGGCGAACGTGACGCTCAGCAGGTGCGGCGGACAAGAACGGTGCAGCTCGTGGGGAGGGAGCGCACCTGTGCTCGAGACGCGGTGAAGCGTCGTCCAGTCGCGGCCGTCGGCGAGGAGTGTCGCCGGGAAAGCGACCGTGTGGAAGTAAACGTCTGCGGTGCGGGAGGGGCAGGACGCGTCAGCTGAACATGCAGGAGACTGCACGTCGACTGGAGTCAGGACGCACTGTCCTTGCCCATGAACTGATACAGCTGGACGTCGTCGGGCGCCATCCACCACTTGCGCCACTCGTCGGTGTAGGCGGCCGTGATCGAGAGGTAGCCTATCGGCGCGTCGAACCAGACGTCTGCAAGGCGAAGCGATAAGCGGGTGGATCAACTCCGTGTCGAGGATCCGAGGTCATTGGCAGAGAAAGAGAGCGACAGGAAGAGCGACTAACACATGACCTTGCCCTTCATGGCGGCGTCCTCCTCAGCATCGCCCGTCTCGGGCACGGCGACGCCCCAGCTGAGGTCGCGCGTGATCGGACTCGGCCGGAGACCACCCTTCATCCGGGGCTCGACAATCTCGCCCTTGGCATTGACGACGACGTTGGCGTCCCACTCGCCCTTGACGCGCTTGTCGGCGAGCCAAGCCTCGAGCCGGGGCTGGATGACGTCGAGCCGCATGTACATGTGGGCCGAGGGCCGGACGACGAGCTTGTGCGCGGACGAGCGCTTGCAGCGCGGCTTGAGGAGCTCGATTGGCGAGGCAAAGGTCCGCGTGCAGTTGTCACACTGGTCGCCCCGGGCGTCCTGGAGTGCGCGCACGAGAGAGGACAGTTAGGTTTGGACCCGAGAGTCTGATAGCCGAGCAGGAAAGGGGCAAGGGGTGCGCACATCGTAGGCGCAGTCGGGACACGTGCCCTCAACGAAGCGGTCAGCAAGGAATCTGCGCGAGTCCGATGAAGAGGTTATGCAACGATTGTCAGCCAGCCGATCCAAATTCCAATATCACAAGATCGCATGGACCGGGACAGACCGCTCGCAGCCGGTGCAGTACGTCATCTCCTCCGACTTCTGAAGCAGCATGTCGTTCTTGCGGACTTGGAGGTAGATGTCCTGCGTGATCTCGGTTTGCTTCTCGGTCGAGGTCCGGCCGAAGTGGTCGAAGGAGATGTTGAACCACCTAGTCACAGGCGCGAGGTAATGCGATTAGAGGGGTAGGTCGTGTCAGTCGGATGCTATGCGCTCCGAGGAGCATTTCTATAGGTCAACGGCGGGTGGTCGACGCACTTATAGACCTCGGCGTGAAGGGCCGAGAACTTGTCGCAGAGCTCGCGCGGGGTAACATTCTCGTCGAGAGCCTGCGCAAAGCATGCGAGGCGAGTCAGCACGGAAGGGCCTATGGCAAAGTCGGGCTGATATAACGCAAGGGACAGCGGACCTTGGTCTCGGTCGCCGTGCCGTACTCGTCAGTACCGCAGATGTAGAGCGTCGGGATGTTTCGCGATCGCGAATAGCGCGCAAAGACGTCTGTTTCCGAGTCGAGGGCGGGGCGCAAGGGCGACAGAGAGTGCAGACGGGGTGAAGGCTCAGATGGTCAGACCGGCGGGCGGCCAGGCGGATGAGCACGAGGCGAGCGAGAGCGAGGGACGGACCGGCCGAGAGGGTCGAGCCGATGATGTTGCCCAAATGAGGAACGTTGTTGACATCTGCATGCAAGAGAGGACCACGTGCTCTGATCAGGCACGAGAGATATGAGCGACCTCAACCACAGAGGACGCACAAGGCAGGGCCGAGGTGATGAGGTGGTTGTGCGAGCCCTTGGGAAGGCTGACAAGGGACGTCGAGCGAGAGCGAGCGATACCAAAGCGCGTCAGTCCCAGATCTAGCGCGAGGCGCTGTGCAGCTGGCAGGTGGCGTACCTGATGCGCGGAGCAACGTGACAAGCAGACAGACAGGCGAGCAACCATGTCAGGAGCCGAGGACGGGGAGGGCGAGGTCAGCGTCCGGGAGGCTGTTCCCGCGAAGGGCTCATGGCTTCAACCCTGAACGTACACGGCGCCCTTGGCAGGGTCGTGGACCTCCATCAGGAGGCCGTCGGCCTGGCGGATGTTGGCGGCGGGCATGCTGGCGGGCGGCAGATGAGGGGCAGGGGGTGTCGGAGGGAGCGCAGACGTCGAGGTCAGGGGCTCGACAAGAGAGTCAGGACGGCGGCTCAGCCCGTGAGCCCCCGACGGGGCTTTATGTGCCACAATCTGGGCCAAAGAGGGGGTTCCGGCGTGCGGCCCGCCCGAGCATCTCGCTGCTCCTCCTCCTCTCCTCCCTGCCTTGGACCCTACAACCTCTCACTCAGAACACAGGGATTCCTCAAGGATGGCCTCGCCTCTCATCCTCTCACTCCGCTCGCCAGCATCAGCAGTAGCAGCCGGCCGGCGGTCCTTCACCGCCGGCCCGGCTCGCCGCCAGTTTCACCAGTCCTGGGCCCGGCTAGGCGCCCACGGCCACGCTCCGCCGCCCGAGGGCGACGAGGACCACGGCCGGAGCGCGTACGGTTTCCAGGTGCGTCTCTCTCAGGATCTAAAGCGGGCCGGCTAGCCGGAGACGGAAGCCAGAAGGAGCTAGGGGAGGAAAGGATGCGCCAAGACGGGGTCCGAGCTGCCAACAAGGGGGTGGGATGCGGCCCGTCCGACCGGTGTCGCGCGCGCGTGCGGGCGGGCGAGCACGAATGGGAGCCCTTCCGACACGACGAGCCGACCGACTGATCACTGCCCCTAACGCTCTCCTGCATCCATCCGTCTGATGGTCTAGTCGCACCACCGGCACGAGCACTTCACGTACCCGGGCGAGGAGCAGGCGCCCTACCTGCACGCTAAGGCTCGGGCCGAGGGTGCGTCCCTGCCTGCTCTCCTCTCACTCTGCTCCGGCCTGCGGTCTTGTCCGGGCGGCGACCGACTCGACCGCGTTCCGAGGCTGGAGGGGCTTCTCTTGCTAGCTCAGAGCCGACCCTGACGCACTCGCCCTGGGCCACTTGTGGTCTCCAGACCCCTGGGCCGACTGGAAGAGCCCCGGCGTCCGGACGTTCATCCTCGTCAGCATCGGCCTCTACGCCTACGTCCAGATGCTGCCCTCGCGCGAGTCAATGAAGCGTTCGCACACGCCCTCTGCCGCCCGGCCGTCGTTCGACACGGTCGCCAAGCAGGGCGAGGACGACCCCCGGCCGTACCTGATCCGCGTGTTCGACTACTGGATCCCCGGTCACGAGGAGCGCCAGCGCAACAAGATTGACGAGTGGGCAAAGGAGGTCGATGAGGCCAAGCAGTCGCACATCTTCAAGGTGGCCGTCCCGGCCAAGATTGTCCGCAAGGGCGATTACTTGTATGTACTTTCGCCCTCGTTGACCTCGCCCGACTCGGACCTGACCATCGCTCGTGACGCTCCGCCCGGCAGCGAGCCCTACCACAAAGAGAACGCCGCCCCGGGTCAGCTCTCCAACTACAAAGACCTCAAGCCCCGGACCGAGGTCGACGACGAGCTCGAGTGCGTGCTCGACCCCGTTCGCGCTTCTTGCGGCCTCTTCTCGTCCTGATCAGCGCTAACACCCTCTACTCCTCACCTCCTCGTTCCTCTCTTTTCTCGCCGCAATCGCACTCCTCCTCCCGCTTCGTCTCACAGCCTCGGTATCGACCGCAAGAAGTGGCTCAGCCAGGACAAGCAGGTCTGAGCGAGGCCAGAGGGGAAGAGGAGGAGCAGAGGGAGTGTTGCTGTACAAAGGACTCATTCTCGGTGTCGCTGTGTTGGTCCAACGGGACTGTCTGACGAGTTCGAGAGTGCAGCGACTTCGTCAGGTGCGAGAGTGCAGTGAGTCGTCGACAGGTTGCGTCGGCGCGGGATCGGCCGCCCGGCGTGCGGGGCTCCTCGTCTGCCTTCCTCGCGCGAGGCCGAACGAGCACGAGCGTGAGCAGAAGGGGAAGACCCGTCCGACCATCGACGGCCGCCCGCACCCTCAGCCCAACGCAAGTCGCAGTACAACGATCCTCCTGGACATCCCAGAGGAGAGCGAGAGAGAGACAGAGAGTCCCGTCGTCGACTCATTCCTTATCGCCGCCCGTCCCGACCCGTCTCGCCGCCGCTCGCCGCCGCCTGCCTAGCCCGCACGCCATGGGCCTGCTCGTCGTCGGCACGCCCCTCGACTGGGACGCCTCGGAGCCGCACCGGGCAAAGGTCAAGCACGACGGCATCACCCAGTTTCTCGCCCTCTACGACAGGCTGAAGGACCGCAAGGCCGACGTCCTCTACTGGGGCGACGAGGTCGGTCTCCCCCCTCCCTCCGCTCAGCTGTCCCGAGCAGGCAGGCAAGTAAGCGACGGCGCGCGCGCGGCTGACTCCGAGTGCACCCCCGTCCCCTAACCTGCCTGCCCGCCAGATCGAGTACCTGATCGTCTCGTTCGACGACGCGCGCAAGGAGGCCTTTCTCTCGCTCTCGCAAGGCGAGATCCTCACCAAGCTCGCGGGCGTCGTCCATGACCTCCAGTGCGACGAGTCCAAGGAGTGCGTCCCGTCGAGCTTGCTGACCGAGCAGCCGCTCTGCTCCGGCGGACCGAGCCGAAGCCAGCGGACACCCGCCTGACCCCGGCCTTCGCTTGCCTCTGCTGCTCTTCCACCTGCGCAACCCGACCCTGTCGCAGCTTTGATGTGCCGACGTTCCATCCCGAGTTTGGGCGGTACATGCTCGAGAGCACGCCCGGCGCGCCCTACGACGTCACCGTCCCTTCGCTCCTCTCGGTCGAGGCCAACATGCGGCTCCGGCGCCAGCTCGCCCGGCGCTACTTGACGGCCAACGAGCTGCCCATGACGCTGACGGCCTGGCCGAGGCTGGGCGTGACCGACTCGGCCTTCTGCGACCCGCACATCGAGGTCGAAGGCGGGGCGATGCAGTCGCTCTTTGTCAGCGACGAGGTCATCAACAAGCACATCCGCTTCCCGTGCGTCTCTGCTGCGTTTTCTCGCTTTCGAATGGTGATGGTGCCGACGACTGACACTGCTACCCGCACCTCTTTCTCTGCTCGCTGGCCACAGGACGCTCGCCGCCAACATCCGCCGCCGGCGCGGGTCCAAGGTTGCGATCAACGTCCCCATCTTCAAGGACGTCCATACGCCATCGCCCTTCATCGACCCGACAATCCCCTGGGACCGGACGCTTTATCCGGCCGATGGCGAGGCCAAAGCGGGTGCCGCGCGCCCGGACCACATCTACATGGACGCGATGGCGTTCGGCATGGGCTGCTGCTGCTTGCAGATCACCTTCCAGGCAAAGGATCTCGAGGAGGCGACAAAGGTCTACGACCAGCTCGTCCCCGTCGCGCCCATCATGGTCCGTCCGTCTCTGTGTGCCGGTCTGATTCACCACGATGGAAGCCTGACCGGTACGCCTGCTTCAGCTCGCCTTGTCGGCAGCATCGCCGGCCTTCCGAGGCTACCTGGCCGACGTCGACTGCCGCTGGGATGTCATTGCAGGCTCGGTCGATGACCGGACGCCCGGCGAGCGCGGTCTGGCAGTGCGTCTTCCTCGCCGTCGGCACTCCCTCTAGCGGGGGACCTACTGACTCTCGCCCGTCTCGTCGCTTGCAGCCGCTGAAGGAGGGCGAGCGGCGGATCCCCAAATCGCGGTACGACAGCGTCGACTCGTACATCTCGTCGAGCGTGCTCAACCGGCCAGAATACAGCGACAACGAGGTGCCAATTGACGAGGCCGTCAAGGAGCGGCTGCTCGCGCACGGGATCGACGCCCCGCTCGCCCACCACGTCGCCCACCTCTTTATCCGCGATCCGCTCGTCATCTTTACCGAGACGCTCGACCAGGACGACGCCCTCTCGACCGACCACTTTGAAAATATTCAGTCGACAAACTGGCAGACGCTTCGCTTTAAGCCGCCCCCGCCGCACACCGACATCGGCTGGAGGGTCGAGTTCCGGAGCATGGAGGTCCAGCCGACCGACTTTGAAAACGCCGCCTACTCAGTCTTCATCGTCCTCCTGACCCGGGCGATCCTCAGCTTTGGTCTCAACTTCTACATGCCGATCAGCAAGGTGCGCACCGATGACTGGGATCCACTGCGTCCACCGACCCCACGCGCCGCCCTGCTGACATCCATCGCACTCATCCTCGCACAGGTCGACGAGAACATGGCCCGCGCCCAAAAGCGCGACGCCGTCACCAGCCAAAAGTTCTTCTTCCGCAAGTCAGTCAGCCGGCGACCGGCGCCGACGTCGGCCTCAGCCCGGTCCTCGGTCCCGTCCTCGCCGACGATGGCGACCTTCTCGGCCGGTGCCAGTGCGCTGAACGGGAATGGGGCGGCAGCCGCGTCGTCGTCATCGGCCAACGGCGCGGGCGCTGCCAACGGGAGCACCGGCAGCAGCGGCCGGCAGACGCGGCCGCCGTCGCCCGAGCTCGGGCCGATCGAGGACGAGTACGAGGAGATGACGGCCGACGAGATTCTCAACGGGAAGCCCGGGACGGACTTTGTCGGCCTCGTCGGCCTCGTCACGGCCTATGTCGACTCGCTCGAGATCGACCTCGAGGCCCGCTGCCAGCTCGCCATCTACCTCGACCTCGTCCGGAACCGCGCCTCGGGCAAGCTCGTCACGCCGGCGGCTTACTACCGGCGCTTCATCACCTCGCACCCGGCCTACAAGGGCGACTCGGTTGTCTCGCCCGAGATCTGCTACGACCTCGCAAAGGAGGTCGACGAGCTCGAGCGCGGCGTCCGGCGCGCGCCCGACTTCTTGCCGGCCTCGTACCGCGGGACCGGCCAGGGCACCCAGACGCCTCGTTCGTCCTGATTCCTATCATTAGATGAGCCCATCTCGTCGCTGCCATCTTTTGAGTTGTGCCGAGGTTACTTGCGGACGGCCGCTCGCCGATGGTTCGGTCCGAAAGACAGCCTTCCGCCTCCTCCACGCTGCTAGGAAAAACCAAGAGCAAACAGACAGCTTTCCTCTCTGCCGTTCACAATCAGAAAACGGCGTGCAGCTGTTTTCGCTGAAGCGCAAGTTCGTGAGTACATTAGCTAATATAGTGCGACGCGCCGGCTGCTGAGCCGCCCCGCGCCGGCGGCGACCTATCCAGTCGCGTCGTTCTCCGCCCGCTTCGTCCCCTCTCCCGCCCACTCCGGCCTGCCGACAGCCTTCCCGCCCCCGCCCGTCCCGCCTCTTCATTCCTCGCCGGCCACCGCCGGTCGCTGAGCGTCCTCTTGCGGATCCCAGACCGAGCTGTTTCGACCTTGACTGCCATCCGGCCGGCGCTTACCTCGGCCGACACGCGTCGAGAATCGACCTGCCAGTTCGAACCTCTTCAGACCCTCGGATACCAGTCGCTCGGTCAACATCTAGCGCTCGGTCGGCATCGGTGCGTGTCACCCTTCGTACGAGGAGCTGAGCGAGGGCTTCCTGCTGAAGCTGCTGAGGCAGCGTTGAGATTGTCGACAATTGAGTGACCTCGGTCGACGGCGTCTGCGATCAGAGATCCGGCGGTCGGCCCATCAGGCACAATTGTCAGTCGCCTCGCCCGCCTGCTCATCTGCAAGTCATGTTGGCCTTGTCGCCTAGCAGTCAGCTTGAGCCAGTCGTAATCGGCCATCCAGACTGACCTGAATTCCCTATTCACCTGTCCGCTCAGTAGGTTTCCGTCGGCGCGCGTCGTGTCGCCTCCTCGCGTAACCGGCTCGCCACCGCAGGTCACTATCGCACTTACCCACCCCAACACGATGACCGAGCTCGACGCCTAAAATCCCGTCTGGATCATCTCGTGCATCCTCGCTTTATTTCCTTCCTCGCTTTTTGCGTACCGCGCTACGGCCGCGCGGAAGCGGTCGTCAGTTGCGCTCATGGGCGCAGCGTCAGCGACACCTGCGTGCGCCGTCGCCGCGCCGCACGCTGCATGACAGCCCTGGCTTGACGACCGGCACGCAGCGGCTGCAGGAGTCACAGGTATCTCTCGAGGAGCGACGACTGCGTCAGCGTGTGCCGCAGGCCGTGTGTCGTAGGGGTCAACTCGGCGTGCGCGGCCGGCTCACTCTGGGGTTGGGTGTCCCGGCTCGCGTACGCACGAGGTCGGCACTGACCCCACTCGCGCTTCCCAAAAGCAGGCCTCCTTCACTTCGAGTCAGCTGTATTAGCCCATGCGTGCGCACACGAAGTAGCAGTCGCGCCCGTCAAATTCGTCGCGCCTGCATCCGCCGGTCAGGCCGTCAGCGCCTCCGCCTGGCCGGTCCGATGTCCGTCGACACAGCGGTCTACACTGCAGGGCGCACCGTCGGGCGGCGTCGACGAGCTTGCCGCACGTGAAGCGGCTCCCGTCGGCCGGACGCCGCTCGGCGGCGGGCGCAGCACGTGACGAGGCGCACCTGGGTCGACCTACTAGTTGAGGATGGCCCGCCGGCTGGCCGAGGGAGGGCTGGAGGAGGAGCTACAGCGGCGGCCGGCTACCCGAGCTGCTGCCCTGGTCTGAGTCCGAGCTGGACGACGGGGAGGGGTCGGGGAGGGGTCGCACCGGGTCGTTGCCGGCCGGACGGATGCGCAGACGGGCGACCGGACGCACTGCCCTCTCCTCCTTGTCGCTTCTTCGTCTCGAGGTTGTTGTCGGCAGGAAGGCAGCAAGGCCAGCTTGTCGGCCGGCTGACCCGCAGCTGACGCGACGTTTGGCTGTCCTTAGGGCGACGCGTGTGAAGGAAAGGGGACGGGGGCGCCAGGCACCCCTTCTTGGCGGGGAGGGCAGGCACCGGACCGATCGACCCAACCCGTGCCTTCCTGCCAACTCATCGCCTCTCCGACGCTTGCTGAAGTCGGACGCTTGCTCGCTGACGGGCGTCGACTCTGCTCGTGCCACATAACATTGACCATGGAAGGGTGGGTGCCCTCCTGGCCTTCCCGCGAGGGGTGATGGTCGGCCGACCAGGCTTCCGTCCAAAACAGCCTTTCGCGCCCGCAGGGAGCGCCCGAGCCCTATAAAGGCGGGCCTCTCTCGCGGCCAGGCGGACCCTCTTTCCCCTCGTACAGCTCCGACTGTACGCGACTCGAGACTTTAACGCTCAGTTCACCCCCGACGCCCCAGTCGACCACGACCTAACCAGTCAACACTCACACAGGACCTTACCAGTCACCCAACCCCCAAATCGTCATGTCGACCGCCCTCACTCGCCTCCCCTCCCGCCCGGCCTCCCTCGGCTGGGTGACGAAGGTCGAGGTCGATGACGGTACGCTTTCCGTCGCGGTCGCGCGCGCCGGTCAGCGGGCTCTGGCCCGCCTCGGTGCCGCCGTCGACCGTGCTCTCCTTCCAGAGGCCTCGTGCGCTGGTGAGGCCGAGGGTGTCGAGCGCGTCTCCGGACGCCTCGCTCCCGCGCGTCTCCGGACGCCTCGCTCCCGCGGCCGCCCTTCTGTGCTCCTCGCAGCAGACGAAGGTTCGGCCTATCCTCAAGAAGCCCTCGATCTTCCCCAAGCCCAAGCGCCGCATCACGTGGGCCGCCAAGCTGCAGGACGTCAAGCTCTTCTCGACCAACCCCGAGCGGGTGGTCGTCCCAGGTACGTCGCCCGCTCCCGCTCTCGTCCCCATCTCCAAGTCTGCCACCGACCGCAAGAAGGCGCTGTTTGAGTTGAGGGACAAGGTCTATGACCTGTGTGACCGGCACCAGCGACTGAAGGAGGCGATGGAGAAGGGGCGGGCTGGTCTCGCCGTCTCTGTCCCTGTCGTTGCCGTCACTGTCATCCCTCCTGCTCCCCGTCCCCTCAGGCGCTCCGAGGTCAAACGCATCCGTGCCGGTCCCCCCGTCATCTGCCGCCGGCCGATCGGTTGCGACTTTGACATCACAGAGGAGCAGCCCGTTCACTTCCCGGTCGAGCTCCTCGGTCTCTAGATCGGCCGAAGGTGCGCACTCTCTTCCTTCAAACCTCCTATCTTCTCGATCCCTCTGCTGACCCGGTCGGTCGCCACCCCTCTCTCCCTCTTGCAGCCCTCAAGATCAACCAGCCTCAAGCGGGCCTCAAGAAGCCAGGCGGACCACCCTCCGACGGCCGTCTGGCGGCCCCTGCTCGTCTCGGGTGACTAGGTCCATTGGACCGGGCATTCGGGCGGGTTGGGGCTCCTTTCAGATGATCCATGGCTCTCGTCTACACTCACAGACCGTCTGATAGCACGCAAGAAGAAAGAGCGGTGAACTCTCAGATTGATGTCACGCCAGAGGATTCGACGTGGAGCGTCGCAGTACGGGATCGAGGGGGGCTCAAAAAGCTAGGGTTAGTCGATCGTGGTCGTCGCCGTAGAAGGAGGTGCGGCTCGCGCTCCTCCAACGTCGACAGCCCCTGGCCCGCCCGGATGATCGCCAGCGCCGTCAGGAGGTCTTCAGCCGCTCTGCATGCGTTGCTCATCGAACGCTTGACGCCTGTAGCCGAGGGTACTCGACAGGCTCAGCAGGAGCTCCGCTGGATGGCCGAAGAGCTCGACCGCCGGCGGACGGTGCAGCCCGCAGCCGCCCCTCTCAGTGCCCACAACCCTCCGGTCGAGCGAGCGTCCGCCCTCGAGCTGCTCGTGCGTCGCAGGGAAGCCGGCGAGCCCCTGCAGTATGTGCTCGGTGCGTCCCCGTCCTGACTTGGCTCGTTGCGAGGTCGAAATCTTGACGGGCTGACCAGAGAACGACACCTGGACTCCTTCCTCGGTCAATCAGGGAACCAGCCGTTCGGCCCCCTGCTGCTCAACGTCCGGCGGCCGACCCTGATTCCTCGGCCAGAGACGGAGGAGTGGGCATGTCGTCTGGCAGCTCTGCTGAAGCCGGCACCGCCAGCCAGGATCCTCGACCTCTGCACTGGCAGTGGCTGCATCCCCCTCTTGCTGCTCGACGCACTCCCGGTAGCCCGAGCAAACGGCGTCGACCTGGCGCCCGAGGCCGTCGCCCTCGCGACGGAGAACGCTGCTCTGCACGGTCTTGCAGACCGCTTTCAGGCCACCCAGGGCAATCTCTTCGACGCAGCCTTCGCAGAGCGCTGGGTCGCCTCGCACGGGCAGGCCGACCTCATCACGAGCAACCCCCCGTACATCCCGGCCGCCGAGCTCCGCGCTCTTGAGAAAGGCGTACTCGACTGGGAGGACGAGCGTGCGCTCCTTGGAGACGTCGACGTGTCGCCCGCGGAAGGTACCTCTGTGAGTCACAACGGCCCGCCGTTCAGTCGGATCGAAGCTCATGGCATCCGATTTGTGCCCTGCGTTTCTGGTGGTGTGCAGCGGTATCCGGCAGGTCTCGCCCACCTCGCACGCGGGCGCGGGCTCGACTTCTACGCCCAGATCGCCAGCCTCTTGCCGATCTTGCTCGCGCCGCGTCGCACGGATCGACCAACAATGCAGGACGGTGTGCCGCGGCTCGTCCTCGAAGTCGGCCATGACCAGGCGCGTGAGGTCCAGGCACTGTTGCTCGCCGGCTCCGCCGCGGCCGTCCTCGAGCAGGTCGACATCTGGACGGACGCCTTTGGCAAGGAGCGCGTCGTCGTCGGCTTCTAGCGACCCGATGCGACGTGCGTAAATCGGCCTCTTCCTATCAAGGGCCGCCAGCTCGGTCTCGGCCCGCGCGCTCAGCGAGGCGCCCCCGTCGCTCTGCGCGACACGTCCAGACGGACCAAAAGTGGCGACCAGTCGACGATAATCGGTCCTCGGACGGCTTGCTGCAAGCTGTCAATCTGGCCGGTCGACGAGGGCGGCCGTGCGAGGAGCGGCTTTTGTCAGTCAAGGCCCTGCAACCGGGCTTCACCGATCGCCCAGGACTTACGAAGGTCTGGTAGCGGGTCTGGGTCAAGATGGGCCGCGTGTCGCACGTCCCAGGTCAGCGACGAGACTCAAACTCCACTAGAGCGGTCCACGCACCTCAAACGCCAGCCTGGTCGACCGCATGCGGCTCATTGCCGCGGACTCTTCGGCGCTACCGCTCGCCCACATGCCGTCGAGACCGTCACGGACAAGGTCGCCGGCCTGCAAACAGACGGTCCAGCACTCGACGAGCGCAGCCATCGTCTCCGACTGGTCCTTGCCGAGCCAAAGGCTTCGGACGATCCCGCCGAGGACCCGGTCGTGCGAGGCGAGCAGGGCCTGAACTGTCCCGATCGAGTCGTCATCGCGGCCGGCGAGGAGATCAGCCGAGAGTGCGGCCAGATGGGTCTCCCATGCGCCGTAGCGGGCGAGCAGGACGTCGTCAAAGACCCAGCTGAGGAGAGACGTGATGAAGTTGGTTGCGACGTGTTTGAATGCGACGAGATCGCCGTGAGCGGACGAGTTGCCGGGAAAGATGGCCGTGCAGCCTGGCCGGGCCGTGGACAGATGCACGAACCGCATGACGGCCTCGACTGGGTTGACATGATGAGGAGGCAGTCAGTTTTCAGGAGGCAGGACGTGGCCCACTAGCCGCGCCGCGACGCACCGCGAAATAGACGGAAGAGCACCTGCTGGATGCGAAGGTACTCGTCGAGGACACGCCGACCAAGGACGACCTGCAGCTCCTTTGGTGGCCGATAGCTGACCTGGAGGAAGTCGAGCGCCTCGATCCGGCCCGGGTCTCGCCAGAGATCGCCGTCTTCGGCCGGCGGGTCGCGCACGACGAAGCCGAGCCGATCCTCGGTCGCACGCCAAAATTCTTCCGCTTCGGCCGTGCCTGCGTTGGCTGCGTACTCGTCGATTGACTCAATCAGAGAGGTCCGGAGGGCGATGTTGAGCTCGGCCCCGCCTGGTGGCCAGCTTGTCCGGTCACTGAGGCCAAGGCCAAGGGCGACACCTCCCCGTCTTGTCGAGCCGCTGGCGTGGATCGCCGACGGTGCCATGCCCATCCGCTCCCGGATCCGCGCGCGCGCGCCCAGGCCGATAGCGCGGTCCTCGGTCTGGCCGTCGCCGAAGAGCGCCCTTTTGAGCCGCGAGACGAAAGGGAAGTTGTCGCGGAAGAGGACGAATCGTGAGAGAAGGGAGAAGGCGTCGAGTAGGTTGCCGTGCTCAGAAGCCGAGAAGAAGGATGCGAGTAGCGACTGCGAATAAAGGCCCGCGTGCGCGACCAGTGACCGAAGAGACTGGACGATCATGACGGGAAGCGCCGAGGCCATCGGCAGCTCGCAACGCCGCTCAAACAAGGCCGCCATCGTGAAGGCGAGTTCTGATGGGGCGGGTTTTGCTGCTTGGTGCAGGCCACCGGAGGGAGCGCTTCCGAACAAGCGGCCGAGGGCCCGGATTTGCTGCTCCGTTGACGTTGACGACTGGGAGCTCGCGATATCAAGCCGGCCCCCGAAAAGAGCAGAGTCGGAAAGCGCAAGAGTGCCAGAAGTGCTGCCCATCCGCTTGTACTCGGTGATGCGCTGTCGGATGTCTTTCTCCCGCGCCGACCAACGGTCGAGATCTCTGCGAGGAGCAGAATGAACAGTCAGCACGAGTGGCCAGCACCAAAGGACGGGAGTCGCCAAACGGACCGTTCGGCCTGTACCAGAGTCCAGCTCCACGCATGGAAGACTCGCTCTGCTTTGGGGTTGCGGCCGGTCCCGCACAGAGGGTGATCGGGGGCCGACTTGCGGAGCAGGCGAAGAGCGACGCCGCCAAAGTAGAAATCGCGCGCGACGTCTCCGGGTAGGAAGGTCGGCACTGACTTCTCCTCGAATGTCCACTCTGACCCGTCCTTGACCGCGCGAACTGCCCAAGCGCCGTCGTCGTCGCCCGCCAACCAGAGCTCGACGCCCCTCGTCCACTCGGTCCCGACGCACTCCCAGAGCCATCGGAGGGCATCGACGACGCAGGCGTCGGCTCCGCTGGAGATTGCGCCTTTTAGCAGCGCCCAGCAGAGCCCGAGGACGTTAAGCGGCTCCCGAAGGGCCTTGATCGGCGGCTTGGGCGGCCGGGCTAGGTTCTGCATCGAGAGGGCCGCCGTCAGGCTCTCGAGCACGGCATGGGCCGACGAGAGGGCGGCCGACAGCTCGAGAGGCGTGCCTGGCTCCGATCTCTCGTGGAGCGGCCTGAGCAGCGAGTCCAGCAGCGCTTCGAGAGCCGAACAGAAGGCGTGCCCGACACTCTGGACCTCCCTGTCGGCGCGCAGGGCCGGGACAAAGTCTTCAACGCGGCGCGCCCAGGTGCCGACCTCGATTGCGCGAAGCTCGATCCCCGATGCTGCGCCGGAGAGCGGAAATTCCATCCTGTAGGCCTTTGTTCTGGCGTGCCACGAGACGATAGTCTTGGTGGCCGAGCCGAGGGAGGCCGAGAGGAGGGCTTGGACGAGACGAGGCGGCTGCGCAGCACCAATCGAGAGACCGGCGCGAGCCGGCGAGGAGGGGAAGGCGGCCGCGTCCCAAGACGAGGTAGGGATCTGCAGAGCGTTGTCCGTCAGACGGAGCCGAACCGACTGTGACACGACCGAAACACGACTCACCGACGACGGGGCACCTCGCTGCAACCACGCCGACAGCCACTCTCTTCGGGCGTCGCCGTCGTCGCCGTCATCGCTGTCGGCATCCGTGAGGTCGGGTACTGGCAGTGGTCCAGCCGGTGTCGCTGAGCCGTCCTGCCCGCTTGAAAGAACCGAGCTGCTCGCTACCGGCTGCGCCCGGTAGGCTGTCTTGAGCTCGCTCGAGCTGGCGGCGGCGAGCAGGGGGTCCGTCGGTCGCTCGTCGCCGAGCGCTCGGATCACGAACCACGCGTCTGGCAAGGGGCGGCAGCCGCATCGGGTCAGCTCGGTGCACAGAACCTTCGCAGGATGAGCTGGTCTCGGACGAACCGGTCGAGCGGAGAGGCATCTGCGGCCACCTCTCTAGCCTTGCTCTGCGATCCTGGCGAGCTGAGGGTCGTGACGGGCTTGTCATGAGCAGACGCCCCTGGCGAGACGCGTCCTGAGCTTGGAAATGGGGAGAGCCCCGTCGGAACCCCGACTGAACCCCAGATCCGCCCGACCGGAGGCGCGGGCCGCGAGCCATCTCGAGACCTCGCCGCCTCGACCTGCCCGGTTGCTGCCTCCATCCTCAACCCAACCTTGCTACAGCCTACTTTGCTCCCTCTCCCTCAGCATGCGGCCGACCCAGACCGCGATGGGCCTCTTCAGCAAGCCCGAGAAGCCGTTCCACGACCCTTGGGCCGCCCGCGAGGCTTGGCGGTACCAGGCGCCCTTCAAGCCGAACTCGCGGCTGCTCGGGTGCGTGCTCTTCCTTACTCTCTAACAGGGCATTTCTCCTCGCCCAATCCCATCGCCCAATCCCATCGCCCAATCCCATTTGAAGTGAACGGACGTCGACGACGAGCATTGTGGGCGAGGCGAAATAGGCGGTGTTCGTCGACAGAACGACGAGGGGAGCCGGTCGAGCCCACCCTTCGGTCAGACCGAGCTGACCGCCGCTGTCCTGTCCGGGACCTTCGCGCTTCGGCAGCTACCAGACACTATGGAAGCCCGTGCTTGCGGCCACAGTCGCCTACTTTGCTTGGGAGGAGGTTGTTCACCACGGGCCATTGAGGAAGTTTGTCTATGGCGACAAGCCGGCCCACGGCCACGACGAGCACCACTGAGCCGGCCTCGGACGACCAGGTGCGGCGCTTCGCTTCGGACTGCTCCCGGGTTTGGCATTCAAGACTGACTTAGCTCGGCTATCTACAGATGTCGAGTAGGCCGCGCTAGTAGAGAGCGTCGTCCCCTGCAGAGAGCACATAGATCATGACCCCTGAATAGCGCAAGCGGCCACCCGCCATGTGCTCTACCGAAGCGTGCAGCCTCTCTACGTTTCGCACCTCGACAACGGAGCAGGGGCTCGGCTGTCCATCGCTGGCGGAAACGATGGGCTTCAAGCAATCATGAGTCGTGAGCTATGGACAGCCTGCCTGCCCTCCTTGCGCGCGCAGGTCACGCCAGCTGGCTGCGGCACCCCGGGCCGCACCGCCGGGTCCGAGCGAGCCTCAGCGGCCCTTGAAGTCGGCCTTGCGTTTCTCGACGAAGGCACTCATCCCTGACGGCGAAGGAAGGGTAGGAGAGGTCAACTAGGCTCGCTTGGAGCCAGATGGCCGAAGGAGGGGGGCGCGACGCACCCTCTTTCTGGTCCTCCGTTCCGAACATCGCCCAGAAGAGCTTGCGTTCGTACTTGAGACCCTGCTCGAGACCGACCTCCTCGGCTGCTCGAAAGAGCCGCGCTCAATGTCAGCGGCCGCTGAAGGCTCGAAGAACTTGCGCGTGTAACGCGTCACGCACCTGTGTTGACCGCCTCCTTGGCCGCGATCGATGCCAGCCGGCCTTTGCTGGCGATCTCCTCGGCGAGCTTGAGAGCCGCCTCGAGCACGCCAGATGAGGGTGCCGCACCCTCAGCGTCGGGGATGACGCGCGAGACGAGGCCGTAGTCGGACGCCTCCTGGGCGGTAATCATGTTGCCAGAGCTGCGGCGGCGCGCGGGATTCGGAGGAGCGTTAGCGGGTCGCAATGACGTGCAGCAGCGACGAGCGCAACGCACAGGACCATCTCCATCGCGCGCGATTTGCCGACGGCGCGGAGAAGCCTGGCAGCAAGCAGTAGAAGATCATGGAGTCAGCCAAGGGGAGTGCCCACAAGAATATGTGGCCTCGACGCACCGCTGGGTGCCTCCCGCGCCGGGCAGGATGCCGAGGTTGATCTCGGGCTGGCCGAACTTGGCCTTGGGCCCAGCGAGTAGGATGTCGGTCATCATGGCGAGCTCGCAGCCGCCTCCGAGCGCGAAGCCGTTGATGGCGCCGACGATCGGCTTGCGGAAGGCGGAAATCTGCGTCCAGGTCGTCAGGAAGTCGGTCGCGTAGACCTCGGAGACTGCGCGGGCAAGGGCTCTGGTCAGAAGGACTCCGTCGGGAAGGGGCAGGGGCTTGCGGCAAGAGAGCACTCACGTGTCTTGGACTGCATCTCCTTGATGTCAGCGCCGGCTACAATTGAGATTGCAGAAGTGACGAGCCAAGAGGGTCAGTCTCAACATTAGCTCAGTCTACAGGAGGACCAGCTGGCAGATGCATGGCGTTACGCACCGGCAAAGGCCCGGCCCTCGCCCGTGAGGACGACGCAGCCGACCTCCTGCTCGGCCTCGATCGTCCGGAGCTCTTCGTTGAGTGCCTTGATGAGCGCGCTGTTGAGCGCGTTGAGCGCCTCGGGCCGGTTCAGCTTGAGGAGGGCGACCTTGCCGGACTCGGACCGCGTCGAGAGGACGAGCGGCTTTGGCGAGGCGGCGGCGGCGGCGGAAGAGGAGGACATGGCGCGGGCAGAGAGGAGGGTCGAGCGGGTGGCGAGACGGGGCAGGAACATAGCACCAGGGCGGAAGAGAGCGATGGGAGTCGTCAGGTCGGGGAGAGGAGATGAAGCCACGCCAAACGACCGCTCCGGCTCACCAAGAGGCCGACGCCGCCCGTAAGCCGACGTGCTGCCGAGACGTAACGGCGCTCACTCGGACCCAGGCCACTCGTCCCGCCGTGATCCTCTCGGGAGCTCAGCCTCTAAGCACAGTCGAGAGCTGATGAGGTCTGCATATGCGCACACCGGGCGAGGGCAAGCAGGCAGGTTGCGATGCGGGCAGGTCGATGTGGCCCATAGCCGTGCGTTCGAACGGCAGGACGACGACGCGCGCGCGGCCGATCGACGACCCCGGCCGCCCGCTTTTCCCTGCCATTGACGGCTGTCCACCACCGACGCTCTCGCCCTCAAGCTGCAGCTCTCCTAGCATGCGGTCCTCCATTCTCCAATGCACCTCGCGTCTGTCGTCGGCCTCGAGCTCACTCCGTGTCGCCAGCGCCGTCCGATCGGTCGGCACCCAGCCTTCGAGCAGCAGCACGCCTGCGCCTTCGCCGACAGCCGCGCCGAGGACGGACGCGTCGGGCAAGACGACTCACTTCGGCTTCAAGACGGTCCGTGAGGAGGACAAGGAGGACCTCGGTGAGTGATCCTACGCGAGGGCTAACTCAGCAGGAGGACGGGGCTGGCCAGGTTGGGACTCGGTGGCCAGTGACAGGACACCGGACGACGCGCGGCCTGGCGAGCACATCGAGCCGCCCACGCCGGCGTGGCTAGAGGCCACCGCTGCTCCGCCCCTCGTCCATTTAGACGTCGTTTCGGACGTTTGTTCGAGCATTGTAGAAGTCTCAAGCGTCGAGCTGTGACGGAATAGCGAGCATCGGAGCCTAGCGAGCGGTCCATCACGAACGCGAGGGCTGACCGCAGCGAGCTACTTGACCGTCGATCCCCACCCAGTTCGTGGCGTCTTCTCGTCGGTCGCGGCCTCGTACGACGTCATGAACGACGCCATGTCGCTCGGCATCCACCGGCTCTGGAAGGACTCGCTCATCGCTTCGCTCGACCCAGGACGAACGCCCAACATGAACTGCCTCGACGTCGCTGGCGGCACGGGCGACATTGCGCTCCGGATCCTCGACCACGCGCGCGAGCGGCACGCCGACCGGTCGCTCAAGGTCAACGTGCTCGACATCAACAAGGAGATGCTGACCGAGGGCGAGAAGCGCTTCCGGCGGACGATGTACCACGGCGGGCCCCAGGTCGAGTTCACGCACGGCAACGCCCAGGCCCTGCCGGCCTCGATCCCCTCGGCCTCGCTCGACCTCTACACCATCTCGTTCGGCATCCGCAACTGCACCGACATCCCGGCCGTCCTGCGCGAGGCCTACCGGGTCCTCAAGCCCGGAGGCGTCTTTGCCTGCATGGAGTTCGGCAAGGTGACGAATCCGCTCTTCGCCGGGTGCGCTCCTCTTTGCCTTGACTTTCGCTCCTGCCGACCGCCCCTTTACTGAGGCCAACACCATCCTGCTCCAGCATCTACCGCCAGTACTCGTTCTCGATGATCCCGCTGCTTGGCCAGATCCTCGCCTCGGACCGGGCGTCGTACCAGTACCTGATCGAGTCGATCGAGCGCTTCCCGTCGCAGCCCGAGTTTGCGCAGATGTGCGTCCGGCTCAGTCTACATTGACAGCGCGACGATGGCGACTGACGAGTACTTTTCCTGCAGGATCCGCGAGGCCGGCTTCCAGACGGGCGAGATGCGCGAGGGCGAGGGCGGCGCGTGGACCGACTACACCGGCGGCATCACGAGCGTCCACAAGGGCGTCAAGATCTGATGACGTGTGACTTGTGGCCGTCGCTGTCTAGCCCTCGCCGGCATCGCCCTCTCACTGCGAAGGGGCATTCGCAGAAGCAATCAGGACTTTATATCAGGCACTAGGCAGCGAGAGGTATTAGCGACCCTGTTGAGAGCGGAGGCAGGAGGTCAGATTGCTAGGTCAGATCGCTTGCCCGAAGCGAGGTGGCAGACAGAACGCACCTGGCTGGCAGAGGGCGAGTCGACCTCGCCCATGCTCTGGGTTCGCCGCTTACCCGGCGTGGCCGGTGGCCTCAGCATCGTCGGCGTCGCAGACCCGCCGTTCGAGCTCTCGCCGACGCGGCTCGCGGTCCGGACGGGGCTGCCCGGGTGTTCGAGGACGATCTCGACGTCGCCTTCGTCATCGTCCGTCTCGTCATCGAGGACGATGGCCGAGCCGGCCGGCCGGGAAGGGCTGAATGACGCTTTAGACGCCTCCAGCGCGGCTTGCTGCTTAGCCGCGGCGAAAGCTGCCCGGTCGACGGGAAGGATCGAGTGTCGGTAGCGGCACCGGCCCGGACCAAAGGGGCATTCGACGTTGCGGAGGAGGTAGAGGCAGGCCTTGCGACCAAGAGGTGCGACCGGTGTCGCACCGGGAGCGACAGGTGCAGACGTCGGGAGGCGGGATGGGGCGAGGACGTGGGCAAAGTTGCACTCTGAACGAGGCGTATTGCAGAAGGCACGTCAGCCGAGGTGTTGCCAAGCCCATGCGTGCCGGAGTCGAGAAGCGTAGGCGCACCATCTCCACGTGTGCAGGTGCCACGATTGAAGAACAGGCAAGACTCGGTCCGAAACTTGGGGTGCCGACCTTCCTGTCGGAGGCCGCCACCGAGCAGGACCCCGTCAGCGCCGACGACCGGGGCCTCGTTCTCGCCGGGGTGCAGGAAGGCGCAAGCAGCGCCTTTCGTGCATGAGCCCGTCCCATTTGGGGCCCAGTACTTGCACTGCCGGGCTGAGAGGGCGATAACGTGGCACTTAGTCAGTTGCCGGCGCAGACACCGAAACGATTCGGACGGAGGACCTACTCATGTAGAGCGGGTGTGCGCTCGGCCTCAAGCCGTTGACCATTGCACCAGGCACCGTCCGGTCTTTCCGCCGCGCTCCTGGCGGCACCGAAGCGACGAGCGGTGTAGCGAGGCCATTGATCTGGATGCGCTCGCCCTTGGTGCCGATGACCTCCTTAGCCGCAGGCGGCTGGGGCACGACCGGCACGGTGCCATCGGCGCCGATGAGCGAGAGGTGCGCAAAGTCGAGCTCGATGTGCGACTCGTCCGACGGGGGTTCCCTGACGATTGAGGAAGGCACCTCGTGCTTACTGCCACCGGTTAGTGACAAGGAGATCAAAGTCAGCACGGACTCTTCGAGCGAGTGATCGAGCAGCACGGGACAAACAACGAGCACATCCCTCCTCGTGGGCAATGACCAGCGAGAAAGTTGCGGCATGGGACAGCTGCAAGAGAGCGGAGACCGAGACATTGACGGAAAGGGGGAAGAGGAGCGGCGCCGGGGGCAAGTCGTGTCAGTGGCGGCTGGGTAAGCGTGGGACAAAAGGGCCAGGATCTGGCGGCACTCACTCCTGTAGCTGCTCTGACCCCGGCGACCGGAGCTCCGGCTCTCAGACGAGACGGAAGTATAGCCTGCGTAGAAGGCTTGGGTGTCCTGCCACTGGCCGTAGGAGCCTCCGGCGGAGCCACCGGCGAGCAGGACGTGCTGCTGCAGTTGGTCGAAATGGATCGGCTCCGGCTGGAGCTGATCGCGCTGGTCGCTGCCGCCGCCAAACTGCTGGTAGCTCAGCGGCGAGCTCGGCCACTTAGATTTGTTGCGGTGAGCGAACGAGCTTTTCTTGGCGGGATAGATGGGCGAGATTGGGTCGTCGTTCGTCGGATTGAAAGGGTCGAGATCGAGCGTGCTCGCCGTCGTCGGCGTCGGAGGCGCTGTGGCGCGTCGGAGTATGGGAGGTCAATCGGCCAGCCTCATGAACCAAGCAAGACGACGCGGCAGACGTACTGGGATGGGCAAAGCGGCAGCGAGAGCCAAAGGGGCACTCGCCCCTCTCGGCAAAGGTCCGGCAAGGCTGACCTGAGACGGGTCGAGCAGGGGGAGGAAGTACAAGAGGGAGCCGGTCAGCCCCCCTTGTCTGCGCTTACTCGCTGAGCTCGGAGCGGCCGCAGGCGGCTCACGCACCTGCTGACTGTGTCTGACTGGGCCGGCCGGTCGAGGCGTAAGCCGAGATCTCAAAGGGCGGAGCGAGCGACGACATGGCCGTCTGAGAGGGGTTTACGAGACGAAGGTCAGGATGGCTGTCAAAGGGCTGAGCGGCCAGCATCTCCTGCCCTCGGCCTGCGCCGCCGCCGGCGCCGTCGCGTCGACCCAGACACGTCCTCCCAGAGTGAGCAGCCTCCGACTTCGACCACTTCAGCTCTACTGCTCGCCATGGCTCCTCTCAGGCCGACAGTCAAGCTCCGCGCCGCTCTCTCGACTAACTCGCCTCTGTCGTCCCTGCCACCGTCGGTCCGCGAGGCCTCGAACGCGAGCACGCCGCTCTCGTCGCCACCGCCGTCGCCCTCGGCTGGCCAGGGCGCTGCTCAGGCCTCGTCCTCGGGTTTGATCGCCGTGTCGAACCCGCCCCGCAAGCGGCGGGCCGTCCTCAGCAGCAGTGATGATGAGGGCGACGTCTCATCGCTCGTCATCCTCGAGTCGAGTCCGGTCAAGCGCTCGGCGCCGGCGCCGAACAAGGCCGGCGGGTCGATCCTCGAGCCCAAGGTCGCGGAGCCGTCCTTCCCAAGCGCTTCGGCCGAGTCGGCACCTGACAGCGATCTGCTCGTCATGGGCTCGAGCCAGGCGACGTCGAGCCATGTCACCGCTAAGCGCTCAGCTGGCACATCTCAGACATCGGCTGCGGTCAAGAAGGCAAAGGCGGCCGTCGGTATCGACTACGTGCGTCTCCCTCTAAGCCGGGCGTATCAAGCGCAGCTCCGCGTCCATCCTTACTGACGCGTCTCTGGTGTCGACACCGGCCCTTGCCGACCGTGCAGCTCGACGACCTGGACGACTTTGACTGGGCGAACGACGCTCCGGCAGCCAATCCCGCTCCCTCGTCGTCTACCAAGCCAGCGCCAACAGCCGCGCCGCGTATTGCTCCCTCCGCCGGCCCGAGCGACCCCTCGACCAACGGCTCGATGTTGGTCGACCGGCCGTCTTCGCCTCTTGCTCCCGAAACCGCTATCAACGGCATGCGCGGATCGACGCCGAACAAGCTCAGGGACAACGCGACGCCGGCCAAGCCGTCTTCGCTGCCGCTTACGTCTGCTGGGTCGCCTGCCCAAGCGGCCGGGCAGCCGCCGCCGTCCCCGACGTCTCTCGTCATGGCTCGCATCAAGACAAAGGCCGAGAAGGAGGCGGCCCTGATGTCGCGGCTCAATTCGACGCGCTCGATCGAGAGCGAGCTCGGTTTCGGCCTCGACGCCAAGGGCAAGCGCAAAGCGCTGAGCAGCGACGACGACAACGAGTTTGCGATGGACGTCGCGGACGACGACGACGACGACTTTGGCCGCGCCGGCAAGCGGGGGCGTAAGCAGATTGCCCTTAGTGACAGCGACGACGATGCGTTACCGAGCTTGGCCGTTCCAAGGTCAACGAAGGCGTACGTCCCCAGTCGCTTGAAGTATGTCCAACGTCGCTGAGCTGACGAGTTTTGGGACCTTACAGTCCGGCCAGGCGGCCCGTGAAAGATCCAGAACCCCAACATGTCTATCACGACTCGATTGGCTCGCGCTTGCGACAAAAAGTTTCGACTTCATCCTCTTCCTCGTCGCCGGCCTTCGTCTCTCGCGGGAAGCCGGCCGCGAGCTCCAAAGTCTTTACCGCGGTCGACAGCAACAAGGCTGCCAACACAGCGGCCAGCTCAAGCAAGTTCATGGCCTCGCTGCTGAAGAAAAGCTCGAAAAGAAGCGACATGCTCAGCCGAATTGGCCAGATCCGGACCGGCGGCCCGGGCGAGGACCTCAGCGACACCGACGAGGACGAGCCCGATGGAGCTGGTCCCGCGACCAACGGCAAGTTTATTCTCAACGGCAGGACCCACAAGGGCCGTCCGCTACCGGACGCCACCGCCCTCGACTCATCGGACGACAGCGAGTCGTCGGATGAGGACGATGTTGCCGGCTTGGCAGGCGCTGCAGTACCTGACGGCCTCGGCGCGCTCGGTTCAGCCGCCGACGACATCTCTGCCGTGCTGGCAAAGGATCGGCTTGCAAAAGAGGCACGGAAAGTAGCGCGGCGGGAGCACCGGCGCAAGACGTGGACCGGATGCTGGGTCCGGACGAAGAAGCAGCGTAGGGAAAAGCCTGAGAAACTGGCTGAGACAGTCGAGTTCGTCAAGGAGCCGGTACGTACGGGCTCACCCGCCGTTTCTGCTGATGCATGCGCTGACGTCAACCTGCTATCGCCCAGTGGGACGTCATCCGTATCGCTGGCGAGAGCGACCACCCGCTCTTCCAGATGCTCCTCGCCGCTTCAGACGACGACGACGCCGAGCGCTTCACGTCCTACCTCGCGCTCGGCGCGCTATCGCCCTCGGTCGTCGCGACAGTGAGCGGCAAGGCCGCCCTTGTGACGGCACTCTTTGAGTCGGCCTGCCTATCGTCCTCGGATCAGCGGTCAGCGCTCTGCCTCACGCACCTGCTCGCCATCTTCCGGACGTCGACGTCCGAGGCTCCTGTGCTTAGCGAGAAGGCGCTCTATCTGCGCCTGACAGGTGCCTTCAGGGGCATGGGCTACCGGCACAGCCTGATCGAGGCCATCAACCGGTCTGGCGACGGGACGCCTAAGAAGGCCAGCTCCCGCGGCCAGGGCGAAGTTTTTGACCTGCCTTTTGAGCAGCGGTGCAAGGCCGCTCGGGCGCTGAGTGCGGTCGTCGGGGTGGTGGCGAGGCAAGCCCCCGGACGCTCTCCACTGCTGTCGACCCGGACTGACGGATTCCTCTGCGCTCGCCTTGCCATCAGTCACCACCTGATGAACGACAGCCGGTTGGTCAAAATGATCTGCATCCTCGTCCTGCTGTCGCTCGACAGGACGACCCCGGTTGACCTCAAGATGACGCTCGAGCGGACTATCGCACTTGCAATCCGCTCAATCAGCCTCGTCGACTACGTGCGTCCCCGTCTCTGAGCTCAGTCATCGCCGCGTTTCGCTGACTCTATCCCGATGCTCGGCTGCCTCAGGAGATCAAGCTCAGTCACAAGCTCGCCGACCTCAGCAAGGACGCCGACATGACGTTCAAATTCGGCGTCGTCAACGCCCTTCCTCGGCTCGGCCTCCACGAGGGCCGTTTGGCCCGCTCACTCGGGACATTCTTCCTCGGCGGCCACGTCGATGACGTACGTCGCCTCCCGTCGTCTCTTCTTGAAGCCCCTTCCTTCCCCCTCTTCCTCCTACCTGACGCGCGTGCGCTTGTGCCCTCCGACAGGCTTTCTTTGAGAGCCCACCCGACGTGGCCGCCCTCGCCGCGCTCGTCTCGCCCGACGACCGCCAGTCGGCCTTTGTCATCGCGTCCGAGACCGACTATGTCCAGATCATCTCTGCCATCCGGCTGATGGCGATCGTCGTCGGCGACTTTGAGACGCTCTTTGCGCGTGCGTACTCGCGCATCGGTCATCACTCGCAGAACAGGAGCGATGCTGACCCTTGTGTCCATCGCAGCTGACGTCCCGGGGGCTACCAACATCAGCGCGCCGGCCCTTCAGAAGGTCACGGCAGGCATCAAGAGTCTCCAGACCAACCTCGCGAAGGTCGAGCACCGCATCAGTGCGTCGTCTGCACTTCTTTCCTGATCCTTGCAAGCTGACTGAAGCTTGTCTCGTTGCCGCTCCAGTGGACGCGCGCGCAACCGACCTCGACCGGTCGGCGGCCAAGGCGTTTCTGCTCAACCTTAACGTCTCTCTCGGCTACAGGTCGAACATGTTTGAGCGTTTGCACCAGCCTCGGCGGGCCCAGGGCGAAGCCGGCCGCAAGGGTCAGACGCTGCTGCCCTTCGCACCCGTCGCCGCTTGAGCGGAGCGCTGCGCGTCCCGCTGCTGCACCGGCACCACTCCCGCCTCTCAACACATCGGCCGACTGCCTCCCCTTACGACTGTCTCCCCTTACAACTGCCGCCCTCCTATCTCCCCCTTCTTCCTGTCATGGCCCTACCGCCCCAAACACATAACGATGACGACCTTACGACCCTCTCTGTCGACGAGGCCGCCACGAGCCGCGCTCACTCTCGCCCGCCGCGATAATCAAGAATGGGCGTCGAAATCAGAAATGAGAGGCCCGCCGCGCCCCGCGAGGCCATCTCGGCAGGCCTCCCTCCGCGCCGACCTCAGCAGCCCACCCGTCCTCCTCCCCTTCCGTCCTTCACCGCTCGCCCTCTCCCCTCTTGATTCACGATGTTCCGCTCCGCCGTTCGCTCGTTCGCCGCCGCCGCCTCGCCCAAGGTTGTCGTCAGTCCCGGTCCCCTCGTCTGCCGGATCGGCTCGCTCGGCCGGCCGGCCGACCCAAGCGGCGGCCGCTGCTTCCCTGCGCCGAGCACGTCCGCGAGCTGACGCTCCTTCCCTCGCCCTGACCCTTCCGGCCCGCAGGTCCCGGTCCAGCTCCAGTCGCTGTCGGGCAAGTACGCCACCGCGGCCTTCACTGGCGCCCTCTCGCAGTCGGAGCAGACCCTTAAGCAGGTTGAGACCGACCTTCAGGCCATCAACAAGCTCATCGAGGCCAACGACAAGAGCGTCGTTTTCTTCGGTGCGTCTTTGACCAATGCTTCAGCCGACAGCGCGGAGCGTCCTCGGTCTGTTAGGATGCTCCTGGCGACAGGGCTATCTGCGAGCGGCTGTTGAGGCGGGCCGTCTGCGTCCGAAGCGGGCGCCGGATGACGCTGCGAGAGCTCGGCGCTGACCTCGGCTCTTCGCTCGGCCCGGCAGGCAACCCGACCCTGACCGCTTCCGACCGCGAGGCTAGCATCAAGGCCGTCGTCTCCAAGCTGCCCAAGGCCTCGGAGGTGCGCCGCCACCTTAGTCGTTGCATGACAAGTCGCGAGCGTGTCTGACCGTGCTACGTTCTCTTCACTCTCGCTCTTTTCCTCGCCGTGCTGGCTTGCGTTTCATCCGCCCTCGCTCGCGCACCCAACCCCCATCGGCACCTCCTCGCTTCGCCCTGCCTCACGCGGCGTCTGCCTCTGTCTGTCGCTGTCCTTTGCTTGTCGGATCCGCTCTGCGTGTCGCGACCCATCGCACCGTCCCGCATCGCGCAATCATCCTTCGTCGCTCGGTCGCGCTCTTCGCGCAACCGCCTCCCCTGAAATCAGATCACTTCCAACCTCCTTAACGTCCTCTCGTCCAACGCCCGGCTTCCTCTCACCCCGGCCGTCCTCACCGACTTCTTCACCCTCACCTCGGCCCACTCCGGCCTCCTGACCGTTACCGTCACCTCGTCGGCGCCGCTCGAGTCGGCGACGCTCCAGCGGATCGAGAAGGCGCTCAAGGCGTCGGAGCAGGCCAAGGGCAAGACGCTCAAGGTCGAGAACAAGGTCAACGAGAGCATCCTTGGTGGCCTCATCATCGACTTCGGAGACAAGACTGTCGACCTGAGCGCCGCCAGCCGGGTCAGCAAGCTCAACGCGCTCCTCACCGGTACGTCCGCCGTTGACAAGCCGCGTCGCAAACGGGGCGCGGATAGCCACCCTCTCTCTGCCGACCTCTGTCAGCTGACTACCACTCGTTCGCTCCCTACAGCGTCCGCCTAAGCCTTCTCGATCAGAGCGGACGGCTTCGGCAGCACAGTGGCCCCGAGGGCCCTGGACGACGACAGGGCCTGTGTATAGTCGGAGTGGGTGAAAAACGATGAGATCGTTTCAATCGTTGAAGACGTCTCGTCGGCATGTACGGATGGGCCGCACGGGCTTTACGTGCAGTGCTGGGCGCTGTCCTGCAGGCCCGGCGGAACGAGCCGGGAAGGCGTCCGTTGAACCGATGTCGCAATCGCCAAGACTGGTAAGGCGAATTCTGGACGGCCCATCCTGGCCTCTCCGATTCAAGGAGCCCGCAACGTCTCGCGTGCACGAACACAGAGTACGTGCGCAAACGTCATGAGATGGGCCCGTCGCAACGACTGCGTGCGTGCATCGGCCAGTGGGGCATGCACGACCGCCACTCAGGGCGGCACGCGACTCGTTGCGCGTCGGAGGCCTGAGTACTGGAGGGCGAGACAGTGGCATTCTGCCGACCGGCAGGCCGGGACAGAGCGAGAGGAGAGCAAGAAGGCAAGGGAGAAGCCGGCCGACGTCGCCGATCGTCGATCAGAAGTCGGTTGCGCGGCCGCCGTACGTCCACTCGCGGTGGAGGAGCGGGTCCTTCTTGGGCCCACCAATCTCGCCCGTGACGGGGTTGCGCTCGCCATCAAAGTCGGGCTTGGGCGTCCGCCGGGCGTCGGGGTGGGCCGTCTGCTCGGTCGTGCCAGAGACGGCGGCGGCGACCTTGGGCTCCTGATCGGGCGGGGTCGAGAAGGCGCCCGAGGTCGAGGCGGCGGCGACGAGGCGCTCAAACTCGCGCTGCTCGGCCCGAGGCAGCTTGGGCGGGCCAGGCCGAGCCGTCGGCAGGGGCTTGGAGGCAGATGCCAGTGGCCGGGAGGTCGAGACCGACCGGCTAAGGGGGGCGGCCGACGACGACGACGACGGGGTGGAGGCGAAGGTGGCACGCAGCGGAAGCAGCGAGCGGGCGAGCATTCTTAAGAGCTGACCATGACAGGGGAGCGTCAGCACAAAGCGCCTCGCGAGCATTCCTGCCAAGGCGGAACCGACCTGAGCGAGGTGTAGGCTTGATTGAAGAAGCGGGGGCAGGAGCGAGGGTCGGCTAGTGGGTCGGTGTCGGGAGGTGGATCGGACGGACGGTAGTCGAGCAGGTCGAGCCGGACGAAGCGAGCTGCCAGGCCTTCCTCGACGACCATCTCGCTTTCGCTCTGCCCTGCCATTTACTTTTCGGACAGGTGCTCCCAAGACCGAGCACGAGAACTCCCTCCGGCCTGCCCTACAACGAGTCATTGAAGCCAGGCCCGAATCCCGAAGGAGACGCTAGCGTCCGTCCGGCCCACCTTCGTCGCTCCTGTCGGCCGCTCTCGCCTCGAGCTTCCGACCAGCTCGCCGACCTCCAGCTCGAGCGCCACCTGCCCGCCCCCCTCTCCGTCGCCCCGTCTCGCACGATGGTCGTCTTCGACATCGACGACTGCATCGCCAAACTGCTCCAGAAGCGGCTCCTCGGCGAGGCGCTTCTGCGCGAGATCTGCGAGAAGACGAAGGAGGTCCTCATGCGCGAGTCCAACGTCGTGCACGTCGCCGCGCCCGTCACCGTCGTCGGCGACATCCATGGGTGCGTCCTTTTGCTTCGCATCTAGGTACTTGGAAACTCGTCCGCTGTGCGGCTCGAGCGGGCCAGATTTGTTCGCAAATGCAAGCGGTCGCGGACGAGGGGCTTGTTTGAGGATAGACAAGGCAACCGCTGCTGACCTTCAGCTGGTCGTGCCTTCCTTCCAACCGTTGAACAGCCAGTTCTATGATCTGGTCGAGATCTTCCGCATAGGCGGCTTTGCGCCCGATACGAACTATCTCTTCCTCGGTGCGTTCTTCAACAAGGCTCGCCGTCGCAGTTGAGCTCAGCTCAGGAGGCTGACAGATTGCTCCGGCGCTGCTTCTTAGGCGACTACGTCGACCGCGGCTTGTTCTCGGTAGAGACGATCAGCCTCCTGACGTGCTTGAAGCTGCGATATCCAGAGAGGGTACAGCTCATCCGCGGTAACCACGAGAGTCGAGCGGTCACGCAGGTGCGTCGCCTCCTTCCTATCAAGGCTCGCGCCTTCTTGCCCCCTCCTCCCCCTTTCAAACATGACCCTGACAGCGCTGTACCACATCGCCCTAGACGTACGGCTTCTACACCGAATGCCATCGCAAGTACGGCTCGCCGGCGGTGTGGACCTATTTCACCGATATGTTTGACTTTCTTACGCTGTCGGTCGTCATCGACGACCGCATCTTTTGCGTTCATGGCGGTACGTCAGCTCTCCTTTCTCAGATCTAGCCATCCGACTGACGCACGTCGCTATTGCAGGCCTGAGTCCAAGCGTCCATGGTATCGACCAGATCAAGATCATCGACCGCTTCAGAGGTGCGCACCCCCCACGATCGGCTGAACAGGCGAGGCGAGAACCAGGACTGATCGATCCTGGTGGACGACGCTTGCAGAGATTCCGCACGAGGGCCCGATGGCCGATCTTGTCTGGTCGGATCCAGACAGCGACAAGGAGGAGTTCGCTATTTCGCCACGGTCCGTGTCGGACGCACCTTCATCTCCTTGTCGGGCTCGACCTCTGACCTGCCTTGCTCTTGCAACTCGACAGAGGCGCGGGCTATACTTTCGGCGCGCAGGTTGTCAAAAAGTTTCTCAACCTCAACAAGTTCGAGCACATGCTGCGAGCCCACCAGCTGTGTATGGACGGCTACTCGGAGCTCTTTGGCGACCCACCGTTGCTATCTACCGTCTGGAGCGCGCCGAACGTGAGCTTTCGATCATGCACGACTGCCCGAGCGGAGGGGCTGCTGACCCTTGACTCTCCGCGCGACACAGTATTGCTATCGGTGCGGCAACCAAGCAAGCATTCTCGAGGTCGGCGAGAACGGCCAGAAGAAGTGGAATGTCTTCTCGGCTGCGCCCGAGAACGACACCGACGGACCGAACCAGGCGGCCGCCCAGATGGCAAAGGTGCGTTTCGCCCCCCAGCACCTGGTCGACTGGCTGCGGGCAAGACTGACGGTCCTCCATCCCTTCGTACCGCAGGCCGTTCAGTATTTCCTGTAGCTGCCAGACGGCAGCGGCTCGTTTGACGACGCGACAAAAGGGCTCGCCCGTCGCGGCGGCCCCCTCCCTTGCATGCCCGGTCCCTCGAACCCCAGCGAGGGGCGGCCTCGACCTGTACGACGCATTACGATCTTGATGACACCGACCTTGCGCCCCGACTTTTGAGTGCGCCGTCGCCAGTCGAGCTCCCTTTGACGCACGCGAGAAATCAGGTCTGCCGGTGTCAGTACTGCCGCGCTTCGGCTCGCGGGACGCCTGCCCAGCTCGCCCTCGAGCGCTCGCACCCCGCCTTGCTCTGAGCCTCCACCGACCTCGCCCCACCCCTCTCTCACGCCTTCCTAAAAGTATCATCTAGCCAGCTGCATCTCGGCAGAGCTGTAGCATGGGCGCCAAGGTCACTAAAGGTGCGGCCTCGGCTCTGGCAGGGAGCCGACGTTGCTTCCGTTTCGCCCAAGCCGGGTTGATCGCGGAGTTGCTGGCAGATGGCCCGCGTGCTGACCTCGGTCGCCTGCTCTGACCCTTCCTCAGGCCAAGCTGTCCGCAAGGCCAAGCGCAACGTGGCCGGCTTCGATGCCGCACTTGAGCGGACGCGCCTGACCGGACAGACGGCCGCCCAGCGGGAGGAGCTCGCCGATGAGCTCGCGACGCTTGCTGCGAAGCTGCAGGACAACCGGACAACCCTGCTCAGCCTGCTTGCGACGGTAAGCGAGGGCACGGCCGACGGCCGCGAACTAGTCGCCTCCAAAACATTGCTCGACGAGGTCCGTCTCTGTGCTTCTTCGCTGCTCTTAACTGGACCGGCAGGCTCGCCTGCCAGGGCGAGCTCATCGGGCGACGACCGCTCACTGCCGCCCCCCCTGCCTTGCTCCCAGCGTATTGTGCAGCATGCGACCTTTGCTAAAACCCATGCCAAGCGAGCTAAACCCGTCACTAGCTCCCTCGATCCAGAGGAGCAGAGCATCGTCGACACGCTCGCCTGGCTCATCGGCGCGACCTCAAAGCTGCGGGCGCAGCTCTCCCGGTCCGAGTCGACGATCGAGAGTGCACTCAGTTCCGTCTCGCAGGCCAAGTCAGTCGCCGAGGAAGCCAAGCGAATGGAGATCTTCAACGAGCTGCTTGGCCGTAATGAGGACCGCCAGTGGCATGTCGAGCGGCTCGAGCAGGTGGAGAGCCGCTTCACCGCGAACGAGCTCTCAGTCGAGCAAATCCTTGGCGTCAAGGACGCCGTCGACAAGTTTATCAAGTACAACGAGGTTCGTGTCGCTTCGATTTTGGCCTTCTGGCTCACCTCCTAACGACCACCTCTGTGCTCGTCGCCTCTTGCAGTCTGCCGGCTTCAAGACGGACCGTTCCATCTATTTTTCCTTGGGCCTCGACCTCAAAGCGTCCCAAGATGCAGCCAAGCCTAGCCACGGTGTCGCCTATATCCACGACTCGGACGACGATGCCGGCTACGAGCCAAACGTCTACGACCGTATTTCTATCGCGGACCTCGTCGCGCCGTCATCCGCTATCGCGCCGCGCGAGGACGACGGTTGGGAGGTCGTCGAGAAGAGTGCGTCGCCCTCACCGCGTTTGTCCCTGGCGCGACATCTGCTGACGACCGGCGCGTTCATAGAACTTCGCGTCCAAAAGGAGCACGGGCCGTCATCGTTCGAGCTTCCAGAAGATAGGGCGATGAGAGAGCAGCGCGAGCAGGCCGGCCGCATGCCGCCAAAGGTCTACACTGCGTACGACAACGAGATGCCGGTCAGCGAGCGGCCGCGCAACTACCGCAGTGAGTACGCCGACTTTCCATCACAATTTCGATGGCATATCGCTGACTTTGGGCCGTTCCGTCCCATAGCGGTGACTTGTCGCGAGTGGCTCGTCCGCGGCACTTGCTCTTTCGGCGGCGCATGCACCTAGTGAGTGACGAGCAGCACCTTGATCTGCCAACACACCGGCTGACGCGATTGCTTTCCATTGGATCACTTCAGTCTGCATGGCATCCCGGAGACCCCGTCTTCGGCAGTCGATCTGCGGCTCGTGGGCGCAGATGAGAACCCTTTCTATCGCAGTGCGTCGCTCAAAACAACAATCATCGGCGATCCGGCAGCTGATCAGATTGTCCGCCTGCTGCTCCCTTCACCAGCTCGCGTCTGTCGGCGCTGGCAGTCAGGTCACTGCCCGGATGGCGACAACGACTGCCGGTACCTGCACTCGAACAACCCGCAAGACCGCCAGCAGCCTTCATCGCACAAAGCAGCTCATGCGGTGGCACCGCAGCTGGATGGAGCGGATGAGGAGGAGCTGTCGCCTCGCGTGCTGGCCGGGCGGGCGAAGAAGCCCTGCAAGTGGCACGCCTCAAGTAGCGGCTGCGAGCACGGACAAGACTGTCACTTTCAACATGCCGAGCAGCCCGAGCGCGGTCCAGCGTTAAGCGCAAACCTCGACGAGCAGACCAAGACAGCCACGTACAAGGAGCGGCTGCGCTCGAAGTTCAAGAGTGAGAACGGTTCCTTTTTCGATGGCCTCCACGTAGCTCGCTGACCTTCCGACTCGCCCTTTCCCCGCCCCCCCTTGTCCAGCCGTCCTCTGCGACAAGTTCGACACTCCGTCCGGCTGTCCTTACAAGCTGGCGTGCCAGTATGCGCACGGAGCCGCCGAACTCGTCGGCCCCGGCTTCAGCCCACAAGTGTCGCCGAAGGTGGAGCATGCCTCGCCTTCCCCGGCGTTTGACCTCCATCCGGCCGACTTCCCTGGCCTCTCCGTCGCGTCTGCAATCCAAAAGCCACAGGCGCCCAAAGCCTCGACGATCAAGGGCAAGACCGGCAAGACGGCTCCTGTCCATGTCGCTGCCGCTGCTATGCCTGTTGCTGCTGCGGTCGCGATTCCGATCGAGACTCCTATCACTCCCGACCAGACGCTGCTGCGCGAGAAGCCCTCAACGCCCGCTTCAGCAGTTGGCCTTAGCGAACAAATGCCGACCTCGGGCCCAGACCCGGCTGCGGCTCTTCCATCCCGCGAATATTACGCCGCCTCTCGCTCTACCCGCGCAGAGCAGTCTTCGCAAACCCTTACCGCCTCAGCTTTGGTCGCAGACGCGTCGGCGGCATCCGTTGTGGTCGCTCCGCAACTCGCGGCAACTCCTGCTCTCCCATCGACGTCGCAGCCAGCAGCATCCATCCCGCCGCCGGTGACGCAGCCGGTGAGCGTCGCACCCGCCGCAAAGGTCGCCGCTAAGAAAAAGCTCGTAGCTTCGCTGCCGGCCCCTCCGGCGGCGCCAGCTCCCGCGGCGCCTGCACCGCGACCCTTCCGGCTGCTCCCGCTCGGCAAGAACGCGTGTTATAATGCGCTCCTGATGGGCTCGTGTCTGAACGGTTCTGCCTGTCTGGCTCGTCACGCCATCAACACGGACGACCATGCGGCCGGCGTCAAGCCCCTGCTCGGCAACGGAGCGTGCCTCAATTTCTTTATCGCCGGCTCGTGTGCCAATGGGACGTCCTGCCACGCTCGTCACGCTCTCACTGAGGATGACTACGTCCAGCAGGCGGCTGTCGAGACGGCAGCCGCAGCAGCCGCCCCGACCCCTGCGGCAATCGCCGCGATCCAGCCGCCGACGCAGCACGCACCAGCCGGCCGGTCCTTTGCCGAGAACGGCACCGATCACGACTTCCGGGCCATCGCCCGGCCCGTCTCTCGGGTAGGGCCGCCTCTCCCGCCCCTTTGTCGGTCTTGCAGCGCAGAGAAGCTGATTTCTCATGACGCTCTACCCTACTCTCAGACCGGCTCTGTGCCGGCCGTATTCGTGGCCGCTCCGGCCGCTGCTGCCACCACTGCCCATGCAGTGGTCAGCGACTATCCCGACCACTTGAGCCGAGCAGTCGCCGACCTCGTCATCTCGGACGATGAGGAGGACGAGGTCGACCCAGTCGAAGCGGTGTTCGACGTGTCGGACTCTGATGGAGAGTAGCTCGGATTGAGCGAATGCGACTCATGCCCTCCGCTCTCTCTCTCTCTCTCGACGTGTCTTCAAGGAGCGAAAAGAGTCAAGGTGCGGCGGACTAGTTGAACGGCTGGCATGACATCTTGACTGGGTCGGAATCGCAAGTGGGTTGCGCGGTGCGAGGGGGGGGGGGGGGGGAACAAACGGGCGTGGCAAGGTGAGGGTCGTTCAGATCGTAAGTTGGAGCGGCTCGGCTCGGTTCGTTTAGTGGCCTGCGAGATGGGTACGAACGGTTGTCAGCTTCGGGCCAGTCGCACAGCAAATGAAAGCAGGAACGCACTGATGTATTGGACTGCAAGAGCAGAGGCCGGTTGATGCAGAATCAGCGGTGGGCACCCGAGGCGAAGGCGAAGGGGTTCCCGGACGGTACGCACAGACGTAGGAAACGTCGGGGAGGCCCGTCTCG
>Ga0308160_10000970_pt1 | contig 44893 bp, 30 predicted proteins | sample PhyFR1_FD_201036 | JGI IMG/M metagenome (GOLD analysis project Ga0308160, IMG submission 201036) | Phyllosphere microbial communities from UC Gill Tract Community Farm, Albany, California, United States - DLSLF.R1 | ecosystem: Host-associated > Plants > Phyllosphere > Unclassified | place: USA... | reverse complement strand
ATGGACTTGCCGGAGAAAGATCAGATTGGAACAGTGTACGCAAAACGTTCCTGGCCTTGAAGAGCGGCCAGCTACGGATGGGTACATGATCCCACGAGTCTAAACAACTAGCGACAGCCCGCGCTGCCCAACCAGCAAGTGGTGTTTGCAGCCGAGTTTGGCACGGTCGGTAAGGTTTCGGCCTGTATTCTCATCACCGGCACAGTGCAAGTGCACTGCCGGCAGCGACGCTAGCTCGGTTCTCGGATGATCTGGTCGTGCTCGCGGAGCCGTCGCAGAACCGCCTGGTGGATACGATGCCAGATGCTGGCTTGCATTTATTCACGAAGCCGACGCCGGTATGTCATGCCATTCACGCAACCGAATTCGCGTGGCAGGTATTTCCCACGGCATCCCGGTTTTGAGAACAAACAGGGTGTCGGCTTCAAGTATCAGGCCTACAAGTTTGACGCGACAACGTCCACAACCCAGGTGGCGCCGAACCGGTCGCGTAGCATGCCGTATAGAGGAGCCCACTGGCTGGCCGCGAGAGCCTGCAGCACCTCGGCGCCATCGGATAAAGCACTCCACAATTTGCGGATAGTGTCGACGTCATCGCCGCGCAACGAAATGAGGAAGGCATCGGTGCCCGGGTTCCAGTCGCGACCGGCCTGCACAACGTAGGCCATCAGCGCGATGCCGTTATCACCTGTGACTTGGCCCCAAATAATGTGTTCGGTGTCGCGCGTACATTCATTCGCCGATCAGAACCAGCAGGCACCCGTAGCGGCGGTAGACATGGATCTGCTGCGCCAGGGTTGCTGGCGCGAAGAGGCGCTGGCAGTAGGGTATAAAGACCGCCATGGCGTTGCCACGGACCGTAGGATCTGGCCCTTGGCGATCGTCTACGTGGACCGGATACCGCAAGGACGACAGGACCGGTTTCAACCATGGCGCTGCCAAGTGGGGCATCGGGTACCTCTATTCCCTGTCCGTTTGATGGTCTCAGTAGGGGCCCGTACCGGGAGCCGTCAACTGGAAGTCCGCTATGTCAAGCCAGGAGCCGGCCTGACGGCCGACGCTGAACAGGCCGACCTGGGCGCCGACCCAGGTTCCGCGCGTGACGGGGAAGGGCTGGCCGGCTGGCTTGAAAGTCTGGCCGTCCAGGCTGTAGGCGAAATTGACGAAGGCGTTCTCGTTCAGGTGGGCACGCAGCGTCAGGGTGGTGGGTGCAGGCGACAGGACCACGGTCGATTGCTCCTTGCAGCGCGGTCCGAACGGGCCGCACGTCGTCCATACCACCTCGTTCACGCCTTCGTGCCGGCGCAGGCCGATCCAGGCATACTGCATGGCGTTGACGATCAGCCCGGCGCGGTCGCCGTCGGCTGCGCGCTCGAGCGTTACCCGGGTGGTTGCCAGGAAGCGTGACGCGGGCGCCTTTTGCGCCAGGATGGCCGGAGAAGCGCGCACGTAGTCGTCGGCATCCGGCACGGCCTGGGTGTACAGGCGCAGGCTGCCCGGCTTGGCGCGCAGCGAATACCAGCTCGGTTCGGGGTTCGCGCTCCATTGCCATTGCAGGCCGAGCCGAGGCCCATCGAAGTCGTCGCTGGTCGGCGGCGCACTGCGCTTACCGCCCTGCACCGGCTTCTCGAATGTCGTGACGGGTTCTCCCGTGCCAGGCCTGCGGCCCGGCTGGCCGATCAGCGGCCAGCCATCCTTCCATTGCATCGGCTGCAGGTGGATCACGCGGCCATAGGCGCCCTTGTCCTGGAAGTGCAGGAACCAGTCGAGGCCATCGGGGGCGGTAACCCAGGCGCCCTGGTGCGGGCCGTTGACGGGCGTGTCGCCCTGGTCGATGACGTTGCGCACTTCGTAGGGCCCGGTGAGCGAGCGCGAACGGAACACGGCCTGCCAGCCCATCTCGACGCCGCCGGCAGGGGCGAACACGTAGTACCAGCCGCCCGTCTTGTAGATCTTGGGGCCTTCGACCGTGTGGTAGCCGGGGAAGCCGGCGCCAACGATGATGTCGGTGCCTTTGTCGTCGAGTATGCGTGTCGCGCCAGCGTCCATGCGGCGCAGCGTGACGACGTTGTTCCTGCCCGAGCGGCTGGCTGCCCAGGCGTGCACCAGGTAGGCCTGGCCGTCGTCATCCCACAACGGTGCCGGATCGATCAGGCCGCGGCCGCCCAGCAGCAGGCGCGGCGCGCTCCATGGGCCGCGGAAGTCCTTGGCTTCGATGACATAGATGCCGAAGTCCGGGTCCGGGTAGAAGATGTAGAAGCGGCCGTCGTGGTAGCGCAGGCAGGGCGCCCATACGCCCTTGCCGTATTGTGGCCTGGCGAAGGTATCGGCCGGCACCAGGCGCGGCAGCGCGTGGCCGACCAGTGTCCAGTTGACCAGGTCGGGCGACTCCAGCAGCGGCAGGCCGGGCACATTGGTGAAGCTGGATGCCGTCATGTAGAAGCGGTCGCCGACCCGGATGACGTCCGGATCCGAATAATCGGCGTGCAGCACCGGGTTCTTGTAGCGGCCGTCGCCGAGATCGGCGATCCAGGGAGCGGCCGGCGCAGCCTGTGGCGGCATCGCCCCCTGGGCGAACGCGATGCAGGCCGGTTGCGCGGCCGCCAGCGCGGCCACAGTGGCGATGGCAATGTGGCGGGTTCTCACCAGTATGGCTCCCAGATACGGGTCAGGCGCACCAGTGCCTCGAGGTAGAAGTAATCGCCCCAGATGCAGGACTCGTCGACCCCGATCCGGTTCGGCTTGTGATAGACGGCGTGGCGCAGCAGGCCGGCGCCCGGGGCGCCGTCGCGGTTGAAGTAATCCCTGGACAGCGTCAGCACCATGCCGGCGGCGGCGCGCTCGTACTCGGCGCGCAGCGGGTCGAGCAACGGAAGATTGCTCGCCAGTTCCAGCAGTCCGCACGCCGCGACGGCCGCCGCGGAGCTGTCGCGCTCCTCGCGACCTTCCGTGAAGATCAGGTCCCAATAGCAGATGCCGTCCGCCGGCAGCCGGTTCAGGTAGTAGTTCGCCAGCACCTTCGACAGATCCAGCAGACGCGTGTCGCCGTTGTAGCGCGCCACCAGAGGGAAACCGGCAATGCCCCAGGCCTGGCCGCGCGCCCAGCACGAATCGTCGGCGTAGCCCTGGTGGGTCTTGCCCTCGCGCGGCTGGCCGGTCGTGCCGTCGAAGAAGAAGGTGTGGAAGGTGGAGCCGTCGGCGCGCACGATGTGGCGCGCGGCCTGTTCGATGTGGCGGGCGGCGGCTTTGCGGAAGCGCAGGTCGCCGCTGGTCTCGCTGGCCCAGTACAGCAGCGGCAGGTTGAGGTTGCAGTCGATGATCATGCGGCCACGCTGCGCCGGATCGTTCAGGTCGCCCCAGGCCTGGATGATGCCGGCGTTCGGCAGGAAGCGTTCCAGCAGCAGCCGGGCGGCGCCCAGGGCTGCATCGCGCCCCTGTGCGCTGCCGGTCAGCTTGTAGCCGGCCACGCACGAGAGGCTGTACAGGAAGCCGAGGTCATGGTGATTGGTGGCGATGCGTTCGCGCCGGCGCAGGTCGAAACTCGCCACCTGGCGCTCGGCGGCCGTGCGGAAGGCGGCATCCCCTGTCAGTTCATGGGACAGCCACAGCATCCCGGTCCAGAAGCCGTTGGTCCACTCCGTGTTGTCCATCGGCTGGTAGATGCCGCCGACGCTGGACGGCATCGGAAATTGGTCGCCGAAATGGGCCAGGTTGCGCGCGACTGCGTCCACCGCGTCGGCGATCGCCAGGTCGATCGACGAACGTGACGGCAATTCGCGCCAGGATGCCGGCAGGCGGTCGGTCCGAAGCGGTTCGGGAAGGGCAGAATGGAGAGCGTGCTGCATGAATCGTCCTTAATGAGTCGCGTTGGCGGTGTCGGTCAGCGGCTCGCCGGTGGCATCTCTCGCCTGTGGCCGGCCGTGGTCCGGCGGGGTGGGGGCAAGCACGAAGGCCGACAGGATCAGGAAGCCGGCGCCGATTGCCGCCAGCAGCAGGTAGGTGTGCTGGAATCCGATCAAGTCGTAGCTCTTGCCGGCCAACGGCGACAGCAGGGCCAGGCCGAGCGAATGGCCGAAGCTGAACCCGACCATGTACACGGTGGAGGCCAGGCGGCTGTCGAAATGGCAGGCGATGTAACGGAACACCGACACCACCAGGATCGGCAGCTCGAACGAGTGCAGCATCTTCATGCACGAGATCGAAAGCGGCCCGACCGCCAGTCCGGAGCCGCCGATGCGAACGATCATGATGGACCCGGCCAGCAGCAGGCCGTTCTTGGCGCCGATGCGGCGCACCAGCAGCGGCGCGAGGAACAGGCCGACTGCCTCGACGAAGATCTGCAGCGAATTCAGGTAGCCGAACATGGCGGCGCCGGTGGCCTTGTCCGGGAACTGGGACGCGAAATAGCTGGGGAACTGCTGGTCGTAGACAAGATAGATGTTGGTGACCGACAGGATGAAGGCCAGGAAGCGCCAGAAAGCACGGTCGCGCAGCAGGGCAACGGCGTCGGCCAGGCGCAGCTTGGGCGCGGCGGCACTGGCGCTCTCATGCGCGGGCAGGCGCCACAGTGCCAGCATGGCCACCAGCAGCAGGCCGGCCAGCGAGGCCAGCATGAAGTTGATGTGCGGATTGACGTTGTACAGGCGCCCGGTCAGGAAGGCGGCGCTGGCGAAGCCGAGCGAACCCCACAGGCGCACGCGGCTGTATTCGAAGCCGTAGGCGCGGCCGATACGGTCGACATAGGATTCGACCGCGTAGCTGCCGGCGATGAATGTGATGCCGAGGTAGATGCCGCCAAGCGCGGCGCCGAGCAGCACGTTGGCCTTCAGCAGCGGACCGTACACGTAGACCAGGAACACGCCGGACAGCATGCACAGGGCGCCGACCGCCCACAGGACGTGCTTGCGCATGCCCACCCGGTCCGACAGGTAGCCATACACCGGTTGCGAGCACATGGCGGCGATGAAGTTGGCGGAGAACACGATGCCGGTTTCGGTGCCCGACAGGTGCAGGGTGGAACGCAGCCAGAGGGCGAGCAGCGACATGCTCATCGCCTGTGCGAAGAAGTACACGTACACGAACGTGCACAGGAAACGGAAATGCGACTGTTTACTGGTCATGGCGAATCCTCGGCAAGGTCAACGGAGGATGGCTGCGGCCAGGGGCGAACTCGGGGCGGTCGTGATGGGCATGCTGTCTCCTCGATCACCGGCTGGGCCGGCATGTTTTTTTGCATGTGCAGGCATAATGTCGCACATGCGTTTATGTTATCGATAACGGTAGCGCAGGCCGGTTCAACTGTCAAGGACATTCGACCCGCGCCGGGTTCAGGGCCGGGGACGCAACCAGATCGCCTGGCCGCCGGATGCCGGCAGGTCCAGCTTCAACACGGTGCCGGCATCGACCGTTTGCGTCCGGATCCCGACGTGGGTGCGCGTCGGCGCGCCCGCGTCGTCGGCATAGATGGTGGCGTCGTAGCGGCGGCCGGCAGGCAGGAAGTCAAGGCGCAAGGATACGCTGCGCGCTTCGTTGTTGGTGATGCTGCCGACGAACCATTCGTCGCCGCTGCGGCGTGCGATACTGGCGCTTTCGCCGGGACGGCCGTCGAGTACCCGGGTCTCGTCCCAGACCGTGGGAATACGGTCCCAGAACGCCAGCTCCGGCTCGTCGCGCGACATCTCGGGCTTGTCGTACCAGTACAGCGTCTGCAGCGGGCTGTAGTAGACCACGGCCAGCGCCAGCTGGTGCGCGTGGGTGGTCTTGATGCGCGGGTCGTAGTAGCAGATCGTGTAGTCTGCGGCGCCGGCCAGGAAGCGCGTGAACGGGAGCACAGTGTTGTGGGTGGCGTCGGGCATTTCCTCGTTGCCGCGGATGCCTTCGGCGGTCAGCAGGTTGGGCCAGGTACGCTGCTCGCCGGTCAGGCGCCAGTCGTCGTGGATGTTGACCATGATGCCGGCCGCCGCGGCCTGCTGGATCGCTTTCTCGATCCAGGTGGTCCAGCGGTGCGAGCCCGCCTGGACGAAGCCGAACTTGACGCCTTTCACGCCCCAGTCGCGGTAGGTCTGGAACAGGGTATCGGACTGGGCCAGCAGCGCCTGCTGATTGACGTAGAGCCAGACGCCGATGCCGCGTTCCCTGGCGTAGGCGATGATGGCCGGCAGGTCGAAGTCCGGGATCGCGACCTTGGTGGCATCCGAGCTGAACGAAAATGCCGGCCCATACCACTTCCAGTCGAACAGGATGTACTGCAGCTTGTGGCGCGCGGCAAAGTCGATGTTGGCCTTCGCTGCGGCGGTGGTCTGGGTCATGACGCGCATGATCTTGCCGGGCTTGATCCAGGACGTGTCGGCGATGTGCGACGCTTCGTTCAGGTTCAGGATGAGGTAATTGTTCTCGACCAGCTGTCCCGGGCGGCGCGCGATCATGATGCCGCGCCACGGGGTGGCGAACGGCGAGATCAGGTCGGCCGGCTCGTGCATCGCCGTGACCAGGGTGTCCGGCTTGTCGGGGCTGAGCTTGAACTTGGTGCGCGCATAATCGACCATCCCGGCCTCGAGCAGGGCGACGTGCAGGCCGTTTGGCAGTTCGAGCGTAAGCGGCCGCTCGGACTGGTCGGGCCAGTCGCGCAGCGGCATCAGTTTATAGGGCGCCTGGGCCCAGGCGTGGAACCATGCCCGGGTGCCGGCCGGCAGCGCGAACTCGGTGTCTTCGCCGATTACGCGGTAGTAGGTGCCTTTTTCGTTCTCCGGAAAGGCGAAGCGCAGCGCGATGCCCTCATCGTAGGCTCGCACCTCGACCGACAGCTTGTAGATCGGGTTGTCGTCCTTGACCAGGTCCACGCTCAGGGCCTGGTAGTGGTCACGGATCTGCGTGCGCTCGCCGGTCACGGGCTTCCAGCTGCCGTCATGGCTGCTGCGCCTGACGCCCGTGACGCGCAGGTTCTCGAACCAGCGCGGATGCCGGTCGACCGGCAGCGCCATCGCGTTTTCCGACAGGTGGTTGTCGAGGCGCAGTTCGAGCAGGGAATCCCGGATGACGGACTCGCCTTCGTAGCGCACGCTGTAATGGAGGGCGCGCTTGCCGTCGGTGCCAACCTGCTGCTGCAGGGTCAGGGTAATCCGGCCGTCGGGCGACACCAGGCGCTCGTCCAGTTCGAGTCCGGCCGCTTGCGCCAGCGTGCAGGCCAGCAGGCAAAAAGCGGCGATCAGGCGGCGCATCGAACGGCTCCCTCGGCCAGAGGAAGGGCAACGACATGAGCGGCCAGGGCCGCGACCTGCTCCAGCGTGGGCGGGACCGCACCCGCCTGGCAGCAGGCGGCGGCGCCGGCGGCAACCGCGAAGCGCAAGTGCTCCGCCCCGTCCGATTCCGGGCGGTACATCAGGCTGTACAGCAGGGCGCTAATGCTGGCGTCGCCGGCGCCGATCGTGTCGACGACGTCGATGGCCGGCGCGGCAGCGCGCCAGGCGAGGCCGCCGCGATAAAACGCCGCGCCGGCGGCACCGCGCGTGAACAGGATATCGGCCTCGGGATTGAGGGCGCGCAGGCGCGCCAGCGCAGCATTCGCGTTGTCCGTGCGGAACAGGCCGTGCAGGTCCTCGTCGGACACCTTGATGACGTCGGCCAGCGCGGTCATGGCCGCGAGCATCGGGTCGTAGCCGGCGTCCATCAGCATGCGGAAGTTCGGGTCGTAGCTGATCCGTACGCCCCTGGCCTTGAGACTGGCCGCGAGGTCGAGCAGGCGTCCGGCCAGGGGTTGCCGCGCCAGGCTGATGCCGCCGAAGTGCACGCAGCGCACCGCGCCGTCCCATCCCTCGGGCAGGCGGGCCGCGTCGAATGCGAGGTCGGCGCTCTGCTCGCCGATGAAGAAGTACGCCGGTGGCGTGGTTTCATGCACCATGGCCAGCAACGGCGCATTCGGGTACCGCTGCACGAAGCGGGTATCGAGACCGGCCTGTGTGGCTGCCGCCAGCAGCGTTTCGCCGAATACGTCGGTCGACACGGCACCGGCGAAGGCGCTGGCGACGCCCAGGCGTGCCATGGCGCGGGCCACGTTGAGACCGGCACCGCCGGTGCGGCTGGTCCATTGGTCCGGCGCCGTGCGGATCATGTCGGTCAGGGCCTCGCCCGCGGAAACGAATTCCGGCATACGTGTCATTTCTTGTTCCCCAGGGCGTGCAGCACTTCGTAGCAGGCGCCCATCGTGTGATAGTCGGTCTTGCCGGCGGGGCTCTTCTCGTCGCTCAGCTTGCGGTTGTCCGGGCCCAGAATGCGGTACCAGGCGCCATGCTGGTGGTCGACCAGGTGCGACCAGCTGTAATCCCAGATACGGTCATACCAGTTCCAGTACCGTTCATCGCCGGTGCGGACCGCCAGGACGGCGGCGGCAGCCAGTGATTCGGCCTGTACCCAGAAATACTTGTCGCCGTCGCAGATCGTATTATCCGGTGCGAAGCCGTACGCGATTCCGCCGTGCTCCTTGTCCCAGGACTGGGCCAGCGCATCGTCGAACAGTTCGATTGCGCGCGGCAGCAGCCAGTCGCCCGGCGCATCGAGGTGGTCGCGGTGGCGCTCGAGGGTCAGCAGCAGTTTGGCCCACTCCGTGAAGTGGCCGGGCTGGTAGCCCCACGGACGGAAGATATTGGTCTTGTCGTCGCGGTTGTAATCCCAGTCCACCTGCCAGTCCGCACGGTAGTGTTCCCAGATGCGCTTGCCGGCAAGGCCGGCCTGGCGCACGGTGATGTTGCGTGCCACAATTTCTGCGCGCACGAGGTAGCGCCGGTCGCCGCTGGCCTCCCAGGCGGCAATCAGTGCCTCGCACGAATGCATGTTGGCGTTCTGGCCGCGATAGGGCTGCAGCTCGCTCCAGTCCGCGCTGGCCTGGTCCGCGTACAGGTCCTGTGCCGGTTCCCAGAACTTTTGTTCCATCAGGTCGTAGGTCTCGGCGATCCAGGCGCGCGCTTCCTCGACGCCGGCGGCAAGCGCGTGCGAATACGCCAGCAGGACGAAGGCCAGGCCGTAGCAGTGGTTGTCGACATCCAGGACGGCCATGTCGCCGGCTTCCCAGCGCAGTTGCCAGGCGTAGCCGCCAGTCGCCGGATTGCGGTGGACGTCGCGCAGGAAAGCGAGACCGTGCAGCAGCGCCTCCTTGTAGCCCGAGCCCGGGAGGTGGCGGTGTGCCATCGCATAGTTGAACACGAACCGGGTGCTGCTTACCAGGTGGCGTGTCGAGCGGTCGTACACCTCGCCGTCGTCGCGGAAAAAGTGGTAGAAGCCGCCGCTCGGATCGATGCAGCGGGGGTAGTAGAAGGCCATCGTGTGCGCGACGTGTGCAAGCAGGAAGTCGGGGCTGCGGAAATTGGGCGACATGGTCAGCTCGGGGTCCAGGGTTCAGGGTTGACAGGAAACTGCAAGATTCGGTGGCAGCAGGCCGCTCCAGGCGGCGATGCGGTAGCGAGTACGCCATTCACGGCCGGCTTCGAGCGTGATGCCGAGGCGGTCGGCGAGTGGATGACCGGCGGGCGGACGGGCAACCCGCCCGAGGTCGAACACGCTGTTAACTGGTTCGGCGCCGAGCGCGACATGGCGCCCGTCCCAGGGAAATTCCGGACGCCCGCGATTGCTCATCCAGAGCATCAGGTCGGGGAACTGGCGGGTGTCCCACCACAGCCCGACGCGGGCGTCGTAATCGAGGTAGTGCAGGCTGAGCGGTGCAGATCCGGCGCCCGCGGCGAGCGAGCGCACCTGCACCAGTTCCTCGCCATCTTCGGCGAGGGGCAGGCGACTCAAGTCGATGGCGCCGTCGGCGGCAAGCATCGATTGCAGGCTGTCGGACCGGCGGTCCGGCACCAGGCGGCTGATGGCGCCTGCGCTACGGCTCGGGTAGCTGAAGACACCTTCGTGGCGCCCGAGTTCGAGCTGTACGCGTCCGCCGGGCTGCGGCAGGCGGAAGGTCGGGTGCAGGCCGGCCGGCAGGCGCAGGCTGCGCCGCGGCCGGATGATGAGTTCCATGTCGAGGGCAGGGGCATCCGCGACCGCCCGCACATGGCGTTCGATGCGGGCGATCGGGGAATCGCCGGGGTAGTCGATCGCCAGCGACAGGCACTCGCTGTCCGCGTATTCGCAACTCCAGCGGTGGTTCGCACTATAGCCGTGCGACCAGATGTCGTCCGGGGCCAGCGCTTCCCAGCCGTTCGGCAAGTCGGGCGGCAGGTCGGTGCGTCCAAAGGGCACGCACGGCCATTCGCCGCGCATGCGGCGCAGGAGGCCGGGCAGCGCGAGCGAGTCGGTGGTGCCGGCCCAGGGGGCGACATGCATCACCTGGAGATCGCGTTCGGCGTCGAGACGGAAGTACAAGGGGCCCAACATCGCGCCCAGCGCCTGCACCTCGGCCCGCCCGTATGCCCATTCCAGCCGCCACATCAGCGGGGCCGGCGCCGCCTGCGGAAGGACATTCGCCGGGAGCATCGTCATCGCGCAAGCCATCCGCCATCGACCGGGAGGAGCACGCCGTGTACGTAATCGCTGGCGCGGCTTGCCAGGAACACCGCCGCCCCGGCCAGATCGTCCGGGCGGCCCCAGCGTCCGGCCGGGATGCGCGCCAGGATCTGCGGCGCGCGCTCCTCGTCGCTGCGCAGGGCGCTGGTGTTGTTGGTTTCAAAATAGCCGGGCGCGATGGCATTGACGTTGATCCCGTGCGCCGCCCACTCGTTGGCGAGGGCATGCGTGATACCTGCCACGCCGCTCTTGCTCGCCGCGTAGGCGGGTACGCGGATGCCGCCCTGGAACGACAGCAGCGAGGCGACGTTGATGATCTTCCCGCCGCCCTGGTGCCGCATGTGGCGTGCCGCGGCCTGCGACAGGAAGAACAGCGACTTGAGGTTGGTGTCGAGCACCGCGTCCCAGTCGGCTTCCGTGACGTCCAGCGCATCCGCGCGGCGGATGATGCCGGCATTGTTGACCAGGATGTCCAGGCGCCCGAATGCCGCGACGGCCTCTTCCACCAGGGGGGAAAGCGGTGCGGTCTGCGCCAGGTCGGCGTGCAGCGAAAGGAAGCGGCGGCCGAGTGCACGCACGCGCGCCCCGGTGTCGGCCGGCTCGCTGCGCCCGGCGGCGACGATGTCGGCCCCGGCCTGCGCCAGCGCGACCGCGATGCCCTGGCCCAATCCGGTGTTGGCGCCGGTGACGAGGGCCACCCGGCCGTGCAGGTCGAAAAGATCGTGCATGGCGGGCCTCATTTCAGCTGGCAGATGTCCAGCACGTGCATGTCGGTGTAGTCGAGGTTCTCGCCGCCCATCGCCCAGATGAAGGCATAGTTGGCGGTGCCGGAACCCATGTGGATCGACCACGGCGGCGACAGCACCGCCTGTTCGTTGGCGATCACGATGTGGCGCGCCGCGTCCGGTTCGCCCATGAAGTGGAAGATGCGCTGGTCGGCGGCGACGTCGAAATAGAAATAGACTTCGGAGCGGCGCTCGTGCAGGTGCGGCGGCATGGTGTTCCAGACGCTGCCGGTTTTCAGCTCAGTCAGGCCGAGCAGCAGTTGGGCGGACTGGCAGACGCCGGGGATCACGTATTGGTAGATGGTGCGCGCATTCGACGTTTCGAGGCTGCCGCGTTCGAGCGGCACCGCGGTGGCGTGGGTGATCTTCTTCAATTCGAAGCGCGCATGCGCCGGCGTGGACGCAAGGTAGAACCTGGCCGGCTCTGCCGGATCGTCCGAGTGGAACGCGACGTCGGCGCTGCCCATCGGCACGTAGAGGCCGTCTCTCGGCGCCAGGACGATGGTCTCGCCGTCGACGGTGACGCGGCCGCTGCCGCGGCCGACGTTGATGATCCCCAGTTCACGGCGCGCCAGGAAGGGCAGCGTGCCGTCGCCGGGCGTGGCAGGTTGCGCCGGCAGCTGCAAGGCCGTCTCCAGCGGCAGGGCGCCGCCGATGATGAAGCGCTCGTCGTGGCAATAATTCAGCGCAACGCGGCCGGGGGCGAACAGGCCGTCGATCAGGTAGCGGCTGCGCAGGTCGTCATTGCTGGCCTGCGCCATCATGTCGGGATGGGTGGAATACAAGGTCTTGTCGAACATGGGGTCTCCGGTGTCGTGCGGTGCCGGACAGAAGCGTGCCGGCGAATTTGTTATCGATCACATTCTAGCAGATGTTTTCTCGGAAAAGCAAAGCGCCGATCGCCCCTAAAGCCGAAAATTCAGCGTCAGTGGGCTGGAAAGGCAAATGTTTTGCTAACAATCGGCCGTTCAGGTACGATGACAGCCATTGAAATCGATAACACGCCAGGGCCGGCCTCCGGCACGGCCAACAGAGAACGAGAATGGCAGGTACCCCGAAGTCCGAACCCGTCAGCAATGAAACGCTGCGTCCGGCCAACGCCGTGACTTTGTACGACGTTGCTGAACGCGCGAAGGTTTCCGGCATGACCGTGTCGCGCGTCATCAACGGCAACACCCATGTCAGCGACAAGACCCGCGAGAAGGTGCTCCGCGCCATTGACGAACTGGGCTATACCGTGAACGTGGCAGCACGCACGGCTCGGGTGGGCACCCTGCGCGTTGGCTTGCTTTACAGCAACCCCAGCGCGGCCTTCCTGAGCGCCTTCCTGGTTGGGGCGATGGGGCAGTGCAGCCGTATCGGTGCCGAACTCATCCTGGAGCATTGCGAAGACGTCAAGGGGCAGCGCAAGGCCATCGACCGTCTGATCGCCAAAGGCGCCGACGGCATTCTGGTACCGCCGCCGCTGTGCGATTCGCGCACGGCCCTCAAGCACTTGAAGGACATCGGCATGCCGACCGTGGCAGTGGCCACCGCGAAGCCCTCGCCCCAGGCATCGGCGGTGCGCATCGACGACTATGACGGTGCGCGCTCGATGACGAAGTACCTGCTGGCGGCCGGCCACAAGGACATCGCCTTCATCAAGGGCGATCCCGAGCACACGCCCGCGCAGCTGCGCTACCAGGCCTTTATCGACACCATGCGCGAAGAAGGCTTGCAGGTGCCTGCCGAGCGGATCGCGCAGGGCATGTTCACTTACCGCTCCGGGTTGCTGGCGGCGCGCGAACTGATGTCGCAGACAACGCGCCCGACCGCCATCTTTGCCAGCAACGACGACATGGCCGCTGCCGCCATCGCGGTGGCGCACGGCATGCACCTGCACGTCCCCGAGGACATTGCCATTGCGGGATTCGACGACACGCCGGTCGCGGTGACGGTGTGGCCCGAACTGACGACGATCCACCAGCCGATCGGCGACATGGGCAGTGCCGCGGTCGAGTTGGTGGTCGAGCAGGTCAAGGCGCGCCGCGCGGGACATGCGCCCGCACCGCAGCACAAGCTGATGCCGTACACGCTGGAAGTGCGCGAGTCGACGGTCTCGGCCGAACAGTAATTCCAAAGCAAGGCCCGGCATCACGATCAGGAGGACCGGTTCTAGCGGATCGCCGCCGCCGGCATGGCCGGCAGGTCGAACGACAGCATCCGGCGGCCGTCGATCGTGACGGCGCGCGCGGCGATGCGGACCTGGCGCGCGCCGTCCGAGAACGACAAGGTCTTGGGCCAGCCGTCGGCGGGCACCTGCAACCGCACCGGACGGCTTGCCGTGAACATCCAGCGCCCGCCTTCCTGCCACAGCGCTGCCGCCGTGCCGTCGCCGGACGCGGCGAGACCGTAGCCCAGGGCGGCCAGTTCGCGCCCATGTCCCAGGAACAGGTAGTCCAGCTGGCCGTTGCGCTCGGCGATGATGCCGTAGCGGCCGCGCAGCCGTTGGCCGTCGCGTTCGAAGCGCGTATCGTCCTCTTCGCCGGACACGATGGTCTGGCGCGCGCCGCCGGCGCTGCGGACGCGCAGCGCCAGCGCGTCGCCGGCATCAACTTCGTCGACGCCTAGCACCTGCGCCGCGTTGCCGGCAGTCGGCTCGAATACCGCAGTGAACGGGTGCTTCCAGGCTTCGCCGTTCTGGCGGATCACCAGGGTCGGCAGCGGCGCGCGTTCGACGTCCGCCGGGAGCATGCCGGCTGACCACGAGGTGGAGGGCGGGGCCGACACGGAAAAATATTCGCGCTCGGGCGAGCCCTGCAGCCAGGCCGTCATCGCCAGGGTGCGCTGCGGTAGCTTGAGGTCGAAGCGCGCACGCAGCGGTGCACTCGATTTGAGCGACTTGCGGTCCTGCCAGTAGTCGTAGCCGATCAGGTCGCCGTCGGCAAAGGTCAGGCGCTCCGATGGCGCGACAGGCAGCGGCTTGCCGTCAACCCCCAGGAACTGCATCGACTGCCCCAGGTTGTGATAGATGTAGTCGTTGTAGCGGTCCTTGCCATCGCGCCGGCGCGAGCGGAAGATGTCGATGAAATAGCCATTGGTCCCGTCCAGCCGGACGATGCCGAGAACGCGCGCCTGGTCGGCATTGGTCTCCGGCTCGAGGAAGCGCACGTCGCTGAAGGTCGCCCATGGGAAGGTGCCGGCGGCGGGACTGCCCGGCGCCGGGTACGCGGCCTTGAGCGTGAACGGATGGTTGCTCTTCATGGAAGGGTAGGCCGACTGGCCGTCCACCACCACCGTGTTGTGCGCCGGGAACTGGGCGTAATACTCGCCGTGGTCGTTCTGCAGGTAGCCCGAACCGCGCCCGCCTTCCGGAGCCAGGCTCAGCCCCTTGGCGAACAGTTCCATCGCAATGCCGTTCGCGTGCGCATGGTTGCCGTTCGATCCGGCCTGCGAGATCGCCATGGCTTTGTCGGCCGCATCGTTGCGGTCGTAGCCGCTCCTCTGGATCAGCCAGCTCGCATTGGGGGCGTAGAAGGTCGGGGTCTGGAACGCGCTGATCGAAGCGGGAGCTGCCGCCGGAGCGCCTGGCGCCTCGACCTGCGTGGTATCGGCCAGCAGGGCGTGCACGGCGTCGCGCCGGCCGTCTTCGCGGCTGCCGCGCAGGGCGGCCAGGAGCGACGTGTAGGTCACGGCGTCGGCCTGGTTGCCGTGGCGGCGCGCGTGGCCCAGCAGCCGTTCGATCATGGCCGTGCGCGGCAGTTCGTAGCGGGTATCGCCGAAGCCGACCGTGCGTCCGTTCGGCAGCAGGTACTGCGGCAGCGCGCGCGCGGCCAGCGGCAGCACCGGCAGGTCTGGCAGCGTGTCGATGCCGAACACCTCGTCGAGCATGTCCACGGATTCCATGAAGTCGCCGGCCACGTTGATCGAGTAGCCCGGCGATTCGTTCCAGATGCCGGTTGCCGGATCGTAGCCGTGGTCGAGCAGGCGGCGCAGCGACCATTGGCGCGGCGCCCCGCCCTCGATCGCGCTGCGCACGTAGTAATCGCTGCCACGCCGGTCCGGATAGCGCTCGTCCGGATCGAGCACGGCCGCGATGTGCAGGACGAAACGCGCCTCGATGAGGTTCCAGTTGTTCCAGGGGACGCCGTTGGTGATGATCAGGTCCGCCCATTTCTTGAACGCGCCGTCGAACAGCGCGCGCTTGGTGCCGGCCCGCCGTTCGATGAAGCCATGCATGAAGTCGTAGGTTTCGGTCAGCGGGCCGACGATGTCTTCGTGGATGACTTCGAATGATTGCAGGCCGACCAGGGTCTGGTCGTGGCCGCGGTTGAGGTCGACCGGCGTTTCGCGGTAGGCGATGCCGCTGACGTAGGTGTCGAAGATGTCGTAGGCGAAGCGTGCGTAATCCTCGTTCCCGGTGTACCAGTACAGGAAGGCCGCGTCGCGCGCCAGTTCGACGATGCGCATGTTGATCGACTCGATGATCCGGCCGGTCTTGGCCTGGCCGGCCCACTCCCAGGGTTGGCCAGGCGTGCTGCGGTTCTGCAGCCACAGCAGGTCGCGTTCGCCCATGTAGGGCTTGACGTCCTCGAGCATCGGCGTTAGGTACTGGGTGGCGGTGTCGCGCGTCCCGGTGAAGCGCACGGTGGGTACAGGGGCGTGGCCCTCGGCGTGGTCGTAGCTGCCGTTCTTCACGAACACCTGCGTGCTGTGCGATTGCCAGTACATCTGCAGGCGCGAGACAATCCAGGCCGGATCGCTGCGGTGGCGCTCGATGTAGGGCTGCAAGCGTGTTTCGAGCGCGCGGTAGGCGCGGGCGGCGGCGGGGTCGCGTGCCAGTCGGGCCTGCAGTTGCGCGCGGCCGCTGTCTGCCCGCACGAGCAGGCGTGGATGTTCGGTTGCGGCTTGCTGCGGGGCGGCAGCGGTAGAGTACGCGCAGGCGAGCGCCAGTGCCAGCGCGGCGGCGCGTGGGAGGCGGGCGGTTTTGCGATTGTTTTTCATGGGGGAGTCTGGAATCAGTGTTGCCCGGCGTCCGCGCGGAGCACGACGGTGGTGCGGGGGCCGACCACCAGCCGTTCGCCGGGCGTGACTGCGCGCCGCGACACCAGTTCGCGCATGGGCGCGCCGGCTGGTACGGTCAGATCGAACGATTTGCCGGTGGTGGTGTTCATCGCAACGATAAACGGGCCATAGCGCAGGGTATAGAACTCGGCCTTGCCGGCGTACGGCGAGACGTCGCCATAATTGGTGGGAACGTCTTCCGGGTATCGTGCGATCGGCAGCGTTTCGCCCTCCGTGGCGCCTGTCGCAGTCGGATAGCCGAACTTGCCGACCTTCGGATCCGAGCCGCCGAGCCGGTCGGCCGGCCTCGTCCAGGCGTGCCCGCTCGGTTCGAAGCTGGCCTGCTCGCGCACCACCGCCATGCGGTCCATGGCTGGCGTGACGTAATGGACACGCGCCAGTCCGTTGACCGCGTTGAGCGCGCGCCAGTACAGGGAGGCGTAAAAGACGTCGTCGCCGGCCTTGAGCGCGACGACGCCCGCTTCCTCGTCGCTGAACACGAAGTCCGGTTGGCCCTCGCTCATCGGCAGCTTCCGTCCGGCGGCCGGCATTTTTGCAAGCGCCTCATACTGGCCCGGCACCTGCAGGAGCCCGGCGGTCACGCGCAGCGAACTGGCGCTGTTCATTTGGTCCGCCAGCGAGTGGAAGAACTGGTTGTCCGCGAACATCTGCTGGGCGTAGGCGACCATGGCCGGATCCCGGGTGACGGCGGCGGTCTCGATCGCAGACGCGTCCCAGGTCGGGCGCTGGCCGTAGACGACGTCGCCCGGATACTTGACGTCGCGCCAGCCCACCACCGATTCGAGCGACATGGCGCGGTAGCCTTCTGCATCCGCCAAGGGGTAGCGGAAGTAGGCGCGGGTGTGGGCGATCTTCAGTAACTGTGCCATGACCGCGGGATCGCCAGGCTGTCCCGCGCCCGGCCGCGTGGCCTCGTACATCGCGGTCATCCAGTCCAGCACTTCGCCGTAATTGCCCACGTAGCCCAATTCGCGGCTCAGACCCTTGTCGGTGATCTCGTGATAATGCTCGCCGAGCTTGTAGGCGCCCTTGTCGGTGCCGTCCGGGCCGCCCGAACCAAAACGATGTCCGCCACCGGGCAAGTCGTCGCCGCGCCAGGGCTCCAGGCCCGCCGCTTCGTACAGGTAGCGGCGCGCCTCCCGTTCCGGCATGGCGCTGGCCGGATCGAGCATCGCGATACCCCGGTTCGCCAGGTAGATGCCATAGGTGTCGACGATCATGGACTGGTTGGTGTAATAGCGGCGATGCGCGCGCTGCCAGTCGCGTACGCCGGTCAGCATCTGGCGCCAGGCGTCCCGGCGCGCGATGGTTCCGCCTTTCGGGTCGGCGATCCGCTCGTCGAGGAAGGGCTTGACCTGTTCCTCGCGCAGCATCAGCGCCCAGGCAGCCTGGCCGAGGCCGAACCATCCCGGATTGTAGGTCGACGGATCCCGGATGATAGTTTGCAGGTCCGCGCGGTACATGCGGAAGTAATCGTCCATGGCCCGAACGAGCATCGGTCCGATCTTCGGCGTGCGGAACGCACGCGTCCACGCCACGTCGTACGCCTGCGCGAGAAACAGCATCTCGGGCTGGCGCAACGGACGGTCGGCGGACAGCAGCCCGTCGACCGTGCGGCCGACACGATCCTTGACCGCAGCGAGCACCTCCACTCCGGGCGCTGCACGGACCTTCGGCGCCGGCGCCTGGCCCTTGCGTTCCAGGTCGCCGGCGGCCAGGAACGGATCGGTGTGGGTGGTCAGCGCATACATGCCCCGCGCCGGCCCGGTCATCGGCTTCTGGAACTTGTCGAAGGTCGTGCCATAGGGCCAAATCGTTCCCGTGCTGTCGATACGGCAGGACAGCTGGCGCTTGCCTTGCGTGAGCGCCGGCGGCAGGGGCGAGGTGTTGTGGAAAAAACGCCCGGCGGCCATGGGCGCGACACTGCCGATGTCGAGCAGGTCGGTGTCGCCCAGGTGGCGGGTGCCGATCTGCTTGCCGTCGCAGGACAGCACGAGGCGATTATGATTCTCTTCGCCTCCCCACAAGGTCAGCGTCACGTAGTTCGGCAATGCCGGGTCGACGGCGATATCGAAGGCAACCGAGCCGCCTTGCCAGCCCTTGCCGTCGAGCGGCAGCAGGCGGCGGGCGGATTCGGCCAGCGCCCCGCGAAAGACTTCACTGTGCTGTGCGTTTAAGTGATGCGCGCGTTCAGATACGGGGTCTCCGAAGCGCAGCACGTCGGCGTGCGCGCCGCTGGCGCTGGCCAGCAGCGCGGCGAGCAGGACGCTGTGGTCCCAAGCAATTTGTTTGATCATCCTGGTCAGAACCGCAGGGTGCCGCTGAAGAAGAACGAGCGCGGTGCGTTGGTCTGGACCGTGGTCAGCGCATTCGGATACTGCGCGATGAACTGGTCGAGCGTCACGCCCGTCGGCAGGCTGCCCAGCACGCCGATCTGGGTCGCGTTCCTGTCGTTGAGCACGTTGTTCACGTTGAAGTCGAAGCGCAGCTTGTCGTTGTAGTTGTAGTACAACCCGATGTCCGACACACGGTTCGGCGGCAGGTAGGCGATGGCCGCAGTCGTGGTGGGCCGCTTGCCGATGTAGCGGAAGCGGTAGTAGCCGCCGTAGTTCTCGAAATCGGCGTTCAGCGTGCCGTTGTACACGACCTTGGCAGTGCGCTCCTGCGGACCGGAAGTGTAGACCGGCGTGTCGGGCGTGGTCGGGACACCGGCCGCGCATGCCTTCAGCAAGCCGCCGCAACCGGATGCCCAGGAAGCCGCGCTCAGCGCCTTGCCCTTGTTGAGGGTCAGGACGTTGTGCATGCCGAGCCAGCGCGCGATCCGGAATCGGTTGTCGACCTCAAGTCCATAGGAGCGGAAGTGGCTGTAGATCAGTGGGCGGGTGTAGGGCGTCACGCCGTCGGCCAACGTTCCGTAGCTGGTGACGCCGACCTTGTTGATATCGACGAAATAGGGCGTGAGCTCGATGCTGAAACCCTTGGTGCGGTAGGTGTAGCCGATTTCGGCCTGCTTGATCACGGGCAGCACGTTCGGGTCGGTGGCGTCGACCTTCCACTGGGCGTCATAGTTGTTCCAGTAGCCGTCGCCGTTCTTGTGGCCGAGGGTGTAGCGCACGTGGACGATCTGCTTGTTGCTGAAGCTGTAGCTGAGCGCACCCGTGTACTGGAAGTAGTGCACGTTCTTGTTGTACGTGACCGGCGTATCCGGCGCGACCGCGTAGACGTTGTCGTAGATGGTCAGCGGATCGCCGTCGATGCCGCCGAAGCTGCGGCTGGTGGCGTTCGGGTTCGTCACGTAGCGGTAGCTCTTGCCGTGGAAGTTGTAACGGGTATAGCGCGCGCCGAGGTCGACCAGCCATTTGTCCTTTTCCCAGGTCAGTCCGAACAGCGGCGAGATCTCGCGCGTGTGCACGTCGTCGTAGAGGCTGCCCACGCTGTTGCCGCCGGAGCCGCCGACCGCGCCGAAACCCTGCGGGTTGGTCAGCTGGTAGGTCACGGGGGTGGTGGCCTGGGTGGTGAATGTGACGTCGAACGGGTCCGGGGAATTCGCGAGCGGCATGACGCCCTGGCCGCCGTTGAGCGAGTCGCGCACGAAGTGGATCCAGGCCAGGTAGGCGCCGGCGGTCACGTTCAGGGAAGATGCGTCGGGCAGCTTGATCGACTTGTTGGCAGTGAACAGGTCGACCAGGTCGGTGCTGCGCATGCGGTTGTTGATCGCGGAAACGCCCAGCGTCAGGTTGCTGTTGGCGATCGGCGAATTGCCGTTGATCGTGCTATTGGGGAGCAGGTTGGGCGTGGTCGATTGCAGGCACAGGCTGCTGCACGCGGCGCCGGTCGCCGTGGTGGCCCTGGTCCGCTGGTTGACGCGGGCGAGTACCTGGCCCGTCTCGCGGTCGATGAAGGTATAGTAACCTGCCGTCGTGTTCAGCCCGGCGAGCGTGGCGCCCAGGTTGTTGGTCACGGTCGAGTTGGTGATCGACTGGTAGCTGATCCCTTCGGCCTCGTTGTGGTGGACCTGGTTGAGCTGGTAGCGCATGTTGTTGCCGAGCTTCCAGCCGTTGCCGAAATCGTGGTCCCATTTCAGCCCGAGGGCGCGGCCCCGGTTCTGTGCGAACTCGCTCGGGTCCCAATAGTCGGTACGGCCATTCAGGCCCGACGGAATCGCGTGCGCGAGCGAGCCGGTAGGAATGAAGTTGGCGGTTTGGCCGAACGGCGTATCGAACGTGATCGGACCGAAGCCGTGTGCCAGCGGGCGGACGATGTCCAGGTAGCCGGTGTGGTCCTCGAGGATCTTGGCGGACAGCAGCAGGCTGCCGCTGCCGAAGTCGGACCGGTAGAGCTTCTTGACGTTGGCCTTGATCTGGCCGCCGCGATTGGGTGCGTAAGCGATGTCGCGGTAGCCGTAGCTGCGGCGGTAGTCGCCGCCGATGGACCAGCCGAGCGTGCTGTCGGCATTGTGCGCACCGTAGTAGAAGTCGTACTTCTGGTACAGGTTGCCGGGGTGGTCCTTGTTCTCGATGCCCAGGCGCGTGCTGATCATCCCGCCCGCGTCGTTCAGGCCGTCCTTGGACAGGTAGTTGAACAGTCCCGCCGGCGCGTTCGGACCGGTCACGGCCGCCGACCCGCCGCGCACCGCCTGGACGGTCTTGGTAGTGGCATCGACGCGCAGGAACATGTCGGGTGAAAAGTTCGAGAACAGGCCGCCGACGACGGGCAGGCCGTCCTCCATCAAAGCGTTCCAGTAGTAGCCGGTGGTGCCGGCACTGGTACCATTCGAGATGCCGCGGGTATAAACGGTGTTGCGACTTTCTCCGGCGTCCGAGGTCACGACGACGCCCGGGATCTCGGTGAGCAGATCGGCGGCGCTGACGGGCGCCACTGCGCGGATGCGGTCTTCGTCGAGCGTGGTGACCGAGAGTGCAGCCTTGTCGGCGGTCGTGTTGCGCAAGACGCCAGTCACGACGACTACATTGCCGGCATCCACTTCAGTCTTGCCGGTGGTGGGTGTCGACGTGGATTGTGCGAAGGCGGCGGAGCCGAGGACGAGCAGGCCTGCGCCAGCCTGCCATGCGAGGACGGCCGGATGGCGGCGTTTGAGCTTCATTTTCAAGGTATGTCTCCTGGTTCTCGACCACCCTTGGGGATGGTGCTTAGTTATCGATAACAGCGCCGCGTTAAAAAATTCTCACGGCTGCGAGTGATCGATAACATAACAAGAGGATCGAGTGTCGTCAAGCGTTATGAATTGATAAGTTTTACTGTTGTATTGATGCAGCAATCCGATGAAAGTTTTTGTGCAAAAGGCGTTATGCTGGGGTGCCGGAGGGTGCCTTTGCGCCCCGGGCGCGGCGCCTGCCCACGAATGCGGCGGCGCAGCCGGCGTACAGCAGCAGGCAGGTGCCGGGTTCCGGCACAGCGGCCGCCAGTGGCACAGCCGTGATGGCATTGGGGTCGGCAATCGTCATGGTGACGGTGCCGGCGCTGCCCTCCATGCGCGCCGGCGTCCAGCTGAAGGTGGCGAGTGCGCCCGTGTCCGGATCGTGGGTGCCGAGCAGCTTGCCGTTTTCGTCGAATGCCGACACGGTGAACCGGGAGAGGTAGCGCGCCAGCGGATCGGCGGCGCCGTCGAACGTCAGGTCGAACGAGAGCGGCGCACTGAAGCTCACGGCATGGAAGAAATCGTTCGGGGTGTCGTTGCGGAACAGGTAAGCGCCGTCGGTGGCGGTCACGCCCCACTGGTCGATGTAGGCTGCCGGACCGAAGCCCGACAGGTTGCCGACCAGCGCCGTGGCCAGGGGGACGCCGCTGGTGGCGCTGAACTGCATGTCGAGATAGCCGTTGGCCAGGCGAAAGCCGGTCGCGTCGACCTGCACGTGGATGGTGGACGCGCCGGCTGAGCCGGTGCCTGCGGCCAGCAGCAGGGCGGCAGCGGCGCCGGGAAAAAGCGCACGTAATGCCCGGGTTTTGTAGTGGTCCATGTTGTTTTCCTCAGAAAGCATTCTTGTAGAGTCTCGGCGTATAGCCGATCGTGCCGCGCGCGGGGGTGGTGAACACCAGCGGCACGGTCAAGCTGGCGCCGGGCGCAAGATTGGCATTCACGATAACGTAAGGAACACCGGCCTCGATGCCGCTTGCGTTGTCGAGGGCAATGCCGGTGCCAAGGCCGTGCAGCTTGAGCAGGAAGGCGCCTTGCAGTACCGGCCCGCCGGTGTTCGACAAGGTCACGCCGCCAGCGTATTTTTGGGTGGCCCTGTTGAGCACTGCGCCAAGCTGGGTCAGTTGCACGCTGGCGCTGATGTCCACATGACGGGGCTGTCCGTTCATCATGGCCACCAGGTCGTCGGGCCCGAGGGCGCCGCGATAGATGCGGAAATCGTCGATCCGGCCATTAAAATAGGGGAAGGTAGCGTTCTGCGCGCGTCCGAGCCAGTTGCGGTCGGTGCCCTGGAGCCGGAACGGGGCAAGGAACATGTCATCGTTGACCCCGACCACGCTGCCGTTGACGTAAAGTTTGCAGACACGCCCCGCCAGCGTGACGGCGACATGTGCCCATTGGCTCCTTGGCAGGGCGGCAGTACTGTCGACAAAGACCTCGCCGTCCCTGCCGCTGACGGTCATCGCAAAACGTGCGAATCCATTGGCGCCGCGCGCGGTCAGCATCATGTAGCGATTGGTTCCGGTGCCGAAGTCGAAAACGCGATCCCAGGTGCGCGCCGCGTTCCAGTACACCCAGGCCGTGATGGTGAAGTCGCCCACGTCGGCCACGATGTCGTCGGGAAGTGTCACATAGCCCGAGCTGCCATCCAGCGCAATGGCGTTATTGTCCTTTCCGCTGGCCCAGTTGGCGCCGCCCGCCAGCGTGCCGGCATGTCCGTTGCCGCTGGCGTCGGCCGCGCTGGCGCCGCTGGATTCGTCGAACGCCAGGCGGGTATGCAAGCCGATGCCGGTCGTGACGCTCGCGATGCTGGACGCCGGGCTTTCGCCGGCTGGCGTCATCGCCGTCACCACGTAGTACCAGGTACCGTCGAGCATGCCGCTGTCGGTATGGCTCAGCGTATCGGCGATGCCGTCGACAATGGTGGTGTAGGGGCCATCGGCCGTCGGCGCGCGCTTGACGATGTAGCTCGTGGCGTTGGCGCAGCCCCACCACGACAGCACCACCTGCGCATCGCTGACATGCGCGGTCAGCCCGCTGGGCGCGGCCGCGACACCTGCCGGCTCGCGGGTATGGCTGAGGGTGCCATAGCCGAGCTGGTCGTAGCCGGTGCTGTTGGGGCCGTAATTTCCACCGCCACCTTCAGGCTGGACCAGGCTCGCGAAACGCACACTGTAGGGCGCCGCCAGTCCCTTGCGATTCACGTAATGGTTGTAGATCAGTGCCCAACAGGGGCGGATGCTGCCGCGCTTGTCGGTCGACAGCACTGTCTGGTTGACCTTGTCGACATTTGAATAGCGGACATAGGGAACGGTATAGTATGTGCTGCCCGATTCGATCAGGTTGGCTTTCGCAACGTATTCCGCGCCCATCAGGATCCGGTTGTTATCATGGCCGTACAGGTCCACGCCCTGGTTCCAGGCCATCTCGCAAAAGGCGCCCACGAGTGCGATGCCGAGGGTGTTGTGGTCCTGGTCGCGTCCCGACTCCTGCCACTGGCCCAGGTGGCCGGGGTGGACATAGTAGACAGCCTGGGCAGCCGCGCCGTTCCCGACACCGTTCTTGAAGTAGGCGACAGCTTCGTCGAACAAGGCCCGATCGTCGCACAGCACGCCGATCGCAAGGACCGATGCCATGTTGCACAGGTCCCAGTTGGCCCAGTAATGGGTAACATCCTGGCTCAAGTGGGTCGCCAAGAAATTGTGGTTCATCGGATAGAAAATGTTGCGCATCATTCCCTGGAAGCGGGCGAAGTCCGCTGCGTTCCAGCCGCTGTAAGTGCGCATGATCTCGCCGGCGTTGGCGAACTCGTAGCCGTAGATGCCTGCGGCCAGGTACATGTCGTTGGTACCGCTGATCGCCGTCAGGGTGGACGACCACGCGTTCATGATCTGCACCGACTTGTCGGCGTAGGCCGTGCCGCCCGTCAGCTTCCAGCGGAGTGCGCAGGCATAAGCCGCGGCGATATCGTTGAACAGCCTTGAATAGTTTTCGGCGTGGACGCCGTCGGCGCCGCGGTACACGACGGGAGACGGTGTCGGGGTGTACGTCAGCTTGGCATGCGAATTATTGATCAGCAGGTCCCATGTCGATTTCCATGGTTCCTTATCGAGGTTGAGGACCATACGCTCGAAATCCAACTGGGTGTGAAGCAAGCCCGGGTGAACGAAGCCACTGCTCGATATGGTTGCAAGCAGGCGCGCCGGCTGCGCCAGGCCGGAGGCGCCGTCGTGCGGCCCGGCGCCGCAAGCACTCAAGGCAAGGGCGCCAAGGCTGTACAGGAAACTGCGGCGCGAGAGCGTGGCCGTGGCCTGATCATGGCCAGCGTTCTCGGGAGATGAACAGGGGGTCGCGCGGGACGCATGGGTGTGCGCATGCCTCGACTTGCTCGATATCGTCATTGGATTGTCTCCGTTTTCTGAATCCTGAGCGCCGTGGCTTGGATCCGTGATTTATAGGGCGAACTGGTGTCGCGGATCCATACTAGCAAAAAAACACGAAAAATTGTTAACGATAACTTGGATCGTTGCAGACGGCTCACGCCTGGCTCTGCACCTTAGGCGAATGCGCACGGCAGCATCGTTGCACCGCCAGTGGCACTGTCGGTGACTTCGTAGCCCGGATTTCTAGAGCGCTTGAGTCTAGGCCGAATTGAATCGCTGCCTCGCTGTTGACCATGCATGCCGGGCATGAGGCGTTACCCTGAATTGATATGTGCAAGGCTGTGCAGATCAGTGCAAACTGGAAGGCGGACAGGTAGACAGCATGGGAACCGTTCACCTTGGCGGCTACTCCAATGCCGTAGCAAGACAAAGCACGTAGTCGAACAGGCCACCGACGATGCCGTAATCGGCAATCTGGAAAATCGGTGCATCCTGATCCTTGTTGATCGCGACGATCTTTTTCGTATCCGTCATACCGGCCAAATGCTGAATCGCGCCGGAGATGCCGACTGCAATGTACGACAATAGTGCGACGGCCTTGCCGGTTTGCCCGACCTGCAGGTCGTTCGGGGCGAATCCCGCATCGACTGCGATACGCGAAGCCCCTGCGATCGCAGCCGTCTTGTCCGTCAGGTCCTCGAGCAGCGTGAAATTTTCGCCTGAATTGCCCCGGCTTTCGTGGAAGTTAGCTAGCGTGAGTCTGGCCGGCATTAGATCGCTCGCGATACCATGCGCGTAAGGCTCAGCAGCGGGAAGGTTAGTCGCGGTAACGAAAAAGCCAGACAATGCTTGTTGTTGCCAGGAGCAAGTTCGATTTCCAAGTATGGTACGGTGAATGGTACGGCCGATAGCGGGTAGCTAAAATGCTAAACAATTCAGAGGCCTAGCTCAGCCATTGATAATCGAGTGGGAGTGAGTTTCCCTTTGGAAATATCAACGGTGTTTTAAAAGCTCGCTTTGGCGAGCTTTTTCATTGCTGCGCTCAGCGCGGGCACATTCTAGCAGGTGCAATTCCCGCCGCAAGTTATCTAAGTGCCGCAGGTACGGCGATGTGCACGGGCGAGTTCATGTCCGGGATCCCTGTCGATCAGTCATGGATCGTTGTAGCCGCCATTTTTTGGTCGCGTGAAAAAGTCGATACCGGTGGGGAAATGGGTTTATTGTCGCGTATTAACGTGATTTGCCGACGCCCACCAAATACCGCGGCCATGCACCCGCGGCACCATCAACCAAGGCCAAAGCGCCGGATCAGCCATGACTTGGCCAGCTGGGTCATCGTGGCATAGGCTGCCAGGATCGCCGCCAGCCCCCACCAGTAGGCGCCCGGGAGCAGGGTGAGGCCGAGCGGTGGCGCCAGGCGGGAAACCGGCAGCCACATGCCGATGCCGCACACCAGCAGGCTTGCCGCCAGCAGTGGCGCCGATGGACGGTTGGCCCGGTCTGGCGGCGAGCTAATTCGGATCACGTAGACAATCAGGGTCTGCGACAGCAGCGATTCGACAAACCAGCCGGTCTGGAACAGCGCGGCGTTGTGCGCTGCACCCAGCGTGAACCACAAGAAAGCGAAGGTCACGTAGTCGAACAGCGAGCTGATCGGACCGAAGCAGAAAACGTAGCGGCGAATGCTGTCGATCTCCCAGCGGCGTGGCAGTGCCAGGTATTCGGGGTCGACACGGTCCGTCGTCAGGGCTGTCTGGGAGCAGTCGTACAGCAGGTTGTTGAGCAGCACCTGCACCGGCGCCATCGGCAGGAAGGGCAACAGCATGCTGGCGCCAAGCACGCTGAACATGTTGCCGAAGTTCGAGCTGGCGCTCATCCGGATATATTTGACGATGTTCGCGAACACGGTGCGCCCGGCCAGCACGCCTTCATCGACCGCCACCAGGCTCTTTTCGAGCAGGATCAGGTCGGCCGACTCCCGCGCGATGTCGGCGCCCGTGTCGACCGAGATGCCGACGTCGGCGCATTTCAGGGCCGGCCCGTCGTTGATGCCGTCGCCGAGGAAGCCGACCACCCGGCCCTGGCGCTGCAGGGCACGGATCACGCGGGTCTTCTGTTCCGGTGTCAGCTTGGCGAACACGTTCGTGTGCGCTACCACGTCGGCGAGCGCGGCTTCGTCGAGACGGTCGAGCTGGCCACCGTCAATCACCGCTGCCGGTGCGATACCGACCAGGCCGCAGACGTGGACGCACACCGCCGCATTGTCCCCGCTCAGCACCTTCACGGCAACGCCGTGGCCGGCCAGGGCGGCCAGCGCGGTCGCCGCCGAATCCTTGGGCGGGTCGAGAAAGGCGATATAGCCGACCAGGGTCAGATCGCGTTCCAGCGCCACGCCGGACACGGCGCGCTCGTCCGGCGCCAGAACCCGATAGGCGATCGCGATCACCCGCAGCCCGTCCCCGTTGAGCGCCGAGACGACTGCGCCGAGCGTACCCGCATGCCCGGCGTCGAAGCAGCTGCGCTCGCCGTCGCGCTCGGCGCTGGTGCAGACACTCATGATTTCCTCGACGGCACCCTTGCAGACCAGTACCTGTTTGCCATCCGGCCTTTCCAGTACCACCGACATGCGACGGCGTCGGAAATCGAAGGGAATCTCTCCGGTCTTGCGCCAGCCCAGGTCGGGCCGCAGGCGCGCATGCACATGGGCATATTGAAGCACGGCGTTATCGAGCAGGTTCGCCAGGCCGGTCTGGTGGTAGCTGTTGAGGTAAGCGTAGTCGATCACCAGTTCCGACGGCCGGCCGGCGATGTCGACGTGCTTTTCCAATACAACGCGGTCCTGGGTCAGGGTACCGGTCTTGTCGGTGCACAACACGTCGATGGCGCCCAGCGTCTGTACTGCACCAAGGCGCTTGACGATGACCTTCCGGGCGGCCAGGGCCAGCGCGCCACGTGCCAGGTTGACGGTCACGATCATCGGCAGCATTTCAGGGGCCAGGCCGACCGCCACCGCGGTGGCGAACAGTAGTGCCTCGTACGGGTCGCCCTTGGTGGCCCAGTTGAGGAGCAGCACGAGCGGCGCCATCACCAGCATGAAGCGCAGCAGCAGCGCGATCACGCGGTCGATGCCGCGGTCGAAGTCGGTGCGTTCGCGGGCTTGCGCCAGGGCGCCGGCCACCTGGCCGAAGCCTGTCGCCGCGCCGGTGGCGACTACCAGTGCGCGGGCGCTGCCGCTGGTCACATGCGTACCCATCAAGCCGATATTGGCCAGGTCGGGCGTAGAGCCCCCGCTGTCGACCGGAAGGGCATGCTTTTCGACCGGCAGAGACTCGCCGGTGAGCGACGATTGGTCGACGAACAAATCGACGGCGTCAAGGAAGCGCACGTCGGCCGGCACCGGATCGCCTGCGCCAAGCAGCACGACATCGCCTGGGACCAGTTCGTCAAGCGGACACTCGATTGCGGCGCCGGTGCCGCGCAGAACGCGGGCGGTGGTGCGGACCAGCGCGCGCAGGCGCTCGACGGCCCTGTCGGAACGGTATTCCTGGATAAAGCCGAGCAGGGAGGACAGTAAGACGATGGTCAGGATCACGATGGCGCCGAAACCCTGGCCAGTGACGAGGTCGACGGCAGCGAGGGCAATCAGCAATAGCGGCAGTGGGCGCCCGAATTGCGCCAGCAAGGCCAGCAGGGGCGGCTGCCGGCGTGTGACTGTGACCGTGTTGCGGCCATGCCGGGCGAGCCTGGCGCGCGCCTCACGTGGTCCTAGACCGCTGGTGGCGGAACCAAGCGCGCGCAATGCAGCGCTCGTGTCGAGCCCTGCCAGCTTCGTCACGGTGTGCAGCGAGCCGGATGAACCGTGCGAAGGAATGCGGGACGCAGTTTGATCGGGATATGCAGTGTCAGATGTGGCCACACCGTCAGACTCCAGCGAATTGTTTGTCCTGTCCAAATTTGCACCGGCTGGCCGGCGAGGAGATCCTTATCCGATGGATAATGTACCGAGCCGGGAGCTGGCACTGAGTGCCACCACGATCACATCATTTTTGGGGCCGGGCGTCAGAATGGATGTTCATGTGGTGGCGCCCGATGGGCACTCAGGGGGCATCAGTGGGCAATCAGGAGCGGCACCTGGGCGCGCGTCAGCAGCTCGCGGGTGACGCCGCCAAGCACCCATTCGCGGTAGCGGCTGTGGCCATAGACGCCGCAGACCATCAGGCCGGCGCCGCAATCCCGGGCCAGGCTGATGAGCGCGTGGCCCGGAGTGGAAGCGGTGCGTTCGAGCACGACCTCGACGCGCACGCCGTGGCGCGCCAGCCAGAGCGCAATGTCGGCGCCGGGCTGCTCGCCGTGCAGTTCGGACAGCTCGTCCGGATTGATCAGGGCCAGGTTGACCTTGTCCGCCCGTGCCAGCAGGGGCAGCGCGGCGGCCAGCGCACGGATGGCCTGCAGGCTGCCGTCCCAACCAGCGACCACGGTGCCGGGCAGGGGCTGGCCGCGGTAGCTTGCCGGTACCACCAGCACGGGGCGGGGGCCGTGCAGGGCAACGTGTTCGGGCAGGCGCCGGGAGCGCGCCGCAAGCCCGGGCCCGTCGCCGTCCCTGTCGCTGTCCTCGTCCACGTCTTGGCTGAGTATCACCAGATCCGCGTAGCGCGATTGCATCAGCAGACCGTGCTGGGGCACATCTTCAATCAGGCGCGTTTCAAAGGATTCGATGCCCAGTCGCGCCGCCTCGCCGGAAAACGCGTGCAGGTGCAGGTCAGCCGTCTTGCGTAATGCATCGAAGTCGGCCGACGTCACTGGCGCCGTGATCGAGCCGGCCAGCAGCACAAGTTCGGTCCAGGAGACGCCCGTCACGGCGCTGCCGACCACGTGGGCGCCGAATCCCCTGGCCAGCAGGGCCGATGCATGCAGCCGGCTTTCCTGCAAGGGACTCCCATCGACATGGACAACGATCGTTTTGTACATCGTGCTTCCTTTCCAATATGAAGAATGCCGATACGCGATACTCGATACCGGAATCCGTGTTTGACCGGAACAGGACGGAATCGTGCCGCAGCGCCGCGATGCAACCGGCGGCGTCAATGACGCCCGTCCAATGTAAGCGTTTGGCATGCGGGCTCACTCTATTCGTTTGATCTGAATCACAAATCTCCGAATTTCACCGCTGATCTTGCTGCCGGCGCCGTCAACGATGCAAGCGGCACGCAGTGATCGCGCTCCTATTATGTTCGCCGACCGGTTCCAGGATGGACAGGCGTACGGCGGCGTGGTGCACGAGGAGAAGCAGGAAACGGAGGGCGGCACCGTGTACAGCGAGCGCTGAAGCGGCGCGCTGTACCGCAGTTTCAGTCTACCGCAGCAAGTGGACGATGCGAAAACCGGAGCTAGGTATCAGGATGGCGCATTGCGCCTGCCCTTGCCGAAGAAGCCGGATACGGCCAGGAAGCAGATCGCAATGCAGTGAGCACCCATCGCGCGCGGGACGACTGTGGAAGTGCCTTACTACCGCCCGCGTGCATGCGCCGGCTGCATGCAGGACGCTGCGTTCAAAACTTCCAGCGCCGCCCTTTATTAATAAAAAACTCATTTGCGCAGGGCTCTTTTCTAATTTGTCTGTGCTAACATCATCCACTTAATGGACAAGACATATTGCCTTCGCAATCATGAATCCGGGTGCCGCCGCGGCCGGCGTGATCCAGCGCCACATGGACGAACTGCTCGACCATCTGCCGGCCGGGGTCGTGGTCCATGGTCCGGATGGACATATCCTGTCCGCCAATCGCCTTGCCTGCGAACTGCTGGGACAGTCGCTTGAACAACTGATCGGCACCGAGGCGAGCGCCGCGGCATGGGGCTTCGTACGGACCAACAACGCGCCGATGTCGCCTGACGCTTTTCCGGTCAATGTCGTGTTGCGTACCGGCGAAAAGGTCGCTCACCTGATCGTCGGCGTCCCGGCGGCGGACCCCGTACTCGTACGCTGGCTGATCTGCAATGCCTATCCGGAATTCGACGCGGCCGGCCAGCTGCGCCACGTGGTGGTCTGCTTCACCGACTGTACCGCACTCAAGCGTGCGAAGCAGCGCCTGCAGAAGTCCGAAAAGCGCCTGCGCCTCGTCCTGCGCGGCTCCAACGATGCCTCCTGGGACTGTGATCTCGTGACCGGCGAAGTCTACTATTCCGACCGCTGGTGGCACATGCTGGGCTACCGGCCGGGGGAACTGCCGGTCGATGGCGAACTCTGGCTGCGGCTGGCGCATCCGGACGACCGGTCCATGCTTGATGCCTTCATGCAGGCCAAGCTCGACGAGCGGCGCGACAGCTACAGCGTCGAGTTCCGGTTACGCCATCGGAACGGCCATTATGTGCCGGTGCTGTCGCGTGGTTTCGTGCTGCGGGACAGGCTGGGGAAGCCGCTGCGCATTTCCGGCACCAATACCGACCTGACCGAGCGCAAGCTGGCCGAGCAGCGCATGTATGAACTGGCTTATTTCGATCACCTGACCGGCTTGCCGAACCGCAGGCTGCTCATCGAGGAGCTGGACAGGGCCCTGGCACGTTGCGAACGCGCCGGCCACTTCGGTGCGCTGCTGTTCCTCGACCTGGACAATTTCAAGCTGCTGAACGAAACCATGGGTCACGAATTCGGCGACCTGCTGCTGCGCGGCGTGTCGGAACGCCTGCGGCGCGTGCTGCGCAACGGCGACCAGCTGGCCCGGCTGGGCGGCGACGACTTCGTGCTCGTGCTGGAAGACCTCGGCGTTTCCGTCAACGACGCCGTCACCGAAACGAATCATCGCGTCGACAAGCTGATGGTCCTGCTGGGCCAGCCCTACGAACTGCAGGGACGTGTATTCTCGAGCACGCCAAGCATCGGGATCGTGCTGTTCGATGGCGTCTCGGCCAACATCGAAACGCTGCTGAAACAGGCCGACCTGGCCATGCACAGGGCCAAGGCCGATGGCCGCAACACCGCGTGTTACTTCGATCCCAGCATGCAGGCGGCGGCCGACAACCAGGCCGCGCTGGAAGCCGCGCTGCGCAACGGCCTGTCCGCGCAGCAGTTCGTGCTGTTCTGCCAGCCGCAATTCAACGGCGATGGAAAGCTGGTCGGCGCCGAAGTGCTGGTGCGCTGGCGGCGCCACGACGGCAGCGTGGTCGGGCCCGACGAATTCATCGGCCTGGCGGAGTCGTCGGGCTTGATCGTGCCGCTCGGACAGCATGTGCTGGAGCAGGCTTGCCGCGCGCTGGCGCGCTGGCGCAGCGACCCCGCGCTCGGAAGACTCAAGCTTGCTGTGAATGTCAGCGTGCACCAGCTGCGCAGCGAGGACTTCGTCCGCAACGTCGAAGATCTGCTGGCCGACACCGGTGCCCCGCCCGAACGATTGTGCCTGGAGCTGACCGAAAGCGTATTCGCCGAAAACGTCGCGGACATGATCTGCAGGATGCAGGAGCTGTGCAGTCTGGGCATCCAGTTCTCGCTTGATGACTTCGGCACCGGCTATTCGTCGCTTGCCTACCTGCGCCGCTTTCCCCTTGCGGCCTTGAAGATCGACCGCTCGTTCGTCCACGACGTCCACGTCGATCCGGATTCTGCACCGATCGTCGAAGCCATCATCGCATTGGCGCACAAGCTCAAGCTCGAGATCGTCGCCGAAGGCGTCGAACATGAAGCGCAGCGCAATTTCCTCGTCGACGGCGGCTGCTACGCACTGCAGGGCTATCTGCTCGGCCGGCCGATGCCGATCGAGGATTTCGAGCGCATGTTCGGCGCAGCCGACCCGGTTTCCCGTACGATGAGCGGCTGACACTGTCTGCAACCAGGCAGGCGCCTATCATCTTCTTTCGATGCGGGCCGTGTCGTCTTTCGTACCTTGCGCCGCCGATGTTCTTTCCACGCTGGCCGTTGGGCGCGCCGACAGCCGCCGTCCCCGGTGCGGCGGCTGGCACGAGCAGGACCAGTCCGGTATTTGCGCGTGCCGTGCTTCATGAGAGCCGTACCGCGCCCTGCGCCATGCGAGCTACCGCCTGCACTGCTGCGGCGTCAGGCTCACCCGTTCGGGGATCACCGAGGCCGACCATTTCGCCACCTGCACCCGCATCCTGCCGCCGTTGTTCGCGAAGGCCCCCGGCTCGTCGTTCATCGACAGCATCAGCTCGCCCGTCGCCTGCGGGAAGAAACACATCTGGCGGCCGACGATGAAGGTGCTGTTGGTGCCGATCCGGCCCACCAGGGCGCCGAGCTTGAGCACCGGGCCGGGCACCACGGCAGGGCTGTCCCGCCCGTAGCCTTCAGGACCGTAATAGGGGATGAATGCCTCTTCCCCCTGGTTCCCGTGCGACCAGAGTCCGTCGCCCGCCACGCAGACGAACTCGCCGGGCCGGACGATGATGCGGGTCGGCTGCCATTCCTGGTTGGCCTGGACGGTGCGGCATTCGCTGCTTCGCATCGGCGGGGTGCCCTGTGCGACGGCGGTGCAAGCCACGAGGGCCAGCGCGGCCGCCGTGCCCGGCCGTGTCGGCAGGTACTGCAAATATGGTTTCATGTTGAGGTCTCCTTTGCTTCGATTCGCCTCCCGTCCGGGGAGAGCGGACTATCTATTCTGGATAGGCAGCCATGCCGGCGGTTGCGATGACGCAATCCTGGCTTGGGAACTTTTGCGTGACGCCGCGCACGTATGTGGCGTGGATTGTTCATTTGAGGCGACGCAAACAGGCCGGATGCCGCCGCCATATCGTTTCTTGATGCCTGCGTGCGGCGGCCGGCACGATTCCGGATGCAGGCACCGGTCCCATCATCAGATCGCCACGCCACCGGAACTGCAAAGATGAGCAATCCATCGACCAGCCGCTGCCAGCCCCTGTCGCCCTCGAATCTGACGACTTCGTTTTCGTTCTGCACCGGCATCGAAAACAGCAACCCCATCATCAGGAACCCCGATGGCCGGAAGATCCGCGTCGACCAGATGACGGCGTCCGGCCACGATCGCCGCTGGCGCGACGATTTCCGTCTCGTGTGCGAACTCGGGATCCGCTGCCTGCGCTACGGGCCGCCTTACTATCGCACCCATACCGGTCCCGGCCGGTACGACTGGTCCTTTGCCGACGAGACCTTCGCCGAGCTCGAGCAGCTCGGCATCGTGCCGATCGCCGACCTCTGCCACTTCGGCCTGCCGGACTGGCTTGGCGACTTCCAGAATCCCGACTTCCCGCACTACTTCGCCGAGTATGCCGGGGCGTTTTCCCGGCGCTATCCGCGGATCTGGCTGTACACGCCGGTCAACGAAATGCTGGTGACGGCCGAGTATTCCGCCTTGCGCGGCTACTGGAACGAGCAGCTCAGCAGCGACCGCGCCTTCGTTACGGCCATCACGAACGTGGTGGAGGCCAACATCCGGGCCAGCGAGGCGATCTGCAGCGCCTGCGACCCATGGTTCGTGCAGAGCGAAGCCACCCGCTACTACCATCCGGCCAATCCCGACGCGGCCTCGCGCTCCGCCTACCTCAACGAACGGCGCTTCCTGACGCTCGACCTGAACTACGGCAGGCTGCCCTGCGCGCGAGTGCTCGCTTACCTGTTCGAGAATGGCATGTCGAGCGCGAAACTCGGCTACTTCATGAAGCGCGCCATCTGGCCCTCGTGCATCATGGGGACGGATTATTACGAGACCAGCGAATCGGTCGTGTTCCCGGACGGCAGCACGCGCGGTTCGAACGTGCTCGGCTACTACGGGCTGACGCGCCAGTATCTCGAGCGCTACCGGCTGCCGATCATGCATACCGAAACCAACCAGGTCCAGGGGCTGAACGCCACTTTCTGGCTGGAGCGGCAGTGGGCCAACGTCCTGCGCCTGCGCCAGGAAGGGTATCCGATCATCGGCTTCACCTGGTACAGCCTGACCGACCAGGTCGATTGGGATATCGACCTGCGCGCCCAGTGCGGCCATGTGATGGCGAACGGTTTATACGACATGCAGCGGCGCATCCGCCGCGCCGGGGTGGAATACCGGCGCATCGTCGAGAACTGGAGCGGGGTGCTGGCGGCCAGCGGCGCCGGCTGCGGGCCGCAGTCGCTCGGCGCATGAAGTCCGGCCGCAGCCTGCCCTGGGCCGCGGGATTCAGGTGGCCGGCACGCCCGGGGCCGGGCTGTCGCCCAGGCAGATGCCCAGCTCGCGCGCGGTGCGGACCGTGTCGCCGTCGAGCGGCACGCGCCGCAGGCGGCCGGCGACCTCGGCAAGCGGCGCGGTGCCGATATCGGTGCCGCTGCCGCCGCCCAGCGTGACCATCACGCCGGACTGCCCTCGCGCCAGCACCCGTACCGCTGCGGCGCCGAAACGCGCGGCGACGACGCGGTCGAAGGCGGATGGGCTGCCGCCACGCAACAGGTGGCCCAGCACCACGCAGCGGCATTCCTTGCCGGTCTGCTGCGCCAGCCGGTATTCGACCCAGCCCCCAATGCCGCCCAGGCGCTCGGCATGGCCGCCACCGGCGGCCGCCAGCAGCGCGCGCTGCCCGCCGGCCGGCTGCGCGCCTTCGGCCGCCACCACGATCGTATGACGCCATCCACGGGCGTCGCGCGCGTGGATCGTGTCCGCCACGGCGTCCAGGTCGAACGGGATTTCCGGAAGCAGCAGCGCATGCGCGCCCGCAGCCATGCCCGCATGCAGCGCGATCCATCCGGCATACCTGCCCATCACTTCGACCACCATTACGCGGTGCTGGCTGTCTGCAGTGGTGTGCAGGCGGTCGATGCAGGCGGTAGCGAAGCCGACCGCGGAGTCGAATCCGAAGGTCTGGCAGGTACGATCGAGGTCGTTGTCGATGGTCTTCGGCACACCGACCACGCGTAGCCCCTTGCGCTGAAGGCAGGCGGCGATCTCCATCGAGCCGTCGCCGCCGACGATCACCAGCGCATCAAAGCCGCGCCCGCGGCACAGGGTGGCCAGCTCGCCGCTGCGGTCTTCCTCCTTCAGGCTGCCGTCGGCTTGCCGTACCGGATAGCGCAGCGGGTTGCCGCTGCTGGTGCTGCCGAGGATGGTGCCGCCCAGGTGGCCGATGCCATGTACCGATGCGGCCGACAGCCGCGGCACCGGTTCGGCGAGGCACTGGCCGGGCGCCAGCAGGCCGTTGAAGCCGTCGCGGATGCCGTAGCTCTCCCAGCCGAGCCGCTCCGCTGCCAGCACCACCGCGCGGATGACCGCATTCAGGCCGGGCGCGTCGCCGCCGCCGGTGACGATGGCGATGCGCCGGATGGGTGCGTCCATGCGCTAGTCATCCGCTGCATCGCGCGGCGCGATCCCGAACAGGCGCTCGGCCTCGACCAGGAGGCGCGCCGTCGCCACCACCGAATCCGGGTTCAGGCTGATCGAATCGATGCCTTCCTGTACCAGGTAGCGTGCGATCTCCGGATAGTCGGACGGCGCCTGGCCGCAGATGCCGATATGGCGGCCGTTGCGCTTCGCGCCCACGATCGCCTGGCGCAGCATCTCGAGCACGCCAGGGTCGCGCTCGTCGAAGTCGAAGGCGACGATCCCGGAATCGCGGTCCACGCCCAGCACCAGCTGGGTCAGGTCGTTCGAACCGATCGAAAAGCCGTCGAACAGGCAGGCAAAGGCATCCACCTGGATGACGTTGTTCGGGATTTCGCACATGACGTAGATTTCCAGCCCATCCTTTCCGCGCGCCAGTCCGTGCCGTGCCATCGCCTGCAGCACGTCCTCGGCTTCGCGCACGCGCCGGCAGAATGGGATCATCAGGCGCACGTTGTCCAGGCCCATGTCTTCGCGCACCCGCCGCATCGCCCGGCACTCGAGCGCGAAGCCTTCCGCGTATGCCGGGTGCGAGTAGCGGGCGGCGCCGCGGAAGCCCAGCATCGGATTGTCTTCGCGCGGTTCGAAGAAGGCGCCGCCCAGCAGGCTGGCGTATTCGTTGGTCTTGAAGTCGGACATGCGCACGATGACGGGCTTCGGATAGAACGCGGCGGCGATGGTGCCCACGCCCTCCGACAGCTCGCGCACGAAGTAATCGGACGGGGCGGGATAATCGCGGGTGAGCCGTTCGATCTCGGCCCGGACCGCGGCGTCGGCCACCTTGTCCGGATGCACCAGCGCCATCGGGTGGATGCGGACGTGCTCGGCGACGATGAATTCCATGCGCGCCAGGCCGACGCCGTCGTTGGGCAGGAAGCGCGTGCGGAAGGCGGTGTCCGGGTTGCCGATGTTGACCATCAGGCGGGTGCGCGGCATCTGCAGCGCCGCCAGGTCGACACTGGTCTTGCGAAACGGAACGCGGCCGGCATAGGCATGGCCGGTGGCGCCCTCGGCACAGGACACGGTGATCTCGTCGCCGGTGCGGATCGCCGCGGTCGCCCGTCCGCAGCCGACCAGCGCCGGCACGCCGATCTCGCGCGCGACGATCGCTGCATGGCAGGTGCGGCCGCCGCGGTCGGTCACCACGGCGGCGGCGGTCTTCATCACGGTGCCCCAGTCCGGCATCGTGGTTTCGGCCACCAGGATCTCGCCGGGCTGGAACGCGCCGAGCTGGCCGGCGTCGGCCACGACCCGCGCCTTGCCGGACGCGACCTTGCTGCCGACCGCGCGTCCGGACACCAGCACCTGGCCGCCGGCCTCGAGTACGTACCCGTCCAGCCGGGTCGCCGAGCGGCGCGACGCCACCGTCTCCGGCCGCGCCTGCACCATGTAGAGCTTGCCGTCAATGCCGTCGCGCGCCCATTCGATGTCCATCGGCACCGGATGCCCGGCCTTTGCGCTGTAGTGGTCTTCGATGCGCATTGCGGCCTCGGCCAGTTCGAGCACGGCATCGTCGTCCAGGCAGAAGCGGGCACGTTCGTCGGGTTCGGTCGACACGTTGCGCGTGGCAGCACCGGCGCCGGCATACACCATGCGCACTTCCTTGCCGCCGAGCCGGCGCCGCAGCACGGTCCGCCTGCCGCCGCGCAGCAGTGGCTTGAACACGTAGAATTCGTCCGGATCGACCGTCCCCTGCACCACGTTCTCGCCGAGCCCGTAGGCGCCGGTCACGAACACGACGTCGCGGAAGCCGGTCTCGGTGTCGAGCGTGAAGATGACGCCGGAGCAGGCGAGGTCGGCGCGCACCATCTTCATCACGCCCACCGACAGCCAGACCTTGAAATGGTCGAAGCCGTTCTCGATGCGGTAGACGATCGCGCGGTCGGTGAACAGGCTGGCGAAGCAGCGGCGCACGCTGTCCAGCAGCGCCGCCTCGCCGTCGACGTTGAGGTAGCTTTCGTGCTGGCCGGCGAAGCTGGCAGTCGGCAGATCCTCCGCCGTGGCCGAACTGCGCACGGCCACGGTCAGGTCGGCGCCGTATTTCTCGCGCAGCCGGCGCCACGCCTGCCGGATGCCGTCCTCGAGCCCGGCCGGGAGGGGCGCCCCCTGCACGATCGCACGCGCCGCCGCAGCGCGCCGCGCCAGGTCGGCCACGTCGGCCGGATCGAGCCCGTCGAGCGCCGCGTGCAGGGGCGCCCAGGCGCCGGCGCGGTCGAGAGTGGCGCGGTAGGCGGCGGCGGTGATGGCGAAGCCGTCCGGCACGCGCAGCCCGCGGCCCAGCTCGCGCACCATTTCGCCGAGCGAGGCATTCTTGCCGCCCACCGACGGCACGTCGGCGATGCCGATGTCCGAAAACCACCGGATGAATTCGCTTGCAGCGTCCATGGCGTCGTCTCCGTGCGGATGACCGTCAGTGGGCCATCAGGACCGGCAGCGACATGTCCTGCAGGACGGTGCGGCTGACGCCGCCGAGCAGCAGTTCACGGAACCGCGAGTGGCCGTAACAGCCCATCACCAGCAGGCCGGACCCGCATTCCGCCGCCAGGGCCAGCAGGCGCTCGCCGACACTGGCTGCGGTGGAGGGCTGCCGGACATCGGCCTTGACGCCGTGGCGTGCCAGGAAGCGCGCGATCTGCGCGCCGCCTCCCGGTTCGCGCGGGCCGCCGTGACCCTCGTGGGCGATGGCAGCAATGTCGACCTGCTGCGCGCGCACCAGGAAGGGCAGGGCCTGGCGCACCGCGCGCGCGGCCTCCGGGCTGGCATTCCAGGCCACCACGATCCGCTCGAACGCCGGCGCGGCCGCGCCGGCGCAAGGCAGGACCAGCACCGGGCAGGGCGCATTCATGGCGACGTACTCGGGCACCGCCGCATCGACGGGCGCGCCGGTGTCGGCTGGGTCGCGCTGGCTGACGATCACCAGGTCCGCATACATCGCCTCGGCCGCCAGTGCGACGCCGGCATCCTCGTCGCCGATGCGGTGCTCGAACGACGCCACGCCCGCCTGCGCGGCACGCTGGTCGAAGCGCACCGCGCGTTCGCCGGCATCCTGGCGCAACTGCTCGAAGAGCGGCGCCATGCCGCCAAAATCGACCCCGGATGTCCCGGCGTCGCGGATGAAATGGAGAATCCCGGTCTGCGTGAGTCCGACCAGGTGGGCCTGGTGGGCGTTGGCGAGCCCGGCCGCGACATCGATACGCGCCGCCGCGGTGCCGGCGGCATCGTTGTCGACGAGGATGGTCTTGTAGTCCATGGCGTGCTCCCGCTCCAAGGGTCGTTCGGGCCAGCATACGCCGGACGCCGGCGCACGCAGTGTGGATGCCTGCCGGACAAGCATTCAAATTGCATGGTATTGAGCCGTATCAAATCCCCTGCATCCCTGGCCGGACTACGCCCGCCAGGCGCCTAGCATGAAGGGTCGGATGAATGCCGGCGCCAGGCCCCATGATGGATTCCGCACTGCTGACCGACCTGTACCAGCTGCACATGCTGCAGTCCTACCATGCGCTGGAGATGGAAGGCACGGCGGTGTTCGACTTTGCCGTGCGCCGCCTGCCGGAAGGACGCAACTTCCTGGTTGTCGCCGGCCTCGAGGAGGTGCTCGATTACCTCGAGCACCTGCGCTTCACCGATGAGGAACTGGCATGGCTGGAGGGGACGGGCCGGTTCACGCACGGTTTCCTCGGCTTCCTCGCCGGCCTGCGCTTCACCGGCAGGGTCGACGCGATGCCGGAAGGCAGCGTGTTCTTCGCCGGCGAGCCGGTCTTGCGTGTCACTGCCCCGATCGCCGAAGCGCAGCTGGTCGAAAGCCGCATCATCAACCTGATGCAGTTCTCGATCATGGTCGCGTCCAAGGCGGTGCGCTGCGTCCTGGCGGCGGGCGGGCGCGAGCTGGTCGATTTCGGCATGCGGCGCGCCCACGGCGCCGAGGCGGCCCTGCTGGCGGCCCGCTGCAGCTTCCTGGCCGGTTTCCAGGCAACGGCGACGGTGCTGGCCGGCCGGCGCTACGGCATTCCGGTGGCCGGCACGATGGCGCATTCCTATGTCCAGGCGCACGACAGCGAGGACAGGGCGTTCGCCGCCTTTGCGCGCAGCTGCCCGGCGGGCTGCACGCTGCTGGTCGACACCTACGACGTCCTGCATGCGCTGGCGCGGGTGACCGCCCTGGCGCGGCGTTTGCGCGAAGAAGGAAGCGGCCGCATCGACGCCGTGCGGATCGACAGCGGCGACCTGGCAGCACAGGCGCGCCTGGCGCGCACCACGCTCGACGCGGCGGGCTGTCCAGAGATCCGGATCGCCGTCAGCGGCGACCTCGACGAGCATGCGATCGCCGCCATGGTCGCGCAGGGCGCGCCGGTCGACGTGTTCGGGGTCGGCACGCGCATGAGCACATCGGCCGACGCGCCCTTCCTGGACTGCGTCTACAAGCTGGCCGAATATGCCGGCCGCGGCCGGCGCAAGCGCTCTCCCGGCAAGCAGACCTATCCCGGCGCCAAGCAGGTGTTCCGCTGCTTCGGCGACGATGGCATCATCGTGCACGACACGATCGGACTCGAGACCGAGGACGTGCGCGGCCGGCCACTGCTGGAGCCGGTGCTGCACGACGGCCGCCGCACCTGCCCGCGCTGGAGCCTGGCCCATATGCGCCAGGAGCTGCGCAGCGCGCTCGCCAGCCTGCCGCCGGCGCTGCTGTCCCTGGCGCCCGCACCGGCGCCGGCCGTGCACCTGTCCCCGGGCCTGGCACAGCTGACCGCCGTGGTCGACCGCCAGGACGGATGACCGTCAGGCATGCATGTCCCGCCCGTTCGCCAGCACGGTCCGGTTGCGTCCCGTCGCCTTGGCCCGGTACAGGGCGGCATCCGCGGCGCGCAGCAGCTCGGCCCAGCCGGCATACCGGTGATCGAGCACGGCGACGCCGGTGCTCACCGTGAAGCGCAGCGGACCGGCATCGGTCGGCAGGCACAATCCGGCCACCGCGGTGCGGATCCGTTCGGCGCAGGCCAGCGCGGCTTCCGGCCCGGTCTCGGGCATCACGCACACGAATTCCTCGCCGCCGATGCGGCCCACATAATCGCTGGTGCGCAGGCAGGACCGGCAGGCGCCGACCAGCGCACACAGGGCCTGGTCGCCGCTGGCATGGCCGTAGGTATCGTTGACGCGCTTGAACCAGTCGATGTCGAGCATGGCGACCGCCAGCGGATGTCCATGGCGCCTTGCAAGGGCGACGTCGTGCATGGCCAGCTCGGTCACCCAGGCGCGCGACAGGGCGCCGCTGAGGCTGTCGTGGTGGAAGGCGTGCAATACCGCCTGCTCGGCCAGGAAAGCGCGCCGCCGCAGGTGCAGGTGCGCCAGTGCCACGCCCAGTGCCAATAGCCACGACAGCACATACAGCAGCAGGGTATTCAAGCACAGCGCAGGCGGCAGGTTCAGGGCCGCCAGCACCGCCAGCAGCAGCGACGGCGGCAAGGTCGCTGGCAGGAAGCGGCGTGGCCGCGGCTCGACCAGGGCCAGCAGGAACAGTGCGCCGGTGATGCCGGGCAAGGCCAGCACCAGGCCCTGGCCGAGCAGGGTGGCGCAGACGACCATGGCGCCGGTGTGCGTCATGTAGAGCCAGGCGCAGCGCCCACCGGCCGTCCAGCCGAGGCGGCCGCGGCGGTACGCAAGTGCGCCGAGCAGCACCAGGGCGACCCGGATGCGCAGCGTCGCCGGCGCACGTGCCGGGTCGATCCAGGCGTCCCACGCGGCGAACAGCATGACGAAGGCGCCGCATACCGGGCCCAGCACTGGAAGCAGCTGGGCGATGCCGGCGTCGACCTGGCGGTCGAAGGCGGTCCGCAACGGCGCCGGCAGCGGCTCGAACCAGTGCCGCAGCGCTGCAACGCCGGCCGCGCCGCCTGACGTGGATGGGTCACCCGACGGGGTCTGCCGGTGCATGAGGTCCTCCTCGCCAGAAGATGACGCCGAATCGATCGCGCTCTTTGATACGTATCAAATACTGTCGGCGGCCGATCATCGATCCTGCCGCCCGTCCAGCGGTCGAACCCATACACCATGGGGGGGGGGTAACAGGCTCATGAACAGGACCTTGCTGCGCCGCGCCGGCATCGTCCTGCTGGTTCTGCTGATCGGCCTGGGCGCTGCCTATGCGTGGCGCAACACGCGCGCCGAAGGACCGGGCGACGGCTTCATCGGCGGCAACGGCAGGATCGAAGCCATCGAGGTCGACATCGCCACCAAGCAGCCGGGGCGCATCGCCGAGATCCTGGTCGACGAGGGCGACCTGGTCAAGGCCGGCCAGGTGGTCGCGCGCATGGACCTGCAGGCCTTGCGGGCGGAACGGGCCGAATCGGTGGCGCGCGAACGGCAGGCGCGCGACGCGGTCGCGGGCGCCCAGGCGCAGCTGGCCATGCGCCGTAGCGACGAGGCTGCGGCTGCGGCCCTGGTGGTGCAGCGCCGCAGCGAACTGGATGCCGCGGGGCGCCGCCTGGCCCGGTCCACCCGGCTGGCGGTGGACGGCGCCACCGCAGTCCAGGAGCTGGACGACGACCGCGCGCGCGTGGCCAGCGCCGGGGCTGCGGTCGAGGCCGCGCGCGCCCAGCAACAGGCGGCACGCGCCGCGGTCGATGCCGCCCGTGCGCAGGCCGTGGGTGCGGAGTCGGCCGTCGCCGCGGCGCTGGCCACCACGGCGCGCATCGACGCCGAGCTGCAGGACGGCATCCTGACCGCGCCGCGCGCCGGGCGCATCCAGTACCGGGTGGCGCAGCCGGGCGAAGTGCTGCCGGCGGGCGGCACCGTGCTCAACCTGATCGACCTGACCGACGTCTACATGACCTTCTTCGTGCCCGAGACTGCCGCCGGCCGGGTTGCCCTCGGCACCGAGGTGCGCGTGCAGCTCGATGCGGCGCCGGAATTCGTGGTGCCGGCGCGCGTCACCTATGTCGCCAGCGTGGCCCAGTTCACGCCGAAGTCGGTGGAAACCGCCAGCGAGCGCCAGAAACTGATGTTCCGGGTGAAGGCCCAGGTCGACCGCCGGGTGCTGGAGCGCTATGCCAGCCACGTCAAGGCCGGGGTGCCGGGCGTGGCGTGGGTGCGGCTGGAGCGCAGCCGGCCCTGGCCGCCGACGCTGGCGCTGCGGAGCACGCCATGAAAGGCGAGGCGCTGCCTGCGGCGATGGTGGCCGGGCTCAGCCTGCGTTACCGCAAGGTCACTGCGCTCGACAAGGTCGATTTCACGCTGGACGCCGGCAGCATGACCGGCCTGATCGGCCCGGACGGCGTCGGCAAGTCCAGCCTGCTGGCGGTGCTGGCCGGGGCGCGCCGCATCCAGGAGGGGCAAGTGGAGGTGCTGGGCGGCGACATGCGCCAAGCGGCCTTCCGTGCCCGCATCTGCCCGCGCATCGCCTACATGCCGCAGGGCCTGGGCAGGAACCTGTACGCCACCCTGTCGGTCGAGGAAAACCTGCAGTTCTTCGCGCGCCTGTTCGGCCAGGATGCGCAGGCGCGGCGCGCGCGCATCGACCTGCTGACGCGCAGCACCGGCCTGGCGCCGTTTCTCGGGCGTCCGGCCGGGCAGCTGTCCGGCGGGATGAAGCAGAAGCTGGGCCTGTGCTGCGCGCTGATTCACGAGCCCGACCTCGTGATCCTGGACGAACCGACCACCGGCGTCGATCCGCTGGCGCGCGCCCAGTTCTGGGACCTGATCGCCGGCATCCGGCGCGGCCGGCCGGGCCTGTCGGTGCTGGTGGCCACCGCCTACATGGACGAGGCCAGGCAGTTCGACCGCCTGGTGGCGCTCGACGCCGGCCGGGTGCTGGCCGCCGGTGCGCCGCAGGCACTGCTGGCCCGCACCGGGAGCGCCAACCTGGAGCAGGCCTTCGTGCGCCTGCTGCCTGCAGGGCGCGGTACCGGCGACCGGCAGGTGCCCGCGCCGGCGCCGCCGCACCGCGCCGCAGACGGCGCGGCGATCGAGGCGCAGGGCCTGTGGTGCCGTTTCGGCGATTTCGTCGCCGTGCGCGATGTCAGCTTCCGCATCGCACGCGGCGAGATCTTCGGCTTCATCGGTTCCAACGGCTGCGGCAAGACCACCACCATGAAGATGCTCACCGGGCTGCTGGCGCCCAGCAGCGGCGAGGCGCGCCTGTTCGGCCGTCCGCTGACACGCCACGACACGGCCGCTCGGCGCCGCGTCGGCTATATGTCGCAGGGCTTTTCGCTGTACCAGGAACTGACGGTGCGCCAGAACCTGCTGCTGCACGCGCGCCTGTTCGACCTGCCGGACGACGAAGCACATGCGCGCTGCGCCGCGATGACGGCGCGCTTCGGCCTGGCGCCAGTGCTGGATGCCTTGCCCAGTCGCCTGCCCCCCGGCATGCGGCAGCGTCTGTCGCTGGCAGTGGCGCTGGTGCATGGCCCCGAGCTCCTGATCCTGGACGAACCGACGTCCGGCGTCGATCCGGTCGCACGCGACCAGTTCTGGCACCAGATCCTGCAACTGTCGCGCCAGGAAGGGGTGACGATCTTCATCTCGACCCATTTCATGAACGAAGCCGAGCGCTGCGACCGCGTGGCGCTGATGCATGCCGGGCGCGTGCTGGCCAGTGGTACCCCGGCCGAGCTGCGCACCCGCCGTGGCGCGGCCAGCCTGGAACAGGCGTTCATCGGCTGGCTGCGCGAGGCCGATGACACCGCCGCCCAGGGCGTGCCG
>Ga0308160_10000968_pt1 | contig 44928 bp, 41 predicted proteins | sample PhyFR1_FD_201036 | JGI IMG/M metagenome (GOLD analysis project Ga0308160, IMG submission 201036) | Phyllosphere microbial communities from UC Gill Tract Community Farm, Albany, California, United States - DLSLF.R1 | ecosystem: Host-associated > Plants > Phyllosphere > Unclassified | place: USA... | reverse complement strand
TGAGTCGAATACTGCTGCTTTTGAAGCTCGTCGCGCTGAACTTGAGAAAGCTGAAGCTGATGTTTTAGCTGCTGCTCAAGCACGTGCTGACCAATTGAACGAAGTTAACATCGTAATCACTGCTAAAGCTGGTGACGAAGGCAAACTATTCGGTTCAATCGGTACTCGTGACATCGCTGACGCGTTAACTAATGCTGGTCTTGAAGTTGACCGTGCAGAAGTTCGTTTACCAAATGGTGCGCTTCGCAACACTGGTGAATTTAACATCGCAATCCAATTGCATCATGATGTTACTGCTGAAGTTCTCGTTACTATCGTATCTGAGTAATTTTCTGCAAGAAAAAGAGCATGCTTTTTGCATGCTCTTTTTTTATCTCTGAAAATAGTCAAAATAGCTTCTCCAGATTTATTCAAAGTAATAAACATAATTTATTTTTACTGTTTTTAGCTTAATGAAATTTTCGATTCGCATTTTTTTTAAGAACAGGTATGATCTGTCTAGACAAAAATCATTGAAAATTCACTGTTTGTCCCAATTTTCAAATTACTTATTTATCGCATTTAAAATCAGGGTTTTATATGTCACAGGCGAATGCCAAAGCTACGCTTAACTCATCTAAAGTAGATAATAAAGGAAATGAGTCAAGCCAATTAAAAGAGTTTCGTACCCCACCGCATAACTTGGCCATCGAGCAGGCTGTACTTGCAGCGCTGATGACCGTAGCCGAATCATTTGAACAGGTCGGTGATGTACTCAGTGAAAATGATTTTTATGCGACACGTCATAAGTATATTTTTCGCGCCATTGAAAAATTGACCCAGGAAAACTCACCTTACGACGCGGTTCTGGTCAATGACTGGCTAATCAAACAGAATCTGCTTGATGCTGTCGGTGGTGAAGAATATCTAATGCAATTAATGGCAGACTCACCTTCCAGTTTTTATAACCTGGAAACCTATGCCAATAAAATTAAAGAATTTTCAACTTTACGCAGCATGATTAAAGTCAGCTCTGAAATTTTACAGAATGCTTATGACACCAAAGGTCGTAGTGTCAGTGAAATTTTAGACTTGGCTGAAACCAATATTTTTTCCATTGCTGAACAACATAATAACAATGCCAAGGCTCAAGGGCCAAAACCCATTAATGCCGTGGTTGCAGACGTATTTGACAAGTTAAATGAACTTTCCCAAATGGAAGGTAATATTACCGGTTTAACGTCAGGCTTCTTGGAACTGGACAATAAAACCTCGGGCATGCAATCGGGTGATTTGATTATTGTCGCTGCACGTCCATCGATGGGTAAAACGACTTTTGCCATGAACTTGGTAGAAAGTGTGCTGTTTAATTGTGACTTACCTGCCCTGGTTTTCTCTATGGAGATGCCAGCAGATTCGATCGCCATGCGTTTAATCTCGGCTTACGGTAAAGTTCACCAAGGTCATTTACGTTCAGGGAAACTGGATGGCGATGAATGGTCCAAAGTCACCGGTACGATTTTACAGCTGCAAGAAAAAAACCTGTACATTGATGATTCATCCGCCCTGCCACCCACAGAATTACGCGCCCGCGCACGTCGTATTGCCAAAATGCATGGCGGTAAAATTGGCTGTATCATGGTCGATTACTTACAGTTAATGAAAGTCCCGGGTATGGGCGACAACCGTGTTGGCGAGATCTCGGAAATTTCACGAAGTTTAAAAGCTTTGGCCAAAGAAATGATGTGTCCTGTGATTGCACTGTCACAGCTTAACCGCTCACTGGAAAACCGACCAAACAAACGCCCGGTGATGTCCGACCTGCGTGAATCCGGTGCGATCGAGCAGGATGCCGATTTGATTATGTTTATTTACCGTGATGAGGTTTATAACAAAGAATCGAAAGAAGCGGGTACGGCTGAAATTATTATTGGTAAACAGCGTAACGGTCCTATTGGTACAGTGCGTCTGGCTTTTGAAGGTCAATACACCCGCTTTAGTAACCTCTCACCCGAGTTTTATGCTCAATATAATGACGAAGAATAAGCAATAAAAAACGAGGGTCATCACCTCGTTTTTTTAACTGACTATTTTTATCTCAGCACGAGTCTTAAATCATTTTAATTAAAACATGATTTAAGACCCGGCATATTTTCTATCACTTATTTCACTTAAATATCAAAAAGACAAAAAGTACTGCCACCTAACCGGATATTTTTTAATAATAGAATCAAACAATGCTATCTAAAATTTGATGGAAATATACTTTAAGTTAGTGTTTATTTTCAGCCATAGGAATACAATATGGCACTCTATTCTGCTTATGTTCCTCACTCCATTTTGAGTGAGATCACCAGCATATCCACAATATTCTGATCGTAGCTTATAAGCGATTTTATTCAAATTGCTGTAATGTTTCATTGTAACCCCAAGGAGTAACTAGGGTGCGCCAAGCAACAGTTTATATTGACAGAGAAGCGCTGCAATATAATTTAAACCGTGTTAAACAACTTGCACCAACTGCTCAAATTGTAAGTATGGTCAAAGCCAACGCTTACGGACATGGAGTCAAAGACTGTTTAGCAGCCTTAAGTGGAACGGATGCCTTTGGTGTCGCCTGCCTTGAAGAAGCACTTGAAATTCGTGAGCTCGGCTATCAACAACCGATCACCCTCATCGAGGGTATTTTCTCTGAAGATGAAATGCGGGTTGTGGTTGAAAATAATATTGAATGCGTTGTACATCACCAGCAACAACTCGACTGGTTGCGAACCTATAAAAATGCCTATATTGGCAAAAACTTAAAAGTTTGGGTCAAACTCAATAGCGGTATGAACCGTTTGGGTTTTAAAGTTCCAGAAATTATTGAGGTGATTAACTCACTTAAAGCGGAAGGCTTTACTTGTGTTTTGGCAATGCACTTTGCCAATGCGGATGCAGAAAACCATCCGTTAAATGAACAGCAAAAAAATCAATTCCTTCAAGTCAAAGAAGCTTGTGCACCGATCATGGGCTCTTGCTGTAATTCGGCAGCCCTCTATAAATGGCCTGAATTGAATTTTGATTTTGTTCGTCCCGGAATTATGCTGTATGGTGCTTCACCGTTTGCAGATAAATCGGCACATGATTTAGACCTTAAACCGGTGATGACTTTTACTGCTGACATCATTGCTTTAAATCACATTCAGGCTGGTGAATCTGTCGGTTATGGCTCAACCTTTACCGCTGAAAAAGAAATGGATTTAGCCATTGTTTCGATTGGTTATGGTGATGGCTACCCGCGCGCTTTCCCTAAACAAAACTATGTAGCCATTAATGGTCAAGCAACTCGTGTAATTGGCCGTGTTGCCATGGATATGATTGCGATTGATGTCACAGGCTTAGATGCAAAAATTGGTACAGAAGTTGAACTTTGGGGTAAAAACCGCTTAGTCGATGATGTTGCAGAAGCCAATGGCACCATTGGGTATGAACTGTTGTGCCGCTTAAGCGCTCGCCCTATCAGAAAATAGATCTTTAAATTGCTAAAAAACCCAAGTTTTTACTTGGGTTTTTTTAATTCAATCGTTAAGCCATACTTGGCTGCACATCATACAAAAAACTCAAGAAAGCATCCAAGCTTTGTTCATTCAACTGATTTGGGGCAAAATGATGATGGCCCAAAGATTTAAAATAGTTTTGTATCTTACTATTTCGTCCCACATATTTCATCGACCAATCACTAAAATTAGTTTCCTTCAATGCACCGGTTTTAAGCAAAACAATTTCATCATGTCTCGGATCCTTTTTCAGTTTTTCTAAGAGAATCAAAATATGTTTTTCCTCACCTTCCAGGCATTGAAAAAAATAATCATCGGCATAATACAAAACCCCATGAATTTCATGTCTGGTATTAAAATCTCTAGCCTCAGTTAAAATATCCCGAACATCTTTTAAAATGGTTTCATCATTTGAGGTTTTTTTACTGGTATAACACAGCTGAATGATCATGACCCCTGCCTTCTTATTGTTTTTAAATAAGAAATATTATTTACAAAAGAAAAAATTCAATGGAAATTCTTAATTTTTCCATTGAATGAAATATAGCGAATGTTTTTAGCTGTGAATAGCAAGCGTCTAATCTAGATAATCATCTGTTGGAATAGGCAATTTCAGTAGGCCACAGCGTAAAGTGTCCGACCATTGCCTGCTCAATTGTCTAAAATAAGGATCTTCTTCATAGATTCGTTTGCCATTCGGAATATGCAATGAATCTTTTTTATAGACGATTGTATCTAATGGCATTCCCACTGAAACATTGGAACGTAAAGTAGAATCAAAAGAAATCAGACTACAGCGTACCGCCTCATCTAAGGGCATTTCATAAATTAATGCCCGGTCTAATATCGGTTTACCGTATTTACTTTCCCCAATTTGAAAATAAGGGGTATCTTCGGTTGCGCAAATAAAATTACCTTGCGGATAAATATTATAAAGTTCCATTTCCGAACCTTTAATTTGTCCACCCAGCAGAAGACTACAATAATAATTGCTTTGTTCGTGAACATGCGTCTCTTGGGTAACATCTGCAATGACTTTTCTTAATGTCTGCCCCACCAACTCTGCCATTTCGAACATGGTATTGACACTATACAAGTTGGGTTGTTGACCGAGTTCCAGATGATTGTTCAAATGACCAATAACCGCTTGGGTTGTCGCTAAATTTCCAGAGGTTTGTATTGTGGCAAATCGTTCACCCTCTACACCAAAGGTATAAAGTTTACGAAACACCGAAATATGGTCTACACCCGCATTAGTGCGCGTATCACTAACAAAGACCAAGCCATCTTTTAAACGTAGCGCGCAACAATAAGTCATGAGAACTCCTTATGACCTTTAAATTTTTCAGCAAGCGAGTACTTGAACAATAGAATTCATAGACTCAATACCACCGCGCTCTCTTATGCCTCTTACTGGTGCAACATCCCAATAATCTCGACCGATTGCCACATATATATGTGAATTAGGCACAAACAACTGATTGCTGGTATCAAAACAATACCATGAATTTTCAAAAAATACTTCTGCCCAAGCATGACTTGCAAGGTGAGATGTATTCGGTACAAATAAATAACCAGATACATAGCGCGCAGGCAGACCTAGATGTTTGCACATCGCAATAAACACATGGCTATGATCTTGACATACTCCCTGTCGACATTGAAAGGCATCAATAGCAGAGGTTTGTACAGAGGTTCGATCAGGCACATAAGGAATATAATTGAGTATGGCTTCAGACAACATCATTAAATTAGCCCGGTTTAGCCGAGGAACATAACACTCTGCAAAACTTTTCATTTCTGCATTACACATGGTGCTTGGCGTAGGCTGCAAAAATAATTTGGGATTAACCGCAATATCAATTCCAAACTGGGTATTTGGATTCATATCCACCATGCCTTGCGCCATAATGGTCATCTGGCTATGAGGCTGGCGCTGTGAACTGGTGATCCAGACATTATGAAAAGCATCAGCTTTAACTTGTTTCTCACCCGGTACGCTCACATTCCAGGAATGCACTTGCTGATGTATATTGGTCGTCGGCGTCATCTTAATATACTGAATGCTGTTACGCGCCTGATCAGTATATTGGTAATGGGTTTGGTGATTAATCATCAGCCTCATACATCTACCTCAAATAGATTTTGAATATGATCACTGAAGTGATAAAAATTCATGCTGTCTGGTTTTAACTTAAGTTGCTGCCATGCACTATCCAGTCGATCCCAACCCATCTGGTTCAATAAATCCACCGTTTTATCAATATTTTCCAGCGTAATCTTACGATCTTGCTTCAGACGGAGCTGTCGATCCAACTGCTCTATATTTTTCCCTAAACTAAAAAATAGAAAAATAAATTCAGATTCTGCTTCCAGAACATCCTGACATTCTCCAGCAACATCACAAATATAAGCTGAATTTTCAGTGGCATTTTTGATCAGTTGATTGAGCTCTGCATAAGCTTTTGCAGAAAACACCCCACGTAAATCCTGTACATTATCTTTGGCATGCTGGAATTGTTGAGTAAAAGATGAAGGTTGTTCCGCGTCAAGCAATAATGAATTGAGTGAGCTTGCATCAAAAGCGGGCAAGCAAAATGCATGCGCATATTCCAATGCATCTTGGTTATTATGAAAAGGAAATTGACTGCACAAATATTGAATACGCGTTAAGTATCGACCTAGCCAAAAAATGTGTTGAGCATTACTATTTAATAAAATCATGATTTCTTTCCCATGGTTAGATGTTTAAGAATGAAGATTATCGACCACCCATGTGTCTTTAACTCCACCACCTTGTGAAGAATTCACTACTAAAGATCCTGCCTGCATGGCCACACGTGTTAAACCACCGGGAACAATTTCTGTCCGATAAGGGGAACTGAGCACAAAAGGACGTAAGTCGATATGACGCTCAGCAACTCCAAAATCAGTCAGGGTTGGACACACCGATAAATCTAAAGTCGGCTGTGCAATATACAGATTCGGTGTCGCAATAATTTTGTCTCTAAATGATTCAATTTGACTTTTAGAGGCTTGTGGACCAATCAACATGCCATAACCACCCGAACCTTGGGCTTCTTTCACCACCAATTGCTCCAGGTTAGAGAGTACATAATCCAGGTCTCGAGCTTCTCGGCATTGATACGTCGGGACATTTTTTAAAATTGCTTGTTCACCCAGGTAAAAATGAATCATTTTATCGACATAAGGATAGATCGATTTATCATCTGCCACACCGGTACCAGGTGCATTTGCAATCACAACATTGTGACTCAAATAGGCTGACATTAAGCCCGCCACCCCTAAAGTGCTGTCCGGCATAAAACATAATGGATCTAGATAGGCATCGTCCACTCGACGATAAATTACATCAACCTGCTGTCTTCCACGGATAGTTTTCACATAAACCTTATCGTTCTCTACAAAAAGATCACGTGATGTCACTAAAGGCACATCCATTTCCCTTGCTAGGAAAGAATGCTCATAAAATGCGCTGTTATAACGTCCAGGCGTTAACACCACAATAAAAGGCTTATCGACATAGGCATTTTCAGCCAAAACTTCTTTGAGTAATTGCGGGTATTGTTCAATACCCAGAATGTTATTTTGCTGGCATAAATCGGGCATGAGTTTCTGACTGATTCTGCGACTTTCCAGCATATAAGACACACCTGAGGGTGTTCTCAAATTATCTTCCAGTACATAAAATTCGCCATGACGGTCACGAATAATATCAATCCCGCTAATCTGGCTATAGATTTTACCTTTTAAGTCGTGTGCATACATATGCGGTTGATAGGCTTCATGGGTCAGCACTTGCAACTCAGGTACAATATTGGCTTTTAAAATATCTTGTTGATGATAAATGTCGTGTAAAAACAGATTCAGCGCACGTACCCGTTGTGAGCAACCAAGCGCGACTTTATTCCATTGCTTTTTCTCAATCACCCGTGGAATGAGGTCATAAGGAATGGTTCGCTCAATCCCTTCCGATTCACCATAGACGGTAAAAGTTATGCCTTCATACAAAAAATGATCTTTCGCTGCCTGATTCAGCAGCTTTAATTCGTCAATGCTGTGTTGTGATAACCAATGTTCTATTTTGCTGCAGGTTTCGCCTAACATGGTTTGATCATCTGTCATTTCATTAAAAAAATGAGATTTAAACTGCTGAAATAAACCGTTTATTTTCGAATGATTCTTATATTCTCCTGTTGATGAATGAATATTCGTTCCTAGCGGATGAGTAAAATTTTCACCCGTTGAAGTTACATCTGGTCGATCCTTTTCTTTAAGCATACAACCCTCTTATTTGTTATATATTTTAAATGGAATAAAGCAACAACTATGCCAATAAAAATCCTTTTATCGCTTTGTGTATTTATTCATCAAAACAAGTGCGATTCAATGGCAGTTTCGTTCAACCATGTTTCAAAATATAGACGAGCTCAATTTGAAGGTTTGCGAAAATTATTCAGGTTTTTTATTGTGTTCAGCATGCAATGGCGATATAAACAAGCTACTCGATTTTTAATTTAAGTTATGTCCTCACAAGAAAAAGAAACCTCGAACAGCCTGTACCGACAATGGCAAATTTTATCTCGTCTTTCTACCGGGAAGTGGATGGGCACCCGAGAGTTACAAGAAATTTTGCAACGTGAAGGTATAGATATCAGCTTACGTACCATTCAGCGCGACCTCAATCAGATCTCGCTGCGTTTCCCTATCGAAAGCAGCAAGACCGTGCCTCAAGGCTGGCGTTGGCGCTCGGATGCCCCTATTCAAAGCTTGCCTCATATGACCAGCTCTCAGGCGGTCACGTTTATGATGGTCGAAGAACATTTAAAACATTTGCTGCCGCCTAGCTTGATTGAGGAAATGAACCCCTGGTTTGATCTGGCTCGTCGCAGCCTGTCCACCCAAAATAATGTCCGCCAATGGATTAACCGGGTTCGCATTGTTCCGGCGACTCAACCGCTCATTCCGCCTGTAGTCGATAAACTGGCGCAACAAGCCATTTACGAAGGATTACTGCAAGACAAGCAACTGGAATGTGTGTATCAGGGACGTAGTCACTTAAGTGAAGAAAAGACCTATATTTTAAATCCTTTGGCCTTGGTACAAAAAGGTGCGATTATTTATCTAATCTGTACCCGTCATGATAAAACCGATATTCAAACCTTTGCCCTGCACCGTTTTAAATCAGCCATTGTTTTAAACACACGTGCAATGCATCCGGTCAACTTTGATATTGATGCTTATATCGATTCTGGTGCCCTGGGTTTTAGAGTCGACTATAACCAGCCGACCGAAAATATCGCTTTAAAACTCATCATGACTGAAGAAGATGCTCACTATTTTGATGAAAGTCAGCTGAGCAAAGACCAGACCATCCAAAAACTGGACCATGGTTTAGCTCAAATTACTGCGAGCGTGCCCTTTACTTCACAACTGGTCTGGTGGTTAAGAGGCTTTGGCAACAAGATTCAGCATATTGAGCCCATTGAAGTTTCGAATGCGGTACATCAAATTGCTGATGAAACAAAAAACTGAAATAAAGTAACTGAAATAAACTAACTGAAATAAAAAAAGTCCCAACAATTGGGACTGGAGAATATTTCTATTTGGATCTATTTTTATTGTCATACTGTGGGCTTAAACAGCATCAGGCTTTATTTTTTCACCCCGGTACAAGGCTTGATGGCGGCTGTTTTTGTGAGTGCAGAAGAAAACATTGTGCTTTAACACGCCAGATCTCCACTGTTATATCGAATTGATTTCATCGTCATATAATATTGCCTCTGTTGATTAGGTAAAACCAATATAGTACCCAATCAAACGCTTGAGAAATCATAAGATCAGAAGCTTTAAGCTGATTTTTTATTAAGCATTTGTTCTGGATTTCTATTCCATTCGGTTCATATCCAACAGGGTCAGATTTCTCTTTACTCAATTTTCATTAAGCTAGAAATAAGGCCTCATTCCAACCATTCTTTAATAAAAAAATTAATGATAATCCTGCTGACATACCGCTTGTTCTCTTAAGCAATGGTCTGGGTTTTACAAATCAGAACTTGTGAAGAATCTATAAAATGGGCAGATTCATGTTATGTATCATTCGATGGAAAACATGAGAATGCCAGTTCCAGCCCAAATCATCAGACATAGACTTTTAAATACTTTTTTCTCCCGTTACTCAGTCTGGTTTAGTTTTATTTTCATTGCATTAACTATTAGCTGGTTCCGGATTGTGTATGCTCCGCATTACATTTATTATTTTTTTTCCGACACCTTGCTGAATACTTTATGGCTGATTTCCGGAGTCCTTACCCTTGTTGGCTTATATGACATTTTACAGAACAAACACTCCATTCTAAAAAACTATCCCATTATGGGACATTTCCGCTTTATCTTTGAAGATTTTCGTCCTGAAATTCGTCAATATTTTATTGAAGCCGACCAAGACGCGCTGCCATTTTCACGTATGCAACGTAATCTGGTCTATCAGCGAGCAAAGAATCAAAATGCCGATAAACCCTTCGGTTCCATTATCAACGTCTATCAACAAGATTACCGCTTTATCACCCATTCAATTACGCCGTGCAAAGCTGCCGAAATTGAAAGTTTTCGTATTCAAATTGGTAACCATCAATGTCAGCAGCCCTATAGCGCTTCCATTATGAATATCTCTGCCATGAGTTTTGGCAGCTTAAGTGCCAATGCGATATGTGCTTTAAATTTGGGGGCAAAAATGGGCAATTTTTACCATGACACCGGTGAAGGCAGTATTAGTCCTTATCATCTGGAAAATGGGGGTGATATTGTCTGGGAACTGGGCAGTGCCTACTTCGGCTGTCGTACGCTGGATGGTCAGTTTGATCCGGAAAAATTTACCCGGCAAGCCCTGTTACCGCAAGTCAAAATGATTGAAATCAAGTTATCGCAAGGGGCAAAACCCGGACACGGCGGTATTTTACCTAAAAGCAAGATTTCAGAAGAAATTGCCGAAATTCGGGGTGTTAGTCGTGAATATGATTGTGTATCTCCCTCAAAACACACAGCCTTTAATACGCCTATTGAAATGATGCATTTCATTCAGCGATTGCGTGAATTATCGGGCGGAAAACCGGTTGGCTTCAAGCTGTGTATTGGACAGCCCTGGCAATTTATGAGCATTGTTAAGGCCATGCTGCAAACTAAAATCGTGCCAGACTTTATTGTGGTCGATGGTTCTGAAGGTGGCACCGGTGCAGCCCCGATTGAACTGATTGATCACGTCGGCACGCCTTTACGCGAAGGCTTGCTGTTTGTGCATAACACGCTAGTTGGCGCAGGCTTGCGCAAGCAAATTAAAGTGGGTGCAAGCGGCAAGATTATCAGTGCTTTTGATATTTCCAGCAGCATGGCGATTGGTGCAGATTGGGTCAATTCAGCACGTGGATTTATGTTCGCTGTCGGTTGTATTCAGGCGCAAAGTTGTCATACCAACCAGTGCCCTGTCGGGGTTGCAACACAGGATAAAGAACGGCAAACCGCCTTGCATATTCCAACCAAAGCTGTGCGGGTATTCAATTTCCATAAAAACACCATGCTGGCCTTGTCTGAAATGATTGCAGCGGCAGGATTGAAACACCCTGCAGATATTAAGGCACATCATTTAGCGCAGCGCATTAACGACCGGGAAATCAAAAATTATGCGCAATTACATTTTTGGCTAAAAGAAGGTGAATTGCTCAGCTGTGAAGATAAAGATGATGAAAATTTCTATTTCCGGATGTGGAATTTAGCCCATGCCGAGAAATTTTAGACTTTGCATAATCTAAAGATATGCTATTTGTTCAGTAAAAAAAGAGGTCATATTGACCTCTTTTCTCAGTACTGATTTATACAACATTGCTAATAGTTAATAATAACCATCTGAACTTTGGGCATGTAAAAATGCCGGAATCAGTCCAGTCAATGCTGCACGAATATCTGCACGTTCATTGATTAACTGATGCGACCCTTCTTCCAGCATCAACAAGGTCTGAAGTCGAAACTTGCGACGAATAAACTCAATGTTATAACGCCAGTCCACAGTTTGATCTTGTGCACCTTGTGCCAGCCACACCGGAATGCGGCATGCCGGACGCGCTTCCATCTCCAGCATCCATTTGGACATGGCCAAAATCCAGTCCATGCCCATCATACGCGGTTGCAGAGGATCTTTTAAACGCACAAAGCGCAGAAACTCTGGATTGTGGTTATTGCGTCTAAAATGACGCGGCACTTGGCGCTTGATCCGCCGAATAATGCCCAATCCTACAGAATTATGCCACCATGCCGATTTTGCAGGTCGAATCAGTGGAGAAAGTAATAAAACACGCTCTACATATGGATTTTCACGGCGCTCTGCAAACTCTAGCAAATGATGCAGCAAAATGGCCCCACCGGTACTCTGTCCAATCCCTACCCAGGGTTTAGGCAGTTGACTGGCACTTTTAACGTAGTGATAAACGGCGTGCAAGACCTGCTGATAATGATCAAAGTTCTTAATGTTTGCAGGTGAACCATCACTTAAACCATGACCGGGCAAATCATAGGTAATGACACTAAAACCCTGTTCCAGTAATTCACGAATAATCGGCTGATAAATGCCACTATGTTCCAGATAGCCATGCAATAAAAATACCGTTCCGCGTATTTTGTTAAAAGCAATATTGGCTAAATTCGGCTGGAATACCTGTACATGCAACTTGAACAAAGGCATTTGTACATAACCTTGCCAATGCTCACAATCCAGTAAATGCATACCGTATAACTTACGATAAGCCTGAATCTCCACTGAAGGTTGGTAAGGCTTATTCAGGTTTAAGGCTTCAAGCAATTGCGGTGTGGTTTCCCGACTTGGAACGGGCAAATCCAGCTGTTTTAAAATGCTTGGATTTAAAAATGGGATATCAGGCATCAAGGCACCTCCCGACAATCACTGGAACCAAACCAGACATCACGAATTGTGGCTAATATTTCATAATTGGCACGGCGGCTATGATCATAATTTCGTTCACTTGGACGCCAGCGGGTCAGATGTGTCGGTATGGGCGCTTCAACAGGTACAGTTTCAATACCATTTAAGGCAAATAAACGACGCGTACGCGGCATATGATAACGATCGGTAATTAAAATTACTCGTGGCGCTCCACCTTTTTTTTGCAACAATAACGAGCTAAAACGCGAGTTTTCGCAGGTATTCATGCTTCGGTCTTCCAGTAATTTCGCATCGACCTCATGTTCTTTCAACCAGCGTTGCATATACGGTGCTTCTACGCCACTCAGTACAATTGGCAGTTGATATTCTTTTTCAATGGCTAAAGTTTTCTCTAGACGCAAGCGGGTGTATTCATTAACCACAATATCTTTGCCGTTTTTATCTAAAGTCAGTCCACCACCCAATACCACAATGGCATAAGGTTTTGAACTTTGCTGGGCTGGCTGTTCATTCTGTTCGTGAATTAATGCTATATCTTGATAAATGGTTTCATCAACAGGTTCTTCAGCGACTTGTTGCTGTTCAATTTTATGGGTACGAAGAAATTCTACGTATTTTTCCATCAACGCCTTATTTTCAGTGCTGTTCAAATCCAATAAATCTTTGACCGCTTGAGTCGGGTCTTCTTGTTCTATCTCTTCATCCACAGGTTTTGCAAGCAAGGGAATACGTGGTTTTTCTTCTTGTTCACTTTCCTGCTGTTGCGCGTCCTCAATCATGTTTTGCAAGGCTTTATATCGCGCCTGAATCACAGTCAAATTCTCTGAATTATGGCTTTGGATTGCTTCTTCCATCAACTTTAAATAGGCTTGGCGAGCAATCCATAATCTGGAGCCCGGCTCTAAACTTTCATGCTCGCTCAATGCAGCCATTTGTTGACTTTTTGCAGCCACTTGGTTGACTTCAACAGGAACAAAACTATTCAGGGCTTTCACCACCCAGCCTGAATAAAATGGCGAATATATCAAAACCATGAAACATCCGAAAAGGACAAATAACAGGGATGCTATTTGTACCAGTCGAACCATCCAATGCGATTTCGCCATAAATTTTTATTCCAAATGTGAACGAATTAAACCGGCTTCATCAAACAGTACCGGTTCAGGTTCTAATAAAATGTTAAATTTTTGCTGAACGTCATGTTGCACAGCATGATAAGTGGCTTTCACATCAGCCAAAGTCGCCTGATCATAATTCACCAAAACCAAAGCTTGCTTATGGAACATACCCACCATACCCAACTGCTTGCCTTTCCAACCCGACTGATCAATCAACCAGCCTGCTGCAATTTTAACGCCACCTTTTGCTTGAGGGTAATGGGGCAAATTCGGAAATGCTAGTGCTAAATGGTCATAAAGCTGTTCTGAAATAATCGGATTTTTAAAGAAACTTCCCACATTGGGATATTCTTTTGGATCTGGCAACTTGCTTTGACGGATTTGAATCACTTGTTTTTGCAGGTTTTCAGCAGTTTTCTCATCACCCACCGCTTGCTTGAGATCACCATAATTCAGCATTAAATTCGCATGCTTAAGCAACTTAAAAGTTACATGAGTAATCACAAAACGATTCGGATCATCTTTAAAAATACTATGCCGATATGAAAAATCACAGTCTGCAGCAACAATAATGCTAAATTTTTCTAAGTGGCGGTCATAAACCTGAACCGATTCAATAAATTCACCTGCTTCAACGCCATATGCACCGATATTCTGTACCGGAGATGCACCAACTAAACCTGGAATGAGAGCCAGATTTTGTAAGCCATACAGATGTTGTTCTGTGGTCCACAATACAAAGTCATGCCAGACTTGTCCTGCACCCACACGAATGGTCTTGCTGTGTTCATCTTCAGCAAGATCTTCAATACCCTGAATATCCATATGCAGCACAAGTGCATGAATATATTCAGGCAATAACATATTGCTGCCGCCCGACAGAATTAGGACATTTAACTGCTCTTGCTTGGCATAATTTAGGGCATCCACCAATTCTTGCTGGGACTGGACTTTAATGTAATGCGATGCTGTCGCATCCAGACTTAAGGTATTAAAAGGCTTAAGTTGAATTTGAGTTTGAATATTCATGTGCTTAAACCTTTATTTCACATCTATCTGTTGTTTGAACTGTTGCTTAAAAATAGTGACCCACGCCAAACTACTCGATTCACACTGATCGAGTACACGCTCAAAACCCTCTACCCCGCCATAATATGGGTCTGGTAAAGCCTGTTTGAGATAAGTTTGATCGTATTCACTCATCAATGCAATTTTTGCCCGAATTTGACTTGTACCATACTCAGCATGTGCTTTCTGTGAAAGAGCTTGAATATTAAATAAATTTTCATAATCCATCGCCAGAATAAGATCAAATTCAATAAAGTCTTGAGGCTTTAACTGGCGCGCACGCAAGGCTGACAAATCATAGCCACGCTTTAAAGCATGTTTCTGGCTACGCTCATCAGGCGCTTTTCCGGGATGGTAATTACTGGTTCCCGCTGAATCAATCATCATATTGAGCTGATGTTCATCACAAAAATGTCTAAGCACAACTTCTGCCGTAGGAGAGCGACAAATATTTCCTAAACACACACATAACACCTTATATGGCGTTTTGGATGACATAACAACCTCGATAACTGCTTTATTTTCAGGTGTCTTATGTTAAGTTATTTATGGGATGAATCCTATAGAACGCTAAAACAATAATCTTGAATTTGATATCAAAAAGGATGCAATAGATGAGCCATTTTCAATTCCAGACTGTCTCGAATATTATTTCAGGGCTTGGCTCGATCTATGAGTTAAAGCAATTATTGCAACAGCAATCCTTTAAAAAACTGTTACTCGTCACCGATGCAGGAATGATCAAGCAACAATTACACTTAACGATTATTGAAATTTTAGAAACCATTCAACTGGATTATGTCATTTATTCTAATGTTCAGGCAGACCCACCGGAACATATCGTGCTAGATGCTGTTCAATTCGCAAAGAATGAAAAAGTCGATATCGTCTTGGGTTTTGGCGGCGGAAGTTCTTTGGATGTGGCTAAAATCATCGCTATTTTGGCACATTCAGAGCAAAGTCAAACTTTGCAAGATTTATATGGCATCAATAATGCCAAACATCCACGACTACCATTATTTTTAGTTCCCACTACGGCAGGTACCGGCTCTGAAGTCACCCCTATTTCGATTGTCACTACGGGTGAAACCACAAAAACCGGGATTGTCTCTCCGGTTTTATTTGCTGATGTCGCCATTTTAGATGCCACATTTACCCAAAACCTGCCTGCCCACATCACGGCTGCAACAGGCATCGATGCGATGGTGCATGCCATTGAAGCCTACACCTCAAAAATAAAAAAGAATCCTTACGCAGACATGTTGGCCAAACAGGCACTGCGGCTGTTGAATAACAACTTAAGCCAAGTCTTGGCAGATGGACAGAATTTAGAGGCACGTCAAAATATGCTGGTCGGTTCGATGCTTGCCGGTCAAGCCTTTGCCAATGCGCCTGTCGCTGCGGTACATGCACTGGCTTATCCTCTAGGTGGACATTTCCATATTTCGCATGGTCATAGTAATGCCCTGGTCTTAACCGAAGTTTTAAAGTTTAACGCCTCTAATACAAAGCAACTTTATGCTGAATTGATGTGTTGGCTGGACCCAAAAAGTACCGGCAGTACCGACGGTTTATGCGATTTATTTATTGATCATATGCAAAATCATTTAGATAAAAGTGGTTTAATTTTAAAACTGAAAGATTTGAATGTTCCAGAAAACAAGCTTGAGCAATTGGCCAATGATGCCATGTTGCAAACCCGGCTTTTACAAAATAATCCGCGTGAACTGCAGCTACAGGATGCTCGACAAATTTATGAAGCTATTTATGCATAATTTGTTTTTATTTATCTTCATCTCATTTTTAAGCGATTTTTTATTACAATCAAAAGATCGTATCAATAAACCTTTTTCATCAGTCATTTTTTCAATTACGATAAATCGTTCGTAAAGCCAAAATTAAAAATAAATTTTAGCAGGTATTGGATTCATGAATGTGGCATGGATGCCACACGTTTCCCATTACGACAAGGAGGTCGTGTATGGGAAACAAAAGGTTTTTGTCTACTTTTGACCTTTCAAAAGTAGAGGTAATGCCTATGTGAAAGCATAAAAATTGAATCAATAAATTGAGGCAGTGCTGGTTTTAAAGAATCGAATATTGAACATTGTTTGACTTATGCAAGTTATCTAATATAAAACAATATCGCAGGGTCATTTATTTCTCGTAAATAGCCTTGCTTTTAGCTGCTTGCATTCATTTATTTTTAACAGTACAACTGAATATAAACGACTTGTAGAACATAAAATCACAATGAAGCAAATACCAAAACAACGCGCTGATTTTTCATACTTCTTACCCATTCAAACGCGCTGGTCAGATAACGATATCTATGGTCACGTCAACAACGTCACCTATTACAGTTATTTTGATACTGCAGCCAATGCTTTATTGATTGAAAAGGCAGGCTTTGATATTCGATCTTCCCCACTGATTGGACTGGTTGTCGATTCAGCCTGCAGTTTTTTTCAAGAACTTTCTTATCCCGAAATTATTGAAGTCGGCGTGGTCATTTCCAAACTTGGTAATTCATCCATGCAATACGATTTGGCAATTTTTAAATCGATGCATGATGTCGCCTCGGCACAAGGTCATTTCGTACATGTCTTTGTTGATCGCCAGACACGAAAAAGCACCCCGATTCCAAGTGAAATGCGGGCTGCTTTATCTCAATACTGTGTGAATAAATAAACTTATTTAAGCTGGATATTCTGTATTTCACCATCAAAGTTTTGCAAAATATCCTTCACTGCTGCTTCGGCATGAAGTAGCTCTGAAGCACGCGCATAAGCCTTTTCTTTACGTTGATTTTGCATGCTATACGGCGTGGTTGCCTCAACTTCAGCATATTTGACCTGAAAATGCGTATTCGGCCATTCATTTTTTAATGCTTGTTCTAAAGTGTGCTGTAACTGATTTAACAACTGTTCATATTGGGGCGGAATATGAAATAACGATTCCCCATCAATCTGACCGGTCATCACGCCTTGTTGGGCCAGTTCCTGTACAGCAGGTGTTAATGTGCTATTTCTAAACCAGTATTCCCACTTGTCTACAGTCCAGTCACCTTCAAGCTGTTGAGGGGTGAGTCTTAAGATATCTTGTGGCATTAAACCTGAATTTTGAGCCGACACACTTTCAACCGCAACTTGCTTTTCTTCAAGACTCGGTTGTTCTAATTCAATAACAGGCTCATCGATCACCTTGACTGCTGCACTTTCAGCTTGTACAGGCTCAATTGGCATCTGTTCTTGGCTTAAGAACAAATCTTCTTCTTGAGCCGCTACAGCAATGTTGTTTTGAGAATCATCTTGAGACTTTGCAGTTTCAGCATCAAAATCATTTAACGGGGCAATTTCCTCCAATAGGAAATCATCACTGCTTGCCTCTTCTTGATTGACGTTATCAGATCTAGCCTGAAAATCATCATTCGATTCATCTAAATCAAACAGGGCATCTTCCGAAGCCGGATCAAATACAATCTGATCTGAACTTACTGTTGAATTTGGCGCTGTAACATCAAGCATTGGTTCATCCACAAAATCATCCGAAGATGGTTCTGGATTCTGTGCACTTAACTGTGATTGAATTTCAGCAACTGGTGCTGCTGGTTCTTGATATTCGTCAACTTGCGGTGGTGCATTTTGTACAGGTACTTGAACGGCGACCTGTGGCGCTTGTTGCTGAACCTGCTGGGGCGCTGATACCAAAACCTCATTCGGTTGTAATGGACGGAACGCGAGCAGGCGTAATACGCACATTTCAAAACCTTGCTCTTGTGTCACCGCAAGTTGTAAATCCGCACGGCCTTTACAAGCCACCTGATAATACAATTGTAAATCTTGAGCTGAAATCAGCTGCGATAATTGCATGATTTTTTTATTAATTTCAGCACTATATTTCAGGCTCAAATCGGGTAAATATTGCAGTAAAGCCAATTCATGCAGCGTTGAAATCAACTGGTCTAAAACCAGTGAAACATCTAAAGCCTGTTGTCTAAATTGCATCAACAATTCACTGACACGTTGCTTTTGGTTTTGATGAATGGCTGAAACCAGATCATAAATAATGGTTCGGTCAATCAAACCCAACATCTCTTTAACATCTTGATGCTGAATTTCGCCCTGACCATACGCAATCGCCTGGTCGGTTAAAGACAATGCATCACGTAAAGAGCCTTGTGCAGATTCAGCAATTTGCCAGATTGCATCCTGTTCTGCCTGAATCTCTTCTTTGTGTAAAATATGCGTTAGATGTTCAGTAATTTCATCTACGGCAAGCGGACGCAAAGTAAATTGCAAACAACGAGAAATGACGGTAATCGGAAGCTTTTGTGGATCAGTGGTCGCAAAAAGGAATTTGACGTGTTCAGGAGGTTCTTCCAAAGTTTTCAATAACGCATTGAATGAATGCGTAGAAAGCATATGCACTTCATCGATGAGATAGACCTTAAAACGACCTTGTGTTGGCGCATACGGAACGTTATCCAGCAGTTCACGTGTATCTTCAACTTTGGTCCGTGACGCAGCATCAATTTCAATTAAATCGATAAAACGACCTTCATTGACTGCTTTACAGGTTGCGCATACTTCACATGGTGTAGAGGTTACACCCGTTTCACAGTTCAAGCACTTTGCCAAAATACGCGCAATCGTCGTTTTACCGACCCCGCGTGTGCCAGTAAATAAATACGCATGGTGTAAACGACCACGTTCTAAGGCACTGGTGAGTGCTCGTGACACATGGTTTTGTCCAACCAATTCAATAAAATTACGTGGACGATATTTACGCGCAAGTACTTGATACATGTATGCTCCTTTTTACAGGTCTAAGCATACTGTTTTTTTGAGTAAGAGTGAATGAACAATCTGCAAAAGCTTTCAATCAAATGCGAGATAAGTAGAGCTATTTTTTCGATTTTGCAATAACTTAAACAAACGGACTAGATATTCTTTTCTAAAATAAAATCATCTTCGGAATTATAGATATGACCGGTCTGATCTTCCAGAATTTCAAGCAGTTGCTGATCTAAATCCACATAGATTAAATTGCGGGTCTTGACCTGCATCAACTCAATCTTGCTCTGATCAGGATTACTAAACCGAAAATGTCCTTGAATGGTTTCAATCTCATTATGCCCACTTAGACTTTCACGTTTTAAACTATAAGTCTTGTCCTGATTGAGCACTAAATCTACAGCCATGCCCGGACATTCCTCACAACGTGAAATACAGCCCATGCATGGTGTCGTTCCTTGATACTTACCCACCCATTTCGCAAGCGTCACTTTCTGCTCGGAAACCTGATCGACTTGCTGGCTACTTTCACTACTCGTTTGCTTAGAATCCTGACAACCCAGCAAAACCGAACAAGCAATGAGGGGAATAAGGAGCGGCTTTTTCATCAGGACAACCCAATGTAGAGATTTTGGTGTGAGAAAAATATCACACTTTTACCCAATTTACGCCTTCAGAATATGCGCTTACATTTCTAAAATAATATATGGTTTAAAACCAGCCCTTCCACCCTTGTAATGCTGCATCTGCACATCGTAAGGTTTCCTGGGTTAAACCCCATAGACGATAATCACCCGTAATCGAAGCGGTAGCAAAATTATGGGTATAGGCGAAACTTAAATGACGCTCAGGGTCACACCATGCGCCAGAGCCATTAAAACCCATATGTCCAAACCCTTTTGATTTTTTCCCTAAAGTTAAGACCCGGTGATAACCCAAACGCCAATGCATCGGTAAGGGCATAATACGGTCACGCCTGGTATATTGAACTGCACTCAAATTTTTAAAAATATCCGGACGAATTACTTGCTGACCGTTCCATTCTCCAGCATTGGCAAGCATGGCATAAATTTTCGCCAGACTATTCGCAGTGAAAACTCCATTTGCAGCGGGAATAACTGCTTTTAAACCTTCATCGCTAAAGAAACTAAATTTCTTCATTCCTTTGGGAATCATGGCATCCTGGAAATCTTGAGGGCTTTGTCCCGACCATGCAACTGCCTTATCGAATACTGAAGCTTTCTTCGGTTTCGTTTTTGCTGGTAATGAAGGCTTTGAATCTGTTTTTAATTTTGCCAATGGTATTGCAACCCGAGCTAACTCAGATTCAGCAATGCCAAAGTACGCACCATCTAAAGCTAAAGGTTCAACTAAATACTGCTGCATTAAAGCTGACAGAGATTTTCCGGTGGCCTTTTCAAGCACACCACCCACTTGCCAGCCAAAAGTTAAGGGCTGATAAGCTGCATCTAAGCCCAGTTCAAAACGTGGTTTGGCATTGGCAATGACATCAAGCATATGATTCCAGTCAGCCATCTCCGATGCATCAGCAATATGATTACGAATGTCATATAAGCCACTTTGATGGCTAAGTATATGCCTTAAAGTGATTTGCGCTTTACCCTGCTGTGCAAATTCAGGCCAATACTGTGCAACTGGCGTGTCGTAATCCAAAAAACCTTCACTCACTAAAATATGAGCCAGAGTCGAAAGTACTCCTTTACCGGTGGAATAGCACATGGATAGAGTATCGGATTGCCAGTTTTCAGTTTCGGATTTTTTACCTGTGTAAATATCAACGACTTTCTGGCCTTGAAAATAAACCACTAAAGCCGCCCCACCTTGCTCAGCACGTGCATCCTGCATACGGCTAAATTGTGTGGCGAGGTCTTGAAAGCGCTTATCAACATGTCCCTGATAATTATCGCGATTGGCGAAGATATATTGTTTTATATTGTTCATCAAACTGTGCTTTCCCTAAACCAGTCGTTATTTACCACAAGCTTAAAACAAAAAAGCCTAAATCAGAAGTGACTTAGGCTTTGCTCTTATAGCGCTTGAATACTGCCCGACACATGCGGTTTTTGATTTTTAGTATTTCGAATCAGGAATTCGATATCCTTAGCTTCATTTGCGGTTAGAAACTCCACTTTAGATGGCAAGTACATCGGCAACTTAAACCAGACATCCGCTTCGTAGCTGTCTGGTAAGCTTAAGCTTGCCAATGCTTTGGCTTTGCTCCACATGCCATGGGCAATGGCCTGTTTAAATCCAAAGGCTTTTGCGGTAATGGCATGAATGTGAATCAGGTTAAAGTCCCCTGAAGTTAAAGCATAACGGCGACCGGTATTTTCCGATACATTCCACTCTGCTTGCATTTCATAAGCAGGTGCTTTTGATTCAGCGACTTTAGCTGCAACTTTGCCATTGGTTTTTTGGCGCGCCAGATAAGTGGTTGTACCTTCCATTACCACTTCATTGCCTACTTTCGCAGTGGTAATAAAGTCAAACTGAACCCCTTTATCATGCGGTTGAAGTTCACCAAATTTACAAGACAAAGACAACTGTTCATTTACCCCAACTTTACGGGTTTGCTTAATCTGGTTGCGAATATGCACTAAACCTAGAATTGCAAATGGAAACACTTCTTGCGTCATCATATGCATTTGCAGGCTTTGAGACAGTACCGCCAAATAAATAGCTGGAATATAACCGTTATTTTTAAAGCCACAAACTTCGTTATACGCTTTTAAATGTTTTTGATCGACCTTGAATGAATCCACCACATATTCAACTTGCGGTAGTACTTTTTCACCCTTCGGCTTTTTGAAAATCAAGCCTTGAATCACTTTCGGATAGGCTAAATAAGGTTTTGGAAGTTGACTAAAATGGCGAGTATTCATTCTGGACCTTTAGAAGTTTTTATTTCAATATTTTAAAAGTTCCTTCTCTTGCGTCATATATGACTTAGGGAGAAGGTTGGGATGAGGGGCGAATTCGATCCCATTTATAATACAAATAATTTTACCTCTCCCTAGCCCTCTCCTGAGCAAAAATAAAGCACTGCTTTGTTTGAAGCGCAAGACGCAGTAAAGAGAGGGAAAATTCAAGGCTTTTGAGGATTAAGCACCCAACAAGCTTTGACCACACACACGAACCACGTTGCCATTTAAACCTGTAGAAGCAGAAGATGCAAATAATGCAATGGTTTCAGCAACATCAACAGGTAAACCGCCTTGGCTCATCGAGTTCATACGGCGACCTGCTTCACGAATCGCGAATGGAATTGCAGCAGTCATTTGCGTTTCGATAAAACCAGGTGCAACGGCATTGATGGTTACGCCATTTTTCAATATTGGCGCAGTGAATTTAACCACCCCAATGACCCCCGCTTTAGATGCTGCATAGTTGGTTTGACCTAAATTACCTGCGATACCTGAGATAGAAGACACACACACAATACGACCATTTGTATTGAAGCCATCATTTTCAAGAAGGTAATCATTGACACGCTCAATTGCAGATAAGTTAATGTTAATCACCAGATCCCATAACTCAGGCTTCATGTTTGCCAAAGTTTTGTCACGGGTAATTCCGGCATTATGAACGATAATATCCAGACCACCTTGAGCTGCTGCAGCAGCTTTGATTTTTTCACCAGCATCGCTTGCTGTAATGTCTATCGCTAAGGTCGAACCACCAATTTCACCAGCAACACGGTCAAGGTCAGTCTGTTGTTGCGGAACGTCCAGGCAAATCACATGCGCGCCATCACGTGAAAGTACGTGCGCAATCGCTTCACCGATCCCACGGCTCGCGCCTGTCACAACTGCAGTTTTACCCGCCAATGGTTTTGCCCAGTCAACATCTACCGTTTCAGCTTTAGAGACACGAATCACCTGACCTGACACATAAGCAGAACGTGGAGACAATACAAAACGCACTGTAGATTCAAGGTTTGCTTCAGCACCTTCATCGACATAGACAAGTTGAGCAGCAATACCTTTCTTGAACTCTTTCCCTACAGATTTCACAAAACCTTCAAGTGCACGTTGTGCAATGGCTTGTTTTACTGTTTTTGCAGTTTCAGGTGTGATGCCGACAACCACAACACGACCAGACGTCTGGATTTGACGCGCAATCGGATTAAAGAAGTTATAAAGCTCTTTGAGTTGTTCAGAATTTTGAATACCAGATGCATCAAAAATCACTGCTTTAAACTTAGATTCTTTATCGCCTTCATTAAATGCGCTCAGGTTTAAACCTGTTTTTGCAGCGGCCTGTTGTAATTCAGTATTGTTACCTGTATAGCTGTTGGCATGAATGTTTGCAAGAACTTGCGCAATTGAACCCGATAAAGTTGAAGATGCTGCAGCACCAAATAAAACTGCCCCCTTCACCACCGGTGTTGCCGACTCAAAACGATCTAAAGAAATCGGTGATGGCAAACCTAAATTTTTGATGACAAATTTACCAATAGGAGATTTTGCGAATGTTTGGTATTGGTCAGTCATGTTTATTATCTCTCATACAAATTAATTTTTGATGGATTTAAAGATATCCTTTTAACTTCAATATGATGTCTAGAGTCTTATATTTCAATACATCCATCAGTTTCCATAGAATCATACTTGAGTTAAACAATGGATGTCTTGACCTGAATGCTTTGTCTAATGTCATTGTAGTCAATTCAGCTGTTTTTAGATTGTGTTAATGTACACGCCAAGAATACTGTAAAATGCTTGGAAAAGCCTTATGAGCAACACCACTCAAGAAAATCCAACAGTTGAAAATTCTGCTACGGAAACTGTGTCAAATACATCAAAAAGTACCGCGCGTACAACTAAAAGTTCTGGCACTGCCACCAAGTCAGCAAGCAATACGACTAAAACGACTCGCACTCGTTCAACGTCACCACGTAGTAAAAGTGCTGCTTCCACTACAGAAAAATCTGAATCTACCACTCAAACCGCTGTTCCACAGGATAAATCCATGAGTCAAAACACTGTTCGCCGCGTTGCTATTATCGGTGGTAACCGTATTCCTTTCGCCCGTTCAAACGGCGCTTATTTCACGGCTTCCAACTCAGACATGTTTACCGCAGTATTGAATGGTCTGGTTGAGCGTTTTAACCTGCAAGGTCAACGCTTGGGCGAAGTTGTTGCAGGCGCAGTTTTAAAACACAGCCGTGACTTTAACATGACACGTGAATGTGTGTTAAACACTGAACTTGCTCCAGAAACACCTGCTTACGATATTCAGCAAGCCTGTGGTACGGGATTGCAAGCTGCATTCCTTGTTGCCAACAAAATTGCATTGGGTCAAATTGAAGTCGGTGTTGCTGGTGGTGTAGATACAACATCTGATGCGCCGATCGCATTCGGTGATGGTTTACGTAAAGCGTTACTTGAATTGAACATTGCAAAAACAGCTAAAGACCGTTTAAAAGCCTTAACTAAAATCAACCTGAAAGACTTAATGGATGCACCTAAAAATGGTGAGCCACGTACTGGTCTTTCCATGGGTGACCATCAAGCGATTACCGCACTTGAATGGGGTATTTCTCGTGAAGCGCAAGACGAACTTGCTGCATCTTCACACCAAAAAATGGCGGCTGCATACGAAGAAGGTTTCTTTGATGACCTGATCACACCATTCTTAGGTTTAGAGCGCGATAACAACTTACGTGCTGACTCATCTGTAGAAAAACTTGCTAAATTAAAGCCTGCTTTTGGTAAAGGCGATGCGCGTACTATGACTGCGGGTAACTCTACGCCACTTACTGACGGTGCGTCTTGTGTACTATTAGCTTCTGAAGAATGGGCGAAAGCCAATGGTCATGAAGTTCTGGCTTACTTAACCTTCCAGGAAACTGCTGCAGTAGACTTTGTAGAGAAAAAAGAAGGTCTATTGATGGCACCTGCTTATGCCGTTCCACGTATGCTTGAACGTGCCGGTATCACTTTGCAGGACTTCGACTACTACGAAATTCACGAAGCTTTTGCATCACAAGTACTTTCTACCTTGAAGGCTTGGGAAGATCCAAAATTCTGTAAAGAACGTTTAGGCCTAGATGCCCCACTGGGTTCAATCGACCGCTCTAAACTGAATGTTAAAGGTTCATCTTTAGCGGCAGGTCATCCATTTGCAGCAACAGGCGGCCGTATTATTGCCACTGCAGCAAAACTGCTCAATCAGAAAGGTTCAGGTCGTGTGCTTGTTTCAATCTGTGCTGCTGGTGGTCAAGGTGTGACAGCAATTATTGAAAAATAATCCCGCTGCTTTGCCTTGCTAAACAAAAAGCCCTCAAAAGTTTAACTTTCGAGGGCTTTAATTTTAAAGATTACGAGATTTCGGAAGTCTTATCGTGTCGCACGATCCCAAGCTTCCTTAACCGCAATTCTTGCTTCATTCCAGGTTAAACGAGACAACCCTTTGGCATGATCCCATTTAATTTTTAGATCACTTTCCACATCTTCAAAACGTGTACTTGCATCATAATGATGACGGTTTTCATAACCAATTCGATAAGCGTTTTCATAATCACGCTCATAATCTAGGTCTGAATAGGTGGTAAGCGTTTCTGCATAGTATGGGGTGGTATGCGCCGTCTCTCTCCAGTAGGCTTCTTCTTCAGTAGGATTGACTGCTTCAGCGGCGCCTTTGCCTGCCAAACCACCCACGACTGCTCCTACAGCACCGCCGACTATTGCGCCAACTGGACCACCCACTGCTCCCACTGCTGCCCCAGCCACGGCACCTCCAGCTGCACCCACTCCTGTTCCGACTGGATGTGCACCTGGCTCACCTGTAATTGGATCTGCATTCAAATCATCTCGAGCATCTTTAGGAAGGCCTTTTACAACGTCACGATCAAAATTATCATTCATTTTCGTATTATCCTTTTATCATGCTTTTTAAAATTAGATTTAAAATAACTTTTAAGAAAAATTATGCACTTTTCTCATATTCAAGCAGTGCAAGATTTAATATAGAGGAGATGAGATCGCTTAAATGCTTCAAACTGTCAGTTTTAAGTTAAGGTATGTACATGTATATAAAAGATTTCACCATACACACCCAGACTGACAACAATTATTTTTTGAATGTATGTTAATAACAAAATTATTTACTTATATAGCAATAATTAATTTTCCTTTAATTGCTGATGAGCCGGACTGATGCTTAAATGATCTTCAATAGCGTCATAACACCATTGAAAAATAAAGGTATATACCAAAATGCACAGGGTCATACTCAAATCGAGCAGAATGGCTTGCCCAATGCTCATATCCATCGCATAAGCCACCATTGGAATTGTGGCTAACATCAAGCCACCTTCAAAACCGATCGCATGCAGAATACGCACACACACCGTTCTTTTTAAATGACGTTTGGCTTCAAACTTTTCAAAGAAATGGTTAAAGGTCATATTCCAGAATACTGAAGTTAGCGCCATCACAATACCGAGTGTTCCAGTGACTTCCATCGGCAGATCAAAAATAAAGCTCAAGGCAATCGCAATGATGACCAACAGGATGGTCTCATAGCTCAGCGCATGGACAATCCTTCTTTTGGAAATCAACATTTTAATACTCATTCATTGGGGTGAAGGCATTTTATTTTGATATTATTGATTAATCGAATTAGATTCTTTCAAAAGTTTTGATAGATGAATATCAACCAAGAACAACTGATTATTTTTAAGACTGTGATTGAAAGCGGTTCATTTTCTGCTGCCGCAAGAAAACTGGGAAAAGTTCCTTCTGCAGTCAGCATGTCAATTGCCAATTTAGAAATAGATCTGAATTTATCGCTATTCCAGCGTGTTGGACGTGAGCCTGTTCCCACACCGCAGGCGCTGACCTTATATGAAAAAACCGAACAACTGTTAATCGAAATCAATCAATGGAAACAGCATGCTTTTGCTTTAAGTGAAGGCTTGGAATCTGCTCTAAATATTGTGGTGGTCTCCGAACTGTTACACACTCATTGGACTGACTATATTTCACTCATCGAAAAGCAATTTCCGGAACTACAAATCAATATTTTTTCAGCACCGCAAGAAGATGCTCTAAAAATGCTGCTTAACCAGACGGCGCAATTGGCGCTGATGTTTGAACGGGAACAGTTGGAAAGTCGTGAGCAGTTTGTCGAACTTAAACGTGAAGCCTTGGTGCCGGTCGCCGCATTTGACTCTCCTATAGCGGCATTTGAACAGGTCAGCTATGAGCAAATTTTGCAAAGCCGACAAATCGTGGTGGCCAGTCGTGACCGAAGCATTAAGCCTGAATTGTTATTTTCTAAAAAATATTGGCGTACAGACAACCATCATTCCGCCTGTTCCATGATTATCGAGGGTTTAGGTTGGGGCGTTTTACCGTTGGAAATGCTTAATCAAAACCCGCATATCAAGCAGCAGCTTAAAATTCTTAACTTTTTAGATTTCAGTCCCAAGTTTGAATATTTTGTCGATTTGGTCTGGAGCCGGGAAAGCCAACTCGGTGCAGCTGCTCATTTTTTGATTAATCACATCCGAAATTCGCGCAAAAACATAAAATAGACAGGGCTTATACATGCTTTTTACTTGGGTTAAAAGCAGATTGTGATATAACAAATATACGGGAAATAACTTTAAGAACTAGACTAATGACTCAATCTGCCTTAAACCAATTAAAAAGCTTAACCACCCTTGTTGCCGATAGTAGCGACCTTTCCGCTATTGAAAAATTCCGTCCACTGGACGCAACAACCAATCCTTCACTGATCACGGCTGCGGCAAATCAACCTGAAAATAAAGAACTGATTGAAGCTGCATTTGAACAGGCAAGATCTGAAGGTTATAGCGGTGATCTTTTAGTTGAGCGTACGATTGATATACTCACGGTCAAGTTTGGAGTTGAAATTCTTAAGCTGATTGAAGGACGTGTTTCAACCGAAGTGGATGCGTCTTTGTCTTATGACACCGATGAAACAGTTGCTAAAGCTAAGGAACTGCTTGCGCTATATAAAGCCTATGGGATTGACCAAAACCGTATCCTAATTAAAATCGCTTCGACTTGGGAAGGCATTCAGGCAGCCAAAATTTTAGAAGCCGAAGGCATTCACTGTAATCTCACATTATTGTTTGGTTTACATCAGGCCCAAGCCTGTGCAGAAGCCAATGTGACGCTTATTTCACCTTTTGTGGGTCGTATTCTAGATTGGTACAAGAAAGCAGAAAATGTAGATCATTACCCGATTGATAAAGATCCGGGTGTGCTTTCAGTGAAGCAGATTTACCATTTCTATAAACAGCACTGTATTAAAACAGAAATTATGGGTGCAAGTTTCCGTAGCATCGATCAAGTGCTCGGATTGGCGGGCTGTGATCTGCTTACGGTTTCGCCAAACCTTTTGGCAGAGCTTGAACAGGATCAACGTGAAGTCGTTCCACAGCTTTCAACCAATCATGCACAAGCACATTGTCAGCATATTGTGACGCCTTTAACCAAAGAAACTTTTAAGCAGCAAATTGAACATGACTTGATGTCTTCACAACTTTTACAGAGTGGAATTGACGGCTTTATTAAAGCCCGTGATCAATTAAGTACATTACTTCGCCAGTCTTTTGGTTTAGACGCTGAAATACAAGCTTAAAATACCAATATTACACCCTCAAAAAGCCGATTTTGTTATAGTAAACAAGTCGGCTTTTTTGATTGTTTGAGAGTGTATTTATTGTGTTCGGCATCACCGATCTCACCACTTATATTATTGGTACAACCTTAATTGTGTTATTGCCGGGACCCAATTCTTTATATGTGATGTCCATTGCTTCACGTTTTGGCATTAAAGCTGGTTATAAAAGTGCATTCGGTGTTTATACCGGTGACATTGTTTTAATCTTACTCACCGCTTTGGGTGCTGCTTCATTACTGCATGCTTTTCCCTGGTTATTTGTTTTACTGAAAATTATTGGTGCACTTTACTTAAGTTATTTAGGCATAAAATTGCTGATTGCAGCTTATCACACCTGGAATTCCGCACATTCACAAAGAGAAATCGCTACGGTTGAAAAAAATATTGAGCAACTCCAGCCATTTAAAACTGCACTCACCATTAGCATTTTAAATCCTAAAGCGATTCTGTTTTATTTGTCCTTCTTTGTACAATTTGTAGATCCTGCTTATCCCTATCCTGCACTTACCTTTACCGCACTTGCTCTTGTATTACAGATCATTAGTATGAGTTATTTAACTGTGCTGATTTTTTCAGGCGCCAAACTGGCGACTTATTTTACCCAGCGCTATAAAGTCACCGCTTCCTGTGTAGCTGCTGTGGGCATTTTATTTTGTGGTTTTGGTCTTAAACTCGCCACCTCTACTTTGTAAGTTTTAAATCACCAAAGTGCGAGCTATCCTATTTAATATTTTGATTATGTCTTTGCGTTAAAAAATGAAAAGCGTATGATTGGTGCGCTTTTCAACTATTATAAAATGATGACGCAAAGGATTTATGCAAAAACTTCTCCAAGACTTCTCCATTCCTGCTGTCTTTGCAGGTTTTATTACTTTCCTTGTCGGTATCAGTGTTTCCTCTGTATTGGTGATTCAATCTGCTCAACTTTTGGGGGCTTCAACAGCACAGATCACCTCCTGGTTCTGGGCATTAGGTTTGGGGATTGGTTTAAGCGGTTTAATCCTGTCTTGGAAGTTTAAATATCCTGTTGCGACCTCATGGTCAACTGCAGGACTGGCCTTAATTCTGGCCACAGCCAATGGTTATAGTCTATATGAGGCGATTGGGGCATTTTTAGTTTGTGGATTGCTGACGGCAATTTTAGGTTTTTCCGGTATTTTTCAGAAAGTTTTAGCCTATATTCCGCAAAGTTTAACCAGTGCCATGCTCGCAGGTGTGTTGCTGAAATTTGGTATTGCGCTGTTTGCCAGCATGCAAAATGACTGGGAGTTTATCCTGTCATTATTGACCGTCTATATTCTGTCAAAACGACTGTCTCCACGTTATAGCATTGTCATCACGGTGATTGCCGGTGTTGTACTATGTCCTCTATTTTTACAGTTTCATGCCTCAACCATTCAGCTCAGTCTGGCTCAACCAGTATGGATGGCGCCTGAATTTAGCTGGTCGGCCATTTTCGGTTTGGCTCTCCCATTGCTTGTCATTAACATGGCGTCCCAATATTTGCCCGGTCTTGCCATGATCAAAAGCTATGGTTATCAACCCAATGTGAACCAGCTGATCGGCTGGACCGGAGTAGCACAGACTATTTTCGCTCCTTTTGGATGTTTTTCTGCGAATATTGCCGCCATCAGTGCCGCCATCAGTCTGGATGATCAGGCCCATCCTGACAGCAAAAAACGTTATATTGCCGGTATGAGCTGCGGCTTCTTTTATATCCTAATGGGTTTGTTTGCCGCGACACTGACCAGTATTCTAATGTCTTTCCCTGGCGTATTTATGACTGCTTTGGCGGGTATTGCGCTGTTAGGCACTATTGGTCACAACATCGTCATCGCCTTTCAGGATGTCAGTGAACGGGAAGCGGCTTTAATGACCTTCTTATTCAGTGCTTCAGGAATACAGTTTTTCGGGATTGGTTCCGCGTTCTGGGGGTTATTATTTGGCTTTGCGGTATCTATCATATTAAAGTTTAGAACACAGTCCTCATTCAAATAAGATAGGTTTTTATGACTTATATCCCTAGATTGAGATATAAGTTTATTTTATCTAATTATATTTACACGATAAATTCATTATTTAATAGCGTGATTATTTCTCAATGAAGTCATTTTATAAAATTAATGTCCTACTGACTTAGAAAAGACATTCATAACAATCACCCCATCTATAATCATCACGATCCCAATCACAGCAGGCAAATCCAGACTTTGCCGGAATACGAAAAAACCAATACATGCCGTTAAAATAATACCTATACCACTCCAGATGGCATAGGCAATGCCTAAAGGAATGGTTTTGAGCACTTGTGATAATAAATAAAATGAAATCGCATAAAAGATAAAAACCAAAATGCTCGGAACTAATTTAGTGAAACCTTCAGATTTGACCAAAAAAAGTTGATCCAGTCACTTCAGAAATAATCGCCAAGGCAAGTAAAGCATAGGCCATAAAAACAGGATTCATATCAGCCTTTTCAAAATATATAACTTAAGGACTAAGTTATATATCTGAGTAAGAGATATATTCAATCTGCCGAAAGTAAAATGATATCATGCACTTTTTAAAAAAATGAAGCACTATATTTTTGAATAAACTGAATGGTTTTTGCAAAGGTTTGCTGACTGGCTTTTTTACTCATCATAAATTGATATTCATGCACTAAAAATTCTTTCGAGTCTGGATAAAAAACCTAAGTTACCGGTATTTCTTGATTTTTTAAAGCTTTCACAAAAGGTAAGGATTGAGTCCTAGTTAAAAAATCTTTATTTCCACCACTAATCAATACAGGGGGATAATTAGGGGTTAAATACTGAATGGGAGAAATGCTTTTTAAAAATTCAGCATCATCTTTTTTATTGCCTGTATAGGATTGAACCAGATTAAATACCCCCCATTCGATTAATTTCAGCTCATTCGGTGCAGTATTAATAAATGCATTCATATCATAAATACCGCAATGTAAAATCAGGCCTTTAATCTGGTCGCGTTGAATTAACGGCGTAATACCTGACTGCTGAGCAAAGTCCGGATTACTGATTAAAGCTGCATAATGACTGACCAAATTCGCACCTGCGGAATCACCCGCCAAATAGATTTGATTGGCATTTATATGATATTGCTGCGCATGCTCGCTTAGAAACTTTAATGCCTGATTAATTTGTAGCAGCTGATTTGGATAAATGGCTTGTGGTGCAAATTGATATTGTACTGAAACCACGTTATAGCCCTGATTGGCCAAGAGTTTAAAATAGCCACGCGCGTGCTCTTTAGAACCTGAAACCCACCCACCGCCATGCACCCAGACCACGGTTGGACGTGGCTCAAATTGCATTACATTTTTGGGCTGGTAAATATCCAAAGTTAATGAGGGTTGCTGCATATACATTATGTTTTTCTGTACCAAAATCTCTTGAGGTGCATATCGATCAATCATCTTTTTTTGCACATTGGTGGAAGCATTAAATACACTTGCAATGACCTTGGTACTACTTTGGGTATTCTGACAACCACTACTATTGAGAGCAGCAATTAAACACAGACTTAAACCGAAAAATTTTGAATACACAGGCTTCCCTTATTAAATTGATTTCGCCTGCAATTTAATGGAGACGCTAATATTTTTAGGCATTTTAATACCTGTTTAAATATTTAGAAATAGTTATGCAAATGTTGAGTTTCCCGCTCTGGTTTAAATGCAAAACAGAACACAGTTATATTGATGATATTTATATAATTTAATGAATTTTAAAACATTTTTCACAGACTAAATTGATCATTCATACACAATGTGCTATCTATAATTAATAGCTATATAATAAACGCCAAGGAACAAGTCTTATGTCTTATCAAAATATTTTAGTCCCAGTTGACGGTTCTGACATTTCATTATCTGCAGTTAAAAATGCGACTCAGATTGCCCAAGCGTTCGGTGGCCAATTAACATTAATCAGTTTAGTCACTGAAGATCCGTTTGCTGAAGCAGATTTTTACTATCCATCTCCCATTATGAAAGAATATTTCGTCCAGGCCTATGCCAATGCCGAAAAATCACTGAAACAGGCTCAAACTATTGCCAGCGAAAATGGTATTACTGCCAATACTCAAATCGTTAAAGGTAATGTCTCGGAAGAAGGCATTATTGAAACTGCGGAAAAGTTGAAAATTGATCTGATTGTTATGGGCTCACATGGCCGCAAAGGTTTTCAAAAGTTCTTGCTGGGCAGCTTTGCTCAAGATGTTTTAAAAGGCACAAAACTTCCTGTTCTCATTGTTAAAGAATAAATATTGATAATACACCCTGCAGTTGATGTGGGGTTTATTTGGCGCTTCCCATGAGCTTCTCATTTTTTATAATGACTCACTATCATAATTAAAACATCTTCCCCATTCATCTCTATTCATAAGGATAATTTCATGACTTATAAACATATTTTAGTTCCAGTAGATGAATCTCCTATTTCTTATGCAGCTGTTGAACAAGCATTATCTTTGGCCAAAGAACTGAATTGCCAAGTCACCATTACCAGTGTGATTGCGGTAGATCCATTTGTAGGCGTGGACTTTTATAAAGTCGCGCCTGCAATTACGGATTACTTTATACAGGCTGAAAAGAGTGCGCAGTTGCGCTTAACTGAAATCAAGCAATCCTTCATTCGAGATGGTATTAATGTAGATACCAAAGTGATTCGAGGTGTCTCTCCTGCCGAAGGAATCATTCATGTGGCTGATGAAGTCGGTGCTGATTTAATTATTATGGGCTCGCATGGCCGCACAGGATTCAAAAAATTAGTGTTGGGAAGTGTGGCGCAAGCGGTACTGACCCAATCCCCGATTCCCGTACTGATCATAAAAGTTTAAATCTCAAGAAAGTCCCTTTAAAAGGGACTTTTTTTATAGATAAATTTTTTAATTTATTAAAGAAACGGATTAACTTTTTATCTGGTACATGATCAGCATTTCTCTTTGCATATCCGGATAAACCAAGTGAGCTGCGCTGATGGTTAATGTGAATATTTTTAATCATAGTCTTGTCTTATATATTTCCAAGTTATACATTTTCCAATATATTTTTGACTACAAATCTGACTATAAAATACTCAATCCACCTATAATCATCACTAAGCTTTTATTTAGATGCTTATCATCCAAACTTATTCTAATTAACGACTCATTTTAAATAGGTTTAATTTACAAGCTTAAATAATATGCAGGATTTATTTAGAAATGTGCTGATGCAAAGTCTGCAGATAAATTTCGGCTTCAATTTTACTGTCAAAAGTTTTTTGATAGGTTCCCATCGCTTGAATATTATTCGGCGTATATTCAATCACGACAATAAAGTGTCCATCACTGGAGCTTTTTGAAACACGAATAGCGATAATATGTTGGGAGCTTAAATAAAAACCATCTTCAATTTTAATTAACAAAACCAACCTCCAGTCCGCTGAATAAAATGACAGGCTTCATTGAATAACAGTCTGCTAAACGATTAAAGCTCATCTTAAGATGAGCTTTAATATCCTCATTTTACGACATTAATGTGATTTAATCGACACTTTTAAACCGATCACGCAATAGTAAATATGTCTTATGATTTTATCTTTTAAGTGAGTTATTCTAAACAGCAGTTCATTTATCGTTCTGTTAAATTGCGCTGTAGCTGTAAAAATAAAAAAGCCTTTTCTCGGTTTTAATCAAGAAAAGGCTTTTTAGTTATTTAATCAATGCGAAGTTAAATACTCAACATGCTATTCAAAGTTTCGACTACATTTTTAGATTTCACTTGCGGTTTTAAATTTTCAAGCGCAGTTTTGACTTCGGTACGTTGTGGCTCTGCCAAGGTGTACCAACGCGAAAGCACTTGCAGTAAACGTGAACCGACAATCGGATTTTTCTCATCCAGATATTTAGCCAAATCAATATAATGCTGAACACCAAAGCTCCATGTATTGACTGGATTGGCATTTAAACCACCACTGACTGCACGAATACGGTTCGGTGTACCCAAATCATAATCAGGGTGAGAGGTTAAATACTTGATAGTTTCTGCATTTGCTTTCGGATGCGCTGCCTGAACCATAAACCATTGATCCAAAGACAAGGCTTCATCCTCAAAGCGGCTATAGAAGTCTGCCAAAGCTTCTTTAGCTTGAGGTGCATCATTCCAGACCAAGACCTTAAGCGCACCCAGACGTTCAGACATGTTGCCTGTGTGATATTGCTCATAAGCCAAATCAAAGGCAGAGGCATCACCCTGACGTGCCATCATAGTGAGCATGATGTTTCTAAGTGCACGAACACCCATCGCTTGAGAGAATTCACTTTGCATATCTGGGTCTAACTCCAGGTAAGTCTCTTTGCAGAATGCACCCAATTCACGTGCCAATGTATCTAGCAAAGCATTACGCTGTTCCTGGATTTTGGCAGGTTGATAATCTGTATCAATACGGCTGCCCAAATAACCTTCGGTCGGTACATCAAATAAACGTGAAGCCAAGAGTGGATCTTTTTGAATGACCTCAGGCAAGGTATTTTTCATGGCCTGGATATAGATATCCGCATCATGACCTTCCAGTAAAATACGTTCCAGCAGAGTTTGAGTGGCTTGCCATTGATTGAAACCGTTGGTTTCATGTTGCATCAAGAAAGCCAGCGCTTCATCTGAATAGTTAAATTCTAGATTGACCGGTGCAGAGAAATTACGCAGCAATGAAACCACAGGTTTTGCGGTGACGCCGGTAAATTCAATCGTCGCCTCATTTTGATCAAACAAATACACGCCATCTTTCACACCATTTTCAAATAGTGATTCAGATTGCAGCGTATATTGCCCACCTGTTTCTGCATCAAAAAGTGCCAAAGCAACAGGAATCGGCACAGCTTTCAGGTTTGGATATTTTGCATTGGCTTTTAAACTTTGCTTAAAGCTTAAACGATAGGTCTGAGTCGCAGCATCATACTCGCCTTTGGCTGCCAGTTTTGGCGTGCCGGGTTGGTTATACCAAATCAGGAATGCTGATAAATCAACACCAGAACCTACAGTCAATGCTGAAACCCAATCTTCAACCGTTACTGCCTGACCATCATGACGGCGGAAGTATTCGTCTGTGCCTTGACGGAATTTTTCTTTACCAAGTAAGGTTGCCATCATGCGGTTAATTTCCGCACCTTTTTCATATACCGTCGCGGTATAGAAGTTATTAATTTCCACAAAGTGGTCTGGACGTGGCGGATGTGAAAGCGGACCGGAATCTTCAGGGAACTGGTGTGCTTTCAAGACTGCAACGTCATCGATACGCTGTACCGCAGCGGACTGTAAATCTTCAGAGAAAGACTGATCACGGAATACCGTCAAGCCTTCTTTCAAGCAAAGCTGGAACCAGTCACGGCACGTAATCCGGTTACCGGTCCAGTTATGGAAGTATTCATGCGCAATTACAGACTGAACACGCATAATTGCAGCATCAGTGGTGAATTCTTCATCGGCAAGCACACATGAAGTATTAAAGATATTTAAACCTTTATTTTCCATGGCACCCATGTTGAATGCACTGGTTGCCACAATCATGTAGTTGTCTAAGTCATATGGACGACCGTAATGTTCTTCATCCCATTGCATGGAATGTTTCAGCGCTTCCATGGCAATGTGACATTTTGGAATATCTTTTTCAACAGCGTAAATCTCAAGTGCAACGTCACGACCTTCCGAAGTCACATAAGAATCTTTCAGAACCGCCAAATCACCAATCACGCAGGCAAAAAGATAACTTGGTTTTTTTGTTGGATCTTGCCAAATGGTGTAGTGACGACCTTCGCCCGCCTCACCGGCTTCCATCAAGTTACCATTGGCTAACAGCACAGGAAATTTTTTATCCGCTTCTACACGTGTGGTAAAAACAGACAGGACATCCGGACGGTCCGGATAGAACGTGATTTTGCGGAAACCTTCAGGCTCGTTTTGAGTCACGAATAAATCGTCACCCGCCTGATATAAACCTTCAAGTTGGGTGTTGCTTTCAGGATGAATCACTACGGCAGTTTCAAGAATCACTTCATTGGGTGCATTGCCAATCACCAGCTGTTCAGCATCTAGTGTGTAGTCCGCTTCGGTCAATTGCTTACCGTTTAAAGTAATTGATTTTAATTCCAGGTCACGACCCAGCAGGACCAAATCCCCTGCGGTTTGGCGCTTCATGACCAATGTTGCGTTTACATCGGTACGATCTGTATGAACTTGAATATCTAGATTGATTGAATCAACCAAAAAGGAGGGTTTTTCGTAGTCTTTTAAATAAACAGTTTGGTCTGCTTCAACCACTGGGTTTGCCGCGATATTCATATAATGTCCTAATCCTGTAATTCTTAAGCCAAGACTTTGTTTTTTGTGAGTGCTTCGATCATACGACAACTTTCACAATCTGTCTGTGCGATTGATTTGAGTTATATATGGGCACAATTTATGTCATTTTCAATCTAAAGGCTTTAAATTATTTGAGGTTTGACTTATATTTGCACAAATTTGTGAATCAAAATAATAACAACTCCAGTGTGACCAATTATGAAAGTAAAAATACTGCTTTCGGCACTTATATTAATTAAATTTCAACCGGTATATGCCGAATATACAAATATTAAATATAATTGTTTAGCTTCAACTCAAAGCAAAAATATATTAATGCTGAGTGCAAGCAATCCAGAACCAAGTCAAATTAATGATCTGATGTACTTTCCTTATCTCAAACCCATCACAATAGAACGTGATTCAGGTCTAGGGGTAGGCGGTCCAGATACCATTTGGTATTACAGCTACAATGAAAAAATAGATGAAAAAGTGACTGGAAAATATGATGTTGCAGTGCGTGGTCGAAAAAAAATTCTATTTGTCATATACAGTAGTCCCGAGCTACTTCAACCGATCTCTTTTACCATTCCCTTGAATCATCAATTAAAAGAGCAAATCAATAAGAAATTAGCGCTTAGAAGCAGAGAATGTTTATAGTTAAAATCATGACGATTCAATGTATATCTGATTTTTCTTGCCCCAAGCGCATGTATTGAATGCACTTCCTATCACGCCAACATCTTTCAATAATGTAAATAGAAAATAACTGTATGTTGATATCTCTTTATATTATTTGAGCAAGATTGATCTGGCTTATATTCTGACTTAACTCAAAGTGACAGACATTTTCAAGATGAATACATTTTGAGCACGTTTCTTGCTTGTATCTATTTGCACAAAGCGCACTATAAAATTAATTCAAAATGAGAAGAGGTGTCCCATGTATTTAAAAGACTATATTGTCCGTGTGGAAAATATCAAGACCATGCAAACTCTCGATGCTGCCGGAATCGATCACAAGGTGATTGCCATGTTTATGAGCTGCGAAGGTATTCCGATGCAATCGCCCGATATTTGCGCAATTTTGAATAATTACGATTCATTAGGTAGCAAAAAAATTCCCTCTAAAAAGGTTCAGGCTTTAATCAATGCAAAACAGTTAGGTGAGGAGGATGACTCATTACCTTGCCCTGCTTCGTATTAATTTTAAGAATTTAAATCCGCTTAATAGCCCCTGTTTTTGTGGAGATGGAAGCTTTGCTTTTCTATCTCCACATCAACCCATAACAAATACTTAGGCTATTTTCTAAAGAAAATCCGCTTATATTTTTCTGCTTGCATTTATTGTTCATTCAGCGCTATTCAATCACGTTACAATAAAAGAGATGTGTATAATCGTTTAAATGATTAACCAGACTTGTGATTGACTCTTTCCATGCTCCTTCAGATTCTGCAAAAACAGTTAGATGAAAGTACATCATGCCCTTTGTGTCAGGCATCCATGTTCTGGATTGAAGCAGAACAGTACGATCAAGCACTTAATTTTCATGAATGTAGTCACTGCCAGCATCGTGTCTTTCAAGACGGGCGCACCAACTGTCATTGTGACAAATGTCTGGTCAACCGAAAAAAAATGCTCACCGAAACGCGCCTTCAAGAGCAGCGCAAAATCAAATCGAAAAATAAAGATAATGTTGAATATCGACTCGACCAGATCAGCTTTCTGAATAAATTGTTTTTACTGAGCATTCTGGACAATCAGGTTCAGGAACATACCACGCATCATGAATATATTGATTGGGAAAGTATTAAATACCATTCCATTACCCCGAATTATTTATTTCAAAATTATCTGGTCAAACAACTGGTGAAAGAACAAATCCTGATTGCCAAGGATTTTGCTGTCGAGGCACATCATTACTATGTCAATGTGCGTTTGGATGGTTATTCTGAACCTAGTCTGTTTAGCATCACTCAGCAACTTCGAAACTGGTTTTATGAAAATTTGACCATGGGCGTGCCCTTTAAAAATGCAGATGAAGTGAAGAATGTGCTTTATTTGGCGCTGTATCAGGAAATTATTCAGTTCGCCCAGTTTTATTGCCGTACCTGGGGTATTCAAATTGCGGGAAACAACAGTTTTCAAACCTTTTGTTATCGCCTGATGGATTCATTGGCTGTGGGGCAAATCTATTATCTGGTGCAAACCGCTTTGGAATATTTGCATCAACAGAAAGCCCTGCAAGCACGTAATGAAAACTTTATTAACACCAACTTGTTAAAAAAAACCTTGCAGCAATATCGTGAACGGGCCGTGACAGAAAAGTGGGAAACCTCCACCCTGCCACGTCCGCACAATATTCCGTTTAGCAAGATGAGTGAAATCCTGTTTTTCCGCTTTCTGGGCTATGATGAAAGTATTTTTTTCCAGCCGATTTGGCGGATCTGGAAAAAGATTGAACCTCGCTTAAGCTTCTATTCACAAAAACGCTGTATGTATTGTGGTTCCAATGAGCTTACGGTCGACTATGATGCTGAAAATTATGTGACACTCTGCTGTCGCACCTGTAAGCATCAAGACCACTATTTTACCCAATAAAGTTTTACCCAATAGAGTTTCGCTCAATAAAGTTTCACCCAATAGACGGTGATCAATATGTCTAGTCTCTCCAATTCTATGTATAACTTAAGGAATAATCCTATGGATCAAACTTCAACATTGGTCGAGCATATTGTTGAAGCATGGACTCAGCTGCAAACCGAGCAGCCTTTGGTGCAATGCATTACCAACAGCGTTGCAGCCAATTATACAGCCAATGTCTTGCTGGCGGCCGGTGCCTCTCCTGCCATGATTGATAATCCATTCGAAGCCGAAAGTTTTACCACTATTTCCGCTGCACTCAGTATTAATCTGGGTACACCGACCAATGAGCAAATGCAGGCTATGCAAATTTCTGCACAAACGGCACAGCGTACCAATACCCCTTGGGTGCTTGACCCGGTCGGTTATGGTCCCGTTTTAAAATGGCGTTCGGATATGGTGGATGAGTTACTGCAATATAATCCAACCGTCATTCGTGGCAATGCTTCAGAAATTAGTACCCTTGCAGGCAATCAGGTTCTCTCCAAAGGTGTGGATAGTACCTTGAATAGTGCCGATGTCTATACCCACGCCAAAGTCCTGTTAGAACATGCTGAATGTATTGCCATTTCAGGTGAATCTGATTTCATTTTAAGCAAAGAACTGGATGCCGTGATTCAAGTCAATGGTGGCTCTTATTTACAACCGAAAGTCACCGCGACAGGCTGCGCGCTCGGGGCTTTAATCGCGGCTTACTGCGCCCTAACCACACCGACCATTGCCACCATTGCTGCACACACGCATTTTGCCATTGCAGGAAAACTGGCCTTTGAAAAAGCACAAACGATGGGTCAGTTTAATGTTGCATTTATGGATTACGTCCACAGTTTAAATCCAGATTTGATTCAACAATATGCCGATATCAAAATCCTTAAAATCTAAATTCCTGAAATTTAAAAAAATTATCCATGTTGATGATCCTGCATAGATATTTATTTTAGTTTTTAAACAGCAGCGTAAAACCATTTTTCAGCAGGAAAATACTCAATGGAACTTAGACATTTACGTTACTTTGTGGCTCTGGCTGAAGAACTCAATTTTACCCGTGCTGCGCAAAAACTCTGTACCGTTCAACCTTCCCTCAGTCAGCAAATTAAAGACTTAGAAGAAGAAGTCGGTGTACAACTGATTGACCGCAGTGCACGAAAAATTGCTCTGACTTTAGAGGGTCAAGGTTTTTTAAAATATGCCCTGGAAGCGATTAAATACGCGGAGCTTGCCGTCGCTCATGCCCGTCAAATCGCCAATCAAAGTCAGCAACAGCTGTTTATTGGCGTATTGCATGTTGCGGAAATGACCATTATTCCTCAAATCATTCAGCGGGTTCGTGCTCAATTTCCACAAGTCGATCTTAAAATTAGAAGCTTATCCTGTAGCGAACAGGTTCAGGCGTTGAAAAATTCCGAACTGGATTTAATTTTTAGTCGTGTTTGTATTGATGATCCGGTATATACCAGCACCATGCTGTTTGAAGAAAAATTATTATTGGTTGCGCATCAAAACTATATTGCCAATCGTAAGATTCAAGACTTAAGACAAATTCAAAACGATGACTTTATAGTCTGTGATCAGCTCTTTTCGCCATTTTTTTACCAGCGAATTGAAGAGTTCACCCAAAAAGAAAACTTAAAACTACAATATAAATATCAAGTTACCAATGCCCTGCAGCATATCAATCTCATCAATATGGGACTTGGATGGAGCTTTATTCCTGAATATGCACGGCAATTGCTCAATTCCAATGTACAGTCGATTGAACTGAAACAAGACTTGCCGACCTTGCCGCTCTATGCCAGTTATCGAACAGATGCTGAAAATCCGGTTTTGCAATTTACCGCAAAAATTATTCAGCAATCTGTTCAACAACATGTTTCAAAATAACTTTTTAAAACCTGAATACTTTTTAAAACCTGAATTACGCGATTTGATAATTCATTTGTTCTAGTACATGCGTTAATTTCTGCAAAGCGACTGCATCATCATACAAGGCTTCTTGATGGCGCCATGCCACGTAACCATCCGGGCGAACCAGCAACATGCCTGCTTCAGCAATTTCACAGGTTTTTTGCCAGATGCCATACACATCTTTCACTTCTTGCCCGATGGTCACCACATTCAGATAAGGCAGATCTAACTGATCGGCAGCTTGTTTCCATGCAGTCCCGGATAAACCTGTGACCAAGGTTAACTTGCCATTCCCCACAATATCCAGCGTAGAAACCTTTTGGCCATTTTTAGCATCCACTAACCAGCAATGTGGAATTTTCGCGCCAGGACGTGAGGTTGCCTGTAAATACAATAGCGGATCAGCGTGCCATTGTTCATCACATTCATCATCTAAAACCACGGCAACCGACTGATAACGCTGATTCAGTTCCACGCCTTGTGCATTGAACTCAAAGTTTTTAATCTCTAAGGCGTGATTCAACTGAGTACGTAATTCAGCAGCCTGGGCAGTTGGTGCATTCAGTCGATCTAACAACTGTTGTGTCGTTGCTATACCTTGATCAAAACCAAATACATCTTTGAGGTGTTTATAATCCATCCGAGACTGGTTGGCACGTGCCACAATTTGCTGTCCAACCGGCACACGCTCATCACTATAAGAGCTCAACAAGTCCGCTTTTGCCCAATCTTTAATGACAAAGGCCAGTTTCCATGCCAGGTTAAACGCATCTTGAATACAGGTATTTGAGCCCAAACCACTTGATGGCGGATGACGATGCACGGCATCTCCACCACAGAACACGCGACCGACTGAATAATGCTTGGCAAACGCCTGATTTACATACCATGCCGATACATTTTGAACTTCAATATCGACATCATCCGTACCAATAAAGGTATGAATACGTTGAATGATCTGTTCTTCGGTGTATTGCTGCTCACCTTGAGCAATATCGAAGCCCCAACCTGCAATCCAGTCATTCCATGGAGAAATGGCACGCAGCAAGCCCATGCCAATTTCACCAAAGCCCGCGGCAGGATTGACAATCCAATGCAAAATACTTGGGCGATGTAGCACATACTTGCTTAAGTCGGCTTTGAAACGCACATAAGTCGTCCCAGCACGCGCCATGTGACCTTCAATTGGAAGACCAATTTTTTCAACGATTTTAGATCGTGCACCATCCATACCGACAAGGTACTTGGCACGTACAGAATATTTTCGGTTTTCCAAGCGATCCAAGAACCAGACTGTAACGCCAGCATCATCTTGTTCATGATCGAGATATTCGGTGTTGTAAAATAGATTTGCACCACGGGCGACTGCATGTTTGACCAGCAGTGCTTCCATTTCTGGTTGCACCAGATCAAATAAAGGCGAAGGACTGCCCTTCACATAATCACCATGCCGTAAATCGCCTGTTCCCCACGCCTGAATCCGGGCAATTTCTTCACCAATCAGACTGGTGGTGATCATGCTTTCCCCCATGTCCTGCCATGGCGTGGCTCTACTTTTAGCTTCTTCTTCTAAATCAAATTCACGCAATACTTCGACTGCACGTTGATTGGTAATATGCGCACGTGGAGAATTGGCCAAACCATTAAACTGGGTATAAAAACGTACAGCAATACCATAAGTGGCTAAGGCCAAAGCCGTCGTTGCTCCTGCCGGACCTGTACCAATCACCACCACATCCGTATCTAAAGGCTGATTTGACATCACGTTTCCTTATTCAATTCACTTAAATGTGCACATCCACATCATTGGATTGCTTTTATTGAACTATAAGGAAAATGTCGAGATTATTTAAAAACTATCACAACTAACTATGGTCATATTGGTCTGAGCTATAGAAACTCATATAGCGTTTTTATCTTGAATCTTTCGTTTGAAGATCAGTCAGCGACTTATCTACTCATTTTTTAGAATTTAGAAACCCAAATGCAGCAAATTTATTAACCCAGCCTATGAATAATAAAATTTAATATACATGTCGATCGAGCCACAAATTAAAAATTGCTTCAGAGATTGTTTTTAAATCCAGTTTACAGACACACATCAATCCCATGCCATCAAAATAATCCGGCACATGCTGGGTAAAGAAATTGATATGTGGGGTCGCTTTATTCCTTAAGCGCTGAATGTCTGAAGGCGTTGTTTTTGGCATCACACTTGGATGAACAAAAATATCTTCTCTGCGCTTTTGCACCTCACTTTTACGCTGCTGAATCATATCTAAAACCTGTAAATATTCCTCAGGTATCCGTCGTCCTTTACGCGGAAAGAAATTCTGCGATCGTGATGCAAAAAGTGTATAGATTTTGGGCTGTATGACTGTGGGTACAAACCATAATGGAATCGCGGGATATCGGATTCGATAATTGATTGCAACGCGAATGGCGGTATTAAGCGCCCTATTTCTTTTACGATAAGCAGGCAAAATACCCGCCCGGGAACTCAGCACAAAAATTGGTTTGTCTTGCAAAGAGAGTTTCAATATCGGAATAACATTTTGTCCAATCAATTTATCGTGATGATAATAATGAACCACCTGGACAGAGACCGCATCTACATCATGAACAAGATCATAAATTTCATCTGGAGTAGAATTTGGAAAAATTTGCTGATCAAATGCCTGCATAGTTGCGAAAAAATGATGCTTTTGTTCAGATTCAAGTTTCGTAAAATCGACAACCCTTTCCCTAATACGCATTAGATCCATTCAACCCTTGTTTTTATATTCTTATTATTTAACCTGAGTTCGATGAAATCCACTTAGCCTTTTAGCATATTTTGGAAAGTTGGCTTATTGGGGTTCAAGCAATAAGCCACTACAGCAGCCA
>Ga0308160_10000967_pt1 | contig 44928 bp, 57 predicted proteins | sample PhyFR1_FD_201036 | JGI IMG/M metagenome (GOLD analysis project Ga0308160, IMG submission 201036) | Phyllosphere microbial communities from UC Gill Tract Community Farm, Albany, California, United States - DLSLF.R1 | ecosystem: Host-associated > Plants > Phyllosphere > Unclassified | place: USA... | reverse complement strand
ATTTCCATCTGGGGGGAATTGGGCGCGAGAGGTACCAAGTCAAGTGGCTCGATTGAGCTCGACGCGATGACGGGGTGGAGCTCAGTTTGCTTGCATGGCCGTATCGTCGCTGCGTGGTTCCTGTTCTGCAGATGCGGGCTGCGTGTTGAAACGTGGGCGAATGTAGGCCGATCGACTTGACGGCAGGCGTGGTTCGCCACCAAGATCTTCCCATCGTACACGTAATCTACCGGAGGAAGCACTGGGGAACCCGAGACCGTCCCTTCAGCATACTGACCAGCATCATAATCATCACCATGGTATGAGACGTCGATGCCATGGTACCAGCTGTCTGCAACCCCATAATTGAGTGGCTGGTACTGCAGACGTTCCTGACGCCACCAGGGCTCCGCAGAGATCGGCGAGCTGATGTCTGACGAGGGGGAAGACGTAGGGGTTGCATTGACATCAACGGTCCCTGCAAGAGAGGTAGTGTGATCGTGTGAAACAACCGGTTCATCGTCTAAGCTGATCGCACTCTGGGGCGGCGGATCCGAAGCCGGCGAGAAGGCGAAAGGGGCAGCGGCGGCATCCAAATACCCTTGATGACTGATCGAATTACGCTGGTGATATGGCGTACTGGTGGCCGATGGGCCGGATGTCTCTGATATAGGGGAGCTAAGAGGTAGAGGAATCGTTACGGGATCGGGCGTCGTTGCCCTCGACTTGGAGACAGCTTGCACTGACTCGAGGCGAGGGCGGGCTGACGGTAGGGTGAGGTCCGGCTCTTGAGTTTCCTTGATCACCCGAGTGGGCTCAATTGGGTCCCACAACTGGTTGTTCGAAGTCGGAGCCCTATCACTATCGACAGCAGCCAAGTCGGCGAAGTCCAGCAGGTCTATGAGATCACCCGGCATGTGGTGCGGGATCTGAGCGGGGACAGGGGGCCCTTCGTCGACTACAAATCGATACTTGGCTGCTTGTCAGCTGTTGTCAATCCGACATCTTCAAAACAGAAATGTGTAGCGAACAAGGTGCTGGAAGATCCTTCCGCAGATCATGCGCCGGTTTCAAAATGACGAGTCGCGAACTAGGAGAAGAAACATACCTGCAAGCGAGGCCAACGGGAACGTCTGCAGCGAGAGCTTGATTCGGCCAAAGCACCCGCCTGAATCGTGAAAGAGTACGATGAAGGATGGTTTGCAAAGGGTTGGAGTGCAGAAGTATCGGAAGAGAGGAGAAGAGAGAAGACGAAAGTGATTGATGAGCGATGTGTGTGGCAGTGTGTGTAGTGTGTGGGGGGGATGACGCTTTGACCCGGTGCACAACATGCACAGGGCAACCATGATCAGCACGAGGCCTACTTTACTATAGCCACAAACACCAAGCTGTATTGCTTTATTCACGAATGCATCGCGTGACTGAACCTTGTATTTGCCCATTGGGGGCGGCTGTATACCCTAGAAGGGACCTGCAGACCTGACGAGACGTCGTGATGCGAGGGGTCGTACGACTTCGGGGCGGAAGTCGTTGAAAGCGTGATATAGATACAATGAAACACCATTTGCGGTCAGTAGGGAGACGGTCGAACGAGGCTAAAGCCGATCTACCAAGTCTCAAGGAGCTACGAATCAGGCAAGTTGTGTACAGATATGCGAAGCGCGACGAGATTGCTGTGTGATGTTCGGCCGTTCCCTTCAGTGGGAAACTTGCGGTGGGCGGGGATAAATGGCGAGACCAGGACGTGTCGAGGCAGAGGTCAATCCTCCGGCGATCTGCGGGGCGGCAATCGCTGTAACAGGCCCGGACCACGAGGAGAATGTGGTATGGAGCGATCTGGCAGCAGGAAACTGTCTGCGTTTGACTTCCAGTCAGCAATAGCATCAAGACAGTGGAACTGCTCACCGGTCACACGCAGCTCGGACCCCTCGAGTTTAGCAGAAATTGCGCTCTTGTTGACATCTTCGCCGAGAAGTACGTTCCACTGAGCATGATCTTGTTTTAGCTACAGATGCGAATGACTGCTTACCTCCTTCGTCCCAGAGATCGGCAACGATCTGGACCGTACGATCCCCTTTCATAGAGATGGTTATGTCGTCGATACTGCTAGTCAGTGATGATCGAGGGGCCTACTCACGAGAATCCAGGCAGCCACGCCATGATATTGTACTCAAGGGGAGTTGTCTTGACGGCAATTCTACCCTCCATGCCTTTCAAGATCTCCTGCACGGCATCGGGCTCAGCTTGATCGAACAATTCTGGGTCAAAGTCAAGCTCCGGACGTTCTTGACCTTGGCTGAAAGACCATGCTCGTCCGGTGATCTTGTTCGTTTGCCGTGGAGGGTGGGCCCAGCGTGGGGCTGGTGGCGTAGACCGAGATTTTCCAGAGGCAGAGCACGAACGCGCGTCGCTGCTCAACGACAGATTGTTCGATTCGCATGTATCCGTTGAGTTGCGTGAGGAAGACGATCTCCGGGAACGTTGACCTGCGGAGCCAGGGTAGTGTGCGGGCGGGGACATTGGAGCGGAAATGCGGCACCCGGTCGCGCTGGATTGTGCAACTACACGCTGTGCTGACGCCGACTCGCTCAATCGACGAGGTGGATCGTGTGATTGATTCCCGTCGCCAGCTGCAGCCTCAGTGTGTGAGGTGTAGCCCGCTCGAGCGAAGTAAGCCGAGTGAGGGCGCATTGGAGATGTATGGAGACTGTGTGGACTAGGCATGTGGTCAGCTTTAGCACAGGCAAACTCCGCGAGCTAGCATTCACGTCAAAGGCAAATGCCAAAGTAGCCGACCGCAGGTCGCGACCTACTAGAGCAAGCCAACTCACCTCGAATGTTTTCGCCTAATTGAGCCGCTCTTCTTGACAAGGCCTTCTTCGCCAATCGTGAGGTCATCACAGTCCTTCGTAGGCGAAGCGAGGTTTCGGGGCCAAGCAGGGGCAGGCAGTTCTGCACGAGGTGTAATTTCACCGAAATCACTCGTAGGGGTGGAGCTGCTAGGTGAGACGCTGCCGCTGCGTTGAATGAAGTAGTCGGCAAAATGATCGTCTCCGTCACACTCTGGGGTGGTAATTTCATGCGGGGAGTGCTGGGGAGGCGCGACTACTGCGGAGCATGCTTGAGACGTCGACGGGCTGTGTAGTCGCATTTCTTGAGATTTGTAATCGACGTCATCAACGCTCCCCCAGCTTGTCATGCTGCCCGCCGATGCCCTACGCGGTCCCTCGTCGGTTGGCCCCGTACAGGTACGTACAGACAACGAGGCGAAGCTGGGGGAATCAAAGACGGAAACTCCTGAAGAGGTGCAAGAAGACGAGGGCGAAGGATCAGTTTGGTTGCCGAGCGAATGAGGGGAATCGGTAGGGATGCTTGTGTTGATTGTAGGTGGATTCGCGTTCATGAGGATTGATCTAGAAGCGAGAGGTCACTATGCTTGCGATAGATGCGTTGTGTACCGTCAAGATACTGAGTAGGTCGGAAGGGGCTGTTGATTGTTGACTTGATGTGCGGGTGAGATGTGCGGGTGGAAGGGGTTTGAGCCAGGCACTACTGCGGGGTTTGTGGTGGAGTTGATGCGGCTGATCAAAGTGTCCAGTAACTACTGGCAGCAGGATGCTTGAGGCGGGCGCTGGAGCGTCGGTCACTGCCCAGCGGTGCAGCGTCTTGGGGCGGTAGATCGTGGTCTTGTTCCGAAAGCAATGAAAGCAGTCAAGACTGAAAGGTGACGAGAACAGCTGCCTGATGCCGTTTCGGATCGCTAGGTGGCAAGGGAGTCGTACTCGCGTGTCGATCACCTGCGGCTTGGGGAATTCGAAGATAAAGATTGAGAACAGTATTGATATGACATTGATCCGAAAACGAAGATGTAGCAGCAGGAACAACGATGGAGCACGCTGGCTTCTGCTTACAGGGACAGGCGAGGAGCAAGCCAAGGTGAATATCCGCGGCAGATGACCCTGCGCAAGAGTGCTCGGTCACAGCTTCTGTGCTTGGGCTCTTACAAAGCTTACGAAATGGTATCGATCGCGTGGCTTGCAACTAAGCTTCTTCAGGCCTTCTCGCAGCGCCATGTGGGAGGACGAGCAGGTGGTCCAAAAAACCTGACCAAGGCCTGAGGTCCGTCAATACGCGCAGGGCAACCAGTGGATATCCTGAGCTTATGGAGCTTAGTTGAAAAGGACCGACGTCAACGTCATCACTCAACTCCGAAACGTGTGAGCGCTCGGTTTCCGACGGGAAACTCGGTGACGGGTGGCAAACATGGCCAGCTTCCTTTCAGCCGGACCTCGCCGCGCGTCAATCTAGCAACCTCCACCTTGCCGTTCATCTCCTGTCAATAAAGTATGGTAGTGGTGAGCAAACAGCGCTTCCAGGTCGCAGCCAATCTAATCAATCTTAGGTACGCCTTAGACATCCCCGTGGCGTGACAACCCTCGATCTTGAGCCGGAAACCCAGACCGTCGACGACTTGCGCGTCCTTATATTCTCCGCGACCGAGATCCCGCCGGCGGAACAAGAGAGTAAGCTCGTGCCATGACTTCGCTGACCGCAAGTCAAGTATAGCTATCCTCCCAAATCTCTGCCAGAAGTCGACGGACCGCTCAGTTCAATACCAATCACTCGCGGGGAGCAGATTATAGTCACCGCCGTGCCGGCCAGAGATGTGACCGGTTCCCGCTCACGAAGGACAGCCGAGCCCACACCAGCACCATCAGTCAAGCCTATGAATGAAATCTTATCAGCCCCGTCTCCTCCTCGTCCAGAGAGCCCTCTGGGCCCGGCAGACATCCCACTGGAAGGCAACGAAAGCTTAGCGGTACCAGGACGGGACGCAGGCTACCTGCAGCTGCGAGTGGTACCAGACGACAATTCCTGCCTATTCAGCGCGGTAGCAATAGTATTCGAGGGTGGAATTGAGGGGGGCGCCAGCCTTAGGAAGGGTACGACTCATGCAAGACGCGCACTGACCGTCAGTCGTCGCAGACGCAATACGTGCCGACCCTGATAGCTACTCTGACGTGATCTTAGGGTGAGTCGCATGGCGTCGGAGCTCACCCAGACAACCTCGAGAGACCTACATCACCAAGATTCTGAAGCCGGATACTTGGGGAGGTGCTATAGGTGAGTCAGGTTGATCAATGGAGTCTAGGAGCTCTAGAAGGACAATGTGTCGGCCGCGGGGCGCGGCTTGCACAACTAAGGGCTGACGCCGCAGAATTATCGATCTTTGCGAGACAGTAAGTCGGCCGCGATCTTAAGCTCGAATGCGCCTGGTCTATGAGGACGTGCACGAATGAACGCTCAGCCTAGCTACCGCACCGAGATTTCCTCCTTCGACGTAGCTACTGGTCGCTGCGATCGTTTTGGACAGGACGAGCACGACTCAAGGTAATGAGACCTCGAGATGTGACTCCGAGATATGACTCACACGACAGGTGTGTATTGGTATACTCGGGCATTCGTAAGTAGCAATCCAGCTCTCCCCTCACAATCAGATTACGACGCTCTATCACTTTCGCCGGTTGAAGTATCCCCACCTTCGTTTCACACGACTGTCTTTCCGGTATCCGATCAGAATATACTCACCACCGCTGAGAAGCTTGTCAACAAACTGCGAGCTCGGCACTACTACACGGACACCGCGACCTTCGACCTTCGGTGCGGCACCTGTGGTGAAGGCTTGAAAGGGGAGACCGGCGCTCGCGAGCATGCGATGAAGACCGGCCGTAAGTCCCTAGCTAGACTTCACGGTCGCGACCTTGCTGATCTTAGACGTGGATTTTGGCGAGTTCTGACTCCTCACGACCAGTAAGCCAGTCCCGACTCAGAGCCGCGGCCTGCTCGACTAAGGAAAATCGACAAATTTAATGCATATGTCAGTATACCCAATTGAACGCCCAGAGTCCGAGTAGTATCAATCCGAGTTTAACGGCGCTGTGCCGTTGTGAGAAGGAACCGAGATTGGCGACAATCGACAAGATTGTCTGATCGCGGAGCCGTTGTCCAAACGCGTAGCTTTGTGCTTCGCGCCCAGACTCTTGTGGCGATGAATCTGAAGATTCCATCCACTGGCGTCAGCAAGATTTACGGATCCACGCACGCTCGACAAGTTTGCTCCTGCTTCAGCATCTTCAGGCTCCTTGGCCTCGGTGACGAGCATGGGAATGCTTTCTTGTGCCGTGGGCCCGTCGCCCGGAGCGGAGGGTGCTGTGACCGGCAAAGACTTCTTTCTCCCCACCAGCCATTCAGTAAGATCGTTTGTAGCCCCGGCGACTTTGTGCGAAAGCCAGACGAAAGCGATGGTGGACACGGCCATGTTCATCGCTCTCCATCTCGTCGCCGGAAGTACCAGTAAGATCGCGCGGGTGTCCGAAGCAAGCCAGCCGTGGAACTGCAAGATGAACGTTTCGAGGGAGCATTGTCCAATGAAGCAAAACATGGCGGAAGAGCACGACCGCATCAAGGGCGAGGCGTTGCGCAGTGCCACAAATGAAAGGATCGGGACAACAGACACGTAGGCGTGGTAATTGTTGTAGACGTACTTGCCGGGCAGATGCAGCTCGAACCAAAAGTACCAACCCAGACCGGCCGCGGCTGCCGCTACACTTGCCACGCGAACTTTGGCAAACCATGGCCGGTCGGGTATTTGGTGTTCCTTGATCTTGATCAACGCATATGCGGTGAACATGCCGGCCCAGACGATAAATAGGTCAAGAGTCACGCGGAACGACCACTCTTTGGCGGACCATTGGATCCTGAAAACGCTGTTGAGTATGTCGAAAACGTCGCTCATCATCCAGGTCTGGTGCATGAAGGCGGTGACCGCGCCGGCACAGAGGAGGAGTTTTGCGACGAGGAAAGCCGGTTTTTCGTTGTATCCGCTACCAAGTACCATGGTGACGTAGATGATCACGTACCACCAAGATACGAGTGGTGCAAAGTAGTAGAACACGTAGTTGGTGTTCATGGTGTACGGCAGAACAACGGATAAGAGGTTGAGGCGGACGAGAACCGATGCCACGCGATCGAAGCCAAAGTCGGCTTTTTTGTAATCTAAAGTCAGAGGGATCAGGTGTGTCACTTGCAGTAGAAGAAATGGCCGTCTACCGTCAGTTCGGCAAGACTCAAGCACTCACATCCGGTCATGAATAGATAGGCGGCAACGAGCACTCTGATGGGATTATAGATGCCCGAGATCCGCGACGCCCCGAAGAAATGGTATATCAAGATGGCCACTGTCGTGAGCCGGATCAAACGACTACCCACATTGCATCCACCCTTTCCACTCATCTGTGATATCCCGGTTCAAGAAGCCGCCGTCTTTCCCTTTGTTCTTCATCGTTGCCAGTCCTGCGACGAGGGCAGCGAGACTCAGACCGCCAAACACGTATGGATCATAGTCCTTTGATTCCTTATAGAATATCGCGGTGCGGTCTGCCAGAAACAAGTACCCGCATGCGAAGCCAAAGGTACCAAGGGAGGTGGCAACGGACAATGACGGAAAGAAAACGAGCAACGGAGAAGAGGCGGCTGCGGTCAGCAGGGTCGTCGGAGTAGCTTACGAAGTACCGATCCGAAAAGAACGCCCAGAGGTGCCCAGACAGTGAGGAGCAACAAGAAAGCCGCTTGCAGCGGTCTGATCCAGTCGTATCGTTTGCAGCACAATCCCTGCACACCTGCCCTCCGCATGACATCGTTACAGCGCCATCCTAATAGCAGTTCCGCCTGTTTGTCGGTGATCTTGTTGGAAAAGTGTATGCCATCGTCCGTCTCCTCGTCGAGAAGGATATCGTTGAATACTGACGGAATGATCACTGGAGGGGGTTGTGCGTGGGTTAAGCGGGCGTAGAGATCCGCGTTCATTGCCTCGACATCGGTGTGCAGTATTGTCTCGGCTCGGGAGGCAGATAACTTCTCAGTGACCGGGTCTGTCACTGGCAGGAAAACAACGGCGTCGGCGATGGCAAAGCGCGATTCCGCGCGTCGTTCCAGAGAACTGGGAGCAGTTCCCGAGGTCATACTGTCCCACGGATTGATCAGAGCGGATTGGGGAGAGCCCTGGCGTTCTTTCAGGTTGTCAAAGGTATCGTGAATCATCGAGCCCCAAGCTGCGAGACCCCCAGAGGCGGGGTTGCGCAGGTACCACAAGCCGGATCCAAGAACGATGAGAGATGCTGGCGCTTCCGGAGGTCCCGACAGGGTCAACACTGTCCGCGTGTTGTTCAGATATGGATCCCTATTTTCAGCCGCCATCAAGCATAGACTTACCACCAGAACTCCATATCTACCGACTGTACGCCGTCATCGAGGGTGACTTTGCGATCCGAGTGCTTCGCCGCTTGATCCTGCCATTCTGGAGGTACATGGCCTCTCCCTCCGTCGACTAGTCGAACCGCGGCGAAGTAGAGGAGTCGAACAGACGAGTCCCCAATGAAGAGGACCTGTCTATTGGTTTCTGTTCCACGATCGAGTGCAGATCCGTGAGAAGGTACAGGAGTGTTGTGAGAAGGTGAGGATAGACAAGTGAACAGTGCGGTGGACGGCAGGGCTTGTTGAAAGCAGCCTGGCATCAGCTGCGGCTATGGGCTCAATACCTTCTGGCTGCCAGTTGGTGTATCTGCCTGGATCGAGCCAAGAGCCTCGATTGAGAAGAGCTGAGCAGTGGTGAGGGTCGGCAAAGTCTTACATCAGCTCCGTGTGCCGTGCAACTCGCCTAGAAAGCTCCATCTCAGCAGATTGCCCACGAGAATGGCAGCAATGACAGTAGCACAAGCGTAGTGGTACCAGATCGGATTCAGGCGCGCCGAAGCTGCCTGACTACGACTGCCCGAGGGCTTGGAGGACATTGCCGACGTAGGAGCTCTGATGACTGCTCCTTGTGCACTGGTGGACGGGAGGTATAGGTGTCGGCGGTGTGCGAAGCCGAATCCTATCAGGCAATCCAGGCAATTGCGACACGTAAATACCGGAACCAGAAATCATGCGCGCTGACACGTGACCTGAGCCGCACACACCGCGCTCTACGGTTCGCAGTCTATCCTTCTGCTCTTGTAGATGATTCAGATGGGACAGATAATCCGGAGTCCAATATAGCAAAAGTCTCAGCCATGGAAATCCGGCAAGATGTGTTAGATTGCATGAGCACCCTTTGCACACACAGCTGTCCTCGACCAGTTGTCCCTTGCGGGCAATGTCCTTCAGTCGGCTCACCTTTATCTATAGAGAAGATAGCATTCTCTAGGAAGAGTCCTGAAACGTGATCCGCCCAAAGTGAAGCTCGCGAGGATCCTACATGACGAAGATCTCAAGCAATAGCTCGAAATATCCAGTGGCGGGATCGACGTCAAGAACCTTTGCCACTGCGAGAAGCGCCCGACGTACAAATCACCCGTTCCTAAGACCGGAGCATGAGTGGACCACGAAACAATCGGCGTATAAGTGTCAGCGTCTCCTTCTGTCGATGCTACGGGGGATTCAGACATGGGTATTGGCGAGACCGGTGAAGGCTCTTGACTAGTGGTGTGACTTCGTACCCTCGGAAGCTTTCGAGCCGAAATACCCGCAGCGATTCACCGTGCACAACCGACTCGGACCTCTTCCGCGTTACCTTCAGTGAGATCAAAGGGATCGCCTGCAAAATCACCATTTTGAGCTCACCCAGCCGAGCAAGCTGCGCCGCGTGGCCGCCACCTTCTTTAAGCTTCTTCACCACCATGTTCGATTGAGCTGGGTCAGCTTAAAGGATGGAACCGTGTAGCGTCGCTCGGCCGTACACCCCATTATCCCACGTGCTCCTTTCGAATAATATTCCCGTACCGCATGGTTGTCAAGCTGCCTTCCGATTCAGACAACTTTTCTCGTTCCATCCCACGTGATGACCTCATTTGGGTGTCGCTGCTGCACATCTTGAAGACGTTTCTGGCCCGATGCGAGGCGACTCAGCGCAAGGTATGACGTCCCGACGCATTCCGGCAGTCGTTAATGTTCTAGGCTGGCACATGCTCCTACAAATTCGGACGCTTATTTTCGCAGCTGCCGGCGGTGTTGAGAGCCAAGCAACGTGAGCTGCGGCTTTAAGGGTAGCTTCCGCTAAAACCGCCAAGCCACCAACAGCCTGTTCATCAAGGTTGTTCTCGTTTAGAAAGATGGGAATGGTTTCGCACGCTAGTTTAGAGCGCGTCAGGTCAGGGTAGATAAGACGATGACGTTGACGGGGGAAAAGACAATTTACGCCGAGCCGCCGAGCTGGTCGGGTTCAGGCACCCCGTGTTTACTCCTCGCCTAGCCAAGCTGAGACGAGTACCTGTGACGTTGTAGGCACAATGTATAGGGCATCACTGCAGTGCAACAGCCTGAGGACCACTTGAAACGCTACCCAGCTCCAACGTCATTGTCCCCCTTCGGAGTGGCGAGCCCATCACTGACGTCAGGCTAAATCAATCCTTCCCAGTTTTCCACAGTCCGCTTGGGTATATAATCAGTATCGCAAAAAGGTTTTCTATAACACTCTCAACCCGCTAAATCGATCCAACCAGCACCACTATCTACCATGGGTAACATCATCTCTGCCATTGCTTCGGCTATCAACTCGGTCATCTCGGCCATCGCCTCATTCTTCATGGCGATTTTCAGCGGTACGTCCAACGCTTTGCCACCGCCAAGACTATGCTAATGTACAGGTATCGCCCGAGTGCTCATCGCCATTTGGAACTTCATCACCTGCGGTGTTTGCGCTAAAGGTGGCCGACGTGGGAGAAGTACAGTCTAGCGGGTGATCGGATTCAGATGGTATGTCGTATACACTCGGACATTCGGCTTGACTAACGACAGACAAATCTCCTATCACCCTCACGAGATCACTCCCCACCAGTAATTCACACTTTAATTCTCGTGCCTTTGCGCGCGATCCGTCACGAGCAGACTCTTCTATCATACATGACATGCAACGATTTTAACCTTGTTCTCATTTGTGAAAGGACATCCCGGGAACGAATTTTCTCTGTGTGATTGACCTGTTTACGGATGCCTGTAGACAAGCGCCTGATATCGGATCACACGTGTTCACCGACTTCCGCCAAGCTGTTGATCAACGGTGTAATCAACGGCGTGCGGCAGAAATACGTACCTGCCCGGAGAAGACCTCGATCTGGTACGTCTTCCCCTTCTCCCAACCCCTCGACTTCGGAGTGGTTGCAACGCCCCCTGACATGGTATTTACGGCAGCGCCCTCGTGTAGAAACCGATACGTGTCTGGATGAGCGCCAACAGCTAGCGTCCTGCTCACCCTTTTGTACGTTTCTCTTTTGATAGTACATGTTAAATATCTTGGTGAAGGTAGTCAAAGGCTTGACAACGAATTGCATCGGCGGTTCCTCTTGAACCTTGAGTGAGAAATGGTCGCCTGCGTGTACGGCGACTCACAGATATGTTGATTCTCAGCTTGTCGTCAGCACATGATTGCGGGAAGCACTCACTTTGCCTGACTCGGCGAGCTGCGGGTCCTCAGCCTCACTGTCAGACATATTGAAGCTGGTGCCGAGTTGTGCCTCAGTCGAACGGCGGTATTGATGAAAAAGACGGAAAGATAGTAAGGAGTCAAACGAGCCATGAGGTTGAAACATAGTGGAGGTCGCGCCCCACATAGACGCCGCCATTACGAAATGACGCCAACGCTATATTCCAGCTCACAGACAGCCTCTACATGCACACCGAGGCTCCAGCGGATGCATGTCTCATTCGTGGGCGAAGGCTCGGAAGTATGGCAAAGCATGCGAGAGTGTTTATATATGGGCGACGCTCAAATCTGCGGCGAGAGAATGAAACATGATCAACGGCTCCTCGACGGGCGTACAAAGACAAAGTGCAGGAAACAAATACGAGGCAAGCGTGCTCGACTAGGGTCTGCTCCTTACCACTGGCACCGTGACTGGTCCTGTCGCTGTGGCCGCGATTCCAGATGATAGGATACCAACATACGGCATGAGCGAATAGTGCAACGTCATGTTGGCCGACTCGACGTTTCTGCCATTAAGATGCGACAGGGGCGCAACTCACTTGAACGAGCCAGTGGGCGACTTCCACAGATACTTGTTCTTGGCTTGCTCCACCCGCACATTCCCCCGACCTCTTCTCGACGCTTTCGCCCTCGGCATCTTCTTGCCGACGGCTCGAATATCTCGCATATCGCCTCGGGTTATGATACGATCCCAAAGCACAACCTCATGAGCCGCAGCGCCGTCGATGTCGTCGTATGCGGCCGTCAAGTAGAGGAAGAGCTGCTTCGTGTTGTACGACTCGAGCAGTGGTTGTAAATCCACCTGTACGTCGAAACGCATTGAGCCCAGTTCCTCCTCTTTTGTGCCCCAGTAAGGACGCCCTCTCTTTCTGGCATAAGCGTGAGATGAACATTGTATACTTGCATCATGAGATCCTTGACGTCCAGTTTGCCAGGCATGACCGGAGGAAGGGCAAGATATGAGGCGACCGAGATGAGACCGAGTAGGATCATAACGTATGTCGTGGCCAGCGACGTGAGGTTATTCAACCGCTGTATTGACGAGTGCATGATACTGTGGATGCTGGAGCTGCTGAAAGCGTGGAGTGTACAATCAGTATACTGTCCCCGACATGCTCGAGGCCGTCTACTGTACCTGAGGTTGGCTTTGGATAAAGGGGAGAAAAGGCGCGTCGAGAATATTCGATCGCTGTCCACCTTCCACGTCACATCGCGCTGTCCCCCCGTCTATAAAACTCCACGCCATCCCCTTCTCTCTCGTTCCACCGTACCTCTACTCATCACCCACAATGGCTTACCCGCGAGCGTCCGTTCGCCCGCAGCGGAGAAGTTCGGCTTCCTCGCTGATGTCGAAGCTTTCCCTATTTGCCTTTGTCCTCGTGGCTATCATTTGCTTCCTACCAGTCGGTAGTCAGGTCCAGGCGCAAGACGACAAGGCTGAATATGGCACCGTCATCGGTATCGATCTGGGAACTACCTATTCTTGCGTAGCGTGAGTGCTTGAAATCCCGTTCGTCCGGCAAAGTCGCTGATCCAAGTGTCCAACGAGGCGGTAAAGTCGAAATCATCGCCAACGACCAGGGCAACCGTATCACCCCTTCTTGGGTCGCCTTCACTGACGAGGAACGTCTCATCGGTGACGCTGCCAAAAACCAAGCTCCTCAGAACCCGGAAAACACCGTATTCGACGCCAAGCGGCTGATCGGACGCACATTCGACGACAAGGATGTTCAGAAAGACAGGAAGCACTTCCCCTTTGCTATCGTAAACAAGGGCGGGAAGCCCATGATTCAGGTCAACTCGCGTGGAGATCTCAAGGACTTTGTAAGCTCATAAGGTGTACGTCGCTGACTCCAGACTCCCGAGGAGATCTCCTCCATGGTTTTGACTAAGATGAAGGAGACCGCCGAGGCGTACCTTGGTCACAAGGTCACTCACGCAGTCGTCACTGTCCCAGCTTGTGAGTCACAAGTCCACGTCGCCTTCTGACCACAGACTTCAATGACGCCCAACGATCTGCCACGAAAGACGCCGGTACCATTGCCGGTTTGACCGTTCTGCGAATCGTCAACGAACCCACTGCCGCCGCCATTGGTAGGTCTTGATCACTTCCCAAACTGACTCCAGCCTACGGTCTCGACCGATCCGGAAAGGCCGAGACTCAAATTATCGTCTACGATTTGGGAGGAGGAACTTTCGATGTCTCCCTCTTGTCCATCGAGGATGGTGTCTTTGAAGTCCTGGCTACCGCGGGTGACACTCACCTTGGTGGTGAGGACTTCGATAACCGGGTTATCGACTATCTCGTCAAGCAATACAAGCGCAAGAACGATGTCGACGTTTCATCCAACAAGCGCGCCATGGGTAAACTCAGGCGCGAGGTCGAGAAGGCCAAGCGTACCTTGTCGTCTCAGATGAGCACGAAAATCGAGATTGAAGCCTTTGAAAACGGAAATGACTTTGCAGAGGTAAGTCGTGCGCCCGACCAAGCTGACGCCAGACTTTGACCCGAGCAAAGTTCGAAGAGCTCAACATTGATCTTTTCCGGAAGACCATGAAACCGGTCGAGCAGGTTATGAAGGATGCCGGTGTCAAGAAGGATGAGATTGATGATGTGGGTCCCCGCACAAGCCTGCCCTCTTGCTGCGCTCATTCCAGATCGTCCTCGTTGGAGGATCCACCCGTATCCCGAAGGTCCAACAACTACTTAAGGAGTACTTCAATGGCAAAGAACCTTCCAAGGGCATCAACCCCGACGAGGCCGTCGCTTACGGAGCTGCCGTCCAAGGCGGTATCTTGTCCGGAGAGGAGGGTGGCAGCGGCCTTCTCCTCATTGATGTCTGCCCGCTCACCATGGGTATCGAGACCACTGGTGGTGTCATGACCAAGCTCATTGGCCGTAACTCTGTTGTCCCCACCAAAAAGTCCCAAATCTTCTCGACCGCCGTCGACAACCAACCGACCGTCCGCATCCAAGTATTCGAAGGCGAACGATCCATGACAAAGGACAACAATCTGTTGGGCGAGTTCGATCTCACGGAGATCCCCCCTGCACCACGAGGTGTTCCCCAAATCGAAGTCACCTTCGAAATTGATGGTAAGTTTCGTACAGTAACTGCGCTTACACCAGCCAACGGTATTCTCAAGGTCTCTGGTCTCGACAAAGGTACCGGAAAGTCCAAGTCAATCACCATCACCAACGACGAACGTCGTCTCAGCCCGGAAGACATCGAACGCATGGTCGCCGAGGCCGAAGAGTTTGCAGATGAAGATGCTGCCATCAAGAAGAAGATCGAAGCCATGAACGGCCTGCAAAGTAAGTCTACCTGTACGCTTTTAGCTCATCGTAGACTTCGTCTTCTCCATCAAGTCCCAGATCAACGACCCAGAAGGTATGGGCGGCAAGATTTCGGATGAGGACAAGAAGACGATACTCGCCGCGGTCAAGGAGAAGACTGACTGGTTGGAAGACCACCCGAACGCAGAGGCCGAGGACTACGAGGATCAATTGTCCGAGATCCAGGCGACTGTGGGCCCTATCTCGGCGAAGCTGTATGGCGGAGCTGGTGGTGCCGGTGAAGAGGATGTACCCTTCAGCCACGACGAGCTATAAATCATCATACATGGCCGTAGCGATCAACTCAAAAAGCAATGCATCGATACTTTGGATAGATCATGTCCGTGAAACGCCGCGATGTGATCGATCACGTGATTGTCGCACCTCTATATGCTCCTCGTATGCACTCGCTGCAATCTCTGCAAGGTCGCAAGTCATCGATACAACGATGGACGACTGGGGTCCGACACATGAAGCGGGTTGTCAGATAAACCAGAACATGACCCAAAGTCGAGGAAGGAAATAGTCAGGAACGTTAGCCACCTTTGTAACCCTGAAGTGCGAATGATTCCTGTTGACGCGCCTCTCTACTCTCAGCCTCCGACAATCACACCTCTCTTCATCTTGTTCCTTCTGCGCCCTGTAGCAAACCTGTCCTTGTCGGGGGGACATGTCCATAATCGCCCCTCCAAGAGGTGACCGATTGCCTTTTCAGAACCCCCTTCTTGGGCCACTGCAGCCGTCTGCGATGTCGCCTCGCGTTACCGCTCCCTCGCCCGGTCCTTCGCTCGAAAAGTCGCGTCTGGAAAACGCGCACCATGAAGATGCGTTCGCCAATGTGGCTAGCTGGCGCAAAGGTCTCGCACAATCGCCTTGTTTTGCCCCGGCGCGCGAGGTACTCACCCATCTGAACACCAACGCCTCAAGGCCTACTTCACGCGAGACATCACGCGTTTCTACCTCGACTTCGATTCCCCGTCCTGCACCCATCCCCGACGTCTTTGCCTCGACAGAGAAAGGCGCCATCACAGCCCGAGTATCGTTTCCTAACGGCAAACGGGAACGCGAAAATCCTCCTCAGTCGACTACGAAACGCGCCAAGGTCGACAAAGCAGCAAAGACTGAAGAAGAAGCATGGCGGTCAAAATGGATCAAAAGCTTTCCAACTCTTGTCTTCCACTTTGAAATAGGGGCGGAGGGTCATGGCAGGATGTTGGAGAACCGTGTGAAATCAATGGGAGCGGTGAGTCGAAGCTAGATATCGACTGATGTCAGAAAGTGGATCAATTCTTCTCCACCAGGGTGACTCATCTGATAGCCAAGAGCGTTGGATCACCCCAGAAGCCTATGGCTCCGCCTCCGCGAAAGGTCGTCCGAGAATCAAGCAAGAACCCATTCTTGGACGGGACCGGCGTGACAGATTTGGTTCAGAAGGCAGAAGCCTTGAGTATCAAAGTCTGGACCGTAGAGAGTACGTGCTTTCTGCGAACGAGCTGATAGCAGAACTTGTGAACATGCTGTCCCGTTTGGCGCCTGAGAGTGCATCAACGAAAGACTCCCTCCGTACGCTATTGGAAGACGAGCGTATACACGGCACTCGCGAGCGAGACGCCAATGCCCCGCGATCTGACTACCACTACTTCAAGCCGGGCGTCAAGTACGTTCTCATTGAAGACGCGACCAGTAAACATCGGACAGTGATGGTGAAGGAATACGGGTTTACGCAAAAAGACGAGCCGGAATGGCCGATTCTACACGAACGCTTTCTACGACCCTCGGCCGCCAATCAGTCCACTGTGGAGTTGAGCAAAATCCGAGCCCGTGCTTGGTCGCTGTATGTCGAGTGTAAGCCTTTCGAGGGCGAAGCTCCGTCTGTTTCAGACTTGAAGCGGTCTACTTCGCTTCGTTCGCTTCCATGCACGCCAAAGCTCCCCGATGCTCTTCCGTATCAAGACGCTTCAGGAAACTCGGTCGTACTCACCTCGAATATCGCCTCTACCTCCACCGCCAATAATTCGCCGGCATTGTTCGGACAGAACGCTATGGGCGTGTACAAAGATCGCGCTATCATGCAAATGAACAAGCGGGTGCAGGTCCTGAAAGGCAACGCCCGGCTCGCTGCCGCAAAGCGAAGTAGTGTGACCGACGCCAGTATAGCCGAACTCACGCAACGACGCGCTTCAACCGGATCTACACAGCCCTGCATCCCTCCAAAGACGTTCCTCACCCACTGGCAACTGTGCCGTATGCTCGATCAGGCCAGAGAACCCGTCGCTCGTTCTGACATTACGGCGGAGATGCGGATGAAAAACCGGGAGAAAGTTGATGCAGGACTTAAAGGTCGAGAGCAGGAGACTGCGGCTGGCTATTGTGAGAATTGTCGCCTGAGATACAACGACCTTTCTGTGGTAAGCTCCGCGCGGTCGAAGAGCAACGGATTGACGTCCAGCACATCTCTTCCAGAAAGCACCTTAAATTCGCCCGGGATAGCGACCATTTCTCCAGCCTCGATCTGCTCCTTTCGACGCTACACCGTCCGGCAAACCGCGTTATTGCGCCTTACACATTTCCACTCTGTGAAATCGAACACGAAAAGGACACCGAATGTCAGTTGTGCGAGTACAGTGTTGGTGAACAAGAAACATCTTCGGAAAATCAGGACCTCGACAATGATCCTAGCGACCCCCCTTCTGAATATGATGAAACGACAGACGAGCTGGATGGATCGGAAGGCTCACAGGTATGAACTTCAATTTGTAGACGACATAATTTCCGCATGTAGGTAGCATAGCATAGCGAATGACATGATGTATATATCTTTAACGATACGAGACACGACCCATGGCGCAAGACCACGACAGTGCATATCGTTGCGCGAATAGTGTCTAGCTCTACTTCTCATCGCTGAGCAGGTAACGAACTACGCCGGTCACCACTTCCCCTACCTTGACCATTCCTTCTAGCACCTTGACTCTTCGCTCCACCTCCAACCGCTTCTTCTCTTGCGCTTCCTTGCCGCGAAGGAGATATTCCATCAGTCTGGCCGCGCTGGCGACGGCTTCTTTCGTTTGATCAGGAAAAGTCGACAGAACGTTATCCAGCTCTGTTTCAACCTCTTCAACATTTTCTTGCTTTTCTCCGTCGGCATCCTCATCTGCCTCTGCCATTGCTATGCCGTCAAGGACCTTGAGAACCTTGGTGATGAATGTGTCTACACGCTGAGGAGTGAATCCACGGGTAGACAGTGTCTTCTCCAGGTCTCGACCAGCCAGAAATCCGGTATCGGTAGCGTACAGGTCGTCTTGAAGCGCGCGTCGAGCTTGATCGATCTCAGAAGCGATGAAGCAGGAATGCGCTATCCAGTTGCTCACATGGACTTTACCGAAATGACGGCGAACTATCTCTATTTGTGCTCGAATCGTTTTGGGACCGACTTTGATGGGGTATTCTTGCGGTTCCGATGCAGAATTGGTAAGAGGTCGTCTTCCGGGCAGCTCTGCTGATTGACGAGCTGTCTCGATGGGCTCGGCAGTGATGGGAGTGGGCGGAAGCGGCTGTCTAGCTTGAGTAGCGCCATTGTGAGAATCAGGGAGGAAAGCGTTATTCGGGGGAAAGGGAGGCATTAATGGAATGCTTGTAGGGTTAGGCTGAGCGTCAGGCAAGCCGGGTTCCAGCTTGACGTCAATCGGTTGATTCGGGGGAGCAATTTGACGGGATCTTTTGGGCGAGTACTCCGATCTTTTGCTAGATTGAGCGACGGCCATGACTGAACTCACTGTTCCGACCTTTCCCTCTTGCGGCTGCCGGCGGGTGATGCATGACTGGTCATCTGCATGTCCACCTCTCGTTCGTCGCGCCTCTGATCCCTCTGAGCCCACTCCGGCAGATTTGGGAAATCCGCTGCTACCGATGTAGGAACGAGTCGCGGAGGTTCAGCAAGGACTACGGTCAACTGCCCATTCCACTTTCGCCAGATATCGAGGTTTTCGTAGTTGTCGCGGGCGAAAGCATTTTCGAGGTCGATCGGCCGACGGCACAAGTCCGCGATAGCTGCAGGTCCGGACGCTGGATCGGTATAGGCGACATTGGCGAAACGCGGCAGACCTGGAGCGATGTGGTAGATATCCACAGCGACGCTTTGAATCAGCACGAATCTGACTGTTTGACATACATGTTACCGTATTGAGCGAACAAGATGCCGATGTCTTTCGCGGATACCTCGTCAGGGAAGCTTGCGTCAGAGAGGCTGAAGAGTAGACACGCACTGAGTCACAAATATGGATCCGTCTCGTGAGTAGGGAATATCCTCATCCGTCTCGGGCTCGGGCTTGACGGCTGTCACGGTACCGGAGAACAAGTGCTGTCCATGATCGATAGCGGCGGGTGCGGGCGAAGGCAAGGGTCTGGGTCTCTCATACGGCGACTTGCGGCGAGACGGATCTGCATCTCCTCTTTGCCACGGCCCTGCTTCCGTGCTACCACCTGGAGCCGGTTCGCCGCCTCCGGGACGTTTGTAGATGTCGGCCAACGAATTCTCCTTTTTCCTCTTCAGGTAGCTGTTGCTGGCTCCGACAGTGGCGATCTTGTCGGCAAGAACGTGACCCTCGATACTTGTCCCTTTTGGTAGCCAAGCGAGTTTGAGCTCGGCCTGCAGGAACTCAGAACAGATGTTGCGCCAAAGCTTGTCGAAACGGAGCGCTTCCGGACGAGAAGATGTGTCTATAGCGACGATGGCGGCCTGAGAGTCGCAGAACACAATCAGCTCATGGGAGATCGGTTTTCCGTCTTTGATCGATTGGTGCAGAAGTTCCTGGAAACCTTCGGCAGCTTTGCAAATTCCTCCTACCTCCGCATCTAGAGCGTCTGCAGCTCCGAGATTGCCGCGCATTTTACTGCCAGAACGTGCCGAATCGATGATCCACTCGATGGCTGCCGACCAAGCTTCTCCGGCGCGACTGGAACCATCGGCGTACCAGATGGACGCTGCGGACATGCAAAGTCGCCGGTGTATCTCCAGAGCATCCGCGCGAGAAGTCCCGATATATTTCCGAATGGGCAGATGACTGTGAGCCAATTGATGAATGCTGACTGTTTGGCCTGAAATTTGAGTGGTGGTGGAGTCGGTCAGGACAGTCAGTTCCACAGTGTCGACAGGCGGTTGCCGCTGCGACGGCGTCGGAACGGGCCGAGCGCTTGGTGGCCTCTGTGGGAACGTCGTGATCGGCATGCTAATCGAGGGTGCACCTGGATCATATGCGCTGCTGCTGGCGGGCTGATACGGATCGTACGTCTCCGTGTCGTAAGGCCTGCGGGGTTGCTCGTAGGTGAATGGGGGTCGAGGGGCATCATTATTGTAAGCGTCGAAAGCGGGATAGGCAGGAGCGTTGGTCGGGTAGGGAAATGTAGCGGGTGTCTCATTATATGCTGCGCTGGGCGAGTATCGACCTCCAGGAGGGAAAGGCGGAAAGGAACTCATGATGCGGCAGAGCTGTAGTTTAGCGTCGAAAACGAAGGTCAGAAACGTACTCGTCAGTGGATCAGTCGAGTAACCAAGAAGTAAAGAATGCACTAAGCGGTTGTCAATGGACAAGGAAGAAGCCGACAGTCGTCAGCGATCAAGAGATGGCGAATGATACCGTTGCGAGGTGTAGAGTAGCAAGGAGGATGAAACGACGCGTGAAGTTGGAATAGTGGTCTGTATTTATATATGCGTCCCTTTTACAACTTATGGGCTTAGCCTTCTAAGACCACAACTTTACTCTCTGCGGTCCTATGCAAGCACTGTTGACGGCGCTGATCCCATCCTTGTCGACCTGACATGCCACCTGTTCCCCCGAACATAAGGCGATTACAGGTCGGTAGCATCACATTGATCATTGTCGATCTGACGTCCAGGTCCTGGTGGTTGCCGTGCCGGTTTTTGTCGGGACCTCTTACGTCTTGTACAAGCGATGCACGTCACGCAACGATCTTCAGCGGCTGCGCTGATGGTCAGTGATTCTCGGTGAGGAACAGCGCAAATTCGACCGTCCTGGAGCCGACGGTACGGTGAAGCCTCAGCCTTTCTTGCCGAAACCAGCACCTTTTAAAGAAGTCGTACACACTATGGAGGGACGGACTGCTGATGGCGGACGACCGGTAGGGACTTGACCTGGAGGGCTGCGGGACACAGGACGCACTTGCACTAAGTATGGACATTGTGCACATCAGGATGAATAACTTTTTGCATGTCCATCCGACGCATGCGATGACCCTGGCCTCTCGGTGCTTCATGATCGGGTGGAAGGAAGGATTTTGGTGTTCGGGAGAACGTAAGGATTGAGCGAGTAGTTGCACTAGCATCAGTACGCATGGGTATCGAGCTACACACATTTGAGTAAGCTACACCGGCGCCGAATCTGTGCGATCAGCTTGGAACGGAGGGCGTTCCTCCCGAACCTACCCGGTGGAAAGAGCGACCGGCCATCCGCGTCCTTTGACATTAGCCGCTTGTTTGCTATGACGCTGACTGCTTACGTCGGAAGAGAATAACCGACGCGACGATGCCCACGCCGAAACCGAGGCCGGCGTTCACAATGAGGTCCGCAGCCTGATATAGTCAGTTCGCCGCGCTTCTCGTAAAGTCGTACACAGTTGTCAAACTATCGTCAACTCTCAGCCCGTATGTCGCAAGCCACTTACTTTGCGGGCGATAGCATCTTCACTAGCGACAGGGGCTACAGCCGGGATGGAAGGGGAGGCTTGAGCGGGAGAAGGCATGATGAACAACGAGAGGGATGAAAGCCAGGAGCAGGGAGAGGAAGATGACGATTATCGAGCCGGGCGTTTTCGGGGTTTGGTTCCGCACATCATAACTCGCGGGCACTCCAGCCTGAAGCCATTCAGCACACTTTGCATCTCCATTCGAACGATCGCAGATGTATCTACTGCTGCGAAGGTACTGTACACATGGCTGCTTGTCGCTGCGTGAACCGTTCCGCCATCCAGCTCAAACCGGTTGGATGCCTTTGCTCCCGGGACCTGCCGTAGATGTTGAACCAACCCGAACCAAACAAAGCCGGCACCTGAGCGTCTGAAGGGCCCAAAGCCTGCATTGACATCGAACATACTTACGTTACTGACTATTCGCTCTCAAAGACCATCCTGCAGTCCGGCTGCTTCACCCCTCGTCAGCAGCCACTCATCTAACAATTTCCGACTCGCTATATCACCGATGCCTTGGTTCGCGAGCCTGGACAGTGGTCTGGCTGCACCTGCTACACTGCACCATATCGCTCCCCGCGCGGATACTCAGCCGAACACATTTCGTGAGGTCGAACCCAAAGTAAAGGCTCACGAGCAGAGAGGAATACGATCATTGCGGGATGTGTTATGTTCCTAGCAGTACTCATTGCTTGGAACCTTCCCATATTGAGAGATCTTATCTCTGGACTGAAGGCAAGCCACGAAAGACCATCTGGCTGATAGCAGCTGTTTGTCGTCGGTACTCACGAGCTGTGTCACCTCATTGTCGGCCTGATATGTGGTGGAGAGGTCGTTTCAATCTGTATCGACCCGAATGATGGGGGCGCGACACATATCATGGGTTTGATGCGCAACTACCCTCGTGTGCCGCGCGATCCGTACGCCATGCCTACATATCCCCAGCTCTTCTGGTCCTTTTCAGCGCTCGCGACGCTCGGAGCTGGATACATAGGCTCGAGCATCTTCGGCTTCCTGTTCATCGTGAGTGCTGCGTAGACACTGGCTGCTCGAGCTGACGACTAGTTTTGCAGCTGCAAGTGTGACGCCACGAACGATGTTGACGGTCAGTCCACATCGTGGCATCCAAAGTGTGCGCTCTCGTTATTCATATCGGCTTGCTAGCACCGATGCTGCGCGCAGACCATTGGGTGTGAGTCTCCCGCTCGCAACAGCCTGACTCGCAGAGCATTCGCCAGCATAATTGTCTGTGAAAGTCTCCTCATAGGGTTGTGGTTCGGAGACCATGGGAACGTGAGCGAAGCCACGGTGCCGGCTGATGTCCAGGCCTTGCGGTACTTCGTCTTACTCGTCGGCATCATGAACCTCTTCTACGTGGTATGGGACTACATCGACGATCGGCTGTTTGACAAGCGAAACACTTCGGATTGTGCCCAATTCTCCGAGCTCTTGGGATGGCCCACGAGCGGTGAGTACATCGGGGCGGACACAATCCTGATGACAGCTTGGTTCCTTTTTTGGCTGACCTACGACGGGCTAGTCTTCGCTGCAGCCATTCTGGCTGGAATCATTGTGTTCCGAGTCAGTGAACCGTATGACCTGTGAATTGAGCTTAGCGCTGACGGTCGTGCAGCGGACAGACGATCAGATGTACCGCGAAGCGCAAGTTCATGTGTGACATAGACAAGCAGCCGTCCTGATGCTAGATCACAGTTCTTGCCGACGAGGTAGATGCTCCTGAAGCGTGTCGCAGAGGAGAGAATCACCGAATAGAAGGGGAGCATAAAGCTATGAATTTGTAGTTTGTTGATCTGATACCAGAGGATGATGACCAAAGGCTGTCAGCATGACGTACGTCTGGGCGATCTTCGTCAGCCAACAGGCTGTCCACTTGCTTCTCTACGTCCTTTAGCTTCTTCTGCCCAACCATGTCTCGGACTGCAGACAGTAAATCAGCTCAAAAAGAGCATAGTGTATACCACAGCACAGCGTATGCTGCGGCCGGCGCTGGGATCATGAGGTGAGGCCTGCAGACGTATCGTTGCTCATACGCAGCTTCACGCCGATCAACCAAATACACCAGCACCTCTGCGGTCTTCACCTCTACGCCAATGATCCAGCTCGTTCGGTGCGAGCGCATCACTATTGCACACATCTTCGGCACAATCTCCATCAATGCGTCATTTATGACAGCGATAAAGCGGACGCCCGATTGATCGGGATAGAATACTTGATACCCGAGAAGGAGTTTGAAGCATTGCCCGCCGAGGAAAAGCAGGTAAGATGAGGTTCTGACGTGAACTGATTGCAGTATTGGCATTCCCACAAATTCGAGGTGAGCGGCGGTGGCTCTGAGAGCTCATGCCCAGGTCGACTCAGGAATGCTCGTCATGGGCACAAAGCCAATGATACCAGGTTCGCTGCCCCAATCGCGAGTGAGGCTGACGATTCCAGGTTCTGTCACGGACCTCGCGGAAAGACCTGCAATGCTGGAACTCCATCGCACTTACGGCAAGACAATACATACATGGTGAGAGAGCAGACGGGCGATACTGACGGTCAGGCAGTACGACAAGCATCCGGAGTTGCCATTGGGTCCCCCTCAACTTATGGCATCATTCACCAAAGACAGCCAAGTTCCTAAGCAGCAATTGCAGGAGCGCGACGAGTGAGTAAGCTGTTCAACGGTACTGAATTTGCAGTGATATAGGTGTGTCCACTGAGGCGAAACGCGAACTGCGACAAGGCTATCTCCGCCGCGAGGACCTCGAGCGACCGCCAGCAGAGGGCTGTGATGTGTGGGAGAAAGGCATCAGGCTGAGTTTCAAGCTCGAGGACACAGCAGACGTGTTTTGAGACCGGAAATCATGTTGGAAGAGCGTGAGATGAAAATGACGCCACGTTTGGCCGCCTCCAAGAAGTTGTTGTCCGGGGATTGCAGCCCGATCGATCCCCATCGACACATATTCCACCGCGCTCGGCAATTCTCACGTCTCCATCCCCCTTTCTACCTACCCCTCCTCACCTTGTACATACCACAGCAAGGTTACAAATCGGTCGCGTGTCTCATCCTCGCTCAGCTTCCTGTTCTCCAGCCCATCCTGCCGAGGATCGGCAACATCGGATCACCACCGCACGTGTTTTTGAAATCGGTTACTTAATTGTTTATCAGCATCGATCCATCTTTTTTCCCTCTCAATATGGAGAGCATCGGCAATGTTTCCACTCAAGATCTGCATTCGGCATTGCAATCCGTTTCAGTCCCCAGCCAGTCGCGAGATGCGACCTTCTCGAATTGGGCAGACACGTTCCAATGCCGTCCGCAACGTGTCTTCGCTCCAGAGACCGTCCTGCAATGCAGACAGATAATCGAACTAGCTGGCAGAGAAGGAGCTCGACTGCATCCTGTCGGTGTAGGACATTCGCCGTCAGATCTCGCCTGTACAAACGGCTGGTTGATGAGGACAGAAGGCCTTTCTGGCTTGATTCGCGTACGTGGCGCTCCATAGAGCATGCTGACCCATAGGCGGACCATGAGAAGCACACAGCGACTTTTTACGCCGGGACTACGCTACACAAAATCCACGCGGCACTCGCCAGCGCCCAGCCCCCTATGGCGTTGCCAAATATCGGGTCGATTTCCGATCAGACGCTCGGTGGCCTCATCTCAACTGCGTCACACGGATCAGGCGTTACTTTCCCCGTATTGTCGAAACACGTCAAATCGCTCACGCTTGCATTGCCGCTTCCAGGAGCGCCCATCGTCCGAGCATCGCCTACGGAAGACCCCGATTTGTTTCAGGCAAGCTTGTGCGGGCTAGGTGCCACTGGGCTGTTGCTGGAGATCGAAGTCGAGGTAGAGCCCGCTTTCCGGCTGAGGGAGACCAAACAAGCCAAGACTATCGACTACGTCCTCGATAACCTCGATTCGATCAAAAAGAGTGCCGAACACGTTCGGCTGTGGTGGTACGCAGACGGCGACGGTGTTGTTGTCGGCAGAGCCGATCGAACCTATGAGGTGAGTCCTTCGAATGTTCAATGCTCATCATACAGCCGGCCCGACCCACTTCATCAATTTGGGCTCACTTCCTTGGGTTCCACGTCACCCAATTCTTTCTATTTTGTGCACGAGTATTTCCCTCATTGGCCCCACTCGTCGGTCGTTGGGCATGGTGGTTGGCCAAAGATGATTCCGAAGTGGTCGACGACGGTCACAAGGTTTTAAACTTTGACTGTTTGGTGAGCAGATAGTGCTGACACAAGGCTGATGGTAGTTTCCTCAGTACGCTCTCGAATGGGCTATCGCCTCCGAGAACACTCGGGAATGTTTGGAGGATCTTCGCATATGGCTCGCACGTGAAGCAGCGGACGACAATGGTCTGCGTGCCCACTTTCCCATCGAAATCCGCTGGTCTTGTGAGGACGACATCTGGTTGAGCCCCAGTTTTGGAAGAGAAACGACTTGGATTGGAGTCGTGACCTACAGGTGAGCTGACCCGGCATGGTCTCACTGACCACAGACCATATGGTCTTCCCGTGCCGTACAGGAAATTTCAGGAAAAATTCGCCGACATCCTAGCCTCGCATGGCGGCCGTCCACACTGGGCTAAGCAGCACGCACTCAAACCCAAGGATATCGAAGCGCTCTATCCAAAATTCAACGAGTACTGTTCGGTTATTCAGCGCGTGGATCCTGCCGGCACCTTCCGTAGTGAGTATGTCCGAAGACACATAGAGGGGGAAGATATATCCGAGAGATGTTTCAAGAGGCGTCCGTGAGGGCAAGGGAGGGTCATTAAGTAGATCACATAGAGTATCATTCAATCGCTGAGCTCCGCCAATATGGTATTACGGTTCTGTGTCCGTCTGCGAACGGCCCGTTCTTGCCAAGGCTCGGCAACGGCCTCCTTGAGATCAAACGATATAACCCCATCGGCCTCGACCTCTTTCCGCGGGCGTCCGAGCTTCCCTACGTCGTTGGCTTTCAGCTTGGCGGCTAATGCTGGATTCGTTTTTAGGAGCTACACGTCAGCAGCCCCGAGATCGTATGCACTTGCCGTCAAACCAAGCTCGAAGATCGCTCGCTCTTCCGGCGAATCCCTGAAAGCCGTGTCGTGAACATGCGCTGAGGGTCAATGGTGCGGACACGAAGTACACGTACAAGAGATACCGAGGGCCCGTAAGACGTCATCATCATTGCGGGGTGCTACAAATTCAGGATCGCTCGTCTTATCGAGCCTACGGATCTCGGGGTCTTCGCCTAAGACTGTCTGCATGATGGCCTTGTCGTTCCGGCGACTCTTCGCCGCAGTTTGAGCTTTGGCCTTGTCACGGTCACGCCTTTCTTGCCGCATCATGCGCGCTGCCTCGTCCTGTCATCAGCTGATTCACTGATCCGCATCACCTCTCCGCCGTCTTCTTGTCTTTCATCGCCATCGTATTCGGCATCGATCAGGTCTTGTACGAAGCGGTCCTCCGCAGCGAGAACACGGTCGATCTGCTCTGTGAGTTTGGGTCCCAACGGGGAGACAGGCTTACTCGACCGGGAACGAATCCTTTAGCGTCGAACTTGAATATGTTATGAGCGCCAAATAGTTCCCCTTGCTCCTCCTTGTCCCGTCCGCGATCGACCCCTTGATGCATCCGGCTTTCAAAGGTACCCTCGTTCAGCTGACGAGAACGTTGCTGTTTCTGTACTGTTGAGTGAGCAGGACCAAGAATCCATATGTACTTTGCCTTTCGTACATCAACTCCTCAAGCGTCCCTTGACCTATGAGTCGATAGACGTCACTCCGTGTGAGCTGCGCGTTGCTTCATAGCACTCACACGGTGCGCTTCTGACCTATCCTGAAAGCTCGATCCATTGCCTGAAGATCGTTCGCAGGATCTTTGATTGAGTCTTCTATCGCCGACGAGCCGAAATACTCACTCCAAGCTGGGTCGAAAATGACGACTTTGTTTGCCTCGTAATGAGCGCATGCACAGGACGTCTCGCTTACCGCAGTCAGATTGAGACCGACCCCGCCCGCCATTGTGCTGATCAGCAGGATGAACAAATCCTGAGACGTGTCCTGAAAACGGTCGATCATCCGCATTCGGCTGTCGATGTCAAGCTCTCCTGTCAAAATATCGAAGGGGAATACAGAGACTGGACAGTCAATCATCGACTGAGATTGTGCACTGACGAGAGGTCGAGATAAACTCTGCGATCATCTTCAGAAGCCGAACAGAATTCGAAAATATAAGGACTATCCAATGAGTTTGGCAGCAGACGCAAGTCACCTTTGTTGTTTTCATCCTTATCGCGTCGCCAGTCCTGTAGAAGGCTTGATAGAAGCTAGAGTCAGCATATCCAACGGCACTGGGAACTTCGTACCTCCCATTTACCGCAATTCGCGGTATCCCTGAGACATCAGAGCCCCAAGACAGGTATTCTACTCACAATGCCGCTGCGACGACGTTGTGCTGCTTCGTGTCATAATCCTCACCTGTCTGAGCCGCTTTAGTGACTTTGAACGGCAACGATACTCACGCAGATGCGAAATATCCGACGGTTGATGTTGCGCTGCCCGTTAGATGCCAATTTCAAAAGTGCTCTGACAGTATTCTCGTTGTCGTCTTTTGCTTCTGATCAGTTCACAGCGGTAGCTCAGGCTTACCGTGATAGAGAAGGCCGAGGTGCTCACGTCAGCGGGACCGCGTCGAGGGACTCACGTTCGCCACTTTGGACAGGGCGTTGATGCTGGAGGTGAGTCACCTCCGGTCGCAGGCTCACCTCTTGAGCAAAACCTCCGGCACTGTTTCGCCTTCCGACGATCGCGCATGACAGCATTTGATTCTCCTGGAGATTAACCAGGCAAGCCAGAAGCTAAACTAACGGAGAATTTGAACCGCATTCACACGGCTCGTGCCGGGTCAGGATGAATTGTACATCTGTGATCAAATGCTGGTCCGCATACAGAGGACTCACCCTCGGATGCTATGAAAGCCTGATACGCCTGAACTTGTTTGACTGCCAAAGGACAGAAAGCAACCAGATCTCTTTTCGCTGGCAGCTGAGAAGATCAGCGGAGAACAATGCAAATTCACCTCGTGAGCTATCAGGCGCTTGTCACGTCTTAAATAAAAATAAGGCAGAACTTTGGCGTACATTACGCCCAAGCGGTTCTGTCAATGAGATTCACTCCCTGTGTTTTGCTCACGACGGCGGTGACAACTTCTTCAACGGTACCCTCGTGACGATGACCCATCTTAATCGGATTGACAACAAAGTTGCGCCATTCTTTTTGGGTTCCAGCATATCCTCGATCGACCTACTCGTAAATAATGAGGCCGAAGGGGTCTCAACACAGCTTACAAAATCGAGAATGCTCCACATCTCGTCCAACTAGCCTTCAGCACCGAATCACATGAGTCGCGCTTACTCTATTTTGTATGATCGTGCCGCTGAGGGCAAAGCAGCTCGTGACCTGGATCTTTTTGATTGCAAGCGTGATAGCTGCGCCAGGCTCTTTCAAGCGATGCGCTTCGTCGGCGATGACGACTCTATAGTAAGCATTGGGGGGAAAAACCCGCAACATTGATTCACGAAAAAGGCATGTCTTTGAGTTGTTCTATGGCGCCCCGGACTGTTTCGTATGACGCAAGTACTACTTTCAGACATGCTCCGAAGCAAAACGTACTGATATCCAAGTAGCCTCGCTGGAACGCAGCTCTGGTGTTTATCCAAGATTCTGGCTGCCAGATCTCGGTCTCGAAGTACCCCCACTAGCATCAGTGAGCTATATGTGGCCAAGTTGCAACCAACAGTTTGTAGTTCCCTCTGCCACTTCGTGGTCAGCTATGTAGACGGTGGGGCAACCTACGTTGCGTAACAAGAACTTCGGGCAGATAATGAGGGCTGTGGGCCAATGCTTGGGTCTGATATCCTTGCCGAGTCGTCGAATGAGCATCTTCCGCCGTTGATAATCGTGCAGTGTCCCTGACTTGCGCATAATCGCTGAAAGCTGGAGTCGGCACAATCTTTCATTGAAGCCTTACGAATGCGATAACTTGTACAGTCTTGCCCAAGCTAGGCGTAAGCGATGCCTCTGTGATAGCTCACCCCATGTCATCACCAAGCACAGCACCTGTTCCAGCGGCGTACTTTCTGTAAAGAAAGCGGACTCCTTCCTTCTGATATTCCTTCAAGTAGTGGTTGAGTGGCGCGGGGATCATGACGTCTCGTTGGTGGGGATCGAGTATGAGCGGGCTGGCAGTAACAGAGCCTAGGGGTCCGAAGGCGGGGCGCGTAGGCTGTAAACCACCGTCAACGATCGCTTCCGCCGGCCGAGACGTGGACGGAGTAGCGCGTTCGGGGGTCTCGCGGTGAGAATCAAGACTGCTTGCAAATATCTCGTCCTCCGAGTATGTGCCCTGAATATCATCGTCGTCCTCCTGCCAGTTGATCGTCGGTAATATCACCGCTTCGTCGATGTAATGATCAGCCTGAGACATCTCTGATTCGAGGTCCGATTCGACGTTGTCGGCCCGGGAGCTGTTCAAGGGAGACAATCCTAAGGTTCCCGACCCGGATGCAGCGGAGACAGTGTCGGAAGCTTGGAGACCAGGGGCCTGAACGATCACTGCCTCCCGTATCCTCTCCGTGGCATCAATCTCGGATCTAGTGGCAGCTGCCGGTCAGAGGCGGAAACGAACGATCATTCGGACTTAACTGCCAACCGCAACAGTGGATTGAACGGCAATATCACCTCTGGAGGTTAGACGTATTGTCCGACGACACTCACGGCCTTCGTACTCGAGGGCATCAGACGAACTGAGTCGCGGTCGTTTGCTCTGTGCTACCATCTCGTCTTCGGGCTCACCACCATCTCTATCAGCCTCGGAAAGTAGCGACATCTCGACGCTCTGGCGACCACTTGTATGCGGTCCGGCTCTATGTCTTCGCTGCGTCGGCAATTTAACCGTAGCTAGACCCTGAGCCCGGCGTCGTTTGTTATCCTCCTTGATGGCGTCGCGATGGGCGATGCTCCGCTGTAACTCGGAGTACTCGGCGGCGTCTTTTTTGACATCGACCTCGAAGTCATCCTCATTGACTACCGGTCAGATACTTTCGGATCGCTACTGAGGCTTGTACTGACGAGGGTCTTCCATTGATGTTAGAGTGTGCTCCCGGGACTGCGACTCGACGCGATGTGATGACAGGTCGACGCGTCAACATACGTCAAGTCGTCGAAGTGGTCGTACCTCCTCCACCTCCACCGCCGGTCCAGCACGACGTCACGTGAGTGACGGCACCCGAATTCGTTCCGTCGGAACGGCTCATTAGACATCCTACCGTCCTTACACGGTCAAACTTCTGTCGATGGACTAAATATGCACCATGAGTCGTCTGACGCGGCTCCCTGGGAGACCACCAAGGCTATTATCACTACCTCTGGCCTTCAGCTCGCGCACTCTCTTCACTTCTTCGGCTTGCCTCGCAGATAAAAAGGCCTTTTCGCACACGCTTCTCCTACCCAAGACTTCGGTGCCTCTCAAACTGAAGAACCCCGCCGATTTCGAGAAGAGTCTGAGAAAAAGCATTTCAGATGAATTATATCAGTGGCAGGTCAGTGTTGGCTCATCCGAAACTGATCGACAGTCAGAAAACAACGATGGCTCGCCGTTCGTATTTCTCGATGGTCCTCCCTATGCCAACGGGAATCTGCACATGGGTGAGAGCCGGTCTCTCAAGCGCTGAACCAAGGTCATGCCTTGAATAAAGTCCTCAAAGACTTTATCAACCGGCACAAGGTCCTCAGAGGCCATCGAGTCCAGTGGGTCGATACTGATATCCTAGCTGAACATCAGCTTCATTCCCGGATGGGACTGCCACGGTCTACCAATAGAGCAAAAGGCCCTCGCCGAGGCAGGAGTGAGTGCGAGCAACCATCGGCAACTGATGATAGGTATCTCACACTAGCGCGGACCCAATCCGAGTGCGACAGATCGCACGTGCCACGGCTTTGAACGCGATACAGGTTCAGAAAACGGAGATGAGGGATCTGGGAATCATGGCAGACTGGGACAATCCTAACGCCACGTACAGGACAATGGGTAAGAGGCTCACAAGGCAGCACCTGATCGTAGATCGCGACTTTGAAATCCGGCAACTGCGCTTGTTCAAGTCGATGGTCGATCGAGGCCATGTCGTTCACAGGCTCAAGCCAACATATTATTCGCCCACAGCCAGAACCGCGCTCGCAGAAGCTGAATTGCGGTACGTGGACGATCACGAATCCCGCTCTGTGTATGTCGCCTTCAATGTCGAAGCGAGCCAAATGAGCCCCGGCCTTCGCGCGGCGTCTGAAGGGAACAGCGCCGAACTGGCTATCTGGACCACGACCCCTTGGACCTTGCCCAGTAACATGGTACGATTGACCATGAAATTGGACTGACAGGCAGGGTGTGGCTGTGAGAAACGACTTGCAGTATGCCGTAGTTCGGACCACGTCAGGGCGGGTGTTAATAATACAAGCTGAGCGGCTCGAGCCTTTGCAAGAGAAGCTTGGATCTCTTGACGTTATAAGTCGACTCACGGGTAGGATCGTCCTTCCACAAGCATTTATACTGACGGACGGGCGCTGAACTTGTCGGGACGCAGTACAAGCACCCCATCAACGAAACATCGCACGCCGTTATGCACGCCAATCACGTCACCACGGAGTCTGGAACAGGCCTTGTACACATGGCGCCCGTTCATGGTCACGAAGACTTCGAAGCCTTCTTCACCGCCGGGCTGTTGCCGGAAGCTCTCCATTGCGCAGTGAATGGCGAAGGACGCTTTGATGAGTCGGTTCATCCGGGACTTGTCGGAAAGGAGGCTTTGAGCGACGGCGGCGAGGAAGTCATCCGCATGTTACAAGACCGCGGTGTGTTGCTTGCGGAAGAAAAGATCAAACATCGTTACCCGTATGATTGGAAAACAAAGTCGCCTACAATCATCAGGTGAGTCACTGCGGCCTCGGCCATGTTTGCTTATACAAGGGCAACTCCGCAGTGGTTCGCCGATATCGCCGGTATCAAGGCGAGGGCCGCAACCTCGATGCAAAACATTCAATTCCATCCTTCTATTTGTGAGTGATCGCACTCTCAAACCTCTAAACCTAGCCCGACATCGACTAGAAGCCTTCGTATCCTCACGATCTGAATGGTGCATATCTCGACAACGCAGCTGGGGTGTGCCCATTCCAATACTGTTCGACGAAGCGGGTAGACCTGTTCTCGCCTGTTTAGAACACACAATCCAGGTCCTGGAGGACCGTGGTATCGATCATTGGTGGTCGGGCCCAATTGAGGACTTCCTGCCGACGGCCTACGAAGGACCGGCGCTTCGGAAGGGCGGTGATACGCTCGACGTCTGGTTTGACAGCGGATCAGCCTGGACGTCCATAGAGGATGTGACTACGGACAAGGTTGCTGATGTGTGCCTCGAAGGCTCCGATCAGCACAGGGGGTGGTTCCAGTCGTCACTGCTCACTCGACTGATGACGACGGACAAAGATACCCCCGTCGCCGGTACTATCATCACTCATGGATTCATCACCGACGAGAGTGGCCGTAAGATGAGCAAATCAGAAGGTAACGGTATATCTCCCGCCGACATCGTACATGGCAGCACTGTGAGCTTGCCGCCTTTCCTCTAATTCCCATCGGAACAATGGTCTGATAACAGAAACAACGTGCACTTGGGGCCGACGCGTTGCGACTATGGGTCGCGTCTGTCGATTATACTAAAGACGTTTCGCTAGGTCCCAATGCCATAACTCAAGCTTCTGAAATGCTACGCAAATTGCGTAGCGTTTTGAGATTTGCAGCAGGGAACGTCACCCTCGAGACGATCCGTGACGCGGCGGACCCAAAGACAGATCTGGTGAGGCGTCATTGGAACATTTCGCTAAAGCCAGCTTGATGAATACATCTTATGCGAGCTATATAACTTGGAGGCGACGGTACTCGAGGCTTATGAAAAATATGCTTTCAGCAGAGGTAAGCAACGCCTATCAGCCTTGTTGATGCGACAGCGCTGTTGTCGATCAACACTTACGTCTCCACCTTATCCGCCCTGTATTTCGACTCAGTGAAAGACACCCTGTATTGTGATGGCTTGGACAGCCCTCGCCGGCGGGCCGTCGTCTACACACTTGATAAAGTACCGATTGCGCGTGAATCAGTCGACTGACTCTAGATACTCCATATTCTCACCAAGGTCGTTGCACCCCTAGTACCGCACCTTGCCGAGGAGATTAATCGGGCGCTTCCCACGCCCATACTCCCGACTGTATTCGCTACAAAGTGGGACGATCAAGTTAGTGCCACTTGAAGCGGTACTTGAAGCTGAGATCAGATACGCCCAAACTTTGGTCCAGCCAAGCAAAACATGAACGTGCTTCTCGGCGTGCGCCAACAAGTTTCAGATCTAGTGGAATCTTGCAGGAAGGAAAAGTGAGCTGCATCTTTTCGGGACTGACAAGCGAGACTGTTGAAGAGCGCGTCAGAAGCCGAAGTACATGTCACTGCTCAAGGTGAAGCAGGCGATCTGCTGGAGGCTCATCGTAAGATCTTTGACGTGTAGCGAGATGTCGCTGACTTGCCAGTTGACTTGCTCCCCCGGCTATTCGGCTCATCTCAAGTTCATCTTGCCTCGGCTAATGATGCGATCCGGCATAGCGATCACCAGGGCGTGCGCGTTGAGCTCACCTTGACACGTCAGCACCCGTGTCCCAGGTGTTGGCGACATCAAAGCGAATCTGAGGATGTGCTGTGTAAGCGGTGTCAAGCTTGACACAACAGGCACCAATACGACGACCGAGGATGGCCTTCTAGAGAGAGGGCCTCAGTGCAGCAATGTGATGTATAAACTTTGGTTGGGAACCGACCGTGGCCAAAGGGTTCCAGGTTCCAACAGGTCTTGTAATGAAATTCAGGGTTGAATCGGGATGTGGCGGTAGGATGCCGGGAGTGATGCCGAGTGATGGTGACCTAAACAGGCTTTGGGAAACGGCGATTACCGGTATTGACCCTTGGTCGCTTTCCAGCAAAGCCAATTGTGAAGGGTTTGCTGGAATCGGGTCTGAATCTTGTAGTCACTACCTAGCTTCTTGACGATCCCTTCCGATCACCCTTTCCCTAAGCTCTCTCTCACTCATCCACGCTCTCACTCATCCACGACTGCTCATACGGTCTAAAGCAAAGCCAATCCTCAGCCATATCACTTGCACAATTGTATCCACTAGCGTCCCAGCCCGGTTTCCTTCACGCCAATCTGTATCGCGCTTTGCGGCTTTTACTTCCAATCTCACTCAATCTCCCTCGCCTTCGCGCCACATCTCTTTCTCCTCGAGGGCCCTCGCTTTGGCTCTCCCAACAAGTCTGAAACTCCGCCCGACCCGCCTGATTATGGTGTCACCTACGTCGCGGTAACAATCGAAAAATGTCTTCAGATTCTGTAGATGGCGGTATTCACGAAATCACCGAAGACTGTAAACCGGCACTCATCCAAGGGGACGACGACATCGCGCGAAAAAGGCGGCAACGGTCACATTCATCATCCGAGCCATTAGAACATGTCGGGCATGTCCCAACCCCATCCGATTCGGCTTCCAGTTCCAGTCATCGAGCCGGAGGCGAGGACCACTTGACCCTACGCCGACGTGAAGCGAATCGTTTGGCTGCTCAACGGTTTCGAAGTAGAAAGAAAGGTTATCAGGACAGCCTAGAGGAAAAAGTCCGTCAGCTTGAGGACGATAAGGAGCTTTTAGTCCGCCGCCTGACTGAAGGCCCCGTCAGGGAGTACAAGCCACATGTACAAGAAGCTATCATTGACGTGGATGTTCGCGTGGCTGCCCTTGAATCCGCAAATCGCAAACTGCAAGAGGAGCTGAAATTCGTTGGCGAGGAGAACGATAGGCTTCGGGAAGAGGTTGATCAATGGCGCCGTTGGGAACGAGAGCAGCGAGAAGCCAGCCGGGCAATGAGGGAGAGGGTGAGTGGTGCTGAGGTCTACGCTGACGACAAGGCTTCCAGGCTGCCAGATTTCAGCGTACGTTCGCAGTCCGGAGCACGGCTGCCGCCTACGTCTTTCCCTTCCGCAGAGGCTACGTCTCCCACATTGCCATCGCCACTTGCCCCTTCGACTCCAGGGTTTCGCCTTCCGCCAATCCGACTACCTCCTATACACATGGCACATTCTGTGGACGCCGTCTTAGTAGCACCACAGTACTTGTCAAGACCCAGCGAGCTCTCTGGATTCGGATTAGGCAGCCATTCTACTGCATCACCTCGTTAACGATTTTCTTTTGGGCAGCTTCAGGCCGGATGGTGTGCTCCGCGAGGCCCGCCCGGCGGCCTTGATTTCTCCCTGCAACGGGTCTCATCATCTCGGACGAAGGATGGGACGGATGGCGGGAGGGGTAGGGGGAAACTCAACAGGGCGGCGGGGGTTGGGAAGGCAAGGTGTTCCCCGTCATGAAGGCATCTTTCGTAGGCGTGCGCATCAAGGTCTAACTCCGTTCACGGTTATTCGCGGCCTATATATACATAAATTTGAATTCGGGTCAATTTCACGCGAACAATTTACGGGCTACAGGACGATCTTCCATGCCGCCGGATCTGGGCAGCGGAGATTCGGCTTTGCGCTTCATACCGCCGCTGGCGAGAGGCTTCCCCTCTAATTCGTCAGGCGCCAGAGCGCGAGGGCGTAGTTCAGCCACAGGCTTCGGAAGTTTGTTCGGGGCCGTAGGACGCGGCAAAGAAGAGAAATAGGCGTGATGAAGGGCCTGGAGATCAGAGATCCGGCTTGGGGTACTGACTCACTTGTCGTGCGGAAGGCCTTCGCGTAGGTCCTAAGCGGAGCAGACTTGCGACCAAATCCATGCCTTCCTGTCCGAGTGATGCGATGATACTCTGCCAATTCTGTTGAGGCAGTCCAGACATATCGTGATAGTCCGGTAGTGTTGTATGACCCTGTGGGTCAAATCAGGGGTCAATGTTGCTTTCCCTTCTCACTCACCGGCCAGTCCATCTCGTTTGGAGACCCAAGCATGGTAAAAATTCGCTTCAACTGATCCATATCCGACTCTCCGGGCAAGAATGGAGCGCGCCACACAAGTTCGACGAAGATTGTGCCCACGGACCATATGTCTACGGCGGCGGAGTAGTGTCGGGAGCCCCACAGCAGCTCTGGAGGCCGATACCAGCTAACATCAGGCAATATGGCGAGAGCAACATACAGAGTGATCACCTGGCAAGTCATACGATGCCCTGCCTCTCCAAACTCTCGGGCCAGACCGAAATCCGCAATTTTGAGTTCCCCGGAGGATGAAATGAGCAAATTGTTAGGCTTGAGGTCCTACCATCAGCACAAGAAGAGTCAAGATAGGTAAACATTACTCGATGCAGTACCCCGCTTCTGTGGATATACTCCAAGCCGCGCAGAGTCATTGACATCCAGCTTTTGATGTCCCCTTGTTGGAAGGTGAGCGATTTCTCTTTGATGATGGCTTCCAGATCGGTGTCGAGGTACTCGAGCACGAGATTGACATTTTGCTTCACAGAGAAAACGTCTAGTAGCTACTCTTTTAGTCGTACTCAATAGCGGCGGTCACTGCATCTTCGCTGGACTGACCGAGATTAGATTGGGATGATGCAACTCTTGCAAGAACTTGACCTCACGCAAAGCGGTCACGTCCAATCCATCCTTCATCGCTCCGACCTTAATCTTCTTGATAGCGACTGAAGTCAATCCAGCTCAACTGCCAAGGCCCACCTTTGCGGCCCGTGGCGCGCTCGAAGCCTGCGGTGTTATTCATGGTCGTCACCATCTCAACCGAGACTGACCTTTATACACATTTGCGAACGTGCCTTCACCAATCTTCACAGTCTTTTCCCCTGTAGCTCAGCGTGAACAGAGTAACGAAATTACACTTCTGCGCCCTCTGCAGGTTCTCCTGAGCGGCGAGATCCATGAGGCATGGATCGATAGAAATTGGTGACTGTTTTGTGGACAAGGGGTCTCTCAACTTTACGTAAAATAACATCAGCTTTGGGTTCTACTGCCCTGAAGTCTGTCTTCGGCCCCGTTGAACGCGTATCCCCTGTTTATACTTCTTCGACGATCCGTCATGCCTTTATTCAACCGCAAAGGCAAAGCCAATGCAACAGGTGATGGAGATCCTACGCAGAAAGAGAAGGTCAAATGGTCGAAACGACCTGCCAGTGCGTATCTTACCCACAGCATTTCCCGCAAACTAATCGTAGACACCGCTTTCAAGCAGCAACGTCTCAAGGCATGGCAACCAATTCTTACTCCAAAAGCCGTTCTACCCACCCTCTTCCTCATTGGCATCATCTTCGCTCCCATAGGTGCTCTGATCGTGTGGGGCAGCGGTAAGGTCACTACGATCACACTGGACTACACTCGTTGTGACATCAACGCCCCAACCGACGGAACCTCGGGCGAGATGCCTAGCGGCAATTATGATTGTAAGCCTAAAACAATACCTCGCAGCTGATATTAGACGATCTGTCATCATCATCGCCTGTATCGCGGTCGTCGATCGCCTCACCCACTTGGAGCTTTTCCAATGACTCCTCTCGTGCGGTGGGCGAACAGGCTCGATGCGAGATCCAGTTTGAAGTTCCATACGATCTCGGACCGGGCGTCTTCCTGTATTACAAGCTCACCAACTAGTGAGCTACTTACCGTCCTGGTGACTAACAAGTGAGCTATCAGAACCACCGACGTTACGTACAAAGCATGGACACCAGCCAGCTCAAAGGTGATGCGCGTTCCGCGTGCGTGCTCTTCCTTGCTATGATGTGGATCCAAATCTGATGGCCAGATCTCAAGTCGATGACGGGAATTGCAAGCCTATTACGTCGGAGAACGGAAAACCATACTATCCGTGCGGACTGATCGCCAACAGTGTTTTCAATGGCAAGTCAGGATACATATGGCCCGCTGAACCCTGCAGACACATTTCCGTCGGTCGTGTTGCTGAATCCTTCCAGTAAGCAAGACGATCTTCGTAATGCTCACAACAGACGGTCTCTCCAATCAAACGTACAACTTCACCGAGAACGGCATCGCATGGGGCGGGATCGCCAAAAATTATGCTGCCGTCCCAGACTATGCGTCTCCGAGCGACGTGCTACCACCTCCAGGCTGGAGGGCGAGGTATCCCGATGGCTACGAAAACTTTCCCAACTTGCGCGAAGATGAGCACTTTCAGGTCTGGATGCGCGTTGCCGCTCTTCCTACCTTCCGTAAGCTCTGGGCCCGCAACGACAACGAAGTCATGCCGTCTGGACGTTACCGGATCGTGGCGAACATGAGTGAGTATTTCTGCTTGCCATCGTTTGCGGAAACTTATCCAGACTACCCGGTCGCCCAATTCTCAGGGACGAAGTCCATTGTTATCTCGACCGTCTCTTGGATCGGTGGTAAACAGCCGTTCTTAGGATGGGCGTACATAGCTGCCGCGATATTGTGCGTCATTCTCGCCATAGGAGGCCTGATCCGACACCTCATCAAGCCGCGCAAGCTCGGCGACATGAGTCGTGAGTCCCTCACCCACGTTGCAGCTGATCAAAGTTTTGTCGTGGAATCAGCCGTCTCGAAATTGAGGAACAGAGTATTTATGCATCTCAGTACCACATGGACACGCTCCACCCGGGGCCGGAGCCTTCGCCTCGCATGGCGTGCCACCATCCGGGTGGCATTACTAGCAGGTCTCCAGGCGACAATATAGCTTCCCGGGCCATCGATACCACATTTTGTGAGAACTTTGGGAACAGTGCCAGATTCTGAGATCGAAAGATCGGTACTTGTGACGTGTTGGTCATATAGCTTGTCATCCCTTCCTCGCCGTCGCCGTACGCGTACATATCAGGGGCTACGCTCGGCGGGGCCAACCAGACGCGCTTGCGCCCAAGCACTTGAACGTAGCAATTGAAGTGCGGGTCCGGCTTGTCAGTCGGTCTGTACGCGATATCCAAAACTCACTGTGTGTGCAGGGCTGACCGGATGACGCTCGCTGTTACCGACCCAGACGTTGACTATGGGGCCGCGCTCGAGCGGTTTGTGAAAGTCGGCTTCCGGCTCCGCCCAAACGTAATCAGGAAGGGTGAAATCCCTTTCGAGGATCGGGAACTGGTTGAATAAGGAATGCTGGGCTAGATACAGTGTGTCGGCCTGACCCTCTTCGTCAGGGTCGCCCTCCGCATTCGTCAGGTCGTAGCCGACTCGGGCGAGAAATGCTCGGAAGGGCATGATCTTTTGACCCCAGGTAGCGTCCACGTAGGCCTCTCCGCACTCGACCGGTACGACCCGGCCCTCGCCGACGGCATCGAGAAGATACTCTGCTGAAGACCAGCGGTGCAAAGCCGGCCACGCAGTGGGAGAATCGGGTCCAGCGAAACCTCGAATGATAAAAGGCTGGGTGCAATACTTGGCCGAATACTCCTGCATCGTCGGGGCAACAAGTAGCTCAGCGACTCCTAATCTAGCGTAGGGTGAGGTTCGAGGGGCCACGTCGACTGCGGCTCCAGCTTTCCTTTTTTTGCCGCGCTCTCTGGCTGGTTCCGGGGACCGTAGATGCATGCGACTCTGAGCTTCGCTCATCAGAGAGGCGAGCCATCGTGGACGGTCAGACCCTGCAGCGCCTGCGATGATGATAGCTAAATCCAAGCCGCGTACACAGCTAGCAGCTTCGCTGTCGCTGGGTTGGTTACACAGAGTCACCGCGGCGAGAAGCAGACTGGCGTCCGTGTAGAGCATTAACCATTTTGAGTGAACTTTGAAGAAGTCGACAACGTTGATGCGATCGTCCGCTAGGGATAGCAGTGTGCGAGCGGTAGCTCGAGATTTAGCCAGTCGACTGACGTCGCAAGATGATAGGTCAGCCGAAATCTCGCGAATGAGGTTGACTATGCATAGGCCACAGGATCGAATGGCTGAGCATCAGTGATCTTCTACGACAGCCAGCCTGAGCGCTGACCTCGGGTGTCTTCGTCAGAGTCGTTTTGTATCCGTATCTCGTATTCCTGAATGAAAGTAGACACAGCCGGGCAAACGATAGGCATAGGGGTAATGATGAAAGCTAAAGGTGACCAACAGCAGCCAGGTTGTAAATGAGACAACCGCGTAAATACATTTGCGTTTACCGGTCACCCTGCAAACAATCGGACTATCAAATACAGTGTGGAAGACAGGAATCTAAACATCGCCATGCCTGCTACAAATACTGATGTGAGCAAGCTTCCAGAGACGCCCAGCTTACTCAATATGACCAGCATGTATATGCCTGTGCGATTTGCGCCCGAATCGTCAAATGTGGCAGATGCAGTATTCCCGGATAAGATGATACTCGCCAGAAGCGCGTTGGACAATGCCCACAGTAACAGCAGCTAACGCATCAGCCGTGTGCGTCCCAGTCACTCACATTAGTTCGAAAATTCGCCTGTTACGTCAGCTTGATTGGACTTTATCACCTACGTAGACGTCTTTCTGCTGCTGCTCTGTCATCTGCTTCTTCGGAGGAAGTTCTTCATCATCGACCTTTGCTCGTTTCAACCTGATGTTGTCCAAGGCATCTTGATAGGCGATATCAATGTCTTGCTGAGCCGACACGAGTTCAACTTCGACTCTATTACCGACTCCCTGCACTGCACCAAGGTCGACGGCTTCTGTGGCGTCGGCGCCTTTAGTTCCCCATGACAAATCATGCCTGGAAGTGAGCATGTACCGGGGCCTCAGGAAACGTACAAGTTCGAGTACGCGTACTGAAGATCAGCTGCGTTTTTTGACAATTTATATCACTCACGATGTTGAGCTGGAAAAACGCGGTCAGTCACTGGCCGCCTCGACGTTCTCGAATGCTCACCACGTTGACGTATGCTTGCACGTCAGCAGAAGCCTAGGCTGGCAGGATTGCAGACTCACTCGGCGAGAAAAGAATGTACTGTCCGAAACAAGTTATGATGTGCCTGGTTGTCAGTCGATCACGGTTAGATGACCTACCAAGGATCCAGAGCCAGCAAGCTAGAAACGATGAACACGCCATAAGTTGAGGCGAGCGAGACTACCATCTGCGTGAAGATGGGACTGTGGAGGTTTTTGACTGCCTGTATAGTGCAAAGCACGGCACACACAAGCATGCTTCTGATTAGCGACACCCGGATATCCCGCTTACTAAGTCGTGAGTAAGGCGAAGAAGTAAATCGCGAACTTGTATTTCCAGGGAGACCTGACATGAGTAATCGTGTGCTTCGATCACGCACCCTTGCGGTCGGTTACCCATGGCGAAAATGAAGCAGGCTGCGAGAGCTCCTAAGTATCCATACTGGGATAAGCGCATCAGACAGACTCTGGACCCACCTGGCAGATATTGTTCAAGATGCTGATATGAGGGATGTTGAAAGCTTCGCCCTCCAGAGCGCTGGTCAAAATTACCTGATGTCAGACCGGACAAACGACACACCCACGAAGAAGATGTAGAAATTGGCCAGCGAGAACCATGTGAATAACAGATTGAGCGCGTTATACGACGATTCCACCATCAAGGCGAACTTCCGTACGAGGGAATGGTCGCTTCGCCAGATCTGGGCGATGTGAATTAACGAATAAACTGCAGCAAAGAATGAGCCGTTCAGCCATCTGAGTGTCAATATTGGAAGTGAGCTGCACGCACCGTCGTCTCTGTGCAATGAATTCCGGGATGTTGTCCGGGCAATCGGTCTCACCGACCGCAGATTTGACGAATTTGAGTACCCAGTTCGCTTTTGCTTTGGCTCTGACAATGTCAGCGAGCCTTTTATAAGGTCTTACACTATTTCGAAGCATAGAATGCGGTCCTCTGCGAGATACTAAACGTTAGAATCTATTCTAAATTGCTAGCCTCCAAATTACCCTAACGTCAGCTGAAGCATACGGGATGACGTACATGTTTGCGGTGAAAGTGTCGGCTTTGCCGGTATGAAGCTGCTCTCCCTCGAAATAGGAAGCGAGCGGACCCTTGCCATCTACATTATTTTGCAGGGCAATCCACTGACCATCAGTGGGAATATCTCTGGGCTGACCTACGCGGTAGGCAGAAAATGCGCCTGGAAGTACAGTGCAATAGCCAAAGAGACTCTCCATAGGCTTGTCCAATATGTTGGACATCTTGTATTCGAAGCACTGTGCTGCCACTTTTATCAGTCACTCTCCCGAGACTCGACTCACCTAGGGGGTTAAGCAGACCAAGCCACGTCTTGCCCTTGAATGTCGCAATCTCGCCACAGGCGCCGCCCACATTGGAGTTTAGGTCGAATGCTTTCCAAAGGTGATACAAAGATTTCGTTTCCGGTCGCGTACCCACATCCAATAGTATGCAGATGTTTGGCTGTTGTCAATCGATAATCCGTAATCTACTTACCGAGAGCAACGGAGCGAAAGCGTTGAAGAACCAACGGTGACTGTTGATTTTCTTCGCCTGGAATCAGATTGCAAGCGCCTCGATGACTTACGTTCTTCTCCTTCATACAAAATATGATCTGGCACGGGACGATGCCTTTGTCGGGATACTTGAAGTGCAGGTCAGGATCAAGTGCAAAGCTCGTCGTGTACTCGAAAACATGAGCCGTCACCGGCTTGTCCTTGACCTTGTTAGTCATCGCGCCTGCGTTTCAGCTCGGTCATAGCGGCACACGAACCTTCTTGATAAACGCCAAGAGCCGCGAGACAGTCCAAGACTCTAGGATTGACTGCCTTTCTGCCGTCGGCTACAATGCAGACGACCACCTGCCAGTCAGCTCCTTCAGTTCTTTGTTCGCACACCTTTTGCCAGCCGTCCTTGCCCCATACTCTCGAGTTCTTCCGCCCACACAAGTGAGCGATATTCTTCATGACTCCATAGAGGGTCCGACAGAACAGCTCCGCATCCTCGTTGTACATGGTGATCACGATGAACAACTCAGTCTGGCGGGGAGGATCGTAAGTATTCTGTCGTAGGCGGAATCCCGAGCCCGGCACATCGTCGGGGTCTGTCAAAATAGCGGTGTAGCTTTTGATTAGCAGCGAACAACACGAATCTTACCGTGTGCTCTTTTGTTCTTCGACTCCTTTGAAAGGTAAGAATTGCGCCAGCCTTGTCGGTATCGACATGTCGACCGCAAAGAAACCATTTTCATCCAAAAGAGCGGTCTGTTTAATTCGTCTATGTCCGGCAGCATTATGCGTTCGGCGGTGAACTCGATGAGTAGGGGCTGGGCCGAAGTGTTGTGTCGTCGAAGCTAGAAGATGATCTTCTTCAGGGTGGTCGAGATATATTTCGGTAGGTTGCTGAATATGGATCGACGGCATTTTAGTTGTCGTATACGGCAGTCGAGACAAATCCCCGTCGTCCTCATACATCTTCTCGTCGTAGTTCCAATCGTAATCCTCACGAGGTGCGCCGAGGTCGGAACGTACAGCGTCATATGCGCCTCTGTCTTCATACGTGTATCCTATGTGGCGGTCAGGCGATGGAGACCGAGATAAGCCTCGCTCTCGATGATTCGTTGGGCTGGCGCGGAAGGTGATGGAAGGTGTCACTCCAACGCTAAGAAGAGGATGATTGGGATCAGAGGGCGGAAGATATATCGGGGTCGGCTGCGGTATTGTACGAGTCGGGATGTCGAGCCCCCTTGTACGTGCAAGTGCAGCTTCGAAGAAGGGAAGTCTCGAAGAAGCGTGGCCTTCGACGGAAGCAGTCATATGTGTAGGTGTCTGCGACTGATTGGTGTCACTATGATCATGGTACGAGGGACCATGGTGAGCATAAGGAGGTTGAACACTCAAGTCCTCGTGGCGGAAAGCAGCATCGTAAGGCGGAGCCGGAGATGAGTTCCGAATGTGATGCTGGACGTCCGAGATCGGGAGATCGACGTCGATAGGTCTGTAAGACGATTGAGCACGATGAGGAGCCCGTCGGGACGAAGACTGCATGATGCGTGCTTGATGTGAAGAAGCGAACAATAGGGACGGTTGTGTTTGTTTACATCTCGGCAGGGGGGACATTGCCGCAAGAAAGGGTCACGTGAGTACAACAGTCGTCCGGCCACAGGCCACGTGACCAATGAGGAGGGCGTCCGCCTCGTCTAGCTCGGACCGTGCAGCCTCTTTCAACCCTCTCGAGCTTCTTATGTCTTTCAATCGCGCAGTCAGTCCATCTGAGATCATCCTACATATCGAAGCTATTGAATCATGCTGTCCGACGTACGCAATGCGTTGGTAGCGCCTGGCAGTCTCGCCTCCGCCGAGTCAGTGGCTTCGCCACGATCATCCAGGCTTCCCCCTTTCCCTCCGGCGCCACCTGGCAGTCGTCTACGA
>Ga0308160_10000966_pt1 | contig 44953 bp, 66 predicted proteins | sample PhyFR1_FD_201036 | JGI IMG/M metagenome (GOLD analysis project Ga0308160, IMG submission 201036) | Phyllosphere microbial communities from UC Gill Tract Community Farm, Albany, California, United States - DLSLF.R1 | ecosystem: Host-associated > Plants > Phyllosphere > Unclassified | place: USA... | reverse complement strand
CGTTCATCCGTCGAAGAATTGCTGACAAAATAGAACCACCTCCAAGGTCGATGCTTTCCTCGAGAACGAGGCTAAGGGTAAGCTGCTTGAGCCTTCTTGAGTGAGCATAGCTGACAAATAGGAACCAACGTCATCGGTGCCCACTCCGTCGAGGAGCTCTGCAGCAAGCTCGCCAAGCCCAGGCGAATCATTCTCCTCGTCAAGGCCGGTCAGGCTGTTGACGACTTCATCGGTCAGCTCGAGCCTTTCCTCGAGAAGGGAGATATCATCATCGATGGTGGAAACTCGCACTACCCCGACTCTATCCGACGAACCCACGAGCTCGAGAAGAAGGGCCTACTCTTTGTCGGTTCCGGTGTCTCTGGTGGTGAGGAGGGTGCCCGAAACGGTCCTTCCCTCATGCCCGGTGGTTCCGACGCCGCTTGGCCCCACATCAAGGAGATCTTCCGTTAGTAGCTACCATTCACTGGCTTGAGTAAAGCTGACGATATTAGAGAAGACCGCCGCTCAGGCCGAGGGAGAGCCATGTTGTGACTGGGTTGGTCAGACTGGATCTGGTCACTACGTCAAGATGGTCCACAACGGTATCGAGTACGGAGACATGCAGCTCATCGCCGAGGCTTACGACATCCTCAAGCGAGGTCTCGGTCTTGACGAGAAGGAGATCGCCGACATCTTCGAGAAGGTCAGCTTTGTTTCGCCTTATGCTTGAGCCCAGCTGACAATTCAGTGGAACAAGGGTGTCCTAGACTCTTTCCTCATCGAGATCACCAGAGATATCCTCCGATTCGACGACAAGGATGGTGTCCCCATGGTCCGAAAGATCCTCGATGCCGCTGGACAGAAGGGTACCGGAAAGTGGACCGCCATCAACGCTCTCGATATGGGTATGCCCGTCACCCTCATCGGTGAGGCCGTCTTTGCCCGATGTCTCTCTTCCATCAAGGAGGAGCGAGTCCGAGCTTCCAAGGTCATCGAGGCTCCTGCCCGTGAGCCATTCCAGGGTGACAAGCAGCAGTTCATCGAGTAAGTGCACTGTACACCAAGATAGGAGCGAGCTGACAAGTAGCGACCTTGAGCAGGCCCTATACGCTTCCAAGATCATGTCCTACGCTCAGGGTTTCATGCTCATGAGGGAGGCCGCCAAGACCTACAACTGGACCTTGAACAACGCCGGTATCGCTGCCATGTGGCGAGGAGGATGTATCATCAAGTCCGTTTTCTTGTCCGACATCACCGCTGCCTACCGAGAGAACCCCGAGTTGGAGAACTTGCTTGTTTCTCCCTTCTTCTTGAAGGCTGTTTCCACTGCTCAGGCCGGTTGGAGGCGAGTCATTGCCCAGGGAACGTAAGTTACTTTAGTCTACACATCGATTAGTGCTAACAATCTCAGTCTATGGGGTATCCCCATCCCTGCCCACACCACTGCCCTCTCCTTCTTCGACGGTTACCGAACCGAGACCCTACCCGCCAACCTCATCCAGGCCCAGCGAGATTTCTTCGGTGCCCACACTTTCCGAGTTCAGCCCGGATTTGAGAACGACGACATGAAGGCCGGTCAGGATATCCACGTCAAGTGGACCGCTACCTCCGGTAACGTACGTACTCTACATTATCCCTCCTTGATCGTGACTGATGAAATAGGTTTCCTCGTCTACCTACAACGCTTAGAATGTTTTGTTGGAGGTTTCAAGTGGATCAGCATAGGAGAACGGTTATGTGTCGAAGAATACGGCTATGAGACATGCAAATTGTTCATGGTCGCGCAAAAAACAGACGATGTACTCATCACGCTGACCTTCTTGGTTCACTTTGGCATCTCACTCCGTAGCGGTATCTACGCGACAGAGCTTACCCGCTCAGTATCCGCCCTTGACGACCATACGCAGTCACACATCCACACGACACTCAGGGATATGTACAAGGACAACCCCTCCTTTCAGCTATCGGGCAGTGCCTGTATCCCATCTCTCGTTAGCCATCCGCTACTCTCACTATCAACTACATCTTCAGCCTCAACTGCAACTAATCGACCTCTACAATCGCAACCCAATAAAGACAATGGGCGGCAATGATGAAGCTGGAGCGGGAGTCAGAGCCGGGAAGGTCACCGCACTTGACGACAACATCACATGGGATGCCTTCCACAACAGTCCGCAAGCTGAGATCGTGCTGGTCTCGAAGGATTTGGTCGGATTTAGGGTGTATGCCTGGTATATGAAGAAGAAGAGGTCAGTCTAGCTGACTTAGTGCGCTTATTCGAAGTGGATGTGCTGATGTGTAGTGATTTCATCAGAGAGCTCCTAGAACTCCCTTCAACCACGCCAAACGAGATCGATCCTATTCAGCTGGATCAGGCCGCCGACATTGTTCGATACTTCACTCATTGCGCTTCATCCGCCGGATCAGAGCAGTACGCTGTCGGGCTCGACATCGACAGATACACAGAATACTTCGAGCTATGCGACTTCCTACAAGCTCCGGAAGTACATCAATCAGTGTTGAAAAGCATTGCCAACGCCCTAGGAAGGCCAGACTATCGCGGTACCCCCAATGCCTGGGACTTATTCACCTTTGCAGCGAGGAGGGACCATTTCGCTTTGGCCAAGCTCGCGATCAGCGGCTTCGATCGATCTCATATCGACATGCAATACAAGATGAGTGAAGAACCACCATCTTACTATGACGATCTGCCGACACGATACGTTTTAGCCCTCTTTCGCAGCTTCTTGACCATTTATGGCCACTGGCGAAAAGAAATCGATGCGGCAGCGCATTTCGATCTTACCTAGTTATTTCTGGTCTTGCCCTAGAGTGAGTCAGTCTTGATAGACGTGCGGCCTAAAATTGACCATCAGGAGACTATTGGCCCTGGTATCTTTCAGTAGGCGAGGTGATCTGCAAGGCCGCCCCATATGAAGATGCATATCGTGCAATCATTCTTAGACATTGCATAGTGGAGAAGAAGGTGCCACATTGAGCCAAAAAATAACCGAGTTGACCATCTACAGTATCAGGCTTGGCATTGTGATACGCGTTGTTCTGTCTTCGCAATCACATCATGGCACCTTACAAAGAGCAAATCGATGCAGACTCTGGAGACAGAGAGTATATTTCAGTCGATGACCACTATAGCAATCCGGACGCAAAGATTGTCCTGATTTCAAGGGAGAAGATGGCTTTCAGAATAGATGCTTGGCTCATGTCGCGTCAAAGGTCAGTCGTACATTATGTCAAGCTATCACTGCTCACAACTCAGCGAGTTCATTAGAAATCTACTCTCAGTGCCATCGGAGCAGAGTATCGAAACGGCACCTATCCACTTGGAACACAGTAACGATGTTGTCCGCTACTTTTTGGACTCCCTCACACCTTCCCCTTCAGCAGAAATGCTCGTCAAGGTCGAGCTCTGTACCGACTTACTCAAGCTGTCGGATATGCTTGGAACACCACAAGTGGAGCGGAACGTCTTGAACAGCATGCGGATCGCCATGACGTTTGAGACAGGCCGGAAACCTCCGATTGATGCGTGGGGAGTCTTCAAGGTCGCCGCGGGGCGTGACGATGCTGTCCTCGCCAAAGCCGCCGTCCGTTGTTTGGGACTCTGCGGATACAGCATCAAGGACATCCTCTTTCGAAAATCACCTAGCTTTGTTGATGGCATCCCGCCCCGATACCTTTTCGCCTTGCTGCGCTGTGCTATGAAGCTTGAACCCCGAGGTATGTATGGCATAGATTACTCTCAGCGATCCTCGAACTCAATCGACACTCGTGACTGGGAGTCAGCGGCTGATTTTTTCGCTCTGAACTGAGCGGAACATTGTCACGAGTTCGACATCTCAATCATCGGACACAGGCACCACGAGAAGCCTTCCATCTGCGAAGAATGTCGAGGCTCGCCAAAGGATGGCCAGACGAGCCCCTAACCGCGTCGACTTTCACACTTCCATCCTCCTTCTCGACATCATCAATCAACATGCAAACTGGTCAAGGCGAGATCTCGGCTAGAACTGTCGATAAGGTCATCAGCGGTCCGCTCGCCGGCATCACTTGGGACGAATTTCACTGCAGTCCACGAGCGGAAGTCATACTCGTGTCTAACGATATGATCGGATTCAGGGTGGACGCCTGGTACTTGAAGAAGAAAAGGTGAGTCTGTGCTGAGTCACAACGATTCGTCGTCAATAGCATGCTGATGTACAGCGATTTCATCAAGGATCTTCTCGATCTACCCTCGAACCAGTCAATCGATCAAGCCCCCATCCACGTTCATCAGCCCGCCAACATTGTTCGCCAATTCATCGATTGCGCCATTTCGTCTCAGGACCACGATTTCAAGCTCAGCTTTATCGACATCAAAGCCTTCGTCGACCTATGCGACCATCTGCAATGTCCAGCGATCAAATCATCGGTCTTGAAAAGCCTCAAACTCCAGATGGCCAACATCAACCTCAAACAGACATTCGACGCTTGGGAAATATTCAAACTCGCAGCGAATCAGGGGGATGTAGCTTTGGCCAAGCTTGCCATCGGTCACTTTGAGCGATCCGGGGTCGTCCGAAATTTATTTGCCAAGCAGTCCGCCACATCCTTCGACGATGTACCGCCACGATATGTCTATGCCTTGCTCCGATGCTTCACCGATCCCACTCTGGCTGTCGTCAAATGTCCGATTCTAGGCCACTCACTTAACGCCATCGCCTTTCGACCCGCATATCAAGCAGCGGCCGCTTTCACTTTGGATTGAATCTCAGTATAGGCTTCATGGCTAGTCTATCCGAATGCATCGGATAAAGAGGGATGCAATAGGCACAAGAAGCACTGAAAGGATGCTGACCCTGAATCTCCCAATGGGTTTGCTTGACGACGGGCGTTGAGGTGTTCTGATCTCGTCATCACTCTCACCTACTCTCACTTATCACTCATTCCATCATGTCAGCCGAAGTCAAACAAGCTACCTCGGTGATTGGGAACCTCTCGCTTTCAGATGTCTCATCATGGGACGAGCACTATGATAACCCTAAAGCTGAAATAATCCTCGTCTCCAACGACAAGATCGGGTTTAGAGTCGATGCGTGGCAATTCAAGAAGGAGAGGTGAGCTACGATCACCCCCTCCTCGAACAATATGCTGATATCTGCAACAGTGCTTTCATTCGAGACCTCATCACCTTCCCCTCCGACCAATCTCTCGAATCTACTCCAATCGAGCTCGACCATACCAGCAAGATCGCCCGATACTTTATCGACTTCGTTATGAGCGGTAGTACCTCGACTGCGCAGATCAGCATGAAGGAATTCGAGGAGCTCTTTCAGCTGTCGGATAAATTTGTTACGGAGAAGGTGGATCAGGCTTTGTTGGTGGCGATCGAATTAAGAGTACAGCACCTACTGGCTTCGAAGCGCGCTGATCCATGGGCAATCTTCAGACTGGCCACCGCTCGCGATCATCCCGAACTCGCCCGCGCCATTATTCGAGCTTTCGAATGCGACTTCCCCACTCTAGCATCTGCGTCATCGATGTCTCGAAGTTCGACGGCATCTCTGGCAGCTACGTTGGAGCCCTCATGCTTGCTGGATACAATACCCGACACTCTTACAACAACCACAATAACACCTTGACCGAGACCATCGAATGTAGGAAGTGGAGTGAAGTAGCCGATTATTTCCATGTTAAATAGACGTAGTGACGCAGACCGTGGGCCGGTAGTCTGTTGATATGTCGATGGACAGGTCATGCATGTGATTTCTGCTACCTTCTCAGCCAGACATCCCGTCTTCTCCGTGACTGTGTGCACTGCATCACATCAGCGAAGGCTTTACCCACACCTACATCATCCGGATCGCGGGTCGGAGATGACCGCGGTTGAATGGCCGAACTCAAGATGGCCGAAGCCAGCTCCGACCGCGAAGAATAAGCATCAACAATCAACTTTTGATCCACCTTCCTGGCCACAACCACAGGAAGTACATCGGCGTACCTCTTAACCAACTACGTCTTTTTAAGAAGTGTTAAGACCATCATCGATATGAGCGTAGTCAAAACATATCCCAAGGAGAAGGAGTGGATACCCGGAGAAAATGATACTATTGCTGTCGACATTACCTACTGCAACCCGGACGCAAAGGTGGTCCTGATCTCAAGCGACAAGGTAGAGATGAGAGTGGATGCATGGCTCATGTCTCGTCAAAGGTACGCAAAGCACATCTATGGCTGGAAGTAGTGCTGACCTATCAGTGAATTTATACGAAGCTTGACTGCGATACCCTCCGAGCAAGATCTTTCGGATGCGCCTATATACCTAGATCACGACCATGATGCGGTCAGGTCTTTTCTCGACCTGCTTGGCACGTCTTCATCGACCGAGGTCTCTGTCAACCTTTCAAATTGCGATGCTCTGCTGTCGCTCTCGGACATGTTTGGCACCCCTCGAGTCGAGCGAGACATCTTAAGGACCCTGCGATCGTCTCTCAAGCCAGATGGCGGTAAACCGCCCATAGACGCATGGACGCCTTCAAGATTGCGGCGAGACGGGATGATGTCGAACTCGCAATATCCGCTATTTGGTGCTTCGAGCTTTCTGGACACACCTTAAAGCAGCTCCTCACCGGCAATCCACCTTCTTTCTACGACAACATCCCGCCAAACTACGTATACGCTTTGATGAGGAGTGCCTTTGACTCCGGAATCTGTTCACAGACTGGCAAGTGTCCAACTTGCGAAAGATACGTGTCTTTTAGTGCTCCTAGAGCAGTCCAGTTTTTGTCTGCCCCGGTGGCAGCTCATAGGTTTTCTTTGGACTAAATGTATGGAATTTCGAGCTGGAAAGGACGCACATTCTGCTATGCGACGTCTTTACCAAAGTTACCGCTCACATTGCCGGACGCGTCAACTGACTCTTCACCAAAGTCGCTGAACACCTTGGATTCCTCCGGTTGTCTCCCTCCCAACATCCTCTGCGACAATGAGATCGGAAGAATGGAAAAGATTTTGACGAGGACTGCCGACGGACCTATTTCACAGCCCCACTTAAACGAGCGGAGAGGATGTATAGGCTATTGGCGACCGTCGCCAAGCAGCGTAGCTTGACGACCTGATCAAAGGGATCCGAAGACCTTGTAAATTCTCTCGTCATCCGTTTACTCAGTCACCTCCTCCCACTCCGCCCGACGATCACCAAGTCAACATGAGCGAGAATGGAGATAAGCAGAAGGGCAGCGATGGGGAAGCAAAAGGAGAAATAGTGTGGGACGATTATCACTGCAATCCTCGAGCCGAGGTTGTACTTGTCTCTGCAGACATGGTGGGGTTTAGGGTGGATGCGTTCTATATCAGCAAAAAGAGGTGAGTCGAACCAAATTGGGATGAGCTCGGGTACTGATACTTAGTGATTTCATCAAAGTCCTCCTCACTCTCCCGTCCGCACAATCGATCAGTGATGCTCCCATCCATTTGAGCCAAAACGCCGATATCGTTCGACACTACGTCGACTACGTCACATCTTCAAAGGCACACGATACCAGCCTCGACATGGATGGTTTCCAAAACCTTCTCGACTTGTGCGATCAACTTCAGTGGTCAGCAATCGAGACCTTTGTCCTTGGCGCGATCAAAGCCAGGATGGATCGAAGGGAATATCCGAAAGATTTCGACCCTGGGGCATTTTTGCTCTTGCCGCGAGACGTGACAATGTGGCTTTGGCCAAGTGCGCGATATGACAATTTGGTCATATCGATCTTCGAGACCTACCCGTCGAGCAAGCGCCTTCGTTCTACGACAACGTTCCAGCAATATACTTCTAAGCTTTGCTTCGATGTGCTCTATACCCCGACACCTCGTATTCGACCAGGAAGTCGTATTCCAGTGACTGCCTTCGTCTCGTGTCTGTAGGGCAAATGGTCGAAGGCTTTTCTTTGGACTAGGATCCATGCATTCATAGTACATCATGGCCTGCCAACTTCTTGCAGCCCATGCTCAAATTTTTTCCGACTGAAAGTCAAATGGAGACGCACGGACCTCCTCCTATCTCGACCTGACTGCGACTGATGATAATAGTTCCCTCTCCTCAATTCATTCTCTCTTCCTTTCTCCCTCTCGATTTGTCCAACTATGACAACAGCAGACAACCACAGTCCGATGTCTACCACATCGTCATCTGCAAGCGTCACCTGGGACGATCATTACGACAATCCCAAAGCTGAGATTATCCTCACTTCGAAGAACAAAATTGGATTCAGAGTCGATGCGTGGCAGCTTAAAAAGCAGAGGTCAGTGCGATGTCAAAGGTCATTAGATATCGCTGATAGCTCAAGTGCCTTCTTCCGCGACCTTCTCAATTTACCGGTTCAGCAATCCTTCGAGTTCGCCCCTATCCACGTCGAGGTTGATCACGATGGCGAGGCCGTTCGGATGTTTCTCGACCTGGTTGTGGTCGATGAAAAGATAATCTACGATATCCCCAGGGCTATCGTGATAAAGATATTCGCGATCTGTGACGAGTTCCAGATGGAGGAAATGCAGGTCGCATTGATACGATGCATGAACCTAAGATTGCAGTCGCCACAGGAAATGCCCGGCTCGGATCCCTGGAGGATTTTCAAGTTTGCCGCCAACAGGAACGATATCGAATTGGCTCGAACCTGTATTCACGCCTTTCAGGCTGGAGGAATCACTCATCAGAACATCTACCGAGCACAGTCTTCCCACTTCAACGGCATACCCGGCAACTTCGTCGCAGCTCTGCTCCTGGCCGGCTATCATCACAACGATCACGATATAGATGACGATAGGTTGCTCTGGGAGAGGTCATGGCATCATGTAGCCACCTCGTTCAATCCCCTTTGACGCTCTAGAGTGTATGACTGTACAATGTATGTAAACATATATGTGTGTGTGTGTTTGACATATTGACGACGGTTGACTCACCTTGACTACCCGGATCCTTTGATACGAAAAATTATACATCTCTCGTTATCATTCATACAGTATCAGAATGTCATTACCTGTTGGAGTTAAGAGCTGGGACACAGCCCACAACAACCCTAAATCCGAGGTCGTACTCGTCTCAGATGAGGGAGTAGGGTTCAGGGTGGATGCCTGGTATTTCTCTCAAAAAAGGTAAAGTTCATCCACTCATCGATTGTAGGATCTGTGCTGATGTATAGTACCTTCATCAAGGATCTCATGGATATTCCTTCCGACAGCCCCCTCGACTCAGCCCCTATCTATCTCAATCAAGCGACTCACTTTGTCCGAAAATTCGTCGACCTCATTTACTGTTCCAATTCCTCCAACGTCCGAATCTCTTTCAAAGATCAAATGGCGCTTACCGAAATCTGCGATCAACTACATTGCAATGGTGTAGACGAAGCCATTTGGACCGCTACCAAGCTTCAACTTGAGGAGATGGGGAAGTCACCGGGATTTACTGCTTGGGAGACTTTCAAAGTCGCAGCGTTAAGGAATGATGGCAAGACCGCCGCCAAGGCTATTCGATCTTTCGAACAATTCGGCAAAGAGTTCGATTATATCAGTTCTCAAGAGCCGAAATATTACGATGGGATCCCGCCTCGATACCTCAGTGCGCTTTTGGCTGGGAACTTTCAACCGGTGAATGCCCCTCGATCTGGTGGTCAGAGGACCCAGGAAACCTATGCCCGAGCTAGCTGGGAGGATATTGCTAAGAGGTTCGAGAGGATGATTTGAGCGGTGAGTCTTTCTAATGCCTCGAGCTGATAGTAGGCATCCGGAAGCTTCCTGCAGAAGGAACGTAGAATGCTCGAACACCAGGGAGCGTGTCTCGAGGAGCTCGCGTCATGTAGCCCGGCAGAATATGCAGGTCCATGCTGAAAAACTGCGATCCATCCTCCTCCAGAGCTGATATATATCGACCTGTTCGTTCATCCAGACAGCGTACCTTTCTGACATCGTCGTTCGAGGCTATGCGGAGACTGCCTTTCGATGATAGGGTAGAAGGGACGTGCCCTCTGACGTCCATTTGGACCAAACTCGAAAGTCGCAGTCTCTATTTACCTTCTCATCGTTTTCGACATTCCTCAAGTGAACAACGCTAAGACAAAGATCGTGCATCCGAGATGGATGAGATACAATGGAACGACCAATACGATGATCCAGACGCGAAAATCGTTCTTGTCTCAAACGATAATGTGGGATTCAGGGTACACGCCTGGACTTTCGCGGAACGAAGGTGAGTATTTGAACAGGCTACGGCTGATCTTTCCAGTGGATTCATCAAAGGCCTGTTGGATGCTCCTTCACAACAACCGCTTGACTCGGCTCCGATATATCTTGATTACCCGAGCACCACCGTTCTAACTTTTGTCCGACAAATTTACATTCAAACCGTTTACGACATGGGTATGATGGTCAGCCTCACTTCGGACGTTTGCAAACAATTGTTCGAGCTGTGTGACCGCTTTGATGCACCACAGATATACGACATCGTCTCGCTGCTGGTCCGAACGCGTATGCAGACGCCATTTCCGGGCACAGTCAAAACGCATGGGATCACGACATTGGACGTCTGGGACATTTTCAGGTTGGGCGCTCTCAGAGACGATTTCAAGATCGCAAAAGCGGCGATAGCAGCACTAGACGATGCGGACCTTACAGAAGGCATTCTGTTTGCCAAAGACGCCAATTCATTCACCCGATTCGACGGCCTGCCCATGCGATATGTCTACCCTCTTCTGATGCTAAGGTATACAGAGACCAACACGTTGAATATCCCGCCACAAGAGCCAAAGTCTGAAGTCGTCTGTATCAAACGTGACTCGAAAGCCATCGCGGCGCTTTACAAAGTTGCTTGAACTCGGTGAGACCCTGGAGAGGGATGGGGAGGAGGCGATGGTCGATCTGGTGGATGGGCACGGTATTGGAGCGGGAGAAACCTAATGGAGTCAAGTGAATACGCTGGCGATGAATATATATCGTCCCCTCATTCCGAAGTGCGTTGTGCCTGGAGTGACTTCGTCCTTTGGGTTCTCGAGATCCCTCACCACTCACTGTTACGTCTCCTAGTCAGCATGCCAGTCACCCGATCACAAAGCGTCACTACTAGTGAGAGAGCAGAAAGCCAACATCCTGAACCACCGCCTATCACGTGGAGCAAGCACAATCAAAGCCCCAAGGCCGAAGTTATTTTGGTTTCCAGTGATAACGTCAGCTTCAGAGTGGACGTCTGGTACCTCAAGCAAAAGAGGTACGCTCGCCAATGGATGGGTGGGGTGAGGCTGATGAACAGTGGCTTCATCAAAGACCTTCTCGATATACCCTCCCATCAGCCTATCGAGACTGCTCCAATTCAACTGGATCCAAGTCTCTCGATATGTCGAACTTTTTGTGGATCTGGTACTGTCCTCCGGACAAGCCTTGATGTATATCGCGCTCGATGACTGTGAACCCCTGCTCGATCTCTGCGATCGTCTTCAAGCCCCGGCCATCGACAAGCGCGTATGGCAAGCTCTTACATCGCGACTTTGGAATACGACACTCTTCAAAATCCTCTCGCCTTGGGATATTTTCCGACTCGCAGCCAACCGAGGGGACGATTACGTTTGCGGCAAGGCGGTAGCGGCTTTCCAAGTCCACGGTTATCATGATGATATCTGTTCCCAGTCCTTTGAGTTTTATCAAGAGATCCCCAATCGATATCTCGCAACCTTACTCACTGGCAACTACCGCTATGAGATCAAGTATCGTGGTTCACCAACGTACACTCAGGTGGGATGGGCGGAAATAGCGGATCGATTCTACAAACTCAAGAAAGGAGGATCAAATCTGGCGGCGGGACCAGGGAGCTAGGCCATGTAATATTGTACTTGTGTCGCGGTCAAGGCATGAAAATGGCAGCGATAGGTTGAGGAGTCTCGGCGGAAATTGATCTCATCTCCTGAGGACAGCCTGCCAATTGTAGCATGTGAGGCTTCAAATTCACTCCCCTCATCCTCGCATCTTGTCCACCCCATTCGCTGAGCATGTCAACACTTGTGATATGGGACGACAGTCATAGAAACCACTCAGACTTATCAAATGTTCTCAGGGCTTATTGTTTCCGTGGGTGGATATGCGTGCCCTCATGAAAAAAGGGGCGTCTTTTGTTCTCATTGACAAGACGCAGTTGTGAGCCCCGTCTGGCCATTTCACCCTTGTTTACCATTCCTTCCAGTTTGCCAAATCAATATGGACGAGAAAGGAGTGAGACCTGGAAGTGAGGAGGACAGATGGGATGAACATCACAACGATCCTCAAGCCGATGTCGTTCTGGTATCCGAGGATGATGTCACCTTTAGGGTCAATTCATGGTACATCAAGCAGAAAAGGTGAGCATCGACATTTCGCGGCATTGAGTCATGCTGACAGCATTCCAGTGGATTTGTCCGAACTCTCATGTCTCTCCCTTCGTCTCAATCGATGAGCACCGCTCCTATCCCCATCAACGGAGCATCTCGCCACGTCCGACTCTTCGTTGATATGGTATATTCTTCCAACACCGCCGCTCCTGCTTTAGAGATGAACGACTACAAGCCACTCCTCCACATCTGCGAACACCTGCAAGCGCCTGAACTGCAAAGCTGTCTTTGGCAAGGATTCCGAAACCGTCTACTTACCGACACATCTGCTCCCTTCACGGACCTTTGGGAATTATTCGGGATGGCGGCCAGAGAGGACGACAATCTGACCTGTAGTCGAATCGTTCTCGCATTTCACGATAGGGATCTACATTATGACGACGTATGCTCTCAACCGGCTGAACGCTACCAGGGCATTCCCTCTCTATATCTCGCTACGCTATTCACGGGCAACTTCGGCTGGAGCCATAAACATGCTGGACGGCCTGCCTACAAGGTCAAGGGGTTCTACGAGATGGCGCAGCGATTTGCCAACATGAATGTAGGGGTCTGGGAGCTCAAGATTGACGTAGCTTATGACTTTCCTTATGTTTGACTGGTTACAATGTACGAAGCGTGACGGAACATGCCCAACTCGAGTCGTGCAGCCCCATTGGGCCTGAAATGCTGACGCTTTGACCTTGTCGTTGTGTGTGATCGTACCTGAGCTACCTTGACTACCAGATTCTGTATTCCTACAAGATCTCTCGTCATCTCTCGTCAACTCACTACCCATCGTACCTATCCTCTCACGATCCAACATGGCGGTCAACCTCAAACATGCGCAAAAGGACACCCAGAAGCTCGACGCAAAACACAACGATCCCGAAGCAAAGATTATTCTCGTCTCCAGCGATAACGTCAGCTTCCGAGTCCATGCCTGGTATTTCAAGCAGAAGAGGTGAGAACACCTCGTCGCGGTGCGATCAATTGGCTGACGAGACAGTGACTTTATCAAAGATCTCCTCGACGTACCATTGAACCAGTCTATCGAGAACGCTCCCATTCAGCTCATTCAACCCGCCGAGCACGTTCGACGACTCATCGATCTTGTCTACTCCTCCAGTGATGAACCGATATTGACTGCTCGACAATGTCACGCTTTACTCGAGCTTTGCGATTTTCTGCAGATGCCGGATGTCAGAACCACGATTTGGCGACTAGCCCGCGCTCGACTCACCAATAAGGACGCTCCGGGACTGTCTCCGTGGGATACTTTCAAGCTGGGTGCGATGCAAGACAATCCCGGGTTCTGCTGCGAAGCTCTTCGAGCCATGGTCGCGTGTGGTCAATCTTTGCGCGAGATCTGCGAAAAGTCGCCATACAAATGCAAAGATATACCCGGTCACTACGTCGCTACTCTGATGGCCGGCAACTACTGGGGTACCCCAGGCTCATATCGTCACGTGGATGTAGGGGCTATAGCCGACAGGTTCGCGAAGATGCAGAGCTTGAAACGCTGAGGGTACCCCAGTTTGAAATGCAGTAGAAGGGAACGCAGGGAGAGGTGTAGTGCAGCACGATCCCTATGTATGATGATTTTCGCGGGTTGTCGGCTGACGAGGAGGCTGCATTCCCCAAATCACGACCCCTTTGATTACACATAATTGTGTTTGTGTGTGTATATGTCCGTGCCCTGAAGCCCGGAGGGCGTGTTTCACTCTTACTTCTCACCTTCACATTCGATCAATCTTGTCATTCTTCTTCTCATCATTTCATCATTCATCAATCCCATCAGTACCATGGCGAAAACTAAGACCTCTCCACCGAAACTTCCTCATATCAAGATGTCTTCACTCTCCATGGACGGCGCCGTCAAGGTCAAGAAACCGGTCCGCGAGAAACTCCATCCATTATATTCCGACCCGCACGCCGAGATCTCATTCTTGACGACCGACGGATGGGTCTTCAGGCTTCACCTACACTTCTTAAAGAAGCGAAGGTAAGCTCTCCCGTACAGAGGCAGGAGTGAGCTGATAAAGTAGTGCTTTTTTCGCCGATATGGCTGAAATCGCCACCTCGTTCGATAAACCGTCCGAATCAATGGACGTCGATATCGACAAATACGGCATGCAGCAATACGCCGAGTATGTCTACGGCAGCCAACACTATCCTAGCCGAATGAAGATCCTGACCGGTAAAGGCGATCCCGACAAGATGTTCAAAGCCTTGGCGACTTTCGAAAAGCTCCAGGATGAGAAGCTGGTCACCAGGATCAAAGAAGACATTAAGGTCGAATATACGAAGGATCCTCTCAAGGCCGCCTCCTGCATGTGTCTCGCTTTGGCTAGCAATCGACCTGAAATGGCTGCCGACGCCATGAAACGTATTCCTGCCACTAACGGTCCCGAGTCGAAGGTCGCCTTTGACATTGCCAATATCTCCGCCAAGACTGCTGCAGTGAGTAAGTCACCTTGAGAATAACGGCTGACAAAGTAGGACATCCCGCAGCATCTACTTTTACTCATCATTCACCTCGCGTCGCAATATCAAGCCCGCCTACCAGAGGATCTGGGTTTGTGGCATTTTGTCAGCGTCTTATTTCTCGACAAGCTGGGTCTTCCTCAGGAGGACACTAATACGGGTAGATAATGGTTCGTAGGCCAGCCAATGGGGGGGAAGAATGTTTCGGGTCGTGTTGTCAAGTAGTAATAGGGTCAATATATCATCAGCAGATAGGAAAGACGTCAGGAGCAGACAAAAGTCTGGTGGAATCACCATCGATAAGAGTGTAAATCAGTTGTTCATCATTATGTATTATCAGAGTAATCGCGCAAATACCGAGTATCTGATTTCGCCTGACCTGTTCCTCAGCATGAACTTTGAGCCCAAGCTAGTAGTGAAATAGCGCCAGTATGATCACGCCTCTCTCCTGATGAGAATACAAAAGGAATGCATCCTCATCATGCGCAATCCGCCAATCTATAGCACACTAGTCCCTGGCCTTCTTGCGCTTTTTGCCCTCTTCATCCACATCTCCAGCTTTACGTTTCATCCCAACCTCCTCCTCACCCACCATCATCCCAGCACCAGCCTCTTCCAGTACATCAATCTGTTTCTCCTCTTTCCTAGATTTCCTCTCATCCCTCTTCTTCTTAGCATCGGCTTTATGTTTCGCCTTAAGCTCTCTAGCAGATAAGAATCGTTCATCAATCTCAGGTTCGGGTACGGCTGAAGCGACGACGGGAGCTTGGGAGGAACCGTTCATTTGTTGTGTGTATGGAGCTTGAGTTGGGGCGGAGGGTTTGACTTTGGATTTCTTTGCTGGTCGAGGTGGTTCTTCGACTTGCATATCGGGAAGTGATGGGGTGGGGGAGGGTGATGGTGCCCGGATAGATTGGATTTCAGGTGGAGGTGGGGGGTTGGAGGGGTCGTCTAAGAGTGATCCGGTAAGGGAAAGCATTTGATTCGTTACTTGCATACTAAATGTCAGCTGGTGGTTCTCAATCAGATCATTTCAGCTTACCCAATGACGGTGAACTTGACCGCTTTGCCTCCTTCTCCTAGCAGTTTACCATCAGATTTACGTTTCCACCTTCCTACCTCCTCTACACCGGAGTCGTTCAAATCAAGGTCATCCTCTGAGTCAAGGTCCGCATCATCCTCTGGAGCGGTATGTTCGAATTCGAGAGTGTCGGTGGGGATATGTTGTAGTGGGATTGAGATGTTGAATGTTTTGGAGAAGAGGAGGGAGATATGGGAAGGAGATGAGAGGGAGTGGGTTCCGTCTGTGATGTCAGCTGTAGGCCCGATCAGGAGACGCGTAGCTTACATAGTTTCTGCCCGATCTTTGGTGCCCAGAGGATAGAGTAAAATTGTACCTCGCATACTCCAAATGGACATTCATTAATGATATTAACAGTATCATCCAATAACTCATGTTCCCAATGAGCAAGAAGAACACCGTTCATCTGCGGTACATATCTACCAATCAGCTCAAATCGTCATCATGATCCCGACAGCTTACCTCATAAGCATACCATTCAAGATATCTTTTACTCCAGCCAAATAATCAGCCCCATACCGAGGCGGGATACTTAATCGTAATCTAGATGTACGATGTTCGAATGGACCGGTCTTTTCGCTCTTGTCTTTACTTTTGCCTTTATCTTTGCGTTCTTTGTCCTTGGATTTGGACTTGTGCTTTTTCTCGGAGCGGGAGGAGGAAGCCACTGCGTTGGGCGGGCCGGTCATTTTGAGGATAGTTGTTTCGCTGTCGAGGCGTGGGGCAAGTCAAACGGGACGCGAGGCTAAAGTCTTGCGGTCCTTCTAGTTTCGTTATGGTCTCGTTGATGACCCTGAGGAGTATCTCAAGCAGGTGTATGAGCTGTAGAGGTATAGAGTAACGTGATCCTCCAAGTGTTCAAGTATCCCAGAAAAATATACTTGTCAGGCACGGAACCAAAATTCATCATATAGCAGGCATCATGGATATTGGACACGAGTAGCTGTACGATGGAGTAAGAGGAGTCCCAGCAACAGATTTAGCGGGCGAGCAAGGCCAGAGCTGGAGCGAGCATTGCCCACTTCATACAGATAAGGAAAAGCTGGATCGCACCAACAGCGATGTCGGCTCGGAGAGTAAACTTCTAGTCATCTCACCTCAACGACTCAAGCATCAATACCCCGAAACGCAGTAGGGCGTCAGTCGCCCTTGGATGTTGAAGCTGTATGCGAGGCGGACTGTGTAATGATACATGCATAGCCCATGGCTGATACCCCCCGGAACCCTATGACGCCGTCTTGCCCTGGAAACCCGTCGTCTTTGCATTCAGAGATGGTGCTGCTCCGCCTCCGGATGATGCTCCTGATCTACTTGTCGAAGGTGATGTTGGTGATTTGGTAGAAAGAGATGAAAGCGATGAAGGTGCAGGACTGTATCGGTGCTGCCATGGATGTGGTGTCGTCAATACTCCTCCCTAATACAATCAGCTTCGTCTTACAACCAGAACTTGTATAGCTCACCCGTTCCAGAAGCTTCACAACAGATTTCGTAGGCTGAGCACCAACGCCCAACCAATAATTAATCCTCCCAACATCCCATTCCACCTTCTTCTCCTTGGGTACAGGAGCCGATTTCTTTTCACCAAATACCTGACTTGCTTGTGGGAGTGCTGAGGTGGATGCTACCCTTGGTATAGGGTCGAATTGGCCTAATGTCTCGATTGGTTGGGCGTTACGTGGTTTGGCAGAGTTGATGGCTACTAGGTGGAAGATTGGGTTATGACGGTGGCCGTGTCGGGCGAGTCGAAGGCGGACTGGGACGGGCATCGTAAAGGGAAGAGCGGTTCGCTGGGAGTCTCGGTAGGGCTTCGATGAAGGAGAATGTGTAAGGAGCTTGGACTGATGATTTCTCTTTGAAGTCTAGACTGTCGAGGTTGATAGATGGCAGTAGGGGGAGAGAGTAGAGTAGAATCGAAATCTCAGGTATCCTTTAACTCCTCCACCCATTTAATGATTCAGGCACAGATTACGCGACTCTCTCATTGCTAGACTTCTGACAATGATCAGACAATTCAATTCATATTCCCTTCCTTCTCTTGTATACCTCACTCTTGACCTCGTGACACCTCCAAGGAAGAGAAACATCATACAAAATGACTACGAGGCTACCGATATTCGCCCTCACGCAGGTGGCGGAGTTGTTGAACAAGGTATGTCCATCCTTCAACCCTGGTCATGTACGATAGCTGATGGTAAGATGAAAGATACCGACTCGGACTTGAGGTAAGCTTACAGATCACGCTTAAGAGATCTAAGCTGATAATCAGAACAATGGCACTGATGGATCTCAACAAGGAGCTATCCCGTCAGCCAGCTGCCATCACCTCCTCCACATCTCTTTGGAACACAGGAAAGGCCAAAGAAGGTTTCTTCATCGCTGATGAAGTCACGGAGCATGCGATTGTAGAGATGGCATTGAAACTCCTGGTTGATACCAATTCCGAAGTCAAGAATTTGGCAGTAACCTGGTATGTTTGTGATCAAGGAAGAGAAGGAGGAACTGACAAAATAGTGTCGCTGGTCTAAGTAGGAAACCAAGGTTAACGAGCTTGAAGAATATTACCAATCAGTTATTGGAGGGTATATCTGCTACGGATGAGGAGCAGAGGGATATTTCGTGTCTCGGTAAGCTGATTGTTCCATACCTTAGCGGGTACTAGCTGACACCCAGCTCTAAAATCGGTGGTATCGGACATGCCCACGGACGGCGAGCCACTCGTACCTTTTGTCGAGAATATCAACAAGAAGGTCCTTTCAGTCTTGACTCAGGTAAGCTATCACAACTGCCAAATAGCACCGAAGCTGATACCCAGCCCGACCCAAATCCCCAGCTCGCTTCCGAACTCCTACAAATTTTGACCGACATGTACGCAAAGTACCCAGCATGGGCAACAAGAAACAACATCCAGACTCCCGCCATTGAATCACTTGTTCAAGTCCTTGATTCCGGCCGTCCATCATTACGAAAACGAGCTATACCAGCCGTCTCCGCTCTGGTCGCTACCGATCCATCCTTATTTGACAAGCCTGTAAAGGGCAAGATCGTCGAGGGATTATCGAAAGGTGGAGAGGGAGCTCGTATATGGGTCGGTGTCATTGCTAGCTTGGCAAAAGGGCAGAGTGTGGGCAAAGTAGGAGGATTGGTTGGTGAAGGGAAATTGATTGGGATGATCTTGGATCAGGCGTCGGATCCTACTCAGACGGAAGCTGTCGAGGGTAGTCTAGCTGTAAGCTGTCACGTTCGGCAGGATGGATGAGCTGATATACAGGCGCTCGAGACACTGGTTTTAAGGTGTCCGGCCGAGATGGCTACAGCGATCAACCCGATCCTCAATCGAGCATTGGAATTGGTCAAATACGACCCAGTAAGCTCATAGTGAATGATTCTTTCGCCAGAAGCTGACGTACAGAACTTTGTCGAGATAGACGAAGACGAGGATGACGTCGACATGAATGGCGATGACGAGGACGACGACTTTGACGATGGAGAGTACTCTGACGACGAAGACGATTCCTGGAAAATCCGAAGATCGGCAGCCAAACTACTTCAATCCATCTTTGGAACTCGCCTCGAACTCCTTCTCGACTTCTACGACAACGCTGCTGGTGTCCTTATCTCAAAATTCAACGAGAGGGAAGAGAGTGTTAGAGTTGAAATCCTCACTGCGTTCGAGGTGCTCTTGAGTCAGACGGCGGTCGCGAGAAATGCGGAGCTTGCTTCGGGAGGTAGGAACAAGAGGAAGAGGAGTCATGATATGGATGAGGATACTTCTCAGGATGATTCGTGAGTCTCAGATCCGGGAGTCTTGGGAGGATGCTGATGATAGTGCTGTGCTCCGACTACAAGCTTGCCTACCTCAGTTTTTGAGCGGGACTCTCAAGGAGCTCTCTGCCAAATCAGCCCCAACCCGACAGCAAGCCTTTGTGCTTCTGCGACAAGCTGCCGATATCCTTCAAGGTGGTCTCGAGACATCTGCTGACGCCATCTGTAAAGCGGTCACGCAATCACTCAAATCAGTCGATACAGCCGCTACATCCTCGCTCGCTATCGCTGCCCTCTCGTTCCTCTCCACCTTTTTCGCCACGCATCATCCGCGAGTCTACGGGTCTCATGTCGAGTCACTCGTCAATGCCATAACTCGATGCATGAAGGACAAGCTCCATCGAATCAGTGCTGAAGCATTCGGAGCTGCTTCTTCACTCGCACATACTGCTCGACCCAAGGGAACTGCATCCCCATTGGCTGTCGCATTCACTGGCCCCATCGAGAAGCTATTGCAAGCCACCACCGATGTCTTGGGTGACACCACAGTCGATACCGATATCCGAGAACGAGCTCTCGAAACCCTAGGTGACCTTCTTGTGCATGAAGGCGACATCCTTACTCAATCATACCCAACAGCTCTCCCACTTATCAAGTCCCGACTCGCCAACGAGGCTTCCGCAAGTACAGCCATGCAGGTCATTGGTCGAATTGCCGAAGCCCCTACATGTGGAGGTCAGGTCTTTGAGGATTGGCTCCTGCAGGTGCTTCCGGACGTCATGGTCGCTTTGAGGAAGAGCAAGAGGTCAGCCGGGAAAAACACTGAATTCGTTTGCCTCCAACATGTCCTTTACCGAATCGCTTCTTCACTACCTGTCGACACTGCCGATGCACTCATTATCGAGTTGAAGGCATTCATCGAAACTCCCAGTGCTCTACAGGCCGTCGCTTTGATCCTGGAGCATCAACCCCAATGCAGGCATACCGTCACCGAACAGGTCCTGCCCAGCATCAAATCGATGTTGGCGACGCCCAGCAACAACCCGCTTCTCAATGACGCTCTCGCTGTATTCTGTGGAGCTTATGTCCGAGGCGATCCGCAGGTGGCTACTAGTCTCGCAAATGAGCTCGTCGCCAATGTCAAAGCTGGAAAAGCTCTTCCGGATGCTACTGCCGGTGGAACAAGTGTATCAGCTTCAACCGCTAGGTGTATTGGAGCTGTGGTTGGTGCTGCACCCCAATCTTCTTCTCAGGTATTGCATATCTTCGAGAAGTCCATCAAGGTATGTTCATCCTCTGCGTATCGCTCGGCGCTGATATGTAGTCATCAAAGGCCGCCGAGGCTGATATCTACCTTGCTCTATTAAGTATCGGTGAGATTGGTCGAGTCTCGTATGTCTACCATTATTCTACACTGCTTAGCTGACAGAGTAGCGATCTCTCTGGCAGTCAGGCTGTCTTTGACAAGGTCCTTAAATACACTACTAACGAAAGCGAGGAAGTCCGAAGTGCCGCTGCCTTTGCTGCTGGTATGCTTTCCCACTTTCACATGAATGTCGCTGATGGACAGGTAATATGGCTGTTGGCGCTCCCGATGCCTTCTTGCCTGAACTTGTCGGCAAAATTGAGGGGGCCGGTACTGAGGCCGAGAGGATACTGTTCCTCCACGCCTTAAAAGAGGTGAGCTACCGATGCCTTCGATAGGGATGTGAGCTGACAAGCAGGTCATTCTCCACTCGTCGTCCGCCCAGCTCGAAGCGTTGGCGGATCATTCCTGGTCCCCTCTTTTCGCTCAGGATTCTGAATCGGCAAATTCCGATATCAGCGAGGACAGTGTTCGAAATGTCAAAGCGGCCTGTATTGGCAAACTCACCACTACCGCTCCCCACAAGTTCCTGCCCGAACTCCAAAACCTCCTTACCTCTTCGGTTCGAGATCGAGCTCTCGTCGCTGCCGCTGTTCGATACACATTTATCGATACTTCGTCCAGCTTCGATGAATTGATCGCGCCTATCATCATCGATTTCCTCTCGCTTGTGCACGACGAGAATGTTGTGAGTAGCTATATCCATCGGACCGTTCACAGCTAACAATCAGGTGGTCAGGCGATTATCGCTAGCTTCGTTCAATGCTGCTATCCAGAACAAACCTCATCTTATCATCGATAAGTTGAATGTCCTTCAGCCGATGCTGTACCAGGAGACTGTTGTTCGACCTGAACTACAGCGAGAAGTTCAGATGGGTCCCTGGAAAGGTAAGCTGCCTCGAACAGAAGGAAGCTGACGTCAGTCATTGAGGATGATGGTTTGGAGAATCGAAAGACCGCTTTGGAGACTATGTAAGCTGATCCTGCCATGTCAGTGCCAAGCTGACAAAATAGGTACACTATGGTCAGCTGCCTCACTGGTAATCATGCGCATGACTGACTATCCAGCTCGGAACTTGTTTTACCAAGATCGACCTTCCCACTTTCATCGAGCGAGTTCTCGATGCTCTCAAGGATCACAATGATGTCAAGCCCCTCGCTCTCATGTTGTTGCTCCGATTGGGTCAACTCGCGCCAACGAGCATCATCCCCCGATTGGACGATACTGTCGAGAGTTTCAGGACTATCATGAAGGATGTTGAGGTCAAGGATGATACCGTCAAGCAGGATTTGGAGAGGAAGGGCACGTCAGCTGTCGCTACCCCGTGATTGAGCTGACAATACAGAGGAGATGCAAAAAGCGGCTTTGAGAACCGCTGTTCCATTATACAAAATGTCGAACCAAGGTCAAGCACCTGAATTCCATGCGTTTGTAGTCAAGCAGCTGAGTATGGAAAAGTGGAAAGATTTCAAGAACTACAAGGTATAAGGTATACGATATAAGGTATAGATGTTGATATGTTGCGACGATAGATTGATGTATATAACGTATGAGTCCCCCCTATCAGTCTAGATCCGGGCCGAGCCGAGGCACGAGATTGATGAGTCGATTTTGTAAGATTGTAGCACTTTTTCTGGCTCTTATCTATACTTCTATTTCTATTGCTTCTATTGTCTTGACTGTCGATCGATAACGTATAAGCACTTGTAAATAGACTATCATACCCACCATTGTCAAACCGAGCCCAAGATCATATATACATACTGCCTATATCAGCTGCCCGACCGCAATATGACCATCCAGCCTAGCTCTATGCCCGAGCACCTCACCATCGGTGTCCTTGGTAAGCTGAGTAATCCGAGGGTTGATTGGAGCTAACATCCAGCCCTCCAAGGGGCATTCATCGAGCATATCCACTATATCGAAAGGTAAGTCCCCCTTCGCTTGCCACCTCAGACCCCAATCTGACTAATCAGCCTTCGAATCCCAGACCATACCCTCTCAGCCATACCCATCCGCTCAATCTCGGAATTAAATACATGTCACGCCCTCATAATGCCAGGAGGCGAATCAACCACCATCTCACTAGTAGCATCGCATACCCCAGGTTTACTAGAGGGATTAAAAGCATTCGTCCAAGATCCAGAGAAAGCTGTTTGGGGGACTTGTGCTGGGATGATCTTGATGAGTGATACTGATCGAGGTATTGGGGGTGGGAAGATCAGGAAAGTTGATGGGGGGAGTCTTGGGGGTTGGGGTGGGATTAAAGGGTTGAGAGTATGGAGGAATTTATATGGTGGTACGTTATTCTATGGTCGATCAGGTCTTACGAGATCTCATATCTTGAGGTCAAGCTAATCAATTAGCTCAGCTGGAATCATTTGAAGCTCCAATCCATATCCCTCAACTCAGTAATCCCTCGCAACCATTCAATACCATTTTCATTCGAGCACCCGCAGTCCACTCTTTAGCAGAAGCAGGTGAAGTGGAAGTCCTAGCGACTCTGCCGGAAGAATATCAGCCAGCATTAGCTCCTTCTGATTCACCACTTGGTGAACCGCGAGCTGAGGATCTTGGGAAGGTGATGGTCAAGAAGGGTAGGAAGCTTGTTACGTCTTTCCATCCGGAGTTGAGTGGGGATAATCGTATACACGAGTATTGGATCGAGAAATGTCTGCTAGGGAGATAGGGGACTTGAGGATGAGGTCGAAACCATGGTCGGGGCATTCGGACAGGAGCGGCGGGGATCGCCTGATTGTTGGTTGAGATTAGTGTCAGTAACATAGATGATAGACAGTGTCACAGATGATAGGATCATATTGTATGCATTATGCCAGATTGTATTCCCTTCAAAACCCCTAAAAATACAAGAAGTCATCTAATTCCTCAATCACCAAAACCCATTCCCTACAACCACCGATCCACAGCCTCAGCCCAAGTCCGACAAGGTCTGGTAGATTCCAACTCCAACGCATATTCAAAGCAAGCCCTGGCCCTCTCCTTCCTCCCTTGCTCCTCACATGCTTTACCAAGGTAATACCATGCTTCAGGGACATCCCATCCTCCACCTTGGGTTAATTGGAATAACATATTATGAGCCAGTTCCAATTGACCCGTTTCCAGGTAGACCTTGCTTAGTAGTACGATTGATGGAGTGTAGTCTGGGCGGAGGAGGACTGATTTCGTGAAAGCAGCAATAGCAAGATGGGGCGAGTGGGGCGAAGTGGTTCGATGGAGTAGACCGAGTTGAACCCATACATCTGGGTTTTCAGGATCAATGATTTCCGCTTCTTGGATCGAGACTAGGCATTGATCGACTTTACCCCATCGTCGATATGTTGCTGCTGATTGTAGCCAGAGGCCTGACAAGATTCGGGACTCGGTGGGCGTACGTCCATGATCGCTACCGGGGAGTGGAGGGCTGGTTGGGCGAGAGGGAGCATAGGTGTTGGCGAGGGTAGCAGCATGAGTAGGAGCTAGGGAAGGCGTAGCAGTCGAGCCGACAGACATCGTACGATCGCGAGGTAGTGATAGGTCTAGATATCAGACTTAACTCGAACTTGGAACAAGGACACATACCTGGGGTAGAAGCTGCACCAGTCCCAAGACGGCGACCGGAATTTGGGCTCGATAACGATGCCTGTCGCGACCCAGGAATATGTAAATGTGAAGCAAGCATCTTGCGGTGTAAAGATTGATGACCAACTGATCCAGCCTTTTCATTCCGCACTTCCTTCTCTTTTTCACTCGAATCACCTTCAGGCTGAGTAGTCATCTCGTCCGGGGAGGTGGTATTGGACAATTGTAGTTCCAACAGTTCTTCTGACACTCCGCATTCTCCTTCGGGAGCTTGTACTACGAGTCAGTTACCTTCTCAGTGAGAAACTAGGGGACTCACTCGAAAGCATACTAGTCCTATGTCCAGGGTTCTCCAACATGGCATTCTGTAAGTCTGCAACTGAAACATAACTTCCCCCAGTATCTTTCACACTAATCATACTCTGATTCATCACTCCACTCAATCCCCTCCTGTATCCGAAATTGGACCGCCCACTACCCGACCTTTCGGAGAAAAATGCAAACAGGTTCTCAGCTTCTTCCATTGCTGGTTCTGCTCCTTGGGTCTTTTCGATTATTGTCTTGTAGGTGATCCTCAGCCTTATTACATTTTCGAGTTTCTTCGATCGGGTAGGTGGTGCAGGCGAGAGTGGTGCGGGAGATCGAATAGCTCCTGAGCGCAGAATGATGGGTGCGGCACTGATCGATTCTGTAGGCTGGGTGACTATAGGGGTTGGAGAAGCGAAATCTTTCGTTCCGATAGTAGGCTCATTCTCGTCCGGGTTCCCAGTCGGCGACTCTTCACTCTCGGCAGCATCATTCTCTTCATCATCTTCCCAGATTCTCACGCCTGCTTCGCATGCTTTTGTGGCGCCTTCCCAGTCCTTTGATGCGGAGAGGAGAAGGGCCAAGAGGTGCCAGGCTTGTACGTTCTGTTGATCTAGTTCGAGACTTGTTCGAATAGCGGAGATTGCAGGTTCAATCTGGCGAGCTTCGGCTAGGCAGTATGCAAGGTGGTATTGCGCCTTCGACGATTTCGGAGATAGCAGGGTAGCGGTAGTGAGGAAGTCGATTGCTTGCGACTGGTACTCTGCCCTATTTGACGCATCGACATCTGAATGATCAGCTCCGCCTCCATGTAAGTGGGACATACCAGGCATTTCACTCGACATGGCCAAGGCCATCCTGACAATCCCTTTACAAGCTTCCACCTCTGCCCTCAAGTCCCGCGGGACATGCTCCTTTCGCTGATCCGTGACCGAAATCATCTTACCCGCTAGGCCAGCATACCGCCAAGCCTCCTCCACCTCTCCCAGATTCTTGAGCAACAACCTAGATCCAACAAGAAGAGTAGTGATGAACTCGGCAGTAGTATCACTTTCAGCTTCTGCGAATTGACTCTTCTTTTCTTCTGCTTCTGGTCCTGATTCTGCCTCTGCCTCTTCTGCCTGCCTGGCGATCTCGTCCGGATGAGCAGCTTCCCCGACAGTCGGTCTGCGTTTGAGTTGCAGTGAGATTTCAGGCTGTTTCGTCTCTCGGTCCTTCAAGACGATCTTGACGTACAAATCGAAATTTCGCTTGGCATCGGCGTATGAGCCTGATACGGCGAGCAAGCGAGTGAGGTGTCGAAGGAGTGATTGTGATTGGAATGTAAGGGTCATTGCCCAGTACAAAATCGCTACCACTTCTTTGGCGAATGGTGAATGGATATCGGCGAGTGCGACGCATGATTCGGTAAATCGTCGAACGGGTAGGTTGAGCGTTCCAGCTCGAGGAAAGGTGGTGGTACTGCTTAACAAATGTTGACCTTGCTTGAAAGCTTCTAGGACTTCCTTCTTCCATACCTGTCTTCCGGGAGCTTGGGATGATCCAATGTCGACTAGGTATGGGTTGGCGCAAGCAGTGTTGGATGCAGGGTAGCCAGCTTGGAGTGCTCGAAGGTAGAGCAGAAGTAGGCGTTGACGCTGGACGGGCCGGAATGTATGCGGCCATGAAGACGAGAAGGAATGGTACGTCCGCAGAATCCGAAGAGTTCGAGTGACGTCGGTGGTACGGGACGACAACACCGCCGCACGGGAGAGTGCTGTAGACAAGTACCGATATACTTCTTGATGAGAATCGAATTTTCCTTTTGACGGCGAGGGGTCCTGAGAGATATACGAGGGCGTTGGGCGTGTGAGGCTCTCGAAAGAGTCTAGCAGTGGGAGAGTAGATAGATAGGCTTCAATTGCGGTATGACCATCTCCTCCGCTCAGCTCAATGCTCATTCCTGGCTGTTAGCCGGTCGTCTCATGATGATGGGTATACGTACCCTTCAGGCACCTCGTCCGTATACGATCCAAAACGCCTATGTCTCCGTGTACGATACCTGTTCTGACATCCTGGGTGGTCTCGAGCTCCTCTGCGATCCGAATAGCTTGAACATGCTCCCCTATCGAAAAGTGGTGGTAGACGAGAATGGCCTTCGCGCTCTATCTCGTCAGTTTCCGCAATGCCTTCCTCGTCACAGAGACTCACCGCTAGCTCGCCTGCACTGAGCTTATCCTCCTTAATAGACTTTTCAATAGCCTGTATCCCTTCCTTGACCTCATCACTATTCTCACTCGCAACCGCAGTCCACCACGTTCCATTCTCGGACCAAGGTCCATTATCATGTACGTCATCCCCATCCAAATCTCCTGTACTCAAGAACGAAGCCCTCCCATCAGGCTGCCGTACAACACTAGTACCCCTGGAGGAGGAAGCGGTGGGTGCGATCTCTGATGTCCTCCCTTTTTGTCGATGGGGATGAGGCACGTGGACGAATGACGAGTTTGAAGCTGATGTCGTGGTGGTTCCTTCGTTTGAGGATGATGAACCTGGGGCACTTGCATTTGCTTGCGCGATTTGGGGTGTATTGGGGTCTGCAGCTAGATTGATGTATGTCGAACTGGCCATTGACCGTGACGAGAGATAGAGAAGGGAGATATCCCGTAGGTGGTGCAGCAGCGAGGTGTCTGGGGATCAGCAGATGTCCTGACGTGTCCGCGTAGATGCTTAGAGCTACGGAGATATACTCACTGCCCCCAGTATGCTTGCCCCATTTCCTAAACAATTCTGACCAGCTCAATGCCGTTCCATTCGGGGCATTCCCTGCAGTTGCATCTGCCCAATTCCCTTTGAGCAAAGCATGTGTAAGTTGTGTATTATAATGATCCCCTTTTGGCTCCTTGTGTCTAAGTATGGATGCCATTGTGGGTGGATGGGGTGAGGTATAGGCTACACTAAGTATATGAGAGAGTAGAGTATGTGACTGTACCCGTTGACGTCGATGTACTATGTGTTCCTGTTTCTTTAAGTTGTGTACGTAAGCATCATTTGTCATACTATACGAGATTTCAGTAGATCCCATTAATCAATCGAGTCAATGTAGCAACAGGTGATACAGTATATACCATACACTCAATACAACATATAGTAATGGCAGCGTAAGTATATCAGTCCAGGTAAACAGGCACTCAGCTGATAGACAGCCCAGCAGTCATCCCCCCAAACCCACACGGGCTTACATCGCCCTCCTCATCAAAAGCACATCTATCCCGTTCGCCGGCTCACGCACCGCCCATCGATTATGCCTCATCAGCTCCAGTTCCACCATCAGGCTCGAAGCATATGAACGGGCATAATGGAGATGAGGAAGTACCAGATCATTTATACGACAGGTTGCCAGAGCACCTGATGACGACCGATGAAAAGGGGAGAAAAGTCCCGGATTACCTGAAAATGATCTTGATGTGTGAGCCCCGCTTGACCTTGGCAAGGCGACCTGCTGATCAACAGCAAAGGTCTACTCTAAACCACTGTCACTACCCGAAACACCTCTTACTTATGCTGCCAACCTGTCTGCGAGATTCGGTAACGAGGTAAGTATCAAGCCAGGCACACGACCTTACTGACTCTCAGATCTGGCTTAAGAGGGAGGATCTGCAGCCGGTATTCAGTTTCAAGATCCGAGGAGCATACAACATGATGGCTCATCTGACTTCGGAGGAGAAGACAAAGGGTGTTGTCACCTGTAGTGCAGGTACGTGAATCTCCACTTTCTGAGCTGACAAGCAGGGAACCACGCCCAAGGAGTCGCTCTTGCGGGCAAAGCGCTTGGTATCACTGCGACGGTCGTCATGCCTGTCTCGACACCTTCTATCAAATGGCGTAATGTCGAAAGACTAGGTGGTAATGTCGTCTTACACGGAAGCGATTTCGATGCCGCCAAAGCGGAATGCTTGAGACTAGCTACCAGGGATGGTCTAACATTCATCCCGCCATACGACAACCCATATGTCGTAGCTGGTCAAGGAACTGTTGGAATGGAGATCTGCCGTCAGATGACCGACTGTGATGAGCTTGACGGGATCTTTGCTTCGATCGGAGGAGGAGGGCTCATTTCGGGTATCGCGGCATATGTCAAGCGGGTCGCCAAACCCAGTGTCAAGGTCATTGGAGTTGAAACTGTTGATGGAGATGCGATGGAGAAGAGTTTAGAAAAGGGCAAGAGAGTCATGCTGGATGAAGTCGGACCTTTTGCGGATGGTACAGCAGTCAGGATTGTTGGAGAGGAACCTTTCAGACTGTGCAAGCAATTGGGAGACGGTATCATCAAGGTCAACAACGATGAGATCTGTGCCGCTATCAAGGATGTCTTCGAGGGTGAGTCCTGCTTCCTCTGTTCAGACGTGGTGCTGATCTTCAGAAACAAGATCCATCCCCGAACCATCCGGAGCATTGTCGCTGGCAGGTCTCAAGGCACACATCATCCGCAACGACCTTCAGGGCAAGAACAAGCGCTTCGTCGCCGTCATTTCCGGTGGAAATATGAACTTTGGTCGTCTAAGATTCGTCGCAGAACGAGCGGAACTTGGAGAAAGGCGTGAAGTCCTCATGTCTGTCCAAGTCCCCGAAAAGCCAGGAAGGTAAGTCACCTCAAAGACTCATGTTGTCGAGCTGATGTCCAGTTTTGTCAAATTCTACAATCTACTCGATAACAGGGTCGTCACTGAATTCTCGTACCGTATGTCTCAAGGTCACACCGGTCACATCATCTGCTCTTTCCTACTCCGCTCATCGCCCTCGTCCGCATCTGGACCATCGCCAGCGGAACGTACGAAAGAGATTGGAGATGTGATTAAAGCTCTGAATGATAATGGCATTGAGGCTTCCGATTTGAGCGAGAATGAGTTTGCAAAGAGTCATGTCCGTCATCTGGTCGGTGGTAGGGGTTCAGTGAACGATGAGCGATTGTTTAGGTTTGGTAAGTCTAGCTGCTCCGCTCCTTATGATGACAAAGCTGACAATTCAGAATTCCCAGAGCGATTCGGCGCATTGGCAAATTTCCTTGGTGGATTAAAACCAGATTGGAACATCTCGCTATTCCATTACCGTAACCACGGAGCTGGTAAGTAATGCTGCAAGCAAGACGAAATATCGCTGACAATATAGATGTCGGAAAAGTGCTTGTCGGACTGCAAGTACCTGAGAACTCGGCACCTGCTCTACATGACTTCCTGGACGAGCTAGGCTACCCATTCGTAGAGGAGACAGATAATGAAGCGTACAAGAAGTTCTTATGTGCATAGATAGATATGTCATGTATGAATACTTGCTTGGAATGATGATGTGGGACTCCGAAATGCTACGCGTCAATCGTCAATTGACTTTGTGCGATTTCACCATCCCCTCCTTCCTTACCCACTCCCACTAGCCATCATGGCGCCAGTTACCATCACCTATACCTCCCATCCCGCCCCTTCTCAGCCTATCAATCAAGCTATAAAGTCATTAAAGGATCAATTGCCGCTGCGGAATCTGCATTGGAAACCTACCACTCGGACCTCGTTACGGACAATACAGGAATTGAATGTCGAGCTGGTCGAGCTTGGGGATGTACCTACTGGTGGGAGAAGTGCATTAGGGAGTGTACTAGAGCAACCACTGGTCAATCTATGTATGGTCGTCTGCGAGGTAGGTCAGCTTTGTTATTCATAGTGCAGCATAGCTGATGAGTAGGATTCAGAGACGTACAAGAATTCGACCAAATCATTCATTCGAGATTGGCTCTCACTTCTCTCATCTCGTCGAGGGGCCGTAGCTCCATTGATCATACTCGTAAACCCCCCGACCGCTGTAGTTACCTCAGGCAAGAATGTCTTTGGGCGAGATATCGGAGTTTTGGGCAAGCTCAAATCGGATTTCAATACCGGTAAACGAGATAGGTGAGCTTCCTTTGGGTTGAAGTGTTCTATGCTCATTTCAGATGTGTCCAGGTGAACCTGCCCGCTGAGGGAAGGGACGATCCAGCGGCGTGGCCGGAGGTGGTGAACAAGATCAAGGAAAGTGTGGTACTGGCTTTCGATGCTGCTATAGTGGAGAGGGAGGAGGAAGTCAAAAGGGGCGAAGCACAGAGGATGATGGTGGGATGGAACTTTTGCACCTGGTTTCTACTCAAGGTAAGTCAGCTCATCCACAATGCACCATGGTTGCAGGGCGAACAAGCTGATGAACAGGAATCGCTCGCCCATTCATTCGAAGCCGTCGGGTTACCATCAGACGCATTGGTCATATACGAAGAACTAGAAGCTACCTTCTTCCAAATCCTAAAAGAACAGAACCTATCATGGTTTGGTAAATTAGGAGCAACATCACCAAACGACGATTCCCTACCCGTCCTAGATGTTCGGAGTAAACCATATCGAGAGATGTTACAAGGGAGCGCAATTAGTATTTTCGATTTCCGAGTATATGTCTTTGCGAGGCAGGCGAAGTTGTTGGGTCAGCTTGGGAGGATTACGGAAGTTGCAAAGAGGGGTCAGTGGTTTGTTGCGAGCTTGACGAGGAGGTTGAGGGAGAGCGAGGTAAGCACCTTACCCGCGTCTATACGATGTCTCGCTAATGCGTCTAGGAGGATCTCGCGGAACACTTCATCGAGAGCTGGACATATACCGCTTGCATGGACGTTGTTCAGGGATGCGACGAGTGGTCACGTATAGACAGGCCTAATGGAGATTACTCTGGGCTGGTCGCGTATGAGTCTGCCCGGTCCGAGTTGCTCGATATTGCCAGAGTACAAGTATGTTCCAACTCCCACTTCCAGGAGGTGACCTGACATCTAGGTCGAGCGCATAGGAGTAGCAGTCGGTCATCTACCCAACGCATACCCTTTCGCCGCTTCAACAGCTCTACTCACAGTGGCCGATGACGTCCTTTTCGAATCATCGGAAACAGGTTCACTACCCGATGAAGGAGAGAAAGAATCATATCCACGCCAACAAATGTCCAACAAACAACTAGTACAGGCCAAGAACGATGCGAAAGTGTTCAGGGAACTGTATACGACATTAACAAAGAAAGCTATCTTGGCATACGAAGCTTGTGGGAAGGTAAATAGCATCATCAGGCTCAAGACGGATCTTGCTGCTTTGGCTCTGTACGTCGTCCCTAGACGTATATGTTGAGCTGATAGAAGGCATATCCAAGACTGGCAAACCGCCTACGAGCTATGCTGTACTTCAGCAAAGGAATGCGCGACACAATCAGTCTGGACACCAGTCGCCAAGTTTTCTCTAGAAGGAGCTATCAGGTCACACCGAGAGCTTGGGTCGACGAGGGGTACAGAATGGACCATGCTCGCATTAGCATACTTGCGTGTATGCGCTTTGCTACCCAGAGGTCTCGAAGCGGAGGAACTGGAATGGGTTATGGGCAGTCTAAGCGATTGTGAGGGTTTGGACGAGAGTGAGTTCACTCGGAGCTCGGTGGTACCATGGCTGATGACAGACGTTGAACATCATGATGCTTTCGCAGTGCGATTCCTGGATGAGGTAGCTCAGCATAGCGATAATCCCGATTACTCCGTTGTGACAGTCGAGGTCAGGAACAAGCTTGCAGTGGTGGGTCCAATCATGTACAGCTAGAGCTAAGCTGATATATCTAGCCTGTTAGCGTCTCTAACATCAGCTCAGGCTGGCAAAGCAGCTCGAGCGATGGTCTCTTTTTCGAAGCCAAAGGATCTGTCCTCCAGCCAGGTATCAATACAATCAAGCTTACCTGTCGAGTACGTCCCCCCAAATGTATCTTCCTGACGTCAGATGCTTGCTCAAGGTATATACGAGCTCCGCGGGACAGAGTTTGAAGTTGGCAAGCTAGCCTTCTCTTATGCTCCACCAAGTTCCGGTACTCAACTTTTAATGCGTCGACCGCCCGGCGCTGTCCATGCGAAATTGACCATGCCTCGGCATAGTAAGCTTACCGTTTGTCCTATGGTTCATTAGCTGATGAGACAGACGCGCTAGACGGTGATACGGAGGTAGTCGTTCAAATCAAGAGCAATACCTGCAATATGAAGAACGCCAGACTGCAGCTTGAGAGCTTGGAGGATGCGATGCAGTACGACCTATCGGGCGCCAAGGTGGAGGGTCAGAGTGAGTATATGATGTCTGTGTCTCTCGTTGAGTAGCTGATAAGCAGCCATGAGTCATCACGATTATACGGTAATATTGGGCGACCTAGACGCTGGGACAACGCTCGAGGTGATCATCCCCTATTTGGGAACACCTCATGGGGATAACGTATCTGTGAGTCATGCCTAGTCCGTTGGTGATATAATCAACTGAAACCCAGGCTTGCGTCACTATCGTCTACACCGCCGAGGATGGCGTCGAGTCGACATGGACCGAAACTCAGGAAGTGAGAGTCGCGCTGCCTATGACGGTGAACGTACAGGATTTCTTCCGCCCGGATTGGTAAGCTAGTAACAATGGGTCCTCAAAGCTGACGATACAGCCTAGTATCGCAATTCACCATGGCCGCAGACTCGGACGAAAGTCTCCGCATCGCCTCGGTAGAGCTGCAACCTCCAGCATCAGGTTACACTGTTGATGCTGGTAGGCGAAAGGCCGATCCGGTGGTGCGTCTATATCCAAGAGTGATACTTGGCTGATGAGTAGACACTTGCGCCTGCGCAATCACTCACGAGGGTGTTCAGGATACGGCCGACCGGTGCTCAAGAAGGTAAGTCCCCTTGGTGTCATCTTGATCGCCCTCAATGCTGATCCTGTAGGGAACGGTCCAGCTGTTCTTAGACTAGTGATACACTACTTGACAATCAATGAAGGTGAGCTGTATAGCTCGTAACGACCAATTTCAAGCTGATACAAGCAGAACTTGAAGCCTCCATCCGAACTGCGCTCGACACAACAACATCAAGTGGACTACGACGAGCAGTCGATCGCCGTTTGAAGGATAGGATAGTAATGAATGGATATGCGTCCCGCGGCTGGTCCGCGGTCTTTGAACCTAGTTGGGTAGAGGAGGTCGTCGCAAAAGGGCAAAGCACCTCGAAAGAGATCGAAGGACTGCTTGAGGTATGTCCTCATCTCACAACTGCCAGGCGGCTACTGACTTTTCAGCGCTTGACCACGATGCCGAAACCGGATGTCATGCGGACACTAGAAATCCCAGTTGACGTACCTTCCCGCAGAGTCAGTCCTCACCTCATACCATATTAGAGATACTGATGTCCCAGGTCTTGACAACAGTGACGATGGAACCTACAACGTCAGACAAAGGACGGATATACGAAGGTCGTGCTATCCCCGTCCGGATCCAGATGCGGACTTCCTTCGCCTGGGCTGGCGATGCGGAGGAACGTACGGGGAAGATGGTATATGATATCGTCCCTTTAATTGAGGATTGGCTGGTGATAGGTGTAAAGAGGGGATATTACTTGCTTGAGGTAAGCTACGTGTCCCTCTTCCAGAGATGACAGCTGACGACAAGGGGACTGAGGGATTAGTAGAGCGAGAAATCGTTCTCGTCCCAATGCGTTCTGGACGTTTATTCCTGCCGATCGTGACTGTCAATCTCGCCGATTCAAAGGGAGAGGACGGGTTGATCAGCGAAACATACCTGGAGAACGCAGTTGAAGCTATCGAGGTCTTGCCCGCAAAGAGCGGCGGGGTAGCTATGATCCCATTAGAACCTACCTGGGAGGTAGATACGGAACGTAGATTGTAATTAATGTCTTAGAACATAGAGCATAATGCATTCTATACGAGCTACAATATAATGAATGCTACAACAATGAGATCTAATACACTTTTGATAGACATTACCACCTATCTAAGATGGAAGTAACGTAATCACCAGCCATGGCCAATTCGTGATATTCTGCAATACCCTCGAATACCCTTAACCTCGCTTTCATCTCGCTCCGGGTCAGTGAAGGCTTGTATGATCCTCCACAATGGCATGTTGGCGCTAGATTGTCGTCTTTGGAAGTATGACATTTCGTACAAATGACCTAGATTGGTCAGCTTCGCTCTTCACGGAATGGGTAGGGAAGCTTACATCCTGAGTCTGATATGCCGATATCATCCTCGAGACAGTCTCGATGACATGACTCTCAATCTGGAACTTGTCATAATCCGCATCACATTTCTTTACATCAGCGTTGAATTGTCGGAAATGAAGGAGCTTACATGACAGACCCAAGTCTTTTTAGCAGGAGGCAAGACTTCCCCACTATCAGGATCTACTCCCGGTAACCTATCTGGATCTCGACAGAGATCAACATCCCTAATCGCATTACACCTCATACAGATTACGTTGGGAACAATCACGCTTTCGCAAGGGTTCTTGAATGCCGCTACCACCGAGAATTCCCTTACGCCAAGTAGATCGAGTAAATTCCTCTTGAGAACTTGGATCTCGATATTGTGTTCGGACGAAAGGGCGAAGACTTCACATATTGATTTAGTGAGTTCCAATGCTGGATTTGTAGACTTCGAAGCGGCCGATGAAGCGAGTCGTGAACCTGGTAGAGAGGGGAAGATGAGTGTGGCAGCTTCCTCCTCGTCCGTTTGAGCTAGCTGTTGACGCTTCTTGACAGCTGCGATATCTGCCAATAGACGTCTCGTGAGGGTTTGGGAAATACTCTTTTTCGCTGCCTTGTGTTCCAGGTCTTTTGCAGGATTGACCACCGAGGTGATCTCTCCAGGTTGATCGATATTGAGATTATGGATTGCCCGTAATGGTGCTCGTCCATCGGTCGAATTCCGTTTAGCGGTATATAACGCAAAGATGAATGCGGCTACATTTCGTTCGAATACAGGTTGAAGAGAACCAGGTAGGAAAGATTGGATATTCCAGTCCATGCTGATCTCGAATTTGGATGAAGGCGGTTCACGACTAGCAGCTTGTTCAGGCGAGATTTTGACACCTCCAAAGTTTGCGATATCCATGAATGTCAGGTAGTTCCAGAACTGATTAACGTCAATGACGAGATGGCGGAATAGTTCTTGTGAATTGGCAGCCGAGACAAGGTACCTGGCGAAAGCGTAGGCGGATCCAGCATCGGGTTTGGTCGTCAAGAGGAAGATTCGATTGAAATCGGCATAAACCACTTGTGTACCAAGTCGCTTGAATTCGGCGAGCAATTGGAGGAAGACTTTACGCATGAGTCCATGTAGGAAACGATGTAGAGCTGGTTCAAACATGTTTGACGATGGTGAAGAGATCCAGCGCCAGAATTGATTGACTACCAGATCGGCAGGGGAGGTCTGAGCGCCCTTGACGTGAGCTCGGGCTTTGTCGAGGTACCATGCCCGCAACATTGTCTTGAGCACACCGAAAGTCTGGGTTGACAAGACAGCATCCCCAAGCATGACGCTCGAGTTGGCAGTACCCTTGGCGTAGCCGTCCAGATTATGTGAAGCTGAATCGAATGCCATAGATCCGGTACCACTTCCTTCCATCTCGTTGACCAGTGCCGATTGCAGAATCGAATTGATGGCGAGATCGGCAACTTCCATCTCGAGTACCACAGACGAGTATGTCCCCTTCATCAACATGTTGGTAGGTACAAGTTCCTCTGGAGCGTTATTATCGCCTTCGGATCCGCCGAGATCAGGTTGAGGAGAGGGAGACCACCACAAGATCATATCTTGCCCCTTCAGTCTTCTGGCGAAATCGATATCGGCAAGGAATACACCAGGATCAGCCCCGAGATTACCAAGTGGAACATCGTAATGAGTCGCAATCTCGAGTTGAGTCTTGACCCAAGACGATAATCGGAGGTACTGGGTGACCATGCGACGCGAGGTCTGGAGTAACCACATGAGCGAGGCATCCTCATCTCGTGGGGCTTTGAAGGTGATGAATGGGTATTCGGAAAAGATGGCTGATTTGACTTGGTAGTAGCTGTGCTCAAAAGGCGAGCAGAGAGCAATCACATTCAAGCCTTTTCGAACAGCCTGTAGATCTTTCCCTAGCTGTTTCATCGCTTGGCTTTCGGTCGAGTAGTAGGAAGTAGCAAACTCCATCTCGTCGGGATAGGTGAAGATGCCTTTATCGGCACGCTCGACTCGCTCTTCGTACCACTTGGAAGGGCTGGGAAGTTGTTGTCGTGAACGCGAGTGGTCGACGACGTAAACCTTGGCTGATGATCCAGGCGAAAAGAAGCCGATCAGATGACGTTGTCCGACGGTGGCGTGGAAAAGGAGGTGATAGCGGATAGCCTTGCCGTCGTCGAGATATTGATGCCTGATGACACTTGAAGCTGGCCTTTCAAGATCAGAGAGGTCGAAACCCTTGTCGAGTCCCTTGTTGAGTCCACCAAGAGCACTAGAGCGCATCCCACATGCCGTTCCAAGATTGATGAGAGCCCGGACAATGAGAGGGACCTGGAGTTCGTACGCGCCATCGACATTGGGAGAGTTGATCAAGCTTGCAAAGTGCGATTCACCCTCGACGAACAGCGCTTCATCGACAATCAACCTAAACAGGTTCCTGGCAGTCTGACCTCGAGGTAAGGTTCTGACGACCGTGGCTGATTCGTAGTGATCTGAGAAAGTATCGACACCGGGCATGGACTTAAAGTTGAGGTAGAACTCTCTTGGAATGCGTAACCGGACCGATTGGAAAGTCCCGTCCATCGACAACCATAATCTGAACTCGCCAGGTCGAGCAGTACTGGCAATCTGCACAATATCCCATTGTCGCGAAGCCAGATTGACGGTCCGGTTCCTCATCATTGTTGATATCGTTCCATCGTTCCTTGGCATCGCTTTCCTAGCCCGGGCTCGCTCAAGTCGTTGAGTCCTCCATTGCTTCTTCATGACCCTGATGTAACCGCTATAGTCGACCATTGGATCAGGAGCCAATTCGATTGGCATATCCTTGTCTTTGGTCGACCTCTTCTTGACTACAGCCTTCCTTTGTCCATTGGATTTACCGTTCCCATTTCCAAAGTCTTCCATATCCTTGCTGACGGCGGTGGCGTTCATCTTGGCAAACATGTCGGTAAGTTTGTGTTGTTGGAATTTATCCTCTTTCGTGGCGACTTTACGGTATAGCCAATCAGGATGACGGATACGTGGGACTGGATTTGGTACTTTCTGTAAAGCAGCAGGAATGGTAATGAGTTTCTGGATAACCGATCCAAGTCGCTCGGTATAGTACTGCCAGTCGAGGATTGTACGTAAATCAAAGTCGACAAGAGAGTTGTCCTTAAGCCATTTCCGCAAGAAATGTTGCCTGATTGCAGGGTCGGCAGTGAAGATAGCGACGGGGATCGCTCGTTCCGTGACAGGTGCACCGTTTGGTTTGGCAGAGATAATGAAGCGGCAAGAAAGACCTTTATCCTTGACCATTTGTTCACCCAGGAACTCGGCCAGTCGTTTGGCGGTAGAGATAGAAGTTGACTTCTGACCACCGTACTCGGCAAGTGTTTTTGACATACTTCGGTTCTCGGCAATTAGGTCGACTAGCTCGTCGTCGTTGAGAGAAGACGCTTTCGATTGTAGGATATCGAGCCATTGATCTGCTACCTCGGCTACGGCCGCATAACATTCCTCGGTCGTGGTACCGAGCAAGAACTTGTCAAAGATTTGCGACTGGAAAATCTTGATAAGTTGAAGCTCCCCTCGACGTTTGATCTCGAAACCCTTGAGCTCGGCAAGCGATCCATCAGGGTTGAAGACGGCATATCTTTTCTTGAGTAGCTTGTCCTCTTCCTTTGAGGATGGCAGAATCATGGCCTTGTACGGTCCATCCAATTCGAAGAAAATCGAGTTCTCGGATCGGACCTCGTATTTACCAGTCTCCTTATCGACTAGTTCGTGATACTGATCGTTGGTGAATTGAGCGTGGACGAGGTGATTAAGCATCGTACAAGGGTACGAAACTTCGAATTTCTTGCCGTTCTTGAGCTTGAAATCGAAATTTTCCGGAAAGACACCGGGCAACATACACCAAATACCGTCTGTGTCCAGTTCGAGGGGTCGACCAATCTGTTCTACCAGCTGACGTGCCATTTGAATGATGGTCGCTCCTGTCAAACAGGTAATACCGGCCATTTCCATCGAGTACCACCGGGCACCTTTTCGCATAACGTATCCGTAGAAAGAGTTGAGAATACACTTGTGCGCCAATTGAAGCGAATCGTATAGCACAATCATCTTCTTGGCTTCGTCAACAGCAGCGACCGCTCCACCTTCATCGTTCGCCTTGTCGAGAGCTTTCTTCCAAGTCTTGTGGTGGCCTTTGTATTCGTATCGTCGATCTCGGAAAGCTCGGACAGTATCAATATAGAACGAATTCTCTCGCTGACAGATGATTGCAGTCTTGGTAACGACCTTGGTCTCGTGTGTTTTTCTGTACACCTTTCTCGAATAGTCTCCTAGACGTTTATGGACCAATGCAGACTGCTCGACATCGCCAAGATCGATGAACCGCCGTCGAGGTCCGTTGGCCCATTTGGGCGGGAACATTTCCTGCTCTAAAGCATGTCGAACCATATTGACCTCGTCCCTCTTGGCAGGGAAATATTCACCTCGCCATGCCCATTCCATCCGTCGATCACAAGTCTTGTCGGGCCGGTTGTAATCACAAACAGCGCAATCCGCTTCGTTCTTGACTGAATCCGGCTGGAGTCGATTTGACAACATGATATTGGGATACATGGCGGCGACGTCGAGATGGTAGATGAGGGGAGTATCGAATCGATTTGGGTTATCTCGCATCATCTCCAGAGCGGATTGGATCTGGTCCTTGACCTCGTCGTAGTTGGTAACGTCATCGACCGAGATCTTGCCCTCTTCGACCAGTGAGAACTTCAACGCAGCATCGAGGTCGTCAATCAACTGTTTGGTCAGTAATCGTCTCTTCATAAGTAGACCCATAACTCACCTGCTGACAAGCAGTAGGCTCCATCTTGAAGTTCGTAGGGATGTCGCTTCGAAACACGCCAGCCTCGAGAGCTTCGACGTGACCACCAACATACGTCTCTGACGCCAGAAGATGGCCTTCATAGGTAACACCATGAGGATCTTCATGTCGATTAGGCATAATAATGTGGGCTTGGTAGGCTTCCACCTGGACGTCAGCTGAGAACATATGGCGGACGTACCATCAACAGCGTCTCGCACAACGTTCCACTCCCTTTCCGCAGGACTTCATCCGGATTTAGAGGAATGATGTTACACAGCGAAAAGATGAATGGATGGACATATTTCATGTAGAGGTAGTAGGTCGCGACGGCGTCGGAAACGGAGTACTGAGCGAGGATCTGAGGTTGTTCGATGGCATACCTACTTGTCAGTTCTGCCCATCCAGCGAGACGTACGGTGTCATGAGCTCCGGGTCGAGATCGATAGGGTTGTAGCCCAATTTGGCTTTGGTGACCGCTTTCAAACCTTGACTTCCCTGTGGTAGGTACGAATCTCGTTTCACCCATCTATCACCGTCAGCTATTACCCTCGATAACGAGGATCATCCAGCTAACCTGAAACAATCCATATGCATGGTATGCCTTGATTTGTACTCGAGCTCGTTATCCGGCTTGAATCCAATCTCGTCGTACATGCTGATACCATGTATCTTGGCTCTGATGTCGACAAATGGGAAATCGAAACTATCTCCGTTGTACGTCGCCATGACTGTCGGTTTGCAGTCCCGAATATGCTCGAACCACCTCCGAATCAGGGCCGGCTCGTCTGCCTCGTTGAAGACCGTGAAATCTCCTGGATATTCATCTTTTGGCGTATACTCGAAATCGTCGATGTCTTCACTAACGATCTCTCGATTCGTGATCAGGTATCCCTGTCCATCGACCATGTATGAAATCATCATGATTTGATCGGTTTGCTGATCGGGGAATTTGAGAGGTTGTTTCGTCGTTTCGATATCGTATGCCATGACTACTGGTTCTGCTCGCTTGACTCGGTCCGTTATACGCTTGAAGGAGGTGATGCCCTGGTGCGAGGCTACGTTGTACCATAATCCAACTCGCACATCTATTGAATCAGCTTTGCCCTCGATCACCGAGCTGAGGAGCTTACCAAGATCGATGGCCACACGGAGGTAGTAATTGATATCATACTCCCTGACATCCACGATACACTCCGCAGGCTCCCTGTCTTTCCGGCCCATATCCTCAGCACCCCAAGCTTCCTCTGTCCCTTCCTCAGGCTCCATACCAGCTTGTCCGTTCTTCTGAGCTCCTACGATATCGGCATAAGCGTCGACAGCAGTAAATTTCGCCGAATTGGCTTGTGCTAGCGGTAGAAGTTCGCGACGGACTGTATACAGATCGGCGGTATTGCGGAAGTGAAGTTTGAGGAATACTGGTGGCGCGGATAGCAGGTGATTTGGCTTAGAATCAGCTTTCGCTCGTATCCCTCGAGATTCAGCATACAAGGTAGAGATCCCACTTCTTCTCCCGCTCTGCTCTCACGAGCACACCCTCGAATCTCTTCATGAGCCATTCCTCTACTGTTCTCTCGGTTCCAGCCTATTGCATCAGCTCACTCCTTTCAGACACCACGTTACTCACCCGACATGTCAAGAAGAAATATGGCTCGTAAGGTATCGTCGCCTTGAACGTACCACCGTCGTCCTGAATGAAGTAGAAGTCGACGGCAGCTGTGCCTCCTGGACTAGATTCGGAGGTCAGGAGCGTCTAGGTCGTCAGCATCCACGTTCGCCAATCTTGCCCGAAACAGCCTGGCTCCTCCCGCCTGACATACCTGGTGCATATTGACCATCCACCCGACTTTCTCCTCTCCAGAAGCCCGACCACTCTCGAACCTCTCAAAGCCCAGCTTTGTATCAATCTCATCCCATACTCTGACTTCCTCAAATTTCTCAGCGGCAGCAGTCCCATCATCTTCACGCTGAGGTGCTGGTCGGTCGATCCCATAAGCTACACCACCACCGCGTCCTTTGCCTCTGAAGGATCCACCTCCTCGTTTACCGGTGAATCGTGTGTTGGATCCACCTCCTCTTGAGGAGCCACCTCTGTTGGGTTTTAGAGGCATGAGGATAGGATGAGGGATAGGAGAGTGTGGAAGGTGATTTGACAAATTGGGATACCCTCATTCTCTCATCTTCTTGACGCGACGCGTTCAGGAAAATCAATCGGATCTTTCCGGAATAAGTAAGGGTAAGAGTTGTAACAGGCATGTATGCATCGTGAAATTATGGATAAATTACATTACATCGGACAAGCACATCCCTTGTACACCCTCTCAGCACTCCAGAACATCATGAATCACCCCACAGTCCGTATATGACCTCTCGAACTACCTGATCCCTCTTCTCTCCCCAGCTCACGCAGAAAGCTCCTTCCATGTCCTCGAATTATCCTCTCGCTTCCAACTAGCCTGCTTCCTCACCTGCTTATCCGGCGACATCATAGGGAACAGATCCGATGTCCTAGCTCTGAGGACCTGTCGCCTGGTCGGTGGCTGATCCTGGTTCGACATGCTTCGCGAAAGGTGGTTGCCGGCACGAATAGGCGAAGGGGCAGGGGACATGGAAGCTCGAGCTTTCAATACCCTCTCGCAATGGTTCGACAAGCAGATGACTCGCCCTTCTTCATCGAATTCGGACGCTAGCCGACCAGTCGACATGGCACGTACTACCAGGGGCCTAGTTGCGGGTTTTCGCCGAGCGTTTGAGAGATCAGTTGGAGAAGTGGGAGGGGAGGTAGTCGGTTTGGAACATAGCCAGACATTCTTGGGACGTGAGGATGGCTTGACAGGCGGGTCGGATTTGATTCTTGACAAGCGTCCTTTGAAATCATCGTTCTCATCCACTTCTCGCAAGATACCCAGGTCGGCGGTCGCGCTTCGGATAGACTCGATAGGTGATTGAGGCAGTCGAGATGGAGTCTTGTAAGAAGGAGGTGGGACGCTGGGGATGGAAAGGTGGAGAGATCCATTTCTGCCTTTATGGGTGGCTGTTTCGGAGGATGTCTCATGTAGATCATCTTTTGACGCGTCAATGACCTCCGCTTCAGCGCTCGACGTCTCCTCCAAGGGCTCGGTCTTGGGTGTAGGAGTCCTTCCTTGCCGGAGAGGTGCGATTGATGGCGGGAGGATAGGTGTGGGAGGTGGAATCGTATTTTCGGTAGGACTATTGGGTTGGGAGCTGCTCCTGCCAAGTCCTAGCTTGGAGAGGATTGGCATGTTTGAAAGTGATATTCGTTTCTTCTGAGGTTGGGGTTTTGGTTCAAGTGATGAACGACGTTGCGGGATAGGTGGTCTTGGGTCTGGCATTATTGACTTTGACTTTGATATCAGCACGTCCGGAAGGGGTAGGTGCACGTACATTTTGAACCGCGTTTCCAAATTGAAGGGATGTCTTATTGAGGTTTGGGTTGTTGAAAGGAGTATCAAGATACTGCAGTCTATTATACTTGCCTATGCTACTTTCAATGAGATACAAGATACATTCGATACTCCGCCCTATGGATACGAGGTTGGAAATATACATCCCCAAAGCTTTGAGTTTGTTTGTGTTCTGTCAGGGTTGGATTACGGAGAACGCCCTTTCCTTTCAACAGAGTTGGCTAAAGTACTCCACTCGTTTCCCATAAAGGACCCTTTGACCTCTCCATTCCTCTCCTTTAATCCGCTAACATGACTAGCGGACTCTACTACACACTAGTCCGAGGGCGGCGGTATCAGAACCGGTGGAAGCTCAATCTTCAGTGACAGTTTGACCTTTCGAAAGGACCCCAAAATGGAAGACACACACACAGGTCCTTACATTTCCGCCATCTCCGCTTCCTCCGGCACAAGGCGTGATTCTCATAATGTCAAGCCGATGACAAGCATCCATCAGCTGGCCCGAGTCAAGATCAGGTTGTCATGCTGACGAGTCGGAAAATCCTGTGGACGACGATCGCATCAGGTTGCGCCGGAAAATCGCGGTCGTCAGGTCCAGGCGCTTGGACACCGAGGTGTTCACGTTTCATCTCCGCTACAATGCAACGCTGTAGCTTTGTAGTTTGGAGATCATCATATCCCAGTGATGCTGCCTATCTTCGGATGACAATACTGACGACTGCGAGGGCAGCGGTGTATAAGACTAACATGACCACTGACTTCCTTCACCCCACCTCCTCACCTCTTAGCGCCATTGATAATCTTCACTATTCCAAGTCCTGGTGACTGGTACTATCTCCACTCTACCTACGTTCGATATACAGCACCGGAACTATCGCATCAAGCACTCAACTTGCTCGAAGCAAAAATGCAATTATCAACACTCCTCCTCTTTTCCTTACTCCTCGTAGGAGAAGGTATCGCCCGACCAAGTCCCTCACGACATGACAATAGCTTGGTAAGTCCTCACCCCCGGAGAATTCGTCATACTGATAAACAGAAGCAAAGAAGTCATCACGAAAAAGCAAAACGACAGGTAGAAGCTCAAAGGTTCAGAAATGGTCGAAATAGGTTCGGCAGGCCCAACTTTGGCGGTAATTTCGGTAATAACAACAACAACGGAGGCGGCGCAGGCGTTAGCTCCAGTGTAGCCGTTCCTTCCGCTTCGGCTTCGGTCGATCCCGCTGCTCCGACCTCGAGTGCTGCTGCCGACCCCGCTGCTAGTGATGCTGCTGGTCAGAATGGAGGTAATGGTGGAGCCGCTGGCGGTGATACGGGTGGAGCGGGGGGTGAAGGTGCTGACACTGGAGGTGATACTGGTGCAGGCAATGGTGGCCAGACGGGGACTGGTGCTGAAGGGAATGGTAATGGAGGTAATGCTACCGGTGGTAATGGTGGAAATGCCAACGGAGCCAACGGTGGAAACGCCAATGGTGGGAACGGCGGAAATGGAAATGGTGGGAATGGCGGAAGCGGTAACGGTAACGGTAACGCAGGAAACGCAGATGACCAAGCCGATGATAAAGAAGTCGCGAGTCCTCCCTCTCCTTCATATCGAGAGCTGATATCAGGCAAATGACGCCGGAGCCAACGCCCAACAACCCGGTCCGGCTGTTCCTGTCCTCGTATCGAATGGTGGTCAGAGTAAGT
>Ga0308160_10000965_pt1 | contig 44968 bp, 39 predicted proteins | sample PhyFR1_FD_201036 | JGI IMG/M metagenome (GOLD analysis project Ga0308160, IMG submission 201036) | Phyllosphere microbial communities from UC Gill Tract Community Farm, Albany, California, United States - DLSLF.R1 | ecosystem: Host-associated > Plants > Phyllosphere > Unclassified | place: USA... | reverse complement strand
CATTCACGCGCGCGCCCGTCATCTCGACGTTTTCGATGGTGATGTTGTTGCCGTCGACCACCCAGGTGCCTTTGCCCATGGCGTTCTGGCCATTGGCGTTGATGACTGGACGGCCGTTGACGCCGCGAATGGTCAGGTTGTTGCGGTAGATGCCGCAGACGTCGCCGTTGTAGGTGTTGCCGCCGGCGATTTCGACGATATCGCCATCCTGGGCCGCGTTGAAAGCAGCGCACGGGGTTGCATAGGTTTTGCCCGGGCCAACCGAACGCGTGGTGGCGGCGGAAGCGGTACCGGCAGCAAGCGAAACCAGCACTGCAGTAGCCAGCGGTAGCATGGAAAGTGAAGTGGTGGTCGGTGCAGTATGACGCAGCTTTTGCATGGGTATCCTCGTTAGCTGAATTTCCTATCAGCAGTTATTCCTGCTGGAAAGTTCGCAGCTTACGAGATTACGTACGGAAAGGCTGTTACAAATTGTAAGTGAAAATTGGTGTCTGTAAAGTAAGATTGTATATGAAATACTACTGAGCTGGCAACGTCGTAATCCAACTGTCAATCAGGACAAGACTGAGCGAAGCTGACATATATTGACTGACACGCAGCTATTACAGACCAATAAGAAGATATCTAAGCTACCCATTTTGGAGCATTAGCGCACTATTTAAGTGCTCTTGCACCTTTAAAAAGCATTCGAAATCAACCGCTCTCCATCGGTGCATATCCTCACCAAAATGGTACGATTATTGCTAAAGAGAAGTGATTAATAGATCGATCGGGATGCGGTCTGCACTTTTTTGGAGTAGTCATAGCAATGGATGTTTTGAAAAGCTCAGCCGATGCGCTCTTCATCATGCTCGGTGGGATCATGATCCTGGCGATGCACGCGGGTTTCGCCTTCCTCGAACTGGGCACGGTGCGCCGCAAGAACCAGGTAAACGCGCTGGTCAAGATCCTGATCGACTTTGCGGTGTCGACCATCGCCTACTTTTTCGTCGGCTACGGAATCGCCTACGGCATCCATTTCTTCGGTCCGACCGAGACCCTGGTCGCCAAGAATGGCTACGAACTGGTCAAGTTCTTCTTCCTGCTGACCTTTGCCGCGGCGATTCCCGCGATCATCTCCGGCGGCATCGCCGAGCGCGCCAAGTTTTACCCGCAGATGGCGGCCACCGCGCTGCTGGTCGGCTTGGTCTATCCCTTCTTCGAGGGCATCGCCTGGAACAATCGCTTCGGCGTCCAGGACTGGCTGCAGGCGACCTTCGGCGCACCCTTCCATGATTTTGCCGGCTCAGTCGTGGTGCACGCGGTCGGCGGCTGGGCGGCGCTGCCGGCCGTGCTGCTGCTGGGCGCGCGGCGCGGGCGCTACACCCGGGATGGCCGCATCTCGGCGCACCCGCCGTCCGACATCCCTTTCCTGGCGCTGGGCGCGTGGATCCTGACCGTCGGCTGGTTCGGCTTCAACGTGATGAGCGCGCAGACGCTGGACAAGATGAACGGCCTGGTCGCGGTCAATTCGCTGATGGCGCTGGTCGGCGGCACGCTGACCGCGTTCGTGATGGGCAAGAACGACCCGGGCTTCGTCTACAACGGCCCGCTGGCCGGCCTGGTCGCCGTGTGCGCCGGCTCGGACCTGATGCACCCGCTCGGCGCGCTGGTCACCGGTGCGGTCGCCGGCGCGATCTTCGTCGTGATGTTCACGCTGGCGCAGAACCGCTGGAAGATCGACGACGTGCTCGGCGTGTGGCCGCTGCACGGCCTGTGCGGCGCCTGGGGCGGGATCGCGGCCGGCATCTTCGGCACGCATGCGCTGGGTGGGCTGGGCGGCGTGTCGTTCCCGGCGCAGCTGCTCGGCACGCTGGGCGGTATTGCGATCGCCGGCATCGGCGGCTGGATCGTGTACGGTGTGTTGAAGAAGACGGTCGGCCTGCGTCTCGATCCCGAGCAGGAGTTCGACGGCGCCGACCTGTCGATTCACCGCATCAGCGCGACGCCGGAGCGCGAGACGACGTTCCAGTAAAGCGAGTCAGTAAAGTCAGTTTTTCTCGAGCGGCGCCGTGCTGCGCTGGGCCGCGCGTGCGATGGCGGCGACCAGCGCATCCGGATCGACCGGCTTGGCCAGGTAATCCGTGAAGCCGGCCTCGAAGGCCTTGTCGCGGTCGTCCTGGCGCGTCAGCGCGGTCAGCGCGATCACCGGCGTGGCGCCGCCGCCGGCCGCCGCACGCCGGCGGATGCGCCGCACCATCTCCAGGCCGTCGAGCTCGGGCATACCGACGTCGCTGACGATCACGTCCGGCCGCTCGCGCTCGATCAGCTCGAGCGCCGGCAGCGCCGCGCCGGTGCTCACCACCTCCGCGCCGCTGTGGCGCAGGATCTGCTCCAGCACGTCGAGCGTGTCGACCGCGTCGTCGACCAGCAGCACCTTCACGCCGGACAAATCGACCGCCTGCGCCTGCGCGGGCGCAGCTTCCAGCGCCTCGTCGATCACGTCCGCGCGCGCGGGCGCGTGACGCGCATGCGCGGGCGCCTGTGCCTGCGGTTCGGCCAGCGGCAGGCGCACCGTGAACACGGCCCCGGCGCCGTCGCCGCCGCTATCGACCGCGATCGTCCCGCCGTGCAGTTCGACCAGCTGCTTGACGATCGACAGGCCCAGGCCCAGGCCGCCGTGCTTGCGCGTGATCGACGCGTCCTGCTGGCGGAAACGGTCGAACACGTGGGGCAGGAAGTCGGGCGCGATGCCGATGCCGGAATCGATGACGCGGATCGCCGCCTCGTCGTTCTCGCGCGCGAGCAGCACCTCGACCTTGCCGCCGCTCGGGGTGAACTTGACCGCGTTCGACAGCAGGTTCCACATCACCTGCTGCAGCCGGCCGGGGTCGCCGCGCACCTCGCCAATGTCGGGCAGCTCGCAACGCAGCTCGATGCGCTTGGCCAGCACCGCCGGGTGCACGGTGGCGAGCGCAGCCTCGATCACGCGCGCCGGCTCCAGCAAGCGCACGTCGAGGCGCAAGGTGCCGGCCACGATGCGGCTCATGTCGAGCAGGTCTTCGATCAGCTGGCCCTGGGCGCGCGCGTTGCGTTCGATCGCTTCCAGGCCACGCTTGAGCGTGGCTTCGTCGCGCACGCCGCGCTGAAGCATGCCGGCCCAGCCCAGCATCGCGTTGAGCGGCGTGCGCAGCTCGTGCGACAGCGTGGCCAGGAATTCGTCCTTCATCGCCGACAGCCGCTCGGCCTCGTCGCGCGCCTCGCGCGCGCGCGTGAGCAAGGCTTCGCGCTCGAGGGCGGTGGCTTCGGTCACGGCCAGGATGCGCGCGCTGGCTTCCATGCGCGCTTCGAACAGCGATGCCAGCAAGGCCAGCCCGAGCACGCCAAGGCTGGCGATCACGACCAGCGTGGCTACGCCCTCGTGCTGCACGCCGGCGCGCGCCGCCATGCACACGCTGCCGAGCGGGAAGTTGGCGGCCGCCATGCCGGTGTAGTGCATGCCGACGATGGCGCCGCCCATCACCACGGCGGCGCCCAGGCGCGGCAGCCACACGCGCGGCGTATTGTGGCGCAGGCGGAACGCGATCCACAGCGCCGACGCCGAGGCGCCAACGGCGATCAGCACCGACAGCGCGAACAGCCACGGATCGTAGACGATGCCCGGCTCCATGCGCATCGCCGCCATGCCGGTGTAGTGCATGGCGGCGATGCCAATGCCCATCAGGACCGCGCTGACGGCCAGGCGCATGCGGCCGAGTTCGAAGCGGCCGACCTGCCACAGCGCCAGCATCGAGGCGGCGATCGGCAGCAGCAGCGAGAAGAAGGTGATCGGCAGGTCGAAGGCGATCGGAATCGGCAGCCGGAATGCCAGCATGCCGACGAAGTGCATGGCCCAGATGCCCGAACCCATGGCAACCGCGCCCCCCACGGTCCAGGCCAGCATGGCGCGGCCGCGCGACTCGGCGACCCGGCCGGCCAGGCTGAGCGCGGAATAGGACGCCGCGATCGCCACGAGGATCGAAATCAGAACCAGCGGTGTCTCGTAATATCCGGTCAGCATCGGCGGCTTCATGCAAAAGCAGCGCCGGGGTGGCGCTGTCAAGACGCCATGCTACCAGCCGCAGCTCATCTATACCGGTCGCACGGCTGGTTTCATCGTAACATTCCGTAAATGTTGCAGCATGGCAACCATAATATGGCTCTAGGCTGCCTGCTCCGCGTCCACATTCGATTGCATGTCAACATGCGCCTGCCCGGCTACACCGGCGCGTTCCAGCATCGCGTGCAGCAGCACGTTGCAGCCGGCTTCCAGGTGCTCGAGCTTGGCGTCCTCGATCTCGTTGTGGCTGATGCCGTCCTTGCAGGGCACGAAGATCATCCCGGCCGGCGCCAGGCGCGCCACGTAGATGGCGTCGTGGCCGGCGCCCGAGACCACGTCCATGCTCGAGTAGCCGAGTTTTTCGGTGGCGGCGCGCACCGCGCCCACGCAATCCGGGTGGAACGGGCAAGGCGGATAGTAGGACACGCGCTCGAGCCGGATGTCCAGGCCGGTGTCAGCCTGGGTGCGCTCGACGAAGGCGCTGATCTCGCCGTGCATGGTGTCGAGCAGTTCATCGTTCACGTTGCGCAAGTCGATGCTGAACTTGACCTGGCCGGGGATCACGTTGCGGCTGTTCGGGAACACCTGCACCATGCCGACCGTGCCGCGCCCGTACGGCGGGTAACGGTTGGCGATCGCCACGGTCTCCTGCATGATGGTCGTGGCCACCTGCAGCGCATCGCGGCGCAGTCCCATCGGCGTCGGGCCGGCATGCGCTTCCATGCCGGTGACGGTACAGTCGTACCAGGACAGGCCCATCACGGCCGGCACCACGCCGATCACCTTATCGGCGTCTTCCAGCACCGGGCCCTGCTCGATGTGGGTCTCGAAGTAGGCGCCGATCGGATGCTCGCCCGGCGTCTGCGCGCCCTTGTAGCCGATGCGCTCGAGTTCCTCGCCGACCGACTTGCCGTCAACGTCGCGCGCCGCGTAGGCCGTCTCTAGGCTGAAGGCGCCGCAGAACACGCCCGAACCCATCATCACCGGCACGAAGCGCGAGCCTTCCTCGTTGGTCCAGAATGCGACTTCGATCGGCGCCTCGGTCTGGATGCCGTACTGGTTGAGCGTGCGTACCACTTCCAGCCCGGCCAGCACGCCGTAGTTGCCGTCGAACTTGCCGCCGGTCGGCTGGGTATCGATGTGGCTGCCGGTGACGACCGGCGCCAGCGCCGGGTTGGCGCCTTCGCGCCGCATGAAGACGTTGCCGATCGCGTCGACGGTGATCTGCAGGCCTTCGGCTTGCGCCCATTGCAAGACCAGGTCGCGGCCCTGGCGGTCGAGGTCGGTCAGGGCGAGGCGCTTGACGCCGCCCTTGTCGGTGGCGCCGATGCGGGCCAGGTCCATCAGGGAATGCCACAGGCGTTGGCCGTTGATGCGCAGGTCGTTCATTGTCCTTGTCCTCCTGGGTTGTCGTTCATGCTGCGGCAGCGGTCACGCCGAAGGCCGGCCGTTCCACATACCGCCCCGCGCCCTCTTCGGCGCGCAGGTCGCCTTGCGCGTACACCAGCTTGCCGGCCGCCAGCGTATGGCTCGGGATGCCGCGCACGGTGCGGCCCTCGAACACGTTGAAGCCGCCTTTCGAGTGCTGGGTCGCGGCCGACAGCGTTTTCGTGCCCTGCGGGTCCCACACGACGATGTCGGCGTCGGCCCCGACCGAGACGCTGCCCTTGCGCGGGTAGACGTTGAAGATCTGCGCCGCGTTGGTCGAGGTCACGCGCACGAATTCGGACGGCGTCAGGCGGCCGCTGTTCACGCCGGCATCCCAGATCACCGCCATGCGCTCTTCGACGCCGCCGCAGCCGTTCGGAATGCGCGTGAAGTCGTCGGCGCCCATCGCCTTTTGCTCGGCGCAGAAGGTGCAGTGGTCGGTGGCCGTCGTGTGCAGGTTGCCGCCCTGCAGGCCGTGCCACAGCGCGGTCTGGTGCTCGCGCGAGCGGAACGGCGGGCTCATCACGAAGGCGCGCGCATAGGCCGGGTCGGGATTGCGGTAGACGCTGTCGTCGATGACCAGGTGGCCGGCCAGCGCTTCGCCGTACACGCGCTGCCCTTTCGCACGCGCGCGCTGGATCGCCTCCAGCGACTCGGCGCAGGACACGTGCACGATGTAGACCGGGGTGCCGAGCACGCCGGCGATCGCGATCGCGCGGTTGGCCGCCTCGGCCTCGACCGCGGGCGGGCGCGACAGCGGGTGCGCTTCCGGTCCGCGGATGCCCTTGGCCAGCAGCTCGCGCTGCAGCTGGTAGACCAGTTCGCCGTTCTCGGCGTGCACGGTCGGGATCGCGCCCAGTTCGAGCGAACGGCGGAAGCTTTTCACCAGCGTCTCGTCGTCGGCCATGATCGCGTTTTTATACGCCATGAAGTGCTTGAAGCTGTTCACGCCGTGCTCGCGCACCAGCGTGCCCATGTCGGCGTGTACCGAATCGTCCCACCAGGTGATGGCGACGTGGAAGCTGTAGTCGGCCGCCGCCTTTTTGGCCCAGCCGCGCCAGGTGTGGAAGGCATCCATCAGCGGCTGCTGCGGGTTCGGGATCACGAAGTCGATGATGCTGGTGGTGCCGCCGGCCAGCGCGGCGGCGGTGCCGGTATAGAAATCGTCGCTGGTGACCGTGCCCATGAACGGCAGCTGCATGTGCGTGTGCGGGTCGATCCCACCCGGCATCACGTACTGGCCGCCGGCATCGACCACGGTCGCGTTGGACGGAGCGTCCAGGTTTTCGCCGACGGCGACGATCTTGTCGCCGAAGCACAGCACGTCGGCGCGAAAGGCCCGGTCGGCGTTCACCACGGTGCCGCCACGGATCAGGACTGTCATGTTGTTCTCCCTGTTTGGACCAGCGAATTGTTTGGACCAGCTAATCGACGGAACGGGCCGGCCGCAATGCCGGCGCTGCCCTGCCCTTCATCATCAGACCATACACGATGGCCGAAATCGCGATGCCCACGAACCAGGCATAGGTGTACAAGGTCTTCAAGCCCGCGCCGACGTTCGGGAACGACTCCGGAAAGGCGGCGTTCAGGAAACCCGGGATGTTCGGCAGCACGCCGGCCAGGAAGGCGACCACCGCGGCCGGGTTCCAGCCATGCGTGTAGCCGTAGACGCCGTCGTCGCGGTACAGCTGGTCGAGCGCGAGCTCGGTGCGGCGGATCAGGTAATAGTCGACGATCAGCACGCCGGCGATGGGGCCCAGCAGCGCCGAGTAGCCGATCAGCCAGGTGAAGATGTAGCCCTGACTCGATTCCAGGATCTTCCACGGCATCATCAGGATCGCGATGCCGGCGGTGATGTAGCCGCCCATGCGGTAAGAGATCGCGCGCGGCGCCAGCGCCGAGAAATCGTAGGCCGGGCCGACCAGGTTGGCCGCCAGGTTGACGCTGACCTGGTCGGCCAGCAGCACGATCAGCGCCACCAGCACCGCCGCGCCGGTCATGCGGCTGGCCAGGTCGACCGGGTCCCACAGCGCCTTACCGTACAGGACCACGGTGGCCGAGGTGACGATGACGGCCAGCGCGGCCAGCAGCCCCATCGGCACCGGCAGGCCGATCGACTGGCCCAGCACCTGGTCGCGCTGGCTGCGCGCGAAGCGGGTGAAATCGGGGATGTTCAGGGCCAGCGTGGCCCAGAAGCCGACCATCGCGGTCAGCGAGGGCCAGAAGGTGGTCCAGAACTGGCCGGCCTTGGCGCCGCCCGCCACGAACGCCGAGGGTTTGTCGAGCAGCGGTCCGAAGCCGCCGGCGCGCTGATAGACCCAGCCGAGCAGCACGAAGCAGATCGCGATCTTCAGCGGCGCGGTCCAGGTTTCCAGCTTCCTGATCGAATCCATGCCGTGCACGATGAAATAGAACTGGATCGCCCAGAACGCCAGGAAGCAGCCGAGCTGCGCGCCATTGATGCCGATGCCGCCGATCTTGTCGCCGCCGATCGGATGCCCGGCCAGCACGCCCAGCAGCGTGTAGATCATGCTGCCGCCGAACCAGGTCTGGATGCCGTACCAGCCGCAGGCGACGATCGCGCGCATCAGCGCCGGCAACTTGGCGCCGCGGGTGCCGAAGGCGGCGCGTGCCAGCACCGCGTACGGGATGCCGTACTTGGTGCCGGCGTGGCCGATGGCCAGCATCGGCAGCAGCACGATGGCATTGGCCAGGAACACCGTGAACACTGCCTGGTAGGCCGACATACCGCCCTCGACCAGGCTGGCCGACAGCGTGTAGGCCGGGATGCACATCACCATGCCGACCCACAGCGCGGCGAAGTGGTACCAGCGCCAGGTGCGCTGCGCGAGGCTGGTCGGCGCCAGGTCTTCGTTCCACAGATCGGGATGCGCGCCGTGGACGCTCTCGACTGAGTGGACGGCTGGGTGGACGGCGGGGTCGTGGCTCATCGGGCGGTCTCCGTGGGTGGCGGTGCGTATCGTCAGTCAAACGTTAGCAAGAGCGATGCCAGGCGCGCGGCGATCGCCACTGCGCCGTCCGATACTACTCCACCGCCGCCACGGCCTGTGCCCTTGGATTGCGCGGATCCTGGGTCCAGTTCATGTACGGTTGAATGCTGGCCTGCGGCACCATCGTGATGCAGCCCTCGACCGGACAGGTGATCTCGCACAGGTTGCAACCGACGCAATCGGGCGCCTTGACCTCGTAGCGCCGCCCTTCTCCCTTGGGCCCGCTCGTGATCATCTTCGCGATCGCCTGGTGCGAAGTGTCTTCGCAAGCGACGTAGCAGCGGCCGCAGGCGATGCACTTGTCCTGGTCGATGCTGGCGATGACCTGGTAATTCATGTCCAGGTATTTCCAGTCGGTCGTGTTGGGGACGGCCTTTCGCGAGAACGCCGCGATGTTGTCGTAGCCCTTCGAATCCATCCAGCGCGACAGGCCGTCCTTCATCTCCTCGACGATGCGGAAACCGTGCAGCATCGCCGCGGTGCAGACTTGCACCGATCCGGCGCCCAGCGCGATGAATTCGGCGGCGTCGCGCCAGTTGCCGATGCCGCCGATGCCCGAGATCGGCAGCGCGCTGGTGGCGGGATCGCGCGCGATCTCGGCCACCATGTTCAGCGCGATCGGCTTGACCGCCGCGCCGCAATAGCCGCCGTGGGTGCTGGCGTCGCCGACGATCGGATACGCGACCATGCGGTCGAGATCCAGGTGGGTGATCGAGTTGATCGTGTTGATCAGCGAGACCGCGTCGGCCCCGCCCGCGAGCGCGGCGCGCGCAGGTGCGCGCACGTCGGTGATGTTGGGCGTAAGCTTGACGATGACCGGCAGGCGCGTGTAGGTCTTGCACCAGCGCGTGACCTGCTCGATCAGGTCGGGTTGCTGGCCCACGGCCGCGCCCATGCCGCGCTCGGGCATGCCGTGCGGGCAGCCGAAGTTCAGCTCGATGCCGTCGGCGCCGGTGGCTTCCACCAGCGGCAGGATCGCGCGCCACGGCGCCTCCTCGCACGGCAGCATCATCGACACCACCACGGCGCGGTCTGGCCAGGCCTTTTTCACCGCGGTGATCTCGCGCAGGTTGATCTCCAGGCTGCGGTCGGTGATCAGCTCGATGTTGTTGAAGCCGATGACTTCGCGGTTCTTGCCGTGCAGCGCCGAGTAGCGCGACGACACGTTGACCGCCGGCGGGTCTTCGCCCAGCGTCTTCCACACCACGCCGCCCCAGCCGGCTTCAAAAGCCCGGATGACGTTGTAGGCCTTGTCGGTCGGCGGCGCCGAGGCCAGCCAGAAGGGATTCGGCGACTTGATGCCGCAAAAATCGATGCTCAGGTCGGCCATGCTGCCTCCGCTTTGGATTGGATGTCGTCGTGGATCGCCAGCGCGGCCAGCTTGCCGTGCTGGACCGCTTGCACGGTCAGGTCCTGGCCCGGCGCGATGCAGTCGCCGCCGGCGTACACGCCCGGCAGCGCGGTGCGCAGGTTCGCATCGACCAAGATCTTGTCGCCGCTGCGTTCGAGTTCCTGCGCCAGCGGATCGAGCAGCGCGCCCAGGCCCATGCCCTGGCCGATCGCCTTGAACACGGCGTCGGCGGCAACCTCGATGATGGCGCCGGTCGCCACCAGGCGCCCGTCCTGCATGCGCGTCTCTTCGAAGCGCATGCCGCACACACGGCCGCCATCGTCGAGCAGCACTTCGAGCGGCGCGGCCCAGGTGCGGATGCGCACGAAATGGGTCTTGGCGATCTCGATCTCGTGGCCAGTCGCGCTCATCGATTCGAAGCCGCGCCGGTACACCATCGTCACTTCCTCGGCGCCCAGGCGTTTGAGTTGCACGGCCATGTCGATCGCGGTGTTGCCGGCGCCGATCACGATGGCGCGGCGCGGTACCGGCAGCGCGGCCAGGTCGCCGGCCTGGCGCAGCGTCGCGATGTAGTCGACGGCAGCCAGCAGGCCCGGCGCATCTTCGCCGGTCAGGCCGAGCTGGCGGCTGGCGGCCAGGCCGATGCCGAGGAACACGGCGTCGTAGCGCGCGTGCAGGTCGGCCAGCTGCAGGTTCACGCCGAGCACCTGGCCATGGCGCACCTCGATGCCGCCGATCGACAGCAGGAACTCGACCTCGCGCTGGGCGAAGTCGCCCGGCAGCTTGTACTTGGCGATGCCGTATTCGTTCAGGCCGCCGGCTTTTTCGCGCGCCTCGAACACGACGACGTCGTGGCCCAGCATCGCCAGGCGGTGCGCGCACGACAACCCGGCCGGGCCGGCGCCGACCACGGCGACGGTCTTGCCGGTGCTGGCGGCGCGCTGGAACGGATGGCCGTCAAAATGCGCGTGGTCGAGCGCGTGGCGTTGCAGCAAGCCGATTTTCACCGGCTGCGCCTCGGCATCGTTATTGCGCACGCAGGCATCCTCGCACAGGATCTCGGTCGGGCACACGCGCGCGCACGCGCCGCCGAAGATGTTCTGTTGCAGGATCGTGGTGGCGGCACCGTTGATGTTCTGGTCTTGGATATTGCGGATGAAGCTGGCGACGTCGATGCCGGTCGGGCAGGCGCGCGTACAGGGCGCATCGTAGCAGTACAGGCAGCGCGCGCTTTCGACCGCGGCCTGGCGCAGGGTGAGCGGCGGCGCGAGGTCGGAGAAGCGCTCGGACAGGTCCGAGTGCGTGCCCTCGGCCAGCGGCAGGTGAAGAAGCGTTTCGATCATGAGCATCCCTTCGGTTCGGTTTTGGTACGGGACTGCAAATCTGTCGCCCCGGCGCAGGCCGGGGCCCATGGGTTCCGGCCTGCGCCGGAACGACATGCTCGCTGCAGGCCTTATTTCATCTGCGGGAACGCGAATTCGGCGCCTGCGCTGGCCGCGCCGGTGCCGGATGCGGGCCAGCGCTGCATCACCGCCTTGTGCCGCGTATAAAAGCGCACGCCCTCGGGTCCGTAGGCGTGGTGGTCGCCGAACAGGCTCTTTTTCCAGCCGCCGAAGCTGTTGAAGGCCATCGGCACCGGCAGCGGCACGTTCACGCCGACCATGCCGACCTGTACCTGGCGCACGAACTCGCGCGCCACGCCGCCATCGCGCGTGAACACGGCGACGCCGTTGCCGTATTCATTGGCGTTGATGAGTTCCAGCGCGCTGCCGACGTCCGGCAGGCGCACCACGCACAGCACCGGGCCGAAGATCTCTTCGCGGTAGATGCTCATCGATGGCTGGACATGGTCGAACAGCGTGCCGCCGACAAAGAAGCCGTTCTCGCGCCCCGGCACCTTGAAGCCGCGGCCATCGACGACCAGGTCGGCGCCCTGCTCCACGCCCTCGCCGATCAGCCGCTCGATGCGCTGCTTGGCGGCCAGCGTGACCACCGGGCCCATCTCGGCGCCGGCGGCCGCGCCGTCGTCGATTCTCAAGGCCCGGGTGCGCTCGGCCAGCTTGGCCACCAGCGCATCGCCGGCAGCGCCGACGGCCACCGCGACCGAAATCGCCATGCAGCGCTCGCCGGCCGAGCCGTAGGCGGCGCCGATCAGCGCATCGACGGCCATGTCCATGTCGGCGTCCGGCATCACGACCATGTGGTTCTTGGCGCCGCCCAGCGCCTGCACGCGCTTGCCCTTGGCACTACCGCGCGCGTAGATATACTCGGCGATCGGCGTCGAGCCGACGAAACTGAGCGCCTGGATGTCAGCATGGTCCAGCAGGGCATCGACCGCGCCCTTGTCGCCCTGCACCACGTTGAACACGCCGTCCGGCAGCCCGGCTTCCTTCAGCAGCCGCGCATGCAACAGCGAGGCCGACGGATCGCGCTCCGACGGTTTCAAGACGAAGGTATTGCCGCAGGCGATGGCGACCGGGAACATCCACATCGGCACCATCACCGGGAAGTTGAACGGCGTGATGCCGGCCACCACGCCGAGCGGCTGGCGCATCGACCAGGCGTCGATGCCGCGCGCGATCTGGTCGCTAAATTCGCCCTTGAGCATCTGCGGAATGCCGACCGCGAACTCGACCACCTCGATGCCGCGCGCCACCTCGCCCTGCGCGTCGCTGAAGGTCTTGCCGTGTTCGAGCGTGACCATGGCGGCGAAGTCGTCCGTGTGCTGCTGGCACAGCTGCAGATACTTGAACAGCACGCGCGCACGCGCCAGCGGCGGCGTGGCGGACCAGGCCGGGAAGGCTCCGAGCGCGGCGGCAACCGCCGCGTTCACCTCGTCGTTCGAGGCCAGCGCCACGCGCGCGCACGGCTCGCCCAGCGCCGGGTTGTAAACATCGGCGTAGCGCCCGGACGCGCCTTCGACCACGCGCCCGTCGATGTAGTGATGGATGATCCCAGTGTGTGTCGTCATGGCTTCAGTCCAGGTTCTTCAACACGTCGGTCAATTTGCCGAACAGTTCGTCGATGTGCGCCTTTTCCAGCACCAGCGGCGGCGACAGCGCGATGATGTCGCCGGTGACGCGGATCAGGATGCCGTCCGCGAACGCCTGCTTGAACGCGGCGTAGGCGCGCGCGCCCGGCTTGCCTGCGATCGGCTCGAGCTCGATACCGGCCACCAGCCCGACTGTGCGGATGTCGATCACGTGCGGTAGTCCTTTGAGAGCATGCACCGCGTCTTCCCAATACGGCTGGATCGCCTTCGCGTTCTCCAGCACGCCCTCTTCCTTGAACACCTGCAGCGTGGCGATGCCGGCCGCGCAGGCCAGCGGATGGCCCGAGTAGGTGTAGCCGTGCGCCAGTTCGATGCCTGGCGGCGCGTCCATGAAAGCGTCGTGGATGAATTTTTTCGAGAACACCGCGCCCATCGGCACCGTGCCGTTGGTGATGCCCTTGGCGGTCGTGACCATATCTGGCTCGACGTCGAAATAATCGAAGGCGAACGGCGTGGTGAGCCGGCCGAAACCGGTGATCACCTCGTCGAAGATCAGCAGGATGCCGTGCTTGCTGCAGATCTCGCGCAGGCGTTTGAGGTAGCCTTTCGGCGGCACCAGCACGCCGGTCGATCCCGACACCGGCTCGATGATCACGGCGGCGATGGTCGAGGCGTCGTGCAGCGCGACGATGCGTTCCAGCTCGTCGGCCAGCTCGACGCCGAAGTCCGGCTCGCCGCGCGAGAACGCGTTCTTGAGTAGGTTGTGCGTGTGCGGCAGGTGGTCGGCGCCCGGCAGCAGCGGGCCGAAATTCTTGCGGTTGGGGCCGATGCCGCCGACCGACAGGCCGCCGAAGCCGACGCCGTGGTAGCCGCGCTCGCGCCCGATCAGGCGGGTACGGCTGCCCTCGCCGCGCGCGCGGTGGTAGGCCAGCGCGATCTTCAAGGCGGTGTCGACCGCTTCCGAACCCGAGTTCGTATAGAACACCTGGCCGAACTTGTGGCCGGTGTACTCCATCAGCTGTTCGGCCAGGTCGAAAGCGGCCGGATGGCCCATCTGGAAGGTCGGCGCGAAGTCGAGCTGGCCGACCATCGTGCTGACCGCCTCGACGATCCTGGGCTGGGCGTGGCCGCAAGGCACGCACCACAGGCCGGCGGTGCCGTCGAGGATCTGGTTGCCGTCGACGTCCTGGTAATACATGCCCTTGGCCGAGACGAGCAGGCGCGGCGTGGCCTTGAAATCGCGGTTGTTGGTAAATGGCATCCAAAAGGACGACATCGACTGGGGTCGAGCTTCGTTCATTGACAAACTCCTGAAGGTTCAATGACTGCCGTCAAATAATTTACCAACTGGCAAAATCATGGTGCAATAATAGACAGCAGAACAACAGCGGCACATATACACAATCGGCAAAATTTACCAACCGTACTGGTGACGGCAACTGTACAGTTGCCAGACCCGATCGATGACCACGGAGGGAGCGCGATGGATGCACCGAGTGATCCGGCATGGCCGGTGCTGGCGATCGACCGCCAGCGGCGCGGCAGCCTGGTCGACCAGATCGTGGCGGCGATCGCCGAGATGGTAAATCGGCGTGCCTTGCCGGTCGGGACCAAGATGCCTTCGGTTCGACAATTCGCAAAGTCCAACGGCGTGAGCACCTTCACGGTGGTCGAGTCGTATGACCGCCTGCTTCATCTGGGACTCCTCTCCTCGCGCCGCGGTTCCGGTTTTTTCGTCGCCCGCTCGGTAGCCTCGCTGGCCTCGGGCGCCCCGGTAGCCGATGCGGCTAGCGATGCCGGCGCCGACACGGCGCAGGCGCCCACGACCCGCGCCAACGTCGATTCCCTCACGGCCGACCTGTATTCGGGCCAGTCCGAGGCGCTGCCGGTCGGGTCAGGATGGTTGCCGCCCGAGTGGTACGGCGAATCGGCGATCCTGGACGCGGTGCGCCACGCGATGAAGATCCCGGCCGGGCGCCTGCGCGGCTACGGCCATCCGCTCGGGTTTCCGGCGCTGCGCCAGCATGTGGCGAACACGCTGTCCGACGAACTGTTCGCGCTCGAACCCGAACAGGTGCTGCTGACCCACGGCGCGACCCACGCTTTCGATCTGGTGCTGCGCACCCTCACCCGCCCCGGCGACGTGGTGCTGGTCGAAGATCCCGGCTACAGCAACCTGCTGGCCCTGGTGCGCCACCACGGCTGCATCCCGGTCGGCATCCCGCGCGACGCCAACGGCCTGGGCCTGGACTTGCTGGCGCGCGAGGCTGCGGCGCGCCAGCCCAAGCTCATGTTCGTCAACACGGTGCTGCAAAATCCGCTCGGCACCTCGCTGTCGCCGGCCCAGGCGCACCGCCTGCTGGGCCTGGCCGAGCAGTTCGACTTCTGGCTGGTCGAGGACGACATCTACCGCGAGCTGGCCGCGCGCGGCGAAGCTTCGCTGGCGGCGCTGGACGGCTTGCGCCGCGTGATCCGAATCGGCAGCTTTTCCAAGACGCTGTCGCCGGTACTGCGGGTCGGCTCGATCTGCGCATCGAACTCGCTGATGCCGGAACTGGTGCGGGTGAAGATGCTGACCGGCCTGACGACCTCCGAGATCAACGAGCGCGCGGTGCTGGATGCGGTCAAGAACCGGGCCTACCGGCGCCAGGTCGAGCGCCTTGTGCAGCAGCTCGACGAAGCGCGCGGGCGCGCCATCGACCGGCTGCAAGAAGCCGGCCTGGCGCCGCTCGCGCGCCCGCGCGGCGGCATGTTCGTCAGCGCCGGCTGGCCGGGCCCGAGCACGCCGGAACGCAACGGCAAACAGGTCGCCGAACGCGCGCTGCGCGCCGGCATCCTGCTGGCGCCGGGCGACTTTTTTACCCTGGAGACGCCGGCCAGCACCTGGTTCCGCTTCAACGCCGCCTACGCCGCGCACGATGCGCTGCTCGGCTTCCTGCATTCGATCCGCTGATGTTGAGCCGCTGAAGGAGTTCTCGCATGGACACCGCCGTTTCGCCTCCCCGCAACACGCGCCGAGAAGCCAAGCGCGACCAGCTCGAAAGCACGATCCTGCTCGAGGCCGTGCGCCGGTTCGCCGAGCACGGCTACGACGGCACCGCCATCGCCGACGTGGCCGAAGGCGCCGGGCTGTCCAAGCAAAACCTGATGTACTACTTCCCGACCAAGCAGGCCCTGTACACGCGCGTGCTGGACGACGTGCTCGACGACTGGCTGGCGCGCATGGCGAGCCTAGCCGGCGGCGACAGCGACAGCGAAGGCGGCCACCACACGGCGAGCGAGCCCGGCGACGTCCTGCGCGCGTACGTGGCGGCGAAGCTGCGCTTTTCGCGCGAACAGCCGCTGGCCTCGCGCGTGTACGCGCTCGAGGTGATCGGCGGCGCCAAACTCTACGGCGAACAGATCCGCCGCCGCGTGGTGCCGCTGCTGCGCGCCGACATCGCCGTGTTCGAGCGCTGGATCGCCGAAGGCAGGATCGCACCGGTCAACGCGACCCACCTGCTGTTCGCGGTGTGGGCGATGACGCAGTCGTACGCCGACTTCGCCGCGCAGATGCAGCTGGTGCTGGACCGCCCGCAGCTCGGCCAGGACGACTTCGACCAGGCCGAACGCCTGATTACCAACATGGTGCTGGCCGCGGTCGGGCTGGCGCATCGAGAGAATTAAGCCATGCCCGTACTCGCACCGCTCGAACTGCTCACGCCGCGCTTGACCCTGCGCTGGATGACGCAGGCCGACGCCGACGCCTACTTCCCCATCTTTTCCGACCCCGAGGTCATGCGCTACCTCGGCCGCCCGGCCTGGACCGAGCACGTCCAGGCCGTCGAGGCGATCGACAAGATACTGGCCCATTACGCCAGCGGCGAGGCCATGCGCCTTGGCATCGAACTGCGTGAAACAGCCGCCCTGATCGGCGACGCCGGCCTGTGGCGCATCGACGACGCCAACCGCCGCTGCGAACTCGGCTACTCGCTGGCGCGCGCGCACTGGGGGCGCGGCTACGCGCTCGAGGCGCTGGAAGCGCTGCTGGCCCACGGCTTCGACGCGCTCGACCTGAACCGCGTCGAGGCCGACATCGACCCGCGCAACGCCGGCTCGCAGCGGGTGCTGGAAAAGCTCGGCTTTCGCCAGGAGGGCTTCATGCCGGAGCGCTGGATCGTCGATGGCGTGACCGCCGACACCGCCTTCTACGGCCTGCTGCGCAGCTATTGGCGGGCGCGCGAGCAATCCATCGCCTGACCTTACGGCACGTCCCGTTTCCTGCCAGCTCCGTTGCGCGGCGCATGCAGCGGCTTCTGCATACTGATTGCATCCGCCATCTAGCAGAAAAGGAAACCTCATGTCCCATGAAACACACAGCCGCGCCCAGCAACTTTTCAAGCCGGAATTTCGTTTCGGCCTGGGCGGCGTCCCGATCGGCAACGAGTTCGAGGTCGTCACCGACGCCAACGCCTACAAGACGCTGGAAGCCTCGTGGGAGGCCGGCGTGCGCTACTACGACGTCTCGCCATGGTACGGCCTGGGCAGCGCCGAGCGGCGCTTCGGCCAGTTCCTGCACAAGCAGCCGCGCGACAGCTACCTGCTCTCGACCAAGGTCGGCAAGCTGCTGAAAGCCTCGCCGAACAACAAGTCCAAGAAATTGTTCCCGTTCGCGAACTCGCCCAACGACCTGGTTTTCGATTACAGCGCCGACGGCGTGCGCCGCTCGATCGAGGACAGCCTGCAGCGCCTGGGCATCGACCGCATCGACGTGGTGTTCGTGCACGACATCTCGCCCGACAACAAATACCTGCCGCGCCCTTGGCAGGAAGAATTCGCGATCGCCATGAAGGGCGCCTTCCCGGCCCTGTCCAAGATGCGCGACGAAGGCATGATCCAGGCCTGGGGCATCGGCGTGAACACGCCCGAGCCGATCCTGCGCGTGATCCGGGAATCGGATCCCGACGTCTGCCTGCTGGCCTCGCAGTATTCGTTGATCGACCATGCCAACGCCCTGAACCAGGTGTTTCCGGTAGCGCGCCAGCATGGTGTCGGCTTCGTGGTCGGCTCGGCGCTGAACGCCGGCTTCATCTCCGGCAGCCCGCGCTACAACTACGGCGAGGAGCGCTGGAAGATCCCGCCCGAGCACATCGCCAAGCGCGACCAGCTGCGCGCAGTCGCTAACGGGTTCGGCGTCGATTTGCGCACGGCCGCGCTGCAATTTTCGGCCGCACCGGACGTGGCCTGGGCGCTGATCGTCGGCGCCCATACCGAGGCGCAGGCGCTGGCCAACGCCAGCTCGATGCAGGACACGGTGCCGCCCGCCTTCTGGGACGAGCTCAAGCGCCAGGGTCTGATCGAGCCGAACGCGCCGGTGCCGCAGGCCGGGCAGGCCTGAGCGGCGGGGGACGGCCGGCGCCGCTGATCCGCCCGGCATACCAGCCGTCCCCCGTTTTCGGCACTTCGTCGGTTGCCCCTGGCGCCACCCAGCTGCCGGGCGTACAGTGATCCCGTCAACTTCATTGCGACAGGAGAACTGCCATGACCCACTCGACTTTCCGCGATTTCGAAACTGCCTTCGAATCCCTGGCGCGCGACATCATGCGCGCCTGCCGCCGCGCCGTACGCGAGCTGAACACCATGCCCTGGCCGACGGTGCTCGGCTGGTGCGTCGTATTCGCCCTGATCATCAGCATCCTGCCGCTGGCATTCTGCCTGTTCGTGCTGTTCCTCGGCGTGAAAGTGATCGCCGGCGCCTTTTACGTCGACCGCCGCACCTCGCTGCGCAAGACCCCGCCACACCAGGAGTGAACATGCGCGCCAGCCAGATCAACCGTACCGTGGACTTCCTGCGCGACGCCTTCGAAGAGGCCAGCAAGCTGTGGTGGCGTTTCTTCGACTGGGTCGCCGTGGTCGAATGGCGCCAGCTGATGCTCACCTGGTTCTTCGTGGTCGTGTTCCTTGGATTGCTGCATACGCCCGAACCCGCGGTCTGGTACATCTTCGGTTCGCTGGCGATCAAGACGCTGGCCGGCGGCAAGCGCAAAGCCGAGCTGCAGGCCCGGGAAGCGACCCACAAGGCCGACGTCGCCACGCTCGAGCAGCGCCTGATGGAAGCGCGCATGGCCGCCCTGCAGGCGCAGATCGAGCCGCACTTCCTGTTCAACACACTGGCGCTGATCGGCCAGCTGATCGAGACCGACCCGCCCGAAGCGGCGCGCGTGCACGCCCACCTGATCGAGTACCTGCGCTCGACGCTGCCGCAGATGCGCGCGCGCGACAACGGCACGCTCGGCAAGCAGGTCGAGCTGTCGCGCGCCTATCTGGCCATCATGCAGGCGCGCATGAAGGAACGCCTGCAGGTGCGCTTCGAGGTGCCGATGTACCTGCATAGTTCGCCCTTCCCGCCGATGATGCTGCAGACGCTGATCGAGAACGCGATCAAGCACGGCCTGGAGCCGAAGATCGCGGGCGGCACCGTCATCGTGCGCGCCTTCGTGCTGGGCGCGATCCTGCACGTCGAGGTGTGCGACGACGGCGTCGGCATCGACCTGCACGCCGACGAGGGCGTGGGCCTGGCCAACATCCGCGAACGCCTGCAGCTGCTGTACGGCGACAGTGCCGAGCTGATCGTCCACGCACCGCTCGAAGGCGGCGCCTGCGCCACCATCCGCCTGCCCTACAAGATGATGGAGGGCGCATGAGCGAGGACCATGTCTACACCGCGCTGATCGCCGACGACGAAGCGCCGATGCGCGACCTGCTGCGCGCGCGCCTGCAGGCGGTCTGGCCCGAGCTGCGCATCGTCGCCGAAGCCGCGAATGGCGTCGAGGCGGTCGAGTTCGGCCAGCAGCATCGGCCCGACATCGCTTTCCTGGACATCCGCATGCCGGGCCTGAGCGGCATCGAGGCGGCGCGCCAGCTGTACCGCCAGTCGCACATCGTGTTCGCCACCGCCTACGACCAGTACGCGCTGGACGCCTTCGAGCAGGGCGCGCTCGACTACCTGCTCAAGCCGGTGACGGCCGAGCGCCTGGCGGCCACCTGCGCGCGCATCCGGGCGCGCGCGGAAGCCCATGCCCACGCGCAGGCGCCCGCTCCCACGCTTACGCCTGCGCCCGCACGCGAGGACATCGGCGCCCAGCTGGCGCGCCTGACCGAGCTGCTCGAGAAAAAGGCCCCGGCCAAAACCGGCTACCTGCGCTGGATCCAGGCCCAGGTCGGCAGCAGCCTGCGCATGATCAGCACGCGCGAGGTGCTGTTCTTCCAGTCCGACGAAAAGTACACGCGGGTCCAGACCGCCGGGGGCGAGTACCTGATCCGCAAGACGCTCAAGGAACTGCTGGACGAGCTCGATCCGGACGAGTTCTGGCGCATCCACCGCTCGACGCTGGTGCGCGTGGAGGCGATCGCCGAAGTCACGCGCGACCTGCGCGGACGCCACATGCTCAGACTGCGCAACTACGCCGGCGAACTCGAAATCAGCCGCAATCACACCTATCTGTTCCAGCAGATGTAGACGCGCCGGCGGCGTGACAGACTGGCCTCCCACCTTTTTATTGGAGTCGCCATGCCCGCCGCCCTCATCCCCTGCCTGCGCTACCAGGACGCCCCCGCCGCCATCGACTGGCTGTGCCGGGTGTTCGGCTTCGAGCGCCATCTCGTCGTGCCGGGCGACGACGGCGCGATCCTGCACGCTGAGCTGCGCATCGATACCGGCGCCGGCATTGGCATGATCATGGTCGGCTCGAGCGGCCGCGGCGGGGCCTATGGCGACCTGATGGTCCAGCCCGGCGACATCGCGGGCCGCCAGACCCAGACGATCTACCTGGCCGTGGCGGACGCCGATGCGGTCCACGCGCGCGCCCGCGCGGCCGGCGCGGCCATGCTGATCGACCTGGCCGACGAAGCCCACGGCGGACGCGGCTTCACCTGCCGCGATTCCGAAGGTCATGTGTGGAGCGTCGGCACTTATGCACCGGCGCCAGCGCCGGTGTGAGCCGCAGCAGGCTAGAGCTTATTCGACAAAAGCGGCGCCGCAATTCGTATCGGCGATCGAAAAACTGGATCGCGATGCCGCTTGCACGCATTTCTTATTCCGCCATTATCCCTTGCTTTATCCTTTCCCAATAACTCTAGAGCTCAGTCAAATTGAATTATGACCGTCATGTGCTTTGGATGGAATCGAATAAAAAGGTGCGCACTTTTGGATAATTGCATCACGCAATACCGAAAGCCGTGATACGCTCACGATTACTGCAAACCTCATAAGGATAAGACGAATGGCCACCATCGACCTGTCGAATTACAACCTCAGCGAACTCAAAGGTCTTCAATTTGACGTGGAAAAAGAGATCAAGAACCGCCAGCAGGACGAAGTCAAAAAGGCGCGTGAACAGATTCTCGCGATTGCACAAGACATCGGCCTGCCGGTTGAGGAATTGCTCGCGGTCAAGGCATCGAAATCGCGTAAATCCGGGCAATCGAATTCGGCTGCTCAATTCCGTAATCCGGCAGACGACGCGCAAACCTGGACCGGCCGCGGCCGCAAGCCGAAATGGGTGCTGGACGCTTTGTCGAACGGTAAATCGATGGACGACCTGAAGGGCTGATTTCACCGGACAGCGGAATAGCCCGCAATATCAAAGGGCTGCGGCGAGATAGGCCGAGGCCCTTTGAATGCGCCGAGGCCGAGTGTCGAGCTTGTCCGCCAATGAAGCGCTCCGCGATCTGATCGCAGATTCGCGGCGACGCCCACGTTTTATGCTCTTGCACCGCTCGCTCTTCCTCCGCACGGTATTCTTCCGTACACGCCAAAACACCAGCCCTGATTGAAGCGCCGCCCTCGCGAATCGGGCTTATGCGCTCGATCACCGATTCACGCGGCGGGTCAGCGCATTCGATTTCGAAATCGCGCGCCATAACGGCCGAGCCAATGGAAAACGTCGATCGCGATAGACTTCGCCGGTTCGGACCCAGACGGCGCCAATGGCAAACCATTCGCATCGGTCCGTTTTGAACCCAGGCTGAACGACACGGGAATTCGGCGCCAATAGCCGATCGCAGTTCCCCAATCGTCCTCGCGATCGGTCATGATCACGCTTGAGTTTGCCGATGCGCTTGGCTAGCATCGGTGCCTCGATCATGACAACAACAGGAGACACCCATGCTGAAGCGATTGCGCAGCGCCGCCGCCATCTTGTCCACCTTCGCCGCCCTGCCCGCGCTGGCCGACGATCCGGCGCCGAATCCGCCGCCCGCCACCTCTCGATTCGTCGAACTGTCCGCGCACGACCAGGTACGCCAGATGGGACGCGGCGTGAACGTCATCGGCTACGATCCGTTCTGGCGCGGCGGCGCCCAGGGCAATTACAAGGAAGAGCACTTTGCCAAGATCAAGGCGGCCGGCTTTTCGACCGTGCGCGTGGTGCTGTTCACCTTCGACGCGCTCGATGCGCACAACCGGCTCGATCCGAAATGGCTGAACCGGCTGGACTGGGTGGTCGCCACGGCCACGAAGCACGGCTTGAACGTGATCGTCGACGAGCACGATTTCGACACCTGCTCGAAAGACGTCACCGCCTGCCGTCCGAAATTGAAGGCGGTCTGGACCCAGCTGGCCGAACGCTACCGCAATGAACCCAACACGGTGATGTTCGAGCTGCTCAACGAGCCGCACGGCCAATTCGACGCCAGGACCTGGAACGCGACCTTTCCGGAGCTGTTGCAGGCGGTGCGCGCGACCAACCCGACGCGCAACGTGATCCTCGGCGGCGTGCAGTGGAACAGCCGCAATACGCTGAAGGATCTGCAGTTGCCCTCCAGCGACCGCCACCTGATCGCCACCTTCCACTACTACGACCCGTTTACCTTCACCCATCAGGGCGCGTCCTGGGCTGAAGAGCCGATCCGCTCCTCGCATGGGGTGCGCTTCGGCAAGCCGGCCGAGATCGCGCAGATCGAGCAGGATTTCGCGCAGGTGAAGGCGTGGAGCGATACCAGCGGGCGCCCCGTGCTGCTGGGCGAATTCGGCGCCTATGAACGGGGAACGATGGAAGACCGCGCGCTGTGGACCGCGACGGTGGCGCGCACGGCCGAGAAGAACGGCTTTGCCTGGGCCTACTGGCAGTTCTCGAGCGACTTCGTGCTGTACGACTTCAAGACCCAGCAATTCGTGCAGCCGATCCTGAAGGCGCTGGTGCCGGAGACGAAGTAAGCCGTTGCGCCTGCGGGGGCGCTGCCACGCTCCCGCCCGCGGGCTGTCGTGCCGCGGACCGGGAGTCGTGTGCGGCGGTTTTAGCTGAACAGCCCGTCGTCCGAGCCGTCGCCGTCGAAGAAGCCCTGGCCGCCGCCAGTGTCCAGGCTGCCGGTATCGGCGCTGCTGTCGAACAAGCCTTCGGCCGGCTGGCCGATCGAGCCGTCCACGTCGCCCAGGCCGGCCTGGTCGGCCAGGCCGCTGCCCGACTGGTCGTTGAACAGGTTGTTGGCCGGATCGTCACTGTTGAGCAGGTGGTTGCCACCGCTTCCGCCGTGGTGCGAGAACATGTTCTCCAGGCCCTGGAACAGGAAACTGCCGGCCGCGACGCCGGCCGCCGTGGTCGCGATCGAACCCAGCGTGCCGCGCAGGCCGCCGCCGCCGCCGAAGAAGCCGCCAGGCGAGCCCATGCCCATCGGGCCCGGGGCACTCTGGTAACCCGGCTGGTACGGTTGCTGGTTGGTCGGCTGGTATTGCTGGGTCGGGGGCGGCGCCATGCGCGCGTTGCCGCTGTTGCCCCAGTTGTTCGGGTCGGGGTAGCGGCCGTCGCCTTGCTGGCCTTGCTGGCCCTGCTGGCCGTCTTGCAGGCTGCGCAGCTGGTTCTGCAGCGATGCGATCTGGTTGCGGGCATTGTTCAAGCCCTGTTCCAGCAACAGCGCGCGCTGGACCAGCAAATAAGCGGCGTCCGGTTGCTGGGCGACCGCACGCTGGATCAGCGCATCGGCTTCCTGGTCCTTCTGGATGCCGCGCGCCTGGATCAGCTGCGTCAGGAAATCGGTCAATTTATGCTCGTCTTGGGGGCTCATGTCTGCTCCTCACTGAAATAATCGGCTGTCTCTGCATATTGGTGGGACAGCGGGGATTTCAAGTTTGTCACAAATGGCCCGCACACGCGCGCACTCGCAGAGGCGCGCGTGTGCACCTGCACATCGCCGGCCTTACTTCTGCAGGTCGCGGCCGCCGAAGGCGTTCGGCAATTGCGCCGCGGCCGTGGTTTCCATCCGGTCGCCCTTCAGGTTGGCCAGCACCACCGGCAGCTCGTTGCCGCCCAGTTCCAGCACCACCTGGCGGCAAGCGCCGCAGGGGGCGATCGGGTCTTCGGTGTCGCCGATCACGGCCAGCGCCGTGAAGTCGCCCGGCTTATAGCCATGGGCGATCGCCGAGAAGAACGCGGTACGCTCGGCGCAGTTGCACAGGCCATAGGACGCATTTTCCACGTTACAGCCGCGGAACACGCGCCCGTCCTTGCACTGGAGCGCGGCGCCGACCTTGAAGTTCGAGTACGGCGTGTAGGCCAGTTCGCGCGCGGCGCGGGCTTCATCGATGAGTTTTTCGTATGTCATGGGATGATGGGGTCCCGGCCTGCGCCGGAACGACAATTTAGGGACGGATGGTCTTGTAGATCATCGGCGTGGCGACCGGCGCCACCTCGGCGATGCGGTAGGCAACCTGCACCTCGCGCACGGCGCGCTCGGCGGCGTCCTGGGTGCGCGCATGCACCATCGCCAGGGGCTGGCCCGCCTCGACCTTGGTGCCGAGTTCCACAAGATCGGTCAGGCCGACCGCGAAGTCGATCGCATCCTGCGGACGCACGCGCCCACCGCCAAGGCCGACCACGGCCAGGCCGAGGCTGCGGCAATCGGTCGCGTAGGCGTAGCCGGATTCCAGCGCCGGGACCGGCACCACGATCGGCGCGGCGGCCAGGTAGGCGTCCGGGCGCGCCATCAGGTCGGCCGGACCACCCAGTGCGCTCACCATGCGCGCGAAGCGCTCGGCGGCTTCGCCCGAATCGAGGGCGCGCTGCAGCCTGGCGTTGGCGTCGTCGTGGGTGGTGGCCAGGCCCGAGATGACCAGCATCTCGGCGCACAGCGCCATCGTCACTTCGTGCAGGCGGCTTGGCCTCGATTTGCCGGTCAGGTAGTCGATCGCAACGCGCACTTCGACCGCGTTGCCGGCGGCCGGGCACAGCGACTCGTTCATGCCGGTCAGGATCGCCGACGTTTTGGTGCCGGCGCCATTGCCGACCTGGACGATCGAGTCGGCCAATTCGACCGATTTCTCATAGGTCGGCATGAAGGCGCCGCTGCCGACCTTCACGTCCATCACCAGCGCATCCAGTCCGGCCGCCAGCTTCTTGGACAGGATCGAGCCGGTGATCATCGCCACCGATTCGACGGTCGCGGTGGTGTCGCGGATGCCGTAGAAACGCTTGTCGGCCGGCGCCAGCTGCGCGGTCTGGCCGATGATGGCGACGCCGACGTCCTTTACCACTTTCTTGAACAGCGCGGGATCGGGCACGGTCGAGTAGCCCGGGATCGAATCGAACTTGTCGAGCGTGCCGCCGGTGTGGCCCAGGCCGCGGCCCGAGATCATCGGTACGAAGCCGCCGCAGGCGGCGACCATCGGTCCGAGCATCAGCGAGACCACGTCGCCGACGCCGCCGGTCGAATGCTTGTCGAGCACCGGGCCCGGCAGGTCGAGCGACTTCCATTCCATGACCTGGCCGGAATCGCGCATCGCCAGCGTGAAGGCGACGCGCTCGTCCATATTCATGTCGTTGAAGTAGACCGCCATCGCCAGCGCGGCGATCTGGCCTTCGGTGGTGCGGCCGTCGGGGATGCCGGCGACGAAGAACTGGATCTCTTCCTTGGTCAGGACGCCGCCGTCACGCTTTTTGCGGACGATTTCTTGGGGGAGGAACATGATGCTTCCTTGGTGTCAAAACGTCGTCCCGGCGGAGGCCGGGACGACGTTATTTTTACGTTCCAGGCTTAATTACACGCCGTACGGAATCCAGACGTTTTTGACTTGGCTAGCATGCTGCAGCACCGTGCGCCCACAAGCCTGCTTCGCATCGAACCAATCGCGCCCTTTCGCGCCGCCGGTCCAGGTGCGCTTGAGCGACTCGCTCGATAAACGCTCGACTTCGGCGCAACCTTCAAGCGAGCCGTCGTGGCGCCACACCGCATCGACGTCGAAGTGCGAGGCGAGCGTGCGCGCCAGTTCGTCGTGGCTGCCGGTGACGATGTTCAGTGCGCCGCCCGGCAGGTCGGACGTATCGAGCACCTGGTACAAATCGAGGCTCGAGAGCGGATGCGCTTCCGACGGCACCGCCACCACGCGATTGCCCAGCGCCAGCGCCGGGGCCACCAGCGAGATGAAGCCCAGCAGCGGGTTTTCGTTCGGGCAGACGATGCCGATCACGCCGACCGGCTCGTTCAGCGCGACGGTGATGCCGTGCATCGGCGGCTGGTGCGCCAGGCCGTCGTACTTGTCGGCCCATGCGGCCCAGTAGAACAGGCGCTCGATCGAGGCCTGCACCTCTTGCTCGGCAGTCTTCGAGCCGGTCTGCGCGGCGATGCGCGCGGCGAATTCATCGGCGCGCACGGCCAGGTTCTCGGCGATGTAGTACAGCACCTGAGCGCGGTTGTGCGCGGTCGCCTTCGACCAGCCGGCCGCCTTGTGCGCGGCTTCGACGGCGTTGCGGATGTCCTTGCGGCTGCCTTCGCCGATGTCGGCCAGGAAGGCACCGTTGGCGTCATGGATCGCGCGGCTGTAGGCGCCGTCCGGGCGCGCCTGCTTGCCGCCGATGTACAGCTTGGCGGTGCGGTCGACAGCGAACGGGTTGCCCTCGTCCGATTGCTTGATCTTCCCCTTCTCGGCGATCACGGGCGTGGCCGGGCGACGGTCTTCCGCCAGCGGCGTCAGGTACTCATACATGCCTTCCTTGCCGCCTTCGCGGCCATAGCCCGATTCCTTGTAGCCGCCGAAGCCGCAGGCCGCGTCGAACTGGTTGGCGGTGTTGATCCACACCACGCCGGCCTTGATCAGCGGCGCGACGTCCAGCGCCAGGCTGATCGACTCGGTCCAGACGCAGGCGGCCAGGCCGTAGACGGTGTTGTTGGCCAGCTGGACCGCCTCGCCCGGAGTACGGAAGCTCGATGCGACCAGCACCGGGCCGAAGATCTCGGTCTGCGCCACGGTCGCGGTGGTCGATGCGCCGGTGATCAGGGTCGGCAGGTACCATGCGCCCGCGGTCGGGGTCTCGACTTTCGGCTGCCAGATCTCGCAACCCTCGGCGCGAGCGGACTCCACCAGGCCGTGGATGCGCTGCTGCTGCACCGGATCGACCAGCGCGCCGATGTCGTTCGACTTGTCCAGCGGCGAGCCGACGCGCAGGTTCTGCATGCGCGCCTTGACCTTGGCGATGAAGCGCGGGTAGATCGATTCCTGCACCAGCAGGCGCGAACCGGCGCAGCAGACCTGGCCCTGGTTGAACCAGATCGAGTCGACCAGGCCTTCGACCGCGGCGTCCAGGTCCGCATCGTCGAACACGATGAACGGCGACTTGCCGCCGAGTTCCAGCGACAGCTTCTTGCCGCTGCCGGCGGTGGCCTTCCTGATGATGCGGCCGACTTCGGTCGAGCCGGTGAAGGCCAGCTTGTCGATGCCCGGGTGGTTGACGATGGCTTCGCCCACGCGGCCGTCGCCGGTGACGATGTTGACCACGCCGGCCGGCACGCCGGCCTGCTGGCAGATCTCGGCGAACAGCAGCGCGGTGAGCGAGGTGAACTCGGCCGGCTTGAACACGACCGTGTTACCGGCGGCCAGCGCCGGGGCGATCTTCCACGCCAGCATCAGCAGCGGGAAATTCCACGGCACGATCTGGCCGACCACGCCGACGGCGCGGTAGTCCGCGAACTCTTCCGACTGCAGCTGGGCCCAGCCGGCATGGTGATAAAAGTGGCGCGCGGCCAGCGGCAGGTCGGCGTCGCGGGTTTCGCGGATGGTCTTGCCGTTGTCCAGCGTCTCGAGCACCGCGAACAGGCGCGCATGCTTTTGCAGCAGGCGCGCGAGCGCGTACAGCACGCGCGCGCGACCGTGACCGCCGAGGGCCACCCAGCCCGGCTGGGCCTTGCGCGCCGCCGCGACGGCGCGTTCCACGTCGTCCTGCGTGGCTTGCGTCACCTGCGCCAGTTCGCTGCCGTCGGCCGGGTTGAGCGAGCCGAAGGTCGCAGTGCCCTCACCTTGCGCGTCGGTCCAGGCGCCATCGATGAACAGCCCGAAACGGCGGCCATGCTGGTCCAGCCACGCTTGCGCTTCCTTGGTGCTCTCGGGTGCGGGACCGTAATCCATAGTCTGAAGAATCTCTTTAATTGTTGGCATGACGAGTGTCCGTGATCAGGGTTGCGCGTGGCGATAGGCGGCCGAGTAGCTGCCGGTGACGTAGTGCTCGAGCTGGCGCTCGATGTCGGTCAGCAGGCTCGAAGCGCCGATGCGGAACAGGTGCGGCTGCAGCCATTCGTTGCCCAGCTCTTCCTTCATCACCGTCAGGTATTGCAGCGCGGCCTTGGCGGTGCTGACGCCGCCGGCCGGCTTGTAGCCGACCATGAAGCCGGTCTGCTCGTAATAGTCGCGGATCGCGCGCACCATCGTCAGCGATACCGGAATCGTCGCGTTCACGCCTTCCTTGCCGGTCGAGGTCTTGATGAAGTCGGCGCCGGCCATCATGCATACCCACGAGGCCTTGGCCACGTTCTCCAGCGTGACCAGTTCGCCGGTCGCGAGGATGGCTTTGACGTGCGCTTCGCCGCAAGCCTTGCGGTAAGCGAGCATCTCGTCGTACAGCGCCTGCCAGTTGCCGGTCAAGACGTGCTGGCGCGTGATCACGATGTCGATCTCGGTGGCGCCGGCAGCGACCGACAGCTCGATCTCGCGCAGCTTGGTTTCCAGCGACGACAGACCCGCCGGGAACGCGGTCGACACCGCGGCGATCGGCAGGCGGCCCTGCAGGATCTGCACGGCCGGCTGGATCATCTCGTGGTACACGCAGACCGCGCCGGTGGTGAGATGGTCGAGGCCGAGCGCCTCCATCAGGTCGGCGCGCAGCGGACGCATGGCCTTACGGCACAGGCGCTCGACGCGGCCCGGCGTATCGTCGCCGGACAGCGTGGTCAGGTCGATGCATTCGATCGCGCGCACCAGCCAGGCGGCCTGGTATTCCTTCTTGACCGTGCGGCGGTTGGCCAAGCTAGCGGCGCGACGGTCGGCGGCGTTGCGGTTGACCTTCAGGTGGTGGATCCAGCCCAGGTCGAGGTCGATGGCGGTATTACGTTTGAAGTCGAGGTTCGGGCTCATAGCAGCGCGGTTCCGTTCGAGAGAGGTTTGACGCCGAGGTGGTTGGCCAGCGTGGCGCCGATGTCGCTGAAGGTGTCCGACACGGCCAGTTCGCGCGCTGGCGCGGCCGGGCCGAAGAACAGCATCGGGATGTGTTCACGCGTGTGGTCCGAGCCGGGCCAGGTCGGGTCGCAGCCGTGGTCGGCGGTGATCACGACCAGGTCGCCTTCGCGCAGCTTTGCGGTGAATTCGGGCAGGCGCGCATCGAGTTCGGCCAGTGCCTTGGCATAGCCGGCGACGTCGCGGCGGTGGCCGAAGTGCATGTCGAAGTCGACGAAGTTCACGAAAGTCAGCGATTTTTCGGGGGCCGTATCGGCCACTTCCAGCAGGCGGTCGAACAGCGCCATGTTGTCGACACCCTTGATCAGCTGGGTGACGCCCTGCCCCGCGAAGATGTCGCTGATCTTGCCCAGCGCGATGACTTCGCCGCCATCGTTCTTGACGTGGTCGAGCAGCGTCGGCGCGACCGGCGGCACGGCATAGTCGTGGCGGTTGCTGGTGCGTTTGTAGCTGCCGCTGCTGCCGGTGAACGGACGCGCGATCACGCGGCCGATGTTGTACGGCTTGACCAGCTCGTAGGCAGCTTCGCACACTTCGTACAGGCGCTCGAGGCCGAAGTGTTCTTCGTGCGCGGCGATCTGCAGCACCGAGTCGGCCGAGGTGTAGAGGATCGGCTTGCCGGTGGCGACGTGCTCGTCGCCGAGTTCCTCGATGATGGTGGTGCCGGAGGCGTGGCAATCGCCCAGCCAGCCCGGCACGCCGGTGATTTCCTTGAGCTTGTCGGTCAGCGCTTGCGGGAAGCTCGGCACGGTCTTGGGGAAGTAGCCCCAGTCGAAGCGGACCGGCACGCCGGCGATTTCCCAGTGGCCGCTCTGCGTGTCCTTGCCGGTCGACTGCTCGCGCGCGACGCCCCAGGCGCCGGAAAAGCCGTCGCGTTGCTGGAAGCCGATCGGCCATTCGCCGCTGGCCTTGTGCGCGGCGGCACCCAGGCCGATCTTTTCGAGATTCGGCAGGTGCAGCGGCGTGCCGCTGTCCGCCGCCCATTTGGCGATGTGGCCGAGGGTGTTGGCCCCCGTGTCGCCGTACTTCTCGGCGTCCGGCAGCGCGCCGAGGCCGAAGGAATCGAGCAAGAGGATGAATGCGCGTGACATGGTGTTCTCTGACTTGTTTATTTCAAGCGTTGGCGGCGGGCGTGGCGCCCAGGCGTTCGATGAAGGCGTGGATCAGCTGGACCAGGTCCTTGGCCGCAATCGCCGCGTACTTCAGGGTCTGCTCGTGCGACAGCGGGAACGGGCTCAGGCCTTCGGCCAGGTTGGTGATCGCCGACACGCCGGCGACCTTCAGGCCGCAGTGGCGCGCGGCGATCACTTCCGGCACCACCGACATGCCGACCACGTCGGCGCCCAGCGTCTTGAATGCACGGATTTCGGCCGGCGTCTCGAAGTGCGGACCCGGGCAGGACAGGTAGACGCCTTCGTGCAGCGTGATGTTCTTCTCGACCGCCACGGCCTTGACCAGCTCGCGGATCTCGGCGTCGTAGGCGTTGGCCATGCTGAAGAAGCGCGGGCCGAAGCGGTCGTCGTTCGGGCCGGCCATCGGGCTGCCCGGCAGCAGGTTGATGTGGTCGGTCAGCACGACGACGCTGCCCGCATCGACTTCCGGACGCAGCGAACCGGCGGCGTTGGTCACGAACAGCATCTCGCAGCCCAGCAGCTTGAAGGTGCGCACCGCCGAGGTCATCACGCTGGCGCCGTAGCCTTCATAAAAGTGGCCGCGGCCCTTCATGCAGGCGACCGGCACGCCGGCCAGGGTACCCAGCACCAGTTCGCCGGCGTGGCCGTGCACGGTGCTGATCGGGAAGCCCGGCAGCTCGGCGTAGCTGATCGACACCGCATCCGTCATTTGTTCAGCCAGCACGCCCAGGCCGGAGCCGAGGATCAGTGCGACGCGCGGGGTAAAGCCGGGCTTGCGGGCGCGGATGACGTCGGCGGCTTCGAATGGGGTGTTGCTGGACATGGACGAATTCCTTTTGAGATCGGCGGTATGGGATGGATAGGGCTGGGTATGGCGTCTGGCGTCTGGCGTGGCCCTACGCCCGTTTTGCGGGAGGCGGCGCACCAAAATATTCTAACTATGCATTATCGTGGATTGGTATGGCAAATACCATTTCTGTGCTCGATTTATATGTGGAATATATAAATCGGCGCTATCATGGTTTGGGTGCCAATAAGCTTGTCACGCCCACATGCAATGCAGGAAATGACCGTCATTTTACCCTGCCGTTGACTCCGCCTAAACATATGTCTAAGCTGATAAACAATAGTTGACACTCATCCCATCGTGACGGAACAACCTAAAAAACAACAGCTACTCGCGCTGATACGCACGAATCCATTCATTTCGCAGCAAGAGCTTGCCGATCAGCTCGGCTTGTCGCGCTCGGCGGTGGCGGGCCACATCGCCGGACTGATCCGCGAGCGCAAGCTGCTCGGCCGCGCCTACGTGCTGCCGGCCGACGGGGAACGCCGGCCGGTGGTGTGCATCGGCGCCGCCAACCTGGACCGCAAGCTGCGTTCCACCGGCCCGCTTGCGCTGCGCACCTCGAACCCGGCCAGCGCCACGGAATCGTTCGGCGGCGTGGCGCGCAACATCGCGGAGAACCTGGCGCGGCTGGGCACGCAGGTTGCTTTACTGACTGCTATCGGCAACGACAGCTCGGGCGCCGCCCTGCTCGCCCACGCCGAGTCGCTCGGCATCGACACGCGCGGCGCCTTGCGGTTCGAGGATGCCGCCAGCGGCACTTATACCGCCGTGCTCGACCAGGATGGCGAGATGGTGGTGGCGCTGGCCGACATGGCGCTGTATGACCGGGTCGACGCCGCCTTCGTGACCAGTCGCCAGGCCCAGCTGGCCGGCGCGGCGCTGGTGGTGGCCGACCTGAACCTGCCGCTGGCGAGCGTCGAGGCGCTGGTGCAGGAGGCCAGGCGCAGTGAAATGCGGCTGGTGCTGGTGGCGGTGTCCGAGCCGAAGATGGCGCGCTTGCCGCGCGACCTGCGCGGGGCGGGCTTGCTGATCCTGAACGCGGGCGAGCTGGGCGCGCGTGTCGGGCGCACGCTCGCGCGCGCGGACGAGATCGAAACGGCGATGCGCGAAGTCCAGGCCGAAGGCGTACGCGACCTGGTGGTCACGCGCGGCGCCGACGGCGTGCTCTTGACCACGCCCGGCGGCATCAAGCGCCTGGACGCGCCGGCCGCGCAGGTGGTCGACGTGACCGGCGCCGGCGATGCGTTCGCGGCGGCGGTGTGCTGGTCGCTGTTGCAAGCGCCGATCGGTGGCGACGGCAGCGCACTGGAGCTGGCTTGCCGGCGCGGCCTGGCGCTGTCGAAGCTGACGCTGGGCGCGGCCCAGACGGTGTACCCGGGTATCGGCCCACAGACCCTGGCCGGCATCGGGCTGACCGACAAATTTTGAATTTGAATAACGCAGCTTATACGCAACTTATATACGTAACTTAATCAGCAGGACCACATGAACACGCAAAGCTTTCTCCAGTTTTCTCCCGAAGTCGCGGCGGCGCGCGCCGCCGGCAAGCCGATCGTCGCGCTCGAGTCGACCATCATCTCGCACGGCATGCCCTACCCGCAGAACGTGCAGACCGCGCGCGACGTCGAAGCGGTGATCCGCGACGCCGGCGCGGTGCCGGCCACTATCGCCATCATCGACGGCCGCATCTGCGTCGGCCTGTCGCACGAGCAGCTCGAGCTGCTGGGCCAGTCGAAGGATGCGATGAAGGTCAGCCGGCGCGACCTGGCCTACGTGCTCGCGACCAAGAAGCTGGGCGCGACCACGGTGGCCGCGACCATGATCTGCGCGCAGCTGGCCGGCATCGAGGTGTTCGTCACCGGCGGCATCGGCGGCGTGCACCGCGGCGCCGAGACCAGCTTCGACATCTCGGCCGACCTGCAGGAACTCGCGTCCACTTCGGTCGCCGTGGTGTGCGCGGGCGTGAAATCGATCCTCGACATCGGCTTGACGCTGGAATACCTCGAAACCCACGGCGTGCCGGTGGTGAGCGTCGGCCAGCCGGGCTTCCCGGCCTTTTTCACGCGCGAATCCGGCTTCAACGCCGACTTCCAGCTCGACACGCCGCAGGAACAGGCGCGCTTCATCCGCACCAAATGGCAGCTCGGTTTGCAGGGCGGCGTGGTGGTCAGCAATCCGGTGCCGGCGCAGTTCGCGATGCAAAACGAGGAAATCGGCGGCATCATCGCGCAGGCGCTGGGCGAGGCGGAGCAGCAAGGCGTGAAAGGCAAGGCGGTCACGCCCTTCCTGCTGGCGCGCATCAAGGAGCTGACCGGCGGGCGCAGCCTGGCGACCAACATCGCGCTGGTCAAGCACAACGCGCTGGTCGGCGCACGCCTGGCGGTGGCCTTGGCGAACGAGGCATGACCCACGCGAGCATCCCATGTCGATCGACCTGAAGCAGCTGAAATACTTCCTGGCGGTGGCCGAAGAAAAGAGCTTCAGCCGCGCCGCCGAGCGCCTGCACATCTCGCAGCCGCCGCTGTCGCAGCAGATCATGAAGCTCGAGAGCGAACTCGGGGTGCGCCTGTTCGCGCGCACCACGCGCAGCTTCGAGCTGACCGTGGCCGGCAAGGCGCTGATGCACGATGCGGCCGACCTGCTCGGGCGCATGCGCATGACGATCGACACCATCCGCCAGATCGACCGCGGCGAGGTCGGACGGCTGCGCGTGGGCATCGTCGGCTCGGCGATGTGGGGGCCGATCCCGGGCCTGCTCGAGCAGTTCCAGAGCCAGTTCCCGCGCGTGACCTGGACCATCCACGAACTCGGGCCGAACGACCAGTGGGATGCGCTGCGCGCCAGGCAGATCGACGTCGGCTTCTGGCGCGAGCCCAAGCTCGACGAGGACGTGCTGCGCCACGCCAACCTGCGCCAGGAACTGTGCTTCCGCGAGCACGTGTGCGTGGCGATCAATGCGAATCACCCGCTGGCGCAGCAGGACAGCATCGCGCTGCTCGACATCGCGACGGAACCGATGCTGACGCTGCACCTGGACCAGTCGGCCGAGCCGCGCTACCTGATCCAGTGCTGCGTCGACGCGGGTTTTCAGCCGACCATCTTCCAGGAAGCGGCCGAGCCGCAGACCTTGCTGGCGATGGTCGGCGCCGGCCTGGGCGTGGCGCTGATGCCGCAGACCACTAGCCGCATCGGCTGGCCGGGCGTGCGCTTCCTGCCGATCCAGAAGAATGCGCCGTCGGCCAACCTGTACATCACCTACCCGGCGCAGGACGATGCACCGGTGGTGCGGGCATTTCTGAAGATATTGAATCCGGAAGGCGAATGACGATGCGAGACCGCTTCAAGCTGCGCGCCGCCACGGCGGCCGACATCCCCGTGCTGCAGGCGCTGATCGCGCGTTCCGGCATCGGCTTGTCGCACGGCTTTTACACCCCCGAGCAGGCGCAGGCGATCACGCGTGAAGTGTTCGGCGTCGACAGCCAGCTGATTCAAGACGGCACCTACTTTGCCATCGAAGAGGCAGCCGAGGACACGGCGCGCATCGTCGCCTGCGGCGGCTGGAGCAAGCGCTCGACGCCCTTCGGCGGCGACCAGCACAAGGCGGCGCCGGACCGCCTGCTCGACGCGGCCACGGAGGCGGCGAAGATCCGCGCGTTTTTCGTCGATCCGGGCATGGCGCGCCAGGGTCTCGGTTCGATGCTGATGCGGCACTGTACCGAGCAGGCGCTGGCGGCCGGCTTCACGGCGCTCGAATTGACGGCGACCATGCCGGGCGTGCCGCTGTACGCGGCGCATGGTTTCGTGCCGGTGCACGACGTCAATCTGGCGCTCGCGGGCGGACGGGTGGCGCTGCGCCTGACGCTCATGCATAAGCCAATCAAATAAGCCGATCGGCTGACGCGTCAGCCGCCGCCCGCTTCGAAACTGGCGCCGTCAGTGGGTCGCGCCGCCCGCCTCCGCCACGTCCTTGTCTTCCGACAGCGCCACCTCGACCGCGATGCGCAGCCCGTCGATGATCTCGTCCAGCGCCATCGACGGCGGACGCTCCGGGCGGTCTTCCGCCTGCTCGGGCAGGAAGGGCACGTGGATGAAGCCGGCCTTGATCACCGCTTCGCTGGCCGGGCGGCCGGCCACGTGGTGCATCAGGCCATAGAACACGTGGTTGCAGACAAAGGTGCCGGCGCTCTGCGACACGCTCGACTTCAGCCCGCGCACGCGCAGCGCGCGCACGATGGCCTTGATCGGCAGCGTGCTGAAATACGCGGCCGGGCCGCCGGCGGCGATCGGCGCGTCGACCGGCTGCTGGCCGGCGTTGTCGAGGATCGAGGCGTCGTCGACGTTGATCGCCACGCGCTCGATCGAGATGTCCGGGCGCCCGCCGGCCTGGCCGACCGCGATCACGATGTCGGGTTTGAGCGCGTCGATGGCTTCCAGCAGCGCCAGGTTGGCGCCGCCGAACACGCACGGCAGCTGGCGCGCGACGACCTGGAAATCGGGTCCGCTCCAGCCGTCGAGCGCATGCACCGCCTCCCAGGACGGGTTGATCGCGGCGCCGTTGAAGGGTTCGAATCCGGTCAGCAGGACGGTCTTGGTCATGGTGGTTTCTCACTTAACTGGGATCTCGCAGAACCGTCGCGAGCGGCGGCAGTGCTGGATGAGAAGCGCAGCTGTACCTTGCGTACAGCGAGCATCGCAAGCCGGCAATACAACGCGCAGCAGGTTATGCGGGATCCCTTATTGATACATTAAAAAGTACAGCAATAGGATATTCGCCAGCAGCAGCGGCAGGGCCGTCGGCAGCTGGGCCTTGATCACGGCGTTCTTGTCCGGCAGCTCGAGCAGCGCGGCCGGCACGATGTTGAAGTTCGCGGCCATCGGCGTCATCAGGGTGCCGCAATAGGCGCTGAACATGCCGATTGCCGCCATCAGGGCCGGATTCGCATGATACACCCCGACCAGTACCGGAATGCCGATCCCGCCCGCGATCACGGGAAATGCGGCGAAGCCGTTGCCCATCACGACCGTAAATACTGCCATGCCGATGCAAAACGCGGCGCAGGCCACCAGGCGCGAATCCATGTTCACGTAGGCCGTGGTGATGTGCGCCACCGCCTTGCCGACGCCGGCCTCGGAAAACAGCAGCCCGAGCACGGCCAGCATGTGCGGCAGCACCACCGCCCAGCTCATCGCGTCGATCAGCCGGCGCGCTTCGCGCACGCCCTGCAGCGGCGTCGCGCGCGTGAGCCAGCAGGCCAGCGCCAGCGCGGCGATCGAGCCGCAGCCCATGCTCACCAGCGTCAGGTTCTTCGGGTCGAGCAAGGGGCCGGACAGCACCCCCAGGTCGAGCTTGACGTCCTTGAGCAGGGTCGAGCCGATCATCGTCACTACCGGAATCGCCAGCGCCGGGATCAGGAGGCGGTTGCCCAGGCGCGTGGCGCTGGCGCGGCGCGCCGGCTCGTCCGGCACGCTGCTGCTGCCGGCGCGCACCAGGTTCAAGCCGCCCAGCAGCGCCATCGCCACCATCAGCACGCCGCCCCACAGCGGCGCGATGCGCTCGCCCAGCAGGTAGACCAGCGCGTACAGGCCCCAGAACAGGAAGGTGGTGACGCGGCGCGGATTGGCGCGGTCGCGCAGGTTCATGATGGCCGTCGCCGCGAACAGCAGGCCGACCAGCAGGTAGAAAAAATCGACCGAGATGATCACCGTGGGCCCCGCTGCAGCGCGCCCGCGCGTGCGATCTGCGCGTCGAGCCGGCGCAGGTTCCAGGCATGGATGACGAAGGCCGTGACCGCCGTCGGCAAGCCCCACAGCGCTATCTTGAGCGGGTCGACTTCCAGCCCTTCGGCGCGCAGGATGGTCTGCATCAGCACGATGGCGCCGAAGGCCACGAACACGTCTTCGCCGAAGAACAGGCCGACATTGTCGGTGGCGGCGCTCATGGCGCGGATGCGCTGGCGCAGCGCGTCGTCGATGGCGCCGCCGGCCGCCGCGATGCGCGCCTCGGCGGCCGCTTCGGCCATCGGCGCGACCAGCGGGCGCACCATGTTCGGATGGCCGCCGATGCTGGTCAGCCCGAAGGCCGCGGCGACCTCGCGGATCAGCAGGTAGACCGTCAGCAGGCGCCCGGTGGTGGCCGAGCGGATCTGCGCGATGCTGGCCTGGGCGTGCTCCTTCAGGCCGGCGCGCTCGAGCAGGCCGATGGCCGCCAGTGGCAGCAGCAGGATCAGCGGCAGGTTGCGCGTCTTGATGAAGGCCGCGCCGAGCGATTCCAGAATGTGGACGGGCGACATGAAAGCGCAGGCCCCGGTGACGCCGCAGGCCGCGATCACGACCAGCACCGGATTGGCGCGCAGCAGGAAGCCGGCCACGACGACGGCGATGCCGAGCAGGGGCCACAAATTGACGGCAGTGTGCATGGTTCTCCAGCAGATGAGTTTGCCTGGATATTACCCGAGTCGACGCCAGCCTTGTGCCTGGCCGGCGGACACGTCGCTTTTATGCCGCTCGGGTTGGCACCTGCACAATCCGCCGCGGATCGCGTTGAGCGCACGCACGGTGGCAATAGCCGCGCCGGGTAAGCTCGGGGCGACTCCAACCGCGAGGATTCCATGAAGATTCCGACCCTGGCATGCGCGTACGGGCGCCGGTGGCGCTTTGCGACGTTCTGCTCACTTTTGCTGGCTTCGCTTCTGGCCGTGACCGTGGCCGGTTGCGGCGGCGGCCTCGACGTCGGCGTCGGCTTCGGCTGGTATTCGGAGCACGACCACCCCTGGCCGGACCACCCGGACTGGCCCAGCTGGCCCGACCGTCCGCAGGGCGCGACCGGCCTGTTCCCGATCGCCGGCGACATCTGCGGCGTCTGCACCGGCTCGCTTGACGGCACCGGCGCCGCGGCCCGCTTCAACCATCCGGAAGGCATCGCCACCGACGCCGCCGGCAACCTTTACACGGCCGAGCCGGCCAGCGACACGGTACGCGTGATCACGCCGCAGGGCGTCGTCACGACGCTGGCCGGCAGCCGCGGCGTGGCCGGCTACGCCGACGGCAACGGCGCGGCGGCGCGCTTCAGCGGCCCCAGCCGCATCGCCAGCGACGCCGCCGGCAAGCTCTACATCACCGACACCGGCAACTCGGCGATCCGCTCGATCACGCCGGGCGGGGCGGTCGCCACCGTGGCCGGCAACGGCAGCTGCGGCGCCGGCGACGGTCATGGCGCGCAGGCGCTGTTCTGCAATCCCAAGGGCATCGCGCTGGACCGCGCGGGCAACCTGTGGGTGGCCGACAGCGGCAACCACACGGTGCGCCGCATCGACCTCAAGGGCAACGTGACCACGGTGGCCGGCAGCCCGGGCGTGTGCGGCAGCGCCGACGGCCGCGGTGGCGCGGCGCGCTTCTGCAATCCGCAGGACATCGCGGTGGACCAGTGGGACAACGTGTACGTGGTCGACACCGGCAACTCGACCATCCGCATGCTCAAGCCGAACCGGGACGTGTCGACGCTGGCCGGCCAGGCCGGGCAATGCGGCGCGGTCGACGGCAGCCCGACCGTGTCGCGGCTGTGCGCGCCGTCCGGCATCGCGGTGGACGGCAACGATTTGTACATCGCCGACACCGACAACGCGCTCATCCGCCGCATCAACCTGGACAACGTGACCAGTACGGTGGCCGGCGTGAGCGGCAAGCAGGGCATCCTGCTCAACGCCCTGCCCGGCGGGCTCGATCACCCGGCCGGCATCGTGCTGACGCCGGACGGCGCGCTGGCGCTGACCACGCATAACCTGGTGGTCAAGCTGCTGGTGGCGAAATGAGCGCGGTCCGCTCGATCAGTGCGGCGCGCCGGCCAGATGCTGGGCGATCGCATCCAGCGGCACGGCGTCGCTCTCGTCGCGCGCGAGTGCGCCCAGGTCCACGCCCGCGACGACGCCGAAGCGGAAGGCCTTGAGCCGCACCTGCTGCTGGCCATCCTTGCCGATCACCGGCGCCCATTCGACCAGGCCCGGCCTGACATGCACCAGGATCGGCGCATGCGTCACTGGGAAATGCGCGCTGCCGCTCCACTCGCCGATGCGGCCTTCGAAGCTGTACGGCCCCGGCTGAACCGTGCCGAGCAGCACCCGCTCGACCTGCACCTCGGTTTTCTGGCAGCCGCCATCGTTGGAAATGCAGACCTCGGTCGAGCCGTCATCGTTGCGGGTGAACGTCGACGGACACAACTCGGGGCAGGCCATGCCGCCGCGCGGCGCCAGGGTGACGCGCTCAACGCGCGCGACGAACAAGGCTTCCTGCTGGGTCGGCATTTGCATCGGCGCCCGGGTTTGCGCCTGGGCTTCCTTGTGCGCCTGCGTCGGCGCCACGCTGCAGGCGGCGAGCGACAGCGCGAGGCAGGACATGGCGACGCACGACATGGCGATCTTCATCGCTTGACGGCGCTTCATCCCGGGTGCACCGGGTTGGATGCGTCCTTGCCGACCACCGTGTTCCACGGCCGCACGCGCCAGCTTTTCACCAGACCGTGCGTCACGTAAGGATCGGCGCTGGCGAAGCGTTCGGCCGCCTCGGGCGTGTCGCCGGCAAACACCAGCAGCGCGGTGTCGGCCGGGTCGCTCAGGGCGCCGGCAATCAGGAGCTCGCCACTTGCCTGGGCATCCCAGGCCAGTTTCAAATGTTCGTCGCGGAATTCGCCGCGGCGCGCCAGGTAGTCGGGCGCCAGGTCGTAGGTCAGCAGGTAGTGCACGGCATCTCCTCGGGTTGTGCATGTGTTGATACGACAATATCTTAACCCGGAAGGCCGGGCTGGCGCGCCCTGCCGTACCGTGCGAAAGCCGGCGGCCGGGCTGTGCCACACTAGACGCCAGACCGACCTTTGGAGATTGCCATGTCCGAATCCACTGCCGCGCACCGCTCGCTGCATCCTCTGCTGATCGTGGCGCCGGCCGCGCTGATTCCCCTCGGTTTCATCTTCGATGCGCTGCACCGCGCCACCGACAAGGATGTCTATGCCAAAGCCGCCTATGCCAGCCTGGCCGGCGGCCTGATCGGCGGGACGGTGGCGGCCGTGGCCGGCGCCCGGGATTATCTCGAGATCGAATCGGATACCGAAGTCAAGCGCACCGCCAACGTCCACGCGATACTGAACGGCGGCGTGATGGCGGTGACGGCGGCCAACCTGGCGCTGCGCAGCAAGGATGGCGATGGCGATGGCAACGGCCCGCTGATCCTGTCGGCGCTGGGCGCACTGGGCATCGCGGTGTCGGGCCTGTTCGGCGCGCGCACGGCGCACGAACAGAATGCGCAGGCGCCGGACGCAGGTCCGGCCGACAAGGCGCCCGAGCTCGACGTGGCGCAGCCCGATTCACTGATCGGCAAGGCAATGCAACGGGTCGAGCGTTACGCCCCTTCATTCGGGCCGACGCTGTACTGAGGGACGGCGCGCCCACGAGGCTGGGCGCAACGTCGGCCGCGCCAGCCTGAAGTTTTTGAACATGTTGCTTTAGCACCACTTTTCCATTGTCTTGGACACCCGCGCACGAATTGCTGAGAAGTGCACAGCAATAATCAATAGGCGGAGGTAGACTAAGGCCATGGATACACGGAAGAAAATTGCTGCGGGAATGGCTGGCTTTGCCAGCATGGTATGGCTGGGCCTTACGGCGGCGGTGGCGGCCAACCAGCGCCGGCTGGTGTTCAACCCCACGGTCGAACGCGAAGTGCAAAGCCCGCGCAGCAGTGCCCACCGCACGCGCCCGGTCGTGCTGCGCGCCGCCGACGGCACCCGCCTGTCCGGCTGGCTGATGACGCCGATGATCCGTGGCCCGCATCCGGCCGTCGTGTACTTCGGCGGCCGCTCCGAGGAAGTGTCCTGGGTCGTGCGCGATGCCGGCAAGCTGTTTCCTGACATGACAGTACTGGCTGTGAATTACCGCGGCTATGGCGAGTCGCACGGCGCGCCGGCCGAAAACTTCATGGTCGAGGACGGCTGCATGCTGTTCGACTGGCTGACCGCGCGGCCGCACGTCGACCCGCGCCGCATCGCCGTGGTCGGGCGCAGCCTGGGTTCCGGCGTCGCGGTGCAGGTCGCCAAGGAGCGGCCGGTGCACTCGGTGGTCCTGATCACGCCCTACGATTCGATCCTGGCGCTGGCCAAGCGCAAATTCCGCGTGATGCCGATCGAATACATACTGCGCCACCGCTTCGAATCGATCAAGTTCGCACCGTCGCTCAAGGCGCCCACCTACGTGCTGCGCGCCGCCAGCGACGACATCGTGCCGCATTCGCACACCGATCAGCTGGTCGCCAAGCTGGCCCAGCTGTGCGGCGACGACATCATCCCCGGTTCCAACCACCTCGACATTCCCTATCTCGACGCCACCCAGAGCCGCATCGCCGACTTCCTGACCACCCAATTCGCCAAGCCGCTTGCGACCGTGGTGGCCGAAACCGCCGCCGCCATCGTCGCCGATGCCGCCGCCTCGGCGCCGCTGCCGGTCAGCACGACGGTCCAGCCAGCGGCGACGCCGGCTCAGGTCACGGTGCCGGCTTCGGCCGTGGCGCAAGTCCTGGCGGCCGCGCCGGTCCTGGCTGCCGCTCTGCCGGTGGCGGCGGCGCCGGTCCAGGCCATCGTACAGCCGGCCGATGCGCCCGCCACTTCGCCGGCCGATGTGCCCGTGGCGCTGCTGAGCGCAAGCGCCCGGGCCCTTCCCGTCACCGGCAAATAACGACAAATACAGGTAAATCGGCGCGCGCCCTGTGCAAATACAGGGACGCAGTACTGCCTTGCCCGACTGTGGTTTTCTGAGAGAAACCCCTAAAAGTTGTCTCCATTTATATTTCCACTAAATAAATTGCGAAGTAAAATCGTATTTGCCACGTATAAACGGGCTGATGCATAGTTGTCAGATCCGCTGCGCAGGTCGATGACATCCGACTCGCAGTGATGCGATCGGCCTGTTCCAGCCCTGTCCTCGATACGGTCGTACCCCCAGGATGTCAGCAGGTTTGCCAGAATCCGCCGGCGCGATGGCGCTATCCGGCCTCGCAACGCGCGCGTTGCGCCGGTACAATGTCGGGATTCCAGGAGCCAATAGATGAAATTCAAGCAACTCTGTATGACGATCGCGGCGCTGTGCGCCTGCGCGAGTGCCTCGGCCGACATCGCCGGGACCAAGCTTGCCATCGTCTACGATGCCGGCGGCAAGTTCGACAAGTCCTTCAACCAGTCCGCCTCGGAAGGCGTGATGCGGTTCACGAAGGAAACCGGCGTCAAGGTGTTTGAAGCCCAGGCCAACTACGACACCCAGGCCGAACAGGTCTTGCGCGCGCTCGCGCGCAAGAAGCTGGCGCTGATCGTGTCGATCGGCTTTTCCCAGACCCAGCCGGTGCAGAAGATCGCGGCCGAATACCCGAACACCCACTTCGTCATCATCGACGGCAATGCCCAGGGCAAGAACGTCAACTCGGTGCTGTTCAAGGAGCAGGAAGGCTCCTATCTGGTCGGCGTGGCCGCCGCGATGGCCTCCAAGACCAAAACGCTGGGTTTTGTGGGCGGCATGGACATCCCGCTGATCCGCGCCTTCGCCTGCGGCTACGTGCAGGGCGCGAAATCGGTCCTGCCCAACGTGCAGGTGCTGCAGAACATGGTCGGCACCACCAGCACGGCCTGGAACGACCCGGCCAAGGGCGGCGAACTGGCGCGCGCGCAGTTCGACCGCGGCGCCGACGTCGTCTTCGCCGTGGCCGGCGGCTCGGGCATGGGTGCCCTGCAGATGGCCAAGTCCAAGGGCAAGCTGGCGATCGGCGTCGACTCCAACCAGAACTACCTGTACCCGGGCACGATGCTGACCTCGATGGTCAAGCACGTCGACAACGCCACCTACGAAGCCCTCATGAAAGCCCAGAAAGGCCAGTTCACGCCGGGCATCACCTACGAAGGCTTGAAGGAAGGCGGCGTCGACTGGGCCCTGGACAAGGACAACCGCATGGTGGTCTCAAGCGAGATGGAAAAGCGCATCGACCAGGCGCGCGCCGACATCAACAGCGGCAAGATCAAGGTCGTCGATTACCGCACGAGCGGCTCGTGCCCGCAGTAGGCAGGGCCGTTTAATTTTAGTTTGAGAAGAGCGCGCCGCGCCGGCACAACCGGCGCGGCGCGCTTTTGAATGAATGCTACCTACCCAACCCATTCTGCAAACGCTATGCAACCAGCCGTAGAATTCCGCAACATTAGCAAAGCCTTCGGGGCGGTGCAGGCGAATGCCGACGTCAGCTTCTCGATCGCCAAGGGCTCGATCCACGGCGTGATCGGCGAAAACGGCGCGGGCAAGTCGACCCTGATGAGCATCCTGTACGGCTACTACAACGCCGACAGCGGCCAGGTCCTGATCGACGGCCAGCCGCGCGACATCCGCACCAGTCACGAGGCGATCGCGCTCGGCATCGGCATGGTCCACCAGCACTTCATGCTGGTCGAGAACATGACCGTGCTCGACAACGTCATGCTCGGCGCCGAAGGCGGCTTCAAGCTGGCCGGGCAGCGCCCTGCCGTCGAAGCCAGGCTGCGCGAGATCTGCGCGCGCTACCGCCTCGACGTCGACCCGCTGGCGGTCGTGCACGATCTGTCGGTCGGCGCCCAGCAGCGCGTCGAGATCCTCAAGCAGATCTACCGCAGCGCCGAGATCCTGATCCTGGACGAGCCGACCGCCGTGCTGACCGCGCAGGAAACCGCGTCGCTGTTCGAGATCCTGCGTCTGTTCAAGGACCAGGGCAAGACCATCATCCTGATCACCCACAAGCTGCAGGAGATCATGGACATCACCGACGAGGTGACCGTGATGCGCGCCGGCCGCGTGGTCGGCGCCGTGCAGACCCGCGAGACCTCGAAAGAGCAGCTGGCCGGCATGATGGTCGGCCGTCCGATCCAGAGCATGCTGCCGCGCGCGCCGTTCAATCCGGGCGCCGAAGTGCTCAAGGTGGCCGACATCCAGTTGAAAGACGCGAACGGCGTGGCGCTGCTGTCGGACATCGAATTCTCGCTGCGCGCCGGCGAGATCGTGGCGATCGCCGGCGTGTCCGGCAACGGCCAGAGCGAGCTGCTCGAGATCCTGTCCGGCATGCGTCTGCCGAGCAGCGGCTCGGTCGATTTCCTCGGCCGCGCCCTGCCCTACAACGGCCGCAGCAACGCCGACGGCTTGCCTGCCACCTTTCGCGAACTGGGCATCGGCCACGTGCCGGAAGACCGCCTGCGCGATGGCGTGATCAAGGATTTCTCGGTGATGCAGAACACCGTGTTCGGCTACCAGGACCATGTGAAGAACCGTTGGGGCCTGTTCGACTTCAAGGCCATCGCCGCGCGCTGCGCCGGTCTGATGAAATCGTTCGACGTGCGCCCGAACAATCCGAACCTGCGCATCGGCCTGCTCTCGGGCGGCAACCAGCAAAAGGTCGTGATCGCGCGCGAAGTGGCGTCGAAACCGAAGCTGATGCTGGTCGGCCAGCCGACCCGCGGCGTCGACATCGGCACCATCGAAAGCATCCACACCCAGCTGCTGCGCCTGCGCGACGAAGGCGTCGCGATCCTGCTCTCCTCGGTCGAGCTGGAAGAAGTGCGCGCGCTGGCCGACCGCATCATCGTGATGTCGGGCGGGCGCATCACCGGCAT
>Ga0308160_10000964_pt1 | contig 44984 bp, 43 predicted proteins | sample PhyFR1_FD_201036 | JGI IMG/M metagenome (GOLD analysis project Ga0308160, IMG submission 201036) | Phyllosphere microbial communities from UC Gill Tract Community Farm, Albany, California, United States - DLSLF.R1 | ecosystem: Host-associated > Plants > Phyllosphere > Unclassified | place: USA... | reverse complement strand
GTATGGCCAGCCGGAAGACCTGGCGATCGAGCCGGTGATGACCAACTTCGGCGGCATCGCCACCTCGCGCCTGAACCGCAACCTGCGCCTGGACAAGCACTGGAGCTACGGCACCAGCGCGCGCCTGGCGGAAGTGCGCGGCCAGCGCAGCTTCGTCACCATCGCGCCGGTGCAGACCGACAAGACGGTCGAGGCGATGCGCGAAGTGCGCAAGGAAGTGCAGGGCGTGGCGGGCGCACGGCCGCTGGTCGGCGCCGAGTACGAGAGCATCATGCGCAACATGACGGCGCGCCTGGCGGGCCGCTTCGGCACCCTGAATGCGCTCGAAGGCGCGGCGCTGGCGACTGTCAACCTGGGTTTGCCGGACGATTACTGGAGCAAGTATGCCGGTAGTGTGAAGGCGCTGACCCCTGAGCAGCTGGGGCAGGCGGCCGGCAAGTTCGTCAAGCCGGACGAGGTGACCTGGCTGGTGATCGGCGACTTGCGCAAGGTGGAGGCGGGGATTCGTGCGCTGGGCTGGGGCGAGGTGGTGGTTCTTGACCAGGATGGCAAGCCGGTGCGTTGATGTGGTTGTGGCCCGCGGTGGCGGTGGCGGGCGATACGCCGCTGCCGCGGGTTCAAGGATGAGCACGTAACCGCGTGGGCACGGTGTGCCCACCGTACAATCATCAGCTCGGCCACAAAAGCGTTAGCACTGCATTGCTAATCGTACGGTGGGCACTCCGTGCCCACGCGGAACTCCGCACATCGATAGCGCTGTTCCATCGAAATCTTGGCACCACGCCAACGTATCCAAGCGCCTACCCAAAGCTTTTCACTTTCCGTGTTGTACCCCAACCTCACCCGCGCGCCACGCCCAACGCGACTGTTATATACTGTATGCCCATACAGCTCCACCTTTCGCGATGGAACTTACCGACAAGCTCGAAATCCTGGCCGACGCCGCCAAGTACGACGCCTCCTGCGCCAGCAGCGGCGCGCCCAAGCGCGTTTCCGACAGCAACGGCGATGGCATTGGCGCCACTACCGGCATGGGCATTTGCCATAGCTACACGCCCGATGGCCGCTGCGTCTCGCTGCTGAAGATCCTGCTCACCAACTTCTGCGTCTACGACTGCCAGTACTGCGTCAACCGGCGCAGCTCGAACGTGCCGCGCGCCCGCTTCTCGGTCGAGGAAGTGGTCAAGCTCACCCACGACTTTTACCTGCGCAACTACATCGACGGGCTGTTCCTCAGCTCGGGCATCATCCAGTCCAGCGACTACACGATGGAACAATTGGTCGAGGTGGCGCGCCAGCTGCGCGAAGTGCACAAGTTCCGCGGCTACATTCACCTGAAGACCATCCCCGACGCCGACCCTGCGCTCATCGCCAAGGCTGGCCGCTATGCCGACCGCTTGTCGGTGAACATCGAGCTGCCCACGCACGACAGCGTCACGCGCCTGGCGCCGGAAAAGAACGTCCACACCATCAAGCTGGCCATGGGCTCGATCCGCCGCAAGCTCGACGAAAAGGCCGAGGAACCGAAGGCTCCAAGCTTTGCCCCGGCCGGGCAGAGCACCCAAATGATCGTCGGCGCCGACGCCAGCGACGACCACACGATTTTGAACACAGCGGAAACGCTGTACGGCAGCTACAAGCTCAAGCGCGTGTACTACTCGGCCTTCAGCCCCATCCCGCAAAGCCCGAAGAGCGTGCCGCTGGCGCCGCCGCCGCTGATGCGCGAGCACCGCCTCTACCAGGCCGACTTTTTGCTGCGCGGCTATGGCTTCACGGCCGGCGAAATCATCCCGCAAGCGGGCAACCTGGCGCTTGACATCGACCCGAAGCTGGCCTGGGCGCTGGCCAACCGCGACCTTTTCCCGATGGACCTGAACCGGGCCGAGGCCGAGATGATCGCGCGCATCCCCGGCATCGGCCTGCGCAACGCCAAGCGCATCGTCGAGCTGCGCCGCCTGCGCCAGGTGCGCTGGGAAGACCTCTCGCGCCTGCGCTGCAGCATGAAAAAAGTGGCGCCCTTCGTCATCACGGCCGACTACAAGCCGGCCCAGGGACAATCCAGTTCCCACCTGCTGCGGCGGCACCTGGCCGACGCCTCGCAGCAAATGAACCTGTGGCCGGAATTGCAGGCGGCATGAGCGCGGCCGCAGCGGCGTCGGCAGTTGCGGCCGGCCAGCCGCTGCTGGTGGCCAGCTTCGCCGAATGGCGCGAAGCGGCGCGCGATTTGCTGGTCCATGCGGTGCCGCCCGAGCTCGTCACCTGGACCCAGCCCGGCGCCACCGACCTGTTCTCGGGTGCGCCAGCGCCGGCCGAGCCCGCGCCTGGTGGGGCCATCCGCCTGGATCAAGCACGGCCCGCGCCGCATGTGCCGCGCGCGCTGATGGACATGCTGCAAGCCGCGGCCTGCTGCCGCATGCCCGACCGCTGGGCCTTCCTGTACCGCGTGATCTGGCGCTGGACCCTGGGCGAGCACGACGTGCAATCCGCCGCCGATGCCGACGGCGCGCGCCTGCATTCGATGGTAAAGGCGGTGCACCGCGAGGAGCACGACATGCATGCCTACATCCGTTTCCGCGAACGTCCCGAAGCCGCCGGGCCGCCGCGCTTCGTCGCCTGGTTCGAGCCGCGCCACGACGTGCTGCCGCAGGTGGCCCAGCATTTCGTCAGCCGCATGGGCAAGGTCAGCTGGATGATTGCCACGCCCGACGCCAGCGTGCTGTGGGACGGCACGACCCTGCACAACACCGGGCCGCTGATGCGCAGCGCGGCCGAGCTCGACGATGCCGGCGAAGCGCTCTGGCTTACCTATTACCGCAGCATCTTCAACCCGGCGCGCCTGAACACGCAGGTAATGCAAAGCCACATCCCCTCGCGTTTCTGGAAGAACTTGCCGGAAGGAGCGATCGTGCCGCAGATGGTCACCGATGCCGCGCTCGGCGCACGCCGTACCGGCCAGGCCCAGGCGGTGGGGGCCAAGACCGGCGCCATCATCCCGATTGCCCCGGCCGCCGCCCAGCCCGAGCGCCAGCAGCCCTCGAAGCTCGACGAATGCCGGCGCTGCGAATTGTGGCAATACGCCACGCAAGCCGTGCCCGGCGAAGGGCCGGCGACCTCGCCCATCATGCTGGTCGGCGAGCAGCCGGGCGACCAGGAAGACCTGGCCGGCCACGCCTTTGTCGGCCCGGCCGGCAAGCTGCTCGACAGCGTCTTCGCGGCGGCCGGCGTCGCGCGGCGGGAGGTGTATCTCACCAACGCCGTCAAGCACTTCAAATGGGAACCGCGCGGCAAGCGCCGCCTGCACAAGACGCCCGCCCAGCGCGAAGTCGAGGCTTGCCATTACTGGCTCGACAAGGAGCTGGCGGCGGTGCAACCGAAGGTGATCGTGGCGCTCGGCAGCACGGCCCTGAAGTCAGTGCTCGGCACCGGCAACGTGACGCTGAAGGATACGTTAGGGAAGCCGATCCGGCACGACGGGCGGTGGGTGGTGACCGTCTACCACCCCTCCTACATCCTGCGCGTGCCCGACGAGGGCGCCAAGCAGCAGGCGTTCAAAGTAATGGTCGATGGCCTGAAGCTGGCGCAAGAATTATTGGAGCGTCCACCGGAGTAAGCCAATCACGCTCGTAGGGTGGGTTCTCGAACCCACGCGGTACGGCGCCGGCAAATCGATGCGCCGGATTGCGCATGCGGCCGTCGATCAACCGTTATCGCCCCGGATAAAAAAACCGGCGATGACCCGCGCTACGGCCCCACCGCCACATCGAAGCGCACCAGGTCGCCGGCGCTGACCTGCTTCGCCGCCGACGCCGGCTCGATCTTCCCGATCGCAAACCCCGGCTGCACCTGCACGATCGACACCGTCCCGAGCGGCGCTTCCACCGTGCCCAGCGGCACCAGCGGATCGTTGCCATACACCTGCTGCCGGGAGTCCAACCGATACAGCACCAACTGGTCCCCCGGCGTCACCGACGAGGTGCTGCCGGCATCGATGAAGATCCGTTCGCCCTGCACCTGCACCACCTTGGCCATGAAGGGTAGCGGTGCGATATCCTGGGCGATCGCGGCGATGCCTTCGTCGAGCGCGCGCAAGATCGCGCCGCCGAAGGGCGTGGCGGCAAAGCTGGCGCTGCCGAAGGGCTTGTCGCGCCCGATGCGGCGTTCGCCCACGCCCTCGGCCACCACGGTGCGGCGCGCCACCAGCGCCCCGCTCAAGCCGTCGTGCACATAAAAAGCGATCTCGATGCGGCGCGCGTCCTTCTTGACCAAACCGTAATAGGCCGGCTTGCCGAAATTGCTGGCGTCGACGATCTCGCCCGAGACCACGAACTGGCTGTCGTACAGGGCTGCCAGGCGGCGCACGGCGGCGGTGTCGGCGGCCGGGCCGGTGGTGCCCGGCGCAATCACGTAAGGGCTGTCCTTGCCGAGGAACTTGCCGGTCTCGCCCATGCGGCGCAGCAGTTCCTGGGGCAGGCGGGTGGCGATGTTGTCGATGTCGTCGAGCTGGGGCGAGCGGCGCACGTGGAAGGGCGTGACGACGATCTTCTTGCGGTAGGCAAGGTTCACGTTGCCGCGCGGGCGCGCTTCTTCTTCCTTGACGGCCACGCGTACGTGCAGCAGCTGGCCGGTCTGCCATTCGCGCACGACAGTGTAGTTGTCGAATTCCGCAGCCGGCTGGACGCGGCTGCTTTCCAGGGTCTTGCCGGCCGGCTTGGTGCCGCTGCCGGCGGCGACGTCGACCCGGGCCGCGCTGCGCAGGCCCAGCTGGTCGAGGGCATCGCGGATGGCGAGCTGGCGCGCACGCGCAGCGCCGCCTTCGTCGATCAGGGCCACGCCTTCGGCTTCGGCCGGGGCGGCGAGGGCGGGCGCATGGACGGCAAACAGCAACGCCAGCAAGGCGCTTCCGAACAGGCGGACTGCCTTATTGCTGGGCATGGTAGAACGACGCGCCGTAGGCAGCGCCGGGACCGGCGTTGCCCACCATGCTGCGGGCGTTCTTTGCCACGGCGGGCTGGGCGGAAGCTTGCGCCTCGGTAGGGGCCTGGAACAGCGGTGCATTGGTGTCGAAATCCATCTCCACGGTGGTCTCGTAGGTGCCGTCGTCGCGCTGGGCGACGTTGGTCACGCGCGCGCCACGGATGAAAGCGTCAATATACACCTTGAAACTGTCGTCCTTCAGGGCCAGCGAGCCAACCGTGCTGCCGCCTTCGACGCGCACGCCGTAGACCTGCTCGGCCATGGCGCGGTAGGCGTCCAGGCGCGCGGCGCGCATGGCCAGCAGCTTGCGCTGGGCCGGCGAAATGCGGTCGCATTCGCCCTGGCAGAGGGCGGTATTGACCGCGCCGTAGCCGGTGGCGGTGAGGACGACGATGGCAGGGGCGGCGTGGGCCACCGGCTGCGGCGCCCGGGTGGGCATGCGCACCGTGCCGCATGCGGTCAGCAGCGTGGCAGCGGCAAGGGCAAAAGCAACGACGAGTTTCATATGGGGTCCGTAGAGTATTCGGTGCGCGTCGAGCGCGGTATCTTCATGGGTAACGGATGCGCCTGCCGTATCTTGATGGCGTTAGGAAATATTTGTACCGAAATGTCGCAAAAATGCGGGTTTGGTGGCCGATTCGACACGTCTTATGGCCACGCTGGCATCGGAACAGATATTAGTTATGCATATGCTTCTTGTAACATTTTGTTTCTTGATTATATCGATTGGGCGTATGACAATACTTTTAGTCAACTTAGAAGGGATGTCATGTCCAAACGCGCCTTACCCGCCCTGACCCTGTGTTTCCTGGCCCTGCCCGCGCTGGCCCAGACCGCGCCGGCCGCCGAGCCGCCGGCGCCTGCCGCCGATGCCGCGCCTGCCGGCGAAGCGGGCGAAGCGCTGCCGCAAACCATCCTGGTGTCGGGCCAGCGCCCCGGTCCGGGCTTGTGGAAGGTGTCGAAAGGCGAGCATGTGATGTGGGTATTCGGCGCCTACGATGCGCTGCCGAAGAGCATCGAATGGCGTTCGAAGGATGCCGAGCGCAAGATCGCGCAGTCGCAGGAATACCTGGGTGCGCCGGGCACCGCCGTCGGCGTCGGCTGGGGCGGCGTGACTGCCTTGCCCTTCCTGGTCGGCATCAAGAAGAATCCGGACGGCGTGACCCTCAAGGAGGTGCTGCCGCCCGAGCTGTATGCGCGCTGGCTGCCCTTGAAGCAGAAATATTTCGCCAATGACGACGATATCGAACGCGAGCGTCCGATGTTCGTGGCGCAGGCGTTGTATCGCCGTGCGCTCGAGGAGGCAGGCCTGGCCAGGGGCACCGATCCGCGCGAAGTGATCGGCAAGCTGGTCGAGAAGCACCACATCAAGTACACCACGACGTCCGTGCGGACCCAGATCAAGGAACCGGTCAAGACCGTGCGCGAGTTCAAGAAGACGGTGATGGAAGACGTGCCTTGCCTGGCGGCCACCATGAACAGCCTGGGTGCGGAGATCGAGGCGATCCGCGTGCGCGCGAATGCCTGGGCCGTCGGCGAACTCGACGCCATCGAAAAACTGACTTTCGACGAGCGCGAAAGCGCCTGCACCAATGCCTTCCTCAGCAGCGCCATCGTCAAGCTGCAGCCGGAAATCCTGTCCATGAAGCAGCGCACCCAGGACAACTGGCTGGCTGCGGCCGAGAAGGCGCTGGAGAACAACACCACTACCTTTACCACGCTGAGCATGCGCGACGTGCTGTCGCCGCAAGGCGCGCTGGCGAAATTGAAGGCCAAGGGCTATACGGTCGAGAAGCCGAACTGAGCCTGCCTGCCTGCGGTGCAGGCCACAGGCGGGTCGAGCACTGCCGGTGCATGCCTGCCCGTCTATCGTGCGAGGCAAATATTGTCATTGCGTTAATATCGCGGCCGAGGCCGCATGCGTTGTGATCGAAGTCGAACATGCTGGCCCACTTATCGAAAGAGGGAAAGCATGAACTTGTCACGCGTTGCCGAGCTGGTCTCGAATTACGCCCGCGCCGAACTGTATGCGCTGTCGTCGATCCGCAAGCTGTCGGATGTCCACCTGATCTGGGGCCCGATCTATGCCCGCTCCGCCTATGGCATCGGCGCCAAGGATTTTTCCCTGTATCGCCTGGCCAGCACGCCGAAGCATGCCTGGTCCGACTACCTGATCAACGAGCCGCTGAAGAAGCAATACGCGGCCATCACCTCGAAGGAAGCGCGCCAGCTCGCCGACGACAAGTCGCGCTTCTTCGAGCATTGCCATGCCCACGGCATCCGTACCATTCCAATCCTGGGCATGGTGACCTCGCTGCCGTCGGAGGGCGGCATCATCCCGCACCTGTACTCGGCCGAGGACCTGGCGCGCGTACTGGTGCCTGGGAACTATTTCTTCAAACCGAGCAACGGCTCGCACGGGAATGGCACGTTTTCGCTACGCGTGGAGGGGACGACGCTACACTGGAGCGGCCGCAGCGGCTCGTTCGACGATTTCTTCCAGTACTGCCAGGCGGCGCTGAAGTACACGCGCGCGCTGATCGTGCAGCCGAAGATGGTCAACCACCAGACCATCCGCAACATCACGCAAGCCAAGGGTTTGTCGACGGTGCGCATCGTCACGGTGCGCAAGGGCGGCGAGATCAAGGTGATCGGTTCCTGCCTGCGCATCATCGTCGGCGACGGCGAGACCGATAATTTTACCCACGGCTCGAGCGGCAACCTGGTCGGCGCCATCGATTCCGAAACCGGCGAACTGATCGGCGTGCGCGCCTCGGTATCGCGCACCTGGCCGAAGATGACCGACGTGCTGGCCCACCCGCGCACCGGCAAGACCATCGTCGGCATCAAGCTGCCTTACTGGCAGGATGTCATGGACTTGGTGACCCAGGCCCATCAATCGATCGACAGTTTGCACACGGTCGGCTGGGACGTGGCGATTACCGACAACGGCCCGGTGATCGTGGAGGCCAACTGGCGCTACGACATCGATATCCTGCAGGTGGCCTACAAGAAGGGCTACCGGCAGGTGATTGCCGACAACATGACCATGTAGTCGCCGGGCCTGTAAAGTTGTCAACGCGCCGCAAAGGCGCGTAGAATGCTGGCAACGCGGGTGTAGCTCAATGGTAGAGCTGAAGCTTCCCAAGCTTAAGACGAGGGTTCGATTCCCTTCACCCGCTCCATAGGAAATGCTCTACGTGCCTATTACGGCGCGTCATAATTTGACCTATGCTCCACAAAAACTGCTCAGATCAGCACCTAGTCAGCGTGGGTAGTTGTCATTTAGGCAATCGCGCTGTGCTGTAGTGTTGTTAAGCAGAAAACACGTTTGACTTTCCCCACACTCCTGTGAAGTTTTTGCGCATAACCTAAAAGTTATATACAATGGTCAGTCTCCTCATCACGCCCTCTGCACAAAATGACTTGGAAGAATTGTGGGATATCGATGAGGATAGCGTTGCTGAGATCGAGACTGCGCTCGAAGAAATTTCGCATGATGTAACGCTCATGAGCCGATTGACGGAACGTCGTTTTCGCAACGTTCAAACGCCTTCCTTTGACACCGATAGATTCGTAAGCTTATGGCAAGAGGGGTTGAATTTATATCGGCTAAAATTCTGGGACTGGCAGGGGAGCGTAGTTCCATACCGTGTGATCTACGCGCACAACCCGACAACAGACACGATGTATGTTCTAGCGGTTGTTTCAAGGGACTTTAATTATGACATCCGACACCCAATTGTCACCCGAGTTCGCGCGGAGTATGAGCGGCTGGGTATTCCAACCTACTAGTATGTCGCCTACGAGTGTCACTGGCATTTGTTATACACAGGTGACATTTGACATGGCGGCTTCAGTACCAGCCCATTCTACTCACGGCATTTCAATTACTACTCTCGTTGCCGAACGAGAGAAGGATTCGCGGAAGGCCGCAGCATATGCTCGCGCCCGTCAACGGCTAGCGGCACGTCTTACGGATGGGCCGGTGAGTTTGGCTCAGTTGCGTCTTGCTAAAGGCATGTCGCAATCGCAGCTAGCCAGTGCTATGGGTAAGCAGCAGCCGTATGTAGCACGACTTGAGAGCGGCAGCACTGACGTTCAGGTGTCTACTATCGAAGCTTTGGCTAAAGCGCTATCAGTTCCGGCAAGTGAAGTCTTCGCTGTATTTTTAGCTTCTAGATCGAAGCAGGAAGAGCAAATATGACTTACTGCCCACGATTTATTCACACTATGTACTGCGACGATGTGCGCCAAGAGGTAGGTGGTAAGATGACCTTCGTCGGTGCTTATCAAAACCAAATGTTAGCTGATCAGCCTGGCGATTTGGTACTGCCTAAGCTGTGCATTGTTCTTACGATCCAAACTCCGAGCGACCAGCCCTTTCAAAAACTAAACGTAAGATTATTTCGTGATGATGAGGTTCTTCAGGAGATGGAGTTACCTGTACTACTTGAAAACTTAACCAATGTTACAAACGGGAAGCCAGCAAATTTCCACGTTATGGGCGTTATCATGACTTTGCATGGCATGAGGTTTGAGAAAGATGCTACGCTTAGAGTACGCGTTCAGACGGAAAGCGAAGAGTTGTCGGCTATGGGGTTCCAAGTAGTCCTCAAAGAGCTTCTTAGTTAGGCGTTGTGGGTTGAACTACCTTGAGGTTCACCTCGGTGTTATGTGGGTGGTGCTACGATCTTTCCGCAGCACAGGTACTAGCGTTGTGTCGTTCTGACACCTTCATGGCACCGCAGATTGCTTGTGGCCTCATCACCCGATCCGTCAGCCGCATCATCTGCTGTCTTCGCCCGAAGGTCGTAGAACCACATCTTCTTGATTTCATCTCCTAAAGCAGGTACTGCGTCAGCAGCTGTGGCACGTGCATCAGCACAGTTGTCAGGTGCCATGTTAGCAAAAAATCTGCTGTACAGAATAAAATAGTCTTGCGTGGCAACGGCATTCGCGAGGCGCAATTCCCCTGTTTTGTGGAGCGAATAACAGGCTAAATCCTGCATGATTGAGCCTTTCCGCATACAGCTTTCCAAGCCTACGACGAGGGTTCGATTCCCTTCACCCGCTCCATTACCTTGTTGCCTTCTGGCGCAGCCAATCCGTGCTCCGGTGGAAACCACTGTGCGCCGGACCGAAGAACACCCCGCCCGTTAATCCCTGCAATGCACAGCGCGATCGCGCCAGCGCCATGCTGGAATCGTGGCCGCTGCCATCCATGCCGACGAAACGGATGCGCGGGTGGCTGCCGGCAATCGTCAACAACGACCTCTGGCGTGGCGCCAGGACGCTTGGGCCCGGCAGACCTGGGCTGGTGACCATGCGCGGCTGGATGGACAGCGACTTGCCCTGGAAACGTATCCTGAGCATCAACGACTGTGGGGGAGAAGTGAATTCCATGCGAAAGCCTTGATCGGTAAAGTGGGCGCCGGTATGCCGGAGATTATGTTTTTTATATTCTAGTGCGATGCGCGCCGGAGGGCCGCGCGGCTGCGCTTAAGCGTGCGCCCCTTGAGCGTGCCGCTGAAGTGTGATGACATGGCAGCTCTGCTGGTCGATACCGAAACTTGCCGGAGCCGCGCATGTCGATGCCCTACCGAGAACGCAGACGCATCCTGCAAGCCATGCTTGCCGCCGGCGGCTGCGCGCTCGCGCCACCGCTACTGGCACAGCAGCCCCTTGTCACCCGCCCGATACCCTCGTCCGGCGAACAGCTCCCCGTCGTCGGCCTGGGCAGCTGGATCACCTTCAACGTCGGCAACGATGCCCAGGCGCGCGCCGCCTGCACCGAGGTGGTCAAGGCCTTCTTTGCCGGTGGCGGCCGCCTGGTCGATTCCTCTCCCATGTACGGCTCGGCGCAATCTGTGATCGGCGAGGCGCTGGCCCGGCTGGGGCACCCGGCAGCGCTGTTCGCCGCCGACAAGGTCTGGACCAGCAGCGGCGGCCCGGCCCAGATCGAAACATCGCGCACGCTGTGGCGCATCCCGCGCTTCGATCTGCTGCAGGTCCACAACCTGCTGGCCTGGGACGCCCAGCTGCCACTGCTGCTGCGCATGAAGGCGACGCAGCGCCTGCGTTACGTCGGCATCACGACGTCGGAAGGGCGGCGCCACGGCGAGATCGTCAAGCTGATGGAAAGCCAGCCGCTCGACTTCGTGCAGATCAGCTACAACGTGCTTGACCGCGAGGTGGAAAACCGCATCCTGCCGCTGGCGCGCGAGCGGCGCATCGCCGTGATCGTCAACCGGCCTTTCCGCCAGGGCGAGCTGACGCAAGCGCTGGCGGGCAAGCCCTTGCCGGGCTGGGCAAGCGAGATCGGCTGCAGCAGCTGGGCGCAAGTGCTGCTGAAGTTCATCGTCTCGCACCCCGACGTGACCTGCGCGATTCCCGCCACCTCGAACCCGCGCCATGCCCTCGATAACATGCTGGCGGCGCGCGGGCCGATGCCGGACCAGGCCCTGCGCCGGCGCATCGTCGCCGACGTGAAGAGACTGACATGAGCGAGTGGTGGACCTATACCTTGTCGGACTTTCTGATGTTCTCGAAGCCGACCTATTTCCGCCTGTTCGCGCTGCTGAACGAAGCGGTGTGGCCGGCGCACCTGGTCGCGCTGCTGGCCGGGCTGGCGCTGGTGCTGGCTATCCTGCGCGGTGCGGGCAAGGCCGGGCGCCTGGCGGCGGTGCTGCTGGCCGTCTGCTGGCTGTGGGTGGCCTGGACCTATCACGCGCAGCGCTATGCCGGCATCAACCTGGCCGGGCCGTATTTCGCGATGGGCTTTGCCTTGCAGACAGTGCTGCTGGCCTGGCTGGCCACGCGGCGGCGCGCGCCGGCCATTGCGTCCTGGCACGGTCCGCTGGGCGGGCTGGCGTTCGCGCTGGTGCTGGCGGCGCTGCTGGTCTATCCGCTGTTTGCCGTGTTCGATGGGCGCGGCTGGCAACAGGCCGAGGTCTTCGGCATTGCGCCGGACCCGACCGTGGCGGCCACCCTGGGCATGCTGCTGTTGTGGCGCGCGCCGCCCTTGCTGTGGATCGTGCCGCTGCTGTGGTGCTTCGTCAGCGGCGCCACCTTGAGGGAACTGCATGCGGCGCAAGCCTGGGCCTTGCCGGCCGTTGGTGTGCTGGCGCTGGCGGCCATGCTGGTGGCGCGCCTGCGCATGCGGCCGCTGCCGCGCCAGCACACGCAACTGGGTAACTGAAACCTAGTGGCTGAGCAGGCTGCCGGTGCGGAAGCCGGTATCGCCGGCGATCTTGCAAATGTGCATGCCGCGCAGCAGGTGGCGGTGGGCGGTGCTGGCAAAGAACACGCCGCCGCGCGTCGGCGCTACCGGCGTCACCGTGCCCGTCACCGGGTTGACGATTTCGGCCACAGGCTCCCCGGCCTGCACCCGGTCACCCAGCTTCTTCAGGAACACCAGCACGCCCGAGTTCGGGGCGAACAGGGGTTCGACCGCATCGAGCGGGGTCGGCCCGCAGATCGCCGCCGGCAAGGGCTCCAGCGGGATGTCGAGCACGCCCATGCGCGCCAGGTATTGCAGCATGGCCGCGGCGTCGGGCTGGGCCAGGTCGTAGCGCACGTCGTTCTCGCCGCGCAGCTCGACGGTGATGGCAACGCAGGCCGGTGGGATATTCACCTCCGGGCCGAAGTGCTCGGCCAGGTCCCACCACAGGCGGCTGCAGGCTTCGTCGAACGGCTCGCCGCCGGACTCGCGCGCCAGCAGCAGGGCGTGGGCGCCCATCAGCGCGGCCAGCGGCTGGGCCGCCTCGGCCAGCGGCTCGCCGGCATACATGTGCAGCACCGATTCGTTGTCGCAATGCAGGTCGAGCATGATGTCGGCGTCGATCGCCATCGACAGCAGGGCTTTCTTGAGCACCCCGCCTGCGGTGGCGGGCGCCCAGTCGGCGAGCGAGCTGCGCGCGTGTTCGCGGATCACGGCGACATTCGTTTCGGCATCCTGGCCCAGCTTGCCTTCCAGCGATTGCTTGAGGTCGTGCGCCACGTGCTTGTAGGCACGGTTGAAGTTCACGCCGGTCGACAAGTCGTAGCGTCCGAAAGGTGTGCCGTGGATGGTTTGCGACAGGCCGATCGGGTTAGCGGCCGGCACCAGGATGATTTCGCCATGGATGCGGCCCTCGGCGTCCAGGCGCTCGAGCTCCTGGCGCAGGAAGTGGGCAACCAGCATGGCCGGTACTTCGTCGGCATGCAGCGACGCCTGGATGTACACTTTTTTCCCCGTGCCGGGCTGGCCGTAATGGAAGGAAGTAAGCTGGAAGGTGGCGACGTTGTCTTCGATCGCGATCGGGTGTTTGGTCGAATGCATCATGGCCTCGGCAATGGCGTACAGGGAAATGGTCTCGCGTAAATTATCGCGCAAATTGCCTTTATGATCACACGCTAATGTGGCGAAGCAACAGCTCTAGGGCAGGTTTGCAACGGTAATGATGCCGGGAGGGTAGGCTATAATGTGCGCCGTTTCTTTCCTCCTGAATGACTCCCATGTCCGACGAAAAGCCTACCAACGGCCCAGCCCGTACGATGCTGTACGACCCTAGCGAACACCGCATCCGCAGTTTCGTCACGCGCGCCGGCAGGCTGTCGACGGGCCAGGCGCGCGCCTTCGAGCAATTCGGGCCGCAGTTCCTGGTCGAGTACAAGAAGGAGCTGCTCGACTACGACGCCGCCTTCGGCCGCAAGGCGCCGGTAGTGCTGGAAATTGGCTTCGGCATGGGCGACACCACGGCCCACATCGCGCGCCTGATGCCGGAGAAAAATTTCATCGGCGTGGAAGTGCACACGCCGGGCGTGGGCAGCTTGCTCAAGCAGATCGGCGAGCAGGACATCGCGAACCTGCGCCTGGTCCAGCACGATGTGTTCGAGGTGCTGAACCACATGATCCCGGACGGCTCGCTGGCCGGCGTGCACGTGTTCTTCCCCGATCCTTGGCACAAGGCGCGCCACAACAAGCGTCGCTTGATCCAGGCGCCGTTCGTCAAGCTGCTGTGCCAGAAGCTGGAAACCGGCGGCTATATCCACTTGGCGACCGACTGGGAAGACTACGCGGTGCAGATGCTGGAGGTGCTTTGCGCCGAGGCAATGCTGGCGAATACCGCGGAAGGCTATGCGCCGCAGCCGGCCTACCGGCCGCTGACCAAGTTCGAGAACCGTGGCCTGAAGCTGGGGCACGGCGTGTGGGATTTGGTGTTTACCAAGAAGTAGGGTAGACGGCTCGTCAGTCAGTCCCCCGGACTGACTGACTCCACGCGTTCAAACATGGCGTGCATTACACCTATGCGAAATTCAACCGTTCGTTGAACGCGTGGACGGCATAGCCGTCTACCCGACGTTAAACCTGGCGTGGCCGACGCGCAAAGACGCCGAAGCACAGGATGATGGCATAGCACACCGCCGGCACCGCCAGCGCCATCTTCAGGCCCACCACATCGGCCGCGTGCCCGGTAATCAAAGGCACGATCGCACCTCCGACGATCGCCACGCAGATCAGCCCCGAACCCTCCGCCGCACGCTCCTTCAAGCCTTCGCAGGCCAGCGAGAAGATGGTCGGGAACATGATCGAGTTGAACAGCCCGACGGCCAGCAGCGACCAGCCCGACACCATGCCGGTGCTGTTCGCCGACACCAGCAACAGCAGGATCGTCATGCTCGCCGCGCAGGCCAGCACCTTCCCCGGCGAGAACATGCGCAGCAGGGCCGCGCCGATGAAGCGGCCGACCATGGCGCCGCCCCAGTACAGCGGCACGTGCTTGCCGGCGGCTTCGGCCGTCATGCCCAGCACGTTCGACTCCATCAGGTAGTTCACGATCACCGAGCCGACCGCCACTTCCGCACCCACGTACAGGAAAATGCAGGCCGCGCCGAAGGCAAAGCGCGGCTGCTTCAGCAGTTCGAAGGCCTTCAAAATGCTCACTTCCGGCGCCGGCGTCTCCACCAGTTTCTTGCGGTTGTGCCAGACCAGCGCCGCCACGATCACCAGCGCGATCGCCAGGCCGATATAGGTCTGCACCACCACCCGCGTTTCCTCGGCGCGGTAGGCATCGAGCGCGGCGCCGGAGAGGCTCGAAGCGTCCACCGTCGCCAGCGAGCCGAGGATCAGGATCGCGCCCACATACGGGAACACCGTGGTGCCGAGCGAATTGAAGGCCTGGGCGAAGGTGAGGCGGCTATGCGCCGTCGCCGGCGCCCCGAGCAGGGAGATCAGCGGATTGGCCACCACCTGCACGATGGTGATGCCCGAGGCCAGTACGAACAGCGCAACCAGGAAGGTGGCGAACACGCCCGACGAGGAAGCCGGGATGAACAGCAGGCAGCCCGCCGTCATCGTCAGCAGGCCGACCACGGCGCTGCGCATGTAGCCGATGCGGCGCACGATGGCGGCGGCCGGGATCGAGACGATGAAGTAGGCGGCGAAGAAGGCCGACTGCACCAGCATCGCCTGCGCGTAGCTGAGCGTGAACAAGTCCTTCAGCTTGGGGATGATGACGTCGTTCAGGCTGGTGATGCCGCCGAAGATGAAGAACAGCGCGAAGACGAAGGTCTGCAGGCTGGCGGCATTCGCCGGCACCGCATGCGCGGCAGGGGAGGGAGCGGTAGAGGATTCGATCTGCATGAGGATAAACCGTGTGAATCGTGCCGCGCCGGATGGCTACAGCATCTCGTTGATGATACCGACGATGTCGTCGCCGTAGGAAACCAGCTTTTTCTCGCCGACGCCGGACACGCCGCGCAGTTCCGTGAGCGAGGTCGGCTTGACCTTGGCGATCTCGCGCAGGGTCGCGTCCTGGAACACCACATAGGCCGGCACGCCGTGCTCGCGCGCCGCGCCCATGCGCCAGGACCGCAGGCGGTCGAAAATCGCCTGCTCGGGCTTCGACAGCTCCAGCTCCTCGTAGCCTTTCGAGGATGCGAAGCTGCGCTTCGGCTTCACCGGCTTCTGGTACTGGCGCAGCTGCACCTGCTGCCCGCCCTTCAGCACGGGCCGCGCGGCATCGGTGAGCTTCAGCGAACTGTAGGCGTCGTGGTCGACCGTCAGCAAACCGAGGGCGATGGTCTGGCGCACGATGGCGCGCCATTCCTGTTCGCTGCGGTCGCTGCCGATGCCGTACACCGACAGGGCATCGTGGTGCCACTGGCTGATGCGGTCGGTCTGCACGCCGCGCAGCACGTCGATCACGTGGCCGGCGGCGAAGCGCTGGTCGACCCGGTAGATCGCCGACAGCAGCTTTTGCACGGGGACGGTGGCGTCGAAACTCACCGGCGGAATCAGGCAGGTATCGCAATTGCCGCAAGGGCCGGAGCGCTCGCCGAAATAGTCGAGCAGGCGCATGCGCCGGCAGGACAGCGTTTCGCACAGGCCGAGCATGGCGTCGAGCTTCACCGACAGCACGCGCTTGAAGGTTTCGTCGGCCTCGGATTCGTCGATCATCCGGCGCTGCAGCACCACGTCCTGCAAGCCATAGGCCATCCAGGCGCTGGCCGGTGCGCCGTCGCGGCCGGCGCGCCCGGTTTCCTGGTAATAGCCCTCGATGCTCTTCGGCAGGTCCAGGTGGCAGACGAAGCGCACGTCCGGCTTGTCGATGCCCATGCCGAAGGCGATGGTGGCGACCATCACGATGTTCTCTTCGCGCAGGAAACGCGCCTGGTTGCCGGCGCGTACGCTGTGCTCCATGCCGGCGTGGTAAGCCATGGCGCGGATGCCGTTCTCGTTCAGGAACGCGGCGGTCTCCTCGACTTTTTTACGCGACAGGCAGTAGACGATGCCGGAGTCGCCCGGGTGCTCGGCGCTGATGAAATCGAGCAGCTGCTTGCGGCCCGTGGTCTTTTCGACGATGGCGTAGCGGATGTTCGGGCGGTCGAAGGACGAAACGAACTGGCGCGCTTCGTCCAGCTGCAGACGCTGGGCGATTTCGGCACGTGTTTGCTGGTCGGCCGTGGCGGTGAGGGCGATGCGCGGCACGTCGGGAAACTGCTCGTGCAGGATCGACAGGCGGATGTACTCGGGCCGGAAGTCGTGGCCCCATTGCGAGACGCAGTGGGCCTCGTCGATGGCGAACAGCGAGATGCGCGAATCGTGGAACAGATCGAGGCAGCGCTGGGTCATCAGGCGCTCGGGCGCCACGTACACCAGGTCGATCTCGCCGGTGCGCACCAGGCGCTCGATGCGCAGTGTTTCCTCGAAGGTCTGAGTCGAGTTCAGGAAGGCGGCGCGCACGCCGACTTCTTCCAGCGCGTCGACCTGGTCCTGCATCAGCGCGATCAGCGGCGACACGACCACGCCCACGCCGTCCCGCAGCAGGGCCGGGATCTGGTAGCACAGCGACTTGCCGCCGCCGGTGGGCATCAGGACCAGGGCGTCGCCGCCGTTCGCCACGTGCTGGACGATGTCGCCCTGGTTTCCGCGGAAGGCGGGGTAGCCGAAGACGGTCTGCAGCACGTGCAGTGCGCGCGCTTCGGTGTCCTGGCCTTCGATCTCGGTGTACATGAAGAGTTATCCCGGGTTTATTCCGCCCAGTCCACCAGGCCGTAGTGCGCGGTGACGAGGACGATCACGCCGAACACGATACGATACCAGGCGAAGATCGTGAAGTCGTGGGTGCTGATGTAGCGCAGCAGCCAGCGCACGCACAGGAAGGCCGACACGAAAGCGGCCAGGCCGCCGATGCCGAACATCGGCAAATCGGCCATCGACAGCAGCGCGCGTTCCTTGTACACCGAATACACGGTGGCGCCCAGCAGGGTAGGGATGGCGAGGAAGAAGGAAAATTCGGTGGCCGCCTTGCGCGACAGCCCGAACAGCATGCCGCCGATGATGGTCGCGCCCGAGCGGCTGGTGCCGGGGATCAGGGCAAAGGCCTGGGCGCAGCCGACCTTCAATGCGTCGAGCACGGTCATGTCGTCGACGGTCTCGATGCGCGCGGCTTGCGGCAGGTTCTTGTGGCGGCGCTCGGCGTACAGGATCACGAAGGCGCCGACGATGAAGGCCATCGCCACCGGCACCGGCTTGAACAGCTCGTCCTTGATGGCGCGGCTGAAGACCAGGCCGAGGAGCGCGGCCGGCAAAAAGGCGATCACCAGGTTGATCACGAATTTCTGCTGGCGCCGCTCGGTGAACAGGCCGCCCAGCACGCGGGCGATGCGCGCGCGGTATTCCCAGATCACGGCCAGCATGGCGCCGGCCTGGATCGCGATTTCGAAGACCTTGACCTTCTCGCCGGTAAAGTTGAGCAGGCTGCCGGCGAGGATCAGGTGGCCGGTCGAGGAAATCGGGAGGAACTCGGTAAAGCCCTCGACCAGGCCCATGATGATCGCCTTGACGGCGAGAAGAATATCCATGAGGTGTGCTGTGATGAATGGGGGAGTAAAGGCGCGGAAAAGCGGAGGCAGCCTACAAGGCGTCGAAGCTTACCACGGACAGGCCTGTTGCCGCTGAGTTGGCCACAACGGGCCGGGGTATTTTATTCCGTGAAGATTGCCTGTTTGTTACTGGAAATTGCCTGATTCAGGGGCAGGCGAGGGATGCGTACAGACGCGCACAATAGTCAAAACGATGTGCGCCACGCCGTTTTGATCGTGCTAGACTGGTCCGCATGAGTAACGCTGTCGTTTCCCCATGAGCATACTGGCGATCCTTGTCCTGCTGGCGGTCGCATGGTCGGTGCTGGCATTCGGACAACTGCCGAACCCCCTGCGTAGCCGCACCAGCCAGGGCCGTTCCTGGCGCCGCGCCTTTCCGCGGGCGTCGAACAAACAAATCCGCGAATTCCTCTCCGTCTTCACCTCGGCCTTCGCCTTCCGCGATGCCGATATGCTGAAGTTCCGTCCCGACGATCAATTGCTTGGTCTTTACCGCGCACTGCATTCCTCGAAGTGGATGCCCGGCACGGTAGAGTTCGACACCCTGGCGCGCGACCTGCGCACCCGTTTCGGTGTGGCGCTGGAAGACATCTGGGACGAGCGCATGACCCTGGGCGCGCTGTTCGCACACATCCAGCAAGCACGTCCGGCGGCGCATTAGCATCGGCGGCGTCCCCTGCCGCCGCTCACCTTTTCTATCCGCACAGGATATTGACGCGCTGCCTCTTGAACTGGCATTGCCAATGCTCATCTATTGGCAATGATGAAACAGAAGCTCAACTGGAAGCGACCGCTGTTCTACCTGCTGCTGCCGGTGTTCTTCATCATGGTCTTTCTCGGCTTCCCGATTCCGGTGGCGCCGCCGCCGGCCACCAAGCCGGGGCAGGAAATTTCCACGACAGTCAAAAAGAAAAAGAAGGCGCGTTTGCTGATGCCGGGCGAGCTTGCGCCTGGCGACGAGCAGGAACCCTAAGTACCTAGCCGCTAGGGTGCAGTGGCCCGCTCGAGTTCGTCCAGCCAGCGGATCGCCTCTTCACGGCTGCCGCCGCACATCTCGCTCGACGGCTGCAGGCCGGCGCAGACCGCGGGCCGGTCCGGGCGCCCGAAGATGCGGCAGCGGTTGTCGTCGGCCAGCTGCACGCAGCGCACGCCCGCGGGCTTACCGTCGGGCATGCCGGGAATCGGGCTGGAAATGGAAGGGGCGGTGCAGCAGGCACCGCAGTGGTCGCGGCAATTCATGATCGGCATGGGTAGGCGGCCGGATCGGAAACGGCCAGCCGGCAAGTATAGCGTGCTGGCGCGCCTGCGCAAAGGCCGCTTGCTGGCGGGCGCTGCACCTCCGTCTTTCTTGTTAAGCTGGCTCACCGGTGCTTTCAACGGCATCGGCCTGGCCGCTTCGTCGCGGGCAGGAGCAAGGCAAGACAACACAGGGCGGGTGAGGTGTGGCGGCAGGCGCATGCGTGCTTGACTGCCCTCCCACCCGGGTCTATATTCGATGACTCTTTGAAAGTTGTCGGACAGAAGCATGGAATGCCCACTTGACACCAAGCCGCGCTGGGAGCGCCGCAAGGATGCTCGTCCGCAGGAGCTGCTGGCGGCGGCCATCGACCTGTTCGTGGAGCGCGGCTTTGCCGCGACCCGGCTGGAAGACGTCGCGCGCCGTGCCGGCGTTTCGAAAGGCACCTTGTATCTCTATTTCGAGAACAAGGAAGAACTGTTCAAGGCCGTGGTGCGCAACAGCATCGTGCCGGTGATCGGCGAGGCCGAATCCTCGGTTGCCGAATTCGACGGCCACAGCGCCGAACTGCTGCGCAAGGTGCTGCTGGACTGGTGGGACCGGATCGGCGCCAACAAGGTGTCGGGCATCGTCAAGCTGGTGATGGCCGAAGCGAACAATTTCCCCGAGCTGGCCAAGTTCTACCAGGACGAAGTGATCAACCGCGGCACGCGCATGATTTCCAGCATGCTCGAGCGTGGCATCGCACGCGGCGAATTCCGCGCCATCAACGTTACCCAAACAACCCAGGTGCTGATGGCGCCGATGCTAATGCTCGTCACCTGGAAGCATTCGGTCGGCCCCTGCGACCGCGCCGCCCTCGAACCGCTGGCCTTCCTCGATTCCTTCCTCGACATGGCGCTGCACGGCCTGCTGCCTCCGTCCACACCGGCGGTGTGACGATCCTCCCTCTTCAGGGCGCCTTTTCCGGGCGTTCATTCCACTTAAACTGCAGACTGTCGCAATTTCGCGATCTGGCCATGCCATCCCGATAAGATGTGCGTCCTGAGGCAGTTCAACGATAAAATATCGGATTATTTCTTTTACCACCGAGTATCAAGATGAATATCGAACAAGCCCGCTTTAACATGATCGAACAGCAGATCCGCCCCTGGAACGTGCTGGACCAGGACGTCCTCGACCTGCTGCACGTGGTCAAGCGCGAACAGTTCGTGCCGCAGGCCTACCAGAACCTGGCCTTCGCCGACGTCGAGATCCCGCTGCCGGGCGGCGCGGCGATGTTCAATCCGAAAGTCGAAGCGCGCATGCTCCAGGAACTGAACCTCAAGAAGAACGAGACCGTGCTCGAAGTGGGCGCCGGTTCGGGCTACATGGCCGCGCTGATGGCGCACCAGGCGGCCCACGTGACCACCGTCGAGCTGTCGCCGGAAGTCAAGGCCCTGGCCGAAGCTAACCTGAAGAACGCCGGTGTCGCCAACGTCAGCGTCATCGAAGGTAACGCTGCCGCCGGCTGGAACAAGGGCGAGCAGTTCGACGTGATCGTCATCTCGGGCGGCCTGGAAAGCCTGCCGGCTGCCTTCCTGGCGCAGGTAAAAGTGGGCGGGCGCATTGCCGCCATCGTCGGCCAGGCGCCGGCCATGAGCTGCGAGATCGTGACCCGCGTGTCGGAAACCGGCTACGACACGGTCAAGCTGTTCGAGACCAACGCCAAGCCGCTGGCCGGTGCGCCGGTCGCGTCGCGCTTCACCTTCTAAGGACGGCGCGATGCAGCACATCACCGCTCCCGAGCTGGCAGCAAAATTGGCCGCGAACTCGGCCGACCCGGCAGGCGAGCGTCCGCTGCTGCTCGACGTGCGCGAGAACTGGGAATTCGAGACCTGCCACATCGCAGGCTCCACCCAGATCCCGATGCATCTGGTTCCGATCCGTGCCGGCGAACTGCCGGACGACGCGGAGATCATCTGCATCTGCCACCACGGCGCGCGCAGCATGCAGGTGGCCGCCTTTTTGGAGCGTAACGGCTTCGAGAACGTAACGAATTTGACGGGCGGGATACACGCCTGGGCCGTACAGGTCGATCCGGCGATGCCGAAGTATTGACCTGCTTTCCAACTTTTGATGACTCCGACGGAGACCGCAATGCAGAAACCCTTCATCGCCATGCTGCTGGCCAGCGCTTTCGTGTCGTTCGACGCGAACGCGATCGACCTGATCCAGGTTTACCAGCAGGCCCTGGCCAACGACGCCACCTATGCCAGCGCGCGCGCTTCGCTCGCCGCCGGCCGCGAACGGGTGACGCAGGGGCGTGCGGGTTTGCTGCCGACGGTCGGGCTGTCGGGGTCGTATGCCAAGAACGACAACGACTTCTCGCCCTTCAACCAGGGCCAGACGGTGGTCATCAATGGCGTGCCGACAATCGTCGCCGGCAGTGGTTCCGACCTGCGCACCAACCAGTACGGCTTGTCGCTGACCCAGCCGCTGTTCCGCTGGGACCGCTGGCAGACCTACGAGCAAAGTAAACTCGCGCAAGCCATTGCCGAAGCCCAGTTTGCCCAGGCCCAGCAAGACTTGATCACGCGCGTAGCGCAAGCCTATTTCGATGTGCTGGCCGCCCAGGACACGCTGGAATCGACCCGCGCCCAGAAGAACGCGGTGACCGAGCAGCTGGCCTCGGCCAAGCGCAACTTCGAGGTCGGCACCCAGACCATCACCGATACCCACGAAGCGCAGGCTGCATATGACCTGGTGGTGGCCCAGGAATTCGCCGCGGTCAACGAACTGGAAAACCGCCGCACCATGCTGCAGATGATCATCGGCAAGGCGCCGGATGCGCTGGCCACGCTGCAGGAAGGCGTGGCGCTGACCGCGCCGCAGCCGGCCACGGTCGATCCGTGGGTCGCTTCCGCCGAAACCCAGAACTACGGCGTGACCGCGTCGGAACTGTCGCTGGAATCGGCCAAGCGCGACATCTCGCGCAACCGCGCCGGCCACCTGCCGACGCTGGATCTGGTGGCGAATGCCGGCCGCAGCAACGTCAGCGGCCGCACGCTCAACTCGGGCGATGGCCGCAACAACTCCATCGGCGTGCAGTGGACGGTGCCGATCTTCAGCGGCTACGCCGTCACCAGCCGCGTACGCGAATCGATCGCCCTGGAAGACAAGGCGCGCAACGACCTGGAAAGCACGCGCCGCAATGCCGCCCTGCAGGCACGCCAGTCCTTCCTCGGCGTGAACAGTGGCATGGCCCAGGTGAAGGCGCTGGAAGCGGCCGAGGTGTCGAGCCAGTCGGCGCTGGAATCGAACAAGCTGGGCTACCAGGTGGGCGTGCGCATCAACATCGACGTGCTCAATGCCCAGCGCCAGCTGTACTCCACCCGCACCGACCTGGCCCGTGCGCGCTACAACACCATCCTGAGCGGCCTGCGCCTGAAGGCGGCGGCGGGCGCGCTGCGCGAGGCTGACTTGGTGCCGGTGAACAATCTGCTGCAGAAATAAGCTTGCATAGGATATTTGCATTCCAGATCCTGGATGCAAATAAACGACGGCGCCTGCGTGGCGCCGTTTTTGTTCCTTGCACGCTTATTTGCCGCCGTCCTTTCTGGGCCGCAGCAGGCCCAGCCCGGTGTTGGTACGCACAGCGATTGCACCATCGTCGGCCACCGCTTCCGCTTCCAGCAGCACGATCCCCGCCGGCAAATCCTTGACCCGCGTATTCAGGTCGACCAGGCCATAGCCCGGCCCCCAGGCGACGGCATGTTCGGAGCCGGCCGGTCCATCGGTTGCCTGGCCGACGATCAGGCCGGAAGCGTTGATCGCATTCGCGTCGGAGAAGCGGCCGCCGTTCAGCGTGCCCAGGCTGCGCATGCTGGTGCCGTCGTGCACGAAGGCGACCTGGCCGGCATCGTTATAGACATAGCCGACGACGTGGCCGGCGTCGTTGATCGCATGCGGTTCCGAACCCTGGGTGTCGGGCAGCTGGCCGAGGTCCTGCAGGACGCCGCCGCTGTAGCGGAAGGCGCGCAACTGGCCATCGAGAACGGGATCGCGCGTGCTGATGGCGACCTGCCCGGCTTCGTTGATGTCGATCGCCTGCGAGCTGCGGCCGGGCGGATTCAAGTCCTGGAGCGGCCCTCCGCTGCGGGCGTCGTACAGGAAGGCATGCAGCACGGATTCACCCGTGATCGTGGAGGTGCCGGCCACCTGGCCGGCCGCATTCACATCGAGCGCCTCCGAGATTAGCCCGCCGAGCGTGCCGAGGTCACGCATCGTCCGGCCATCGTAATAAAAGGCGTGACGTGGACCGGAGGGGACGGTCGACCAGCCTGCCACCTTGCCGCAGGTGCTGATCGACACGCCCCAGGACTCGGCACCGCCGAGCGTACCGAGGTCGTGCAGGGTACCGTTGTAGAAGAAAGCGTGCGGGATGCCGGCTGCCGTCTGTCCCCAGCCGGCCACCTGGCCGCAGCGGTTGACGGCGAAGGCGCGCGCGTTCGGGCCGCCAAAGCTGCCGAGGTCGATGCTGGTGCTGCCGTTGTATAGGAAGGCGCGGCTGATGCCGGCGGCATCGACCGAGGTGCCGGCGACCAGTCCGCCGTTGGCAATGCCCTGGCGAACGACCACGCCGAATGTGATGCCGGGCAGGCCGATCGGGGTGAAATCATAGAGTGGCCCCAGGTTGGCGGGCGGTGAGGGTGGCGCTGGCTGGACCGGCGGCGCCGGGTGCTGGGGATGGCTGTTGCCGCCGCCGCAAGCGGTCAATAAGGCGCATAGCGCCAGGGCCGCGCCCGACATCGTGTGGCGCGAGGGGAATAGCTTCAGCGAAAGCAAACCGGACATGACACGCCTCCATTGACGAGTTGATACTTCAGTCTAGGTCGGGCTTGCTCGCTTCGTTCGCGTATCGAAGAGTTCGTTTGCCTTCGGTCAAAGCGGTGGTTGACGCCGTGCAATGATGGCTTTGTAGGCGCTTCCGTAAAGAAAAACGGCGCCGCAGCGCCGTTTGTCATGTCCGCGTCAGGCCTGGCGCTTGCGCCATGCGATCATCTCGGCAATCGTCAAGATCGGGAAGCCGCGTTCCTCGGCGAAGCGCTCGATGGCTTCGCCGCGCATCATGGTGCCGTCCGGGTTCATCAGCTCGCACAGCACGGCCGACGGCTGCAGGCCAGCCATGGTGGCCAGGTCGACCGACCCCTCTGTATGGCCGGCGCGCGCCAGCACGCCGCCCGGCGTGGCGCGCAGCGGGAACACGTGGCCGGGGCGCACCAGGTCCTCGGGTTGCGCATCGGCGGCGATGGCGGCGCGGATGGTGGTGACGCGGTCGGCCGCCGACACGCCGGTGGTCACGCCGTGGCGCGCCTCGATCGATACCGTGAACGGCGTGCCGTAGCGGCTGCCGTTCTCGCTGGCCATCGGCGGCAGTTCCAGTGCGCGCACACGGTCGGCGGACAAACACAGGCAGACGATGCCGCTGCATTCGCGGATCATCAGGGCCATGGTATCGACGGTCAATTTCTCGGCAGCGACGATCAGGTCGGCCTCGTTCTCGCGGTCGAAATCGTCGAGCAGGATGACCGGGATACCGGCGCGGGTGGCCGCCAGTGCCGCGGCGATGCGGCCTTCCAGGTCGGTGCTGTGAAGGGAGTAAGTGTTGACTAACATTGTGAGACGCTCCTCGCGTAAAGTGGGCGAAAAACGCATCAGGGCAAGCGAATAGACACGCCTGGCCTGCACACCGCAGGGGCGAGCAGGACCAAGGCGCATGGCAGCGCACATCTTCTTTCATCCGGACTATGACCGTCGGCCCTGGAGTCGCACCAGGTCTGCTGACCCTGCCACGGAAGTGGCAGGCGCTCGCGGGCTTGACCGTTGCCGGTCTTACCGCCGGTGGGGAATTCCACCCCGCCCCGAAGACGTATTGATTGATTGCCTGCGGAAACAGGCGAGAGAATTTTAACAGCAAGCATCCGACCCTGCCGGGCAGGGGCGGTTTTCCAGCAACGTACTTAGTTGCTCAGGCCCTTGCCGCCTTCGTTGTCCTTGCGCTGGATGAACTCGATCTTGTAGCCGTCCGGGTCGGTGACGAAGGCGATCACGGTGCTGCCGCCCTTGACCGGGCCCGGCTCGCGCGTGATGTTGCCGCCCGCATTGCGCACGGCGTCGCAGGTGGCGTAGATGTCTTCGGCCGAGATGGCGATGTGGCCGTAGGCGGTGCCCATGTCGTAGCGCTCGGTGCCGTAGTTGTAGGTCAGCTCGAGTTCGGCGTGGTCGGGGTTGCTGCCGTAGCCGAGGAAGGCCAGCTTGTACTGGTACTCGGGATTGTCGCTGGTGCGCAGCAGTTTCATGCCGAGCACAGTCGTGTAGAAATCGATGGAGCGTTGCAGGTCGCCGACGCGGAGCATGGTGTGCAGGATGCGCATGTGGTGTTGTCCTTCTGATTGAATCGGAAAGCCATGATTTTATGCGTTCGGGGCGATCCTTGCCGGGAGCGGGCACGGCGGGATGCCAGGACGCTGATTGCCCAATGCCGCGCCGGCGCTATTTCATCGCTGGCGTCATTTCATTGTTGGCCGCGATCGTACGGTGGGCACCCCGTGCCCACGCGGTAGCCACGTTTGATTGCACCTGCGGCCGTAATCGATCGCTCGCACCAGATCCGGCGGCCAGGAAGCTTTTGACCGTGGCCTTTGGATACGGTACGAGCGAGTAGTCACGGCAATAGGTGCAAGCAGACGTGCGTAACCGCGTGGGCACGGGGTGCCCACCGTACCGTCAGCGCCGCGGGTAAATGGCAGCGCCGACCCTTCATCCAATCATGAAAACCAATCAGTTTTCCAGGCGCGACGTCAGCGTGATCTCGGCATTCAGCAGCTTCGACACCGGGCAGTTTTCCTTGGCGGTGGTCGCCGCTTTATCAAAAGCCTCCTGGCTGGCGCCGGGAATCTTCGCGACCAGGTCGAGGTGCACGGCGCTAATCTTGAAACCGCCTTCCACCTTTTCCATCGACACGGTGGCCGTGGTGCGCAGTTCCTCGGCCGTGAGGCCCGCCTGGCCGAGCTGGCCGGACAAGGCCATGGTGAAGCAGCCGGCGTGGGCCGCGCCGATCAGTTCTTCCGGGTTGGTGCCGGGGCCGTCCTCGAAGCGGGTGTTGAAGCCGTACTGCGAATCCTTGAGCACGCCGCTGCCGGTGGAAACGGCGCCCTTGCCGTCTTTCAGGCCGCCGCTCCAGACAGCGCTGCCATTGCGTTTGATGGTCATGTGGTTTTCCTTTATCGGTTCTTGCCCGGCACGGGCGTGACCGAGTCGTGATCGCGCATCGAGCGATGGCGGTCGGGTTGTGGGTTGGCCTGGCCGGTGGCGTCGGCATCCGGCTCGACGGCCTCGCTGATGCCAGGGGTGTTGCGGGCGTCGGTGTCGACCAGGCCCTGGGCCAGGTCTTCGGCCGCCTGTTTCATCACGCCGCGCGGCGCGGTGTCCTGGCCGTCGGGCGACTCGTCGCGCTCGTGCGGCTGGCGCTTGACGCCGTCGTTTTCGATCTTGGCATCGGTGTTGACGACGCGGTCTTTGGTTTCGGTAACCATGGGTACGCTCCTGTTGCTGACTCTTGCATTTATCCTAACGCGTCGCGCCCGCGACAGTCGCGCAATTGAATCCACCATTTATGATGCTTTTTTGCAATTAACTGGATAACATGGAGGCTTCGCCATTCTCGTCCGCCCAGTCCGTGAAACCCGAAGCCCACCTGCATCACAGTCCATCCAACTGCCTGAACTGCGGCGCCGCCTTGAACGGCAATTTCTGCGCCGCGTGCGGCCAGGCCGCCAGGCTGCACGTGCCGAGCGCGCGCGAATTCCTGCACGAGTTCGTGGCCCACTACGTGGCGCTGGAGGGCAAGCTGTGGAAGTCGCTGATGCTGCTGATGTTCAAGCCGGGCCAGCTGACGCGCGACTACATCGAGGGGCGCCGCGTGCGCTACGTCGAACCGCTGCGCCTGTACCTGAGCTTCAGCATCATCTTCTTTGCGCTGTTCAAGCTGGGCGGCCTGCAGATCGGCGGCAACGAGCCCGATACCGTGCCCGCCAAACCGGCCAAGGCCACGGCCACGGCCGTGCAACAGGCGCCGGCAAGCGCGCAGGCAGGCAAGCCAATCCCGCCAGTCGCCAAGGCGGCCGCGGAACCTGGCGACAAGAAAAAGGACGAGCCCGCCTTCATCGAACTCGATGGCGAGGAAGTCAAGGTGCGCGACCTGGCGGCGCGTGTGTCCCCGACCCTGGGCGAGAAGGTCGGCCGCTTCAGCGACTTGCCGAGTGCCGCACGCAAGGAAGCCCTGAAGCGCGCCTTCTTCAGCTATGCGCCGTATGCCATCTTCCTGCTGATGCCGGTGTTCGCCGCCTTCCTGAAAATCCTCTACCTGGGCTCGGGCCGGCGCTATGGCGAGCACGTGCTGTTCGCGCTGCACACGAATGCCTTCGCCTTCCTTTGCCTCAGCCTGATCATGGCTGTCCCGGGCTTCGTGCCGCTGGTGGGCAAGGCGCTCGGCGTGTGGCTGGTGTTCTATTTGCCTACCGCCATGCGCAAGGTGTATGGCGGCAGCCGCACGATCACCGCGCTGCGCTGGATCGTGCTGATGACGGTGCATATGGTGAGCATCGTGCTGGCGGCCGTGTTCGCCGCGGCGATGGGAATGATGGGCTGAACTTGCAGTTAGCGCGCTCGCCCATCTATACTGTGCATCTGTACAGTATTCGCCGTGCCGCCAAGTGGCAGGCGCTGGGATTATCGGTTAATCTCGGCGTGTTCGCCTTCTACTGCCGAGAGACCCATGCCCCCTGAGCAAGCAACAAATCCAGCGCAACACGTTATCGCGCTCGTGGTGCGGCAGAACACGGCCGGCATCGAGGAACCCGTGGAGCGCATCCTGGCCTTCCTGCAGGACGCCGGCTACCGCGTGGTGCTCGAAGCCGACACCGCGGCCCACCTGGGCATGCCCGGCATCGAGGCCATGGGCGTCAACGAGATCGGCGAGCAGGCCTATCTCGTCATCGTGATGGGCGGCGACGGCACCATGCTCGGCATCGCGCGCCAGCTCGCCAAGTACGAGGTGTCCCTGATCGGCATCAACCTCGGGCGCTTAGGCTTCATTACCGACATCCCGGTCGAGCGCATGCTGCCGGCGCTCGGCGAAATCCTGCAGGGCAAGGCCACCGCCGAGAAGCGCAGCCTGCTCGAAGGGCGCGTGATGCGCGATGGCCAGATGATGTTCTGCGGCATGGCCGTGAACGACGTGGTGGTAGCGCGCGGCAGCGGCGCCGGCATGGCCGAGCTGCGCGTGACGGTCGACGGCCAGTTCATGTACAACCAGCGCTCGGACGGGTTGATCGTGTCCACGCCGACCGGCTCCACGGCCTACGCGCTGTCGGCCGGCGGGCCGCTGCTGCACCCCAGCCTGCAAGGCATCGTGCTGGTGCCGATCGCCCCACACGCGCTGTCGAACCGGCCGATCGCGGTGCCCGACACCAGCGAGATCGTGGTCACCATCGTATCGGGGCGCGACATTTCCGTGAACTTCGACATGCAGACCTTCGCCAGCCTGCAGCACGGCGACGAAATCGTCATCTCGCGCTCGCCGAACACCATCACCTTCCTACACCCGGAAGGCTGGAGCTACTACAACACCCTGCGCGAAAAGCTGCACTGGCACGAATACCCGTCCTACGACGGCAAACTCAAGTAAAAGAACCACAGGAGACCTGTTTCTTCATGCTGCGCACACTGACCATCCGCGACTTCGTCATCGTCGACGCGATCGAACTCGAATTCGCCAACGGCTTTTCAGTCTTTACCGGCGAAACCGGGGCCGGCAAGTCGATCCTGATCGACGCGCTGCAACTGGCGCTTGGCGGACGCGGCGAAGCGAGCATGGTGCGCGAGGGCGCGGCCAAGGCCGACATCACGGCCGATTTCGCCCTGACCGAAGAAGCCGCGTCCTGGCTCGAACAGCACGAATTCGCCAGCGAAGAGGGCGGGGCGCTGCTGCGCCGCGTGATCGACAACGCCGGCCGCTCGAAGGCCTACATCAACGGCATCGCCGCCACCGCCGGGCAACTCCGCGAGCTGGGCGAGATGCTGGTCGATATCCACGGCCAGCACGCGCACCAGAGCTTGCTGAAGTCGGACGCCCAGCGCGCCTTGCTGGATAACCAGATCGCCGTGCGCGATGCGGGAGCCGCCGCCGAGGCGCATGAAGTGGCCGTGGCCTACCGCGCCTGGCGCGCGCTGTCGCGCCAGCGCGAGGAATACGAAACGAATGCCAAGAACGTGCTGCTCGAGCGCGAGCGCCTGGAGTGGCAGGTAAGCGAGCTCGACAAGCTGTCGCCGAAGCCGGGCGAGTGGACCGAGATCACCAACGAGCACAGCCGCCTGTCGCACGCCGCCAGCCTGCTCGACGGCGCACAAGAGGCGCTGGCCGCGATCTCGGAATCGGACCACCCGATCCTGTCGCAGCTGTCGTCGCTGAACACCAAGCTGGGCAAGCTGGTCGATGTCGACGCCGAACTGCAAGCCGTGCTCGACTGCATGGAACCGGCCCGCATCCAGCTGCAGGAAGCGGTGTACGCGCTGAACAGCTACATCGACAAGGTCGAGCTCGATCCGGCCCGCCTGCGCGAAGTCGACGCCCGCATGGACGCCCTGCACAGCGCCGCGCGCAAGTACCACGTGACGCCGGAAGAACTGCCCGAGGAACACGCGGCGCTGGCCGCCAAGCTGCGCCAGCTGGCCGACGCCACCGACATCGACGGCCTGAAACGCCAGGAAGAGAAGGCCGAAAGCGCCTACAGGAAGGTAGCCAATCGCTTGTCGGCGCGGCGCGTGACGACTGCGAAAGCGCTGAGCGAACAGGTGACCCTGGCCATGCAGGAATTGAGCATGGGCGGCGGGCGCTTTGCCGTGGCGCTGAACCCGTCGGAACCGGGCGCGCATGGGCTGGAGCAGGTGGAGTTTTTGGTGGCCGGCCACGCCGGCGTGGCGCCGCGGCCGCTGGCGAAGGTCGCCTCGGGCGGCGAACTGGCACGTATCTCGCTGGCCATTTCCGTCATCACCTCGAACGCGACCGTGACGCCAACCCTGATCTTCGACGAAGTCGACAGCGGCATCGGCGGCGGCGTGGCCGAAGTGGTGGGGCGCCTGCTCAAGCGCCTCGGCCAGCAGCGCCAAGTGCTGTGCGTGACCCACTTGCCGCAAGTGGCGAGCCAGGCCAACCAGCACTTCCAGGTGGCCAAGGGCACGACCGGCGAAGGGCGCACCGTGTCGCGCATCGAGGTGCTGAACAACCGGGCGCGCGTGGAGGAAGTGGCGCGCATGCTGGGCGGGATCGAGATTACCGAGACCACGCGCAAGCATGCGCGGGAGTTGCTGGCGTCTTGAGCGAGGCCTGCGAGGAAGGCGCCAGACAAACCCTGGCGCAGCAGGTCTACTCTCGATAACGCGCCTGGCGAGCGCTGTCCACTTCACCCATCTGCCACAATCCCCCTCCCAACCACACACGGAGGATCGCATGAGCATCGAAAAAGTCCTGTACCGCGCCAAGGCCACCTCGCAGGGCGGCCGCGAAGGCACGTCGCGTAGCGACAACGGCGTGCTGGACGTGAAGCTGACCACGCCGAAGGAACTGGGCGGCAACGGCGCCACCGGCACCAACCCGGAACAATTGTTCGCAGCCGGTTACTCGGCCTGCTTCCTGGGCGCGCTGAAATTCGTCGCCGGCCAGGCCAAGGTAAAACTGCCGGAAGACCTGACCGTGACCGGTGAAGTCGGCATCGGCCAAATCCCGACCGGCTTCGGCATCGAGGCCGATCTCACCATCCACGGCCCCGGCATGGAGCAGGGGCAGTTGCAGGAACTGGTCGACAAGGCCCACATCGTGTGCCCGTACTCGAACGCGACGCGCAACAACATCGACGTGCGCCTGCACGTGACGACCTAAGCCTTATCAAGCGGCGATGGCGCCAGCCCACAACTGTTGGGCTATCGCCGCAATCAATAAACTCTTCTCGAAGGCCGCAACGCAGCCACCTATAATGGAGCACCAAGCGTTCCTGTCTCCCTTATGCCCTTTCGAAAAGAACCACCCCACACCCACGGCAGCATTGCCCACAGCGCCATCGTCCTCGTCAACCTCGGCACGCCGGATGCGCCGACCCGGTCCGCGGTTAAACGCTACCTGAAGCAATTTCTCTCGGACCCGCGCGTGGTCGAGATCCCGCGCCTGGTGTGGTCGTTCATCCTGAACTTGATCATCTTGCCGTTCCGCTCGGGCGCGTCGGCCAAGAAGTACGGGATGATCTGGACCAAGGAAGGTTCGCCGCTGAAGGTGCACACCCAGAAGCAGGCGCAACTGCTGCAAGCGGCGCTCGAGCAGCGTGGCCACGAAGGCGTGCAGGTGCGCATGGCGATGCGCTATGGCTCGCCCTCGCTGCCGGACGTGCTGGATCAATTGAAACTCGACGGCTGCGACCGCATCGCGGTGCTGCCGGCCTATCCGCAGTATTCGGGTACCACCACCGCCTCGATCTGGGACGCGGTATTCGCCCATTACAAGAACGTGCGGAATATCCCCGAGCTGCGCCTGGTGAAGCACTACCACGACCACGACGGCTACATCGACGCCCTGCACGACACCGTGCTGGCCTACTGGGATGCGCACGGCCGCGGCCAGAAACTGGTGATGAGTTTCCATGGCGTACCGAAGCGCACGCTGGAACTGGGCGACCCCTACTACTGCGAATGCCAGAAGACGGCGCGCCTGCTGGCCGCGCGCCTGCGCCTGGCGCCGGACGAGTATCTGGTCACCTTCCAGTCGCGCTTCGGCAAGGCGGAATGGCTGCAGCCTTATACGGCGCCGACCGTCGTCGAACTGGCGCGCCAGGGCGTCGAGCGCATCGATGTGATCTGCCCCGGCTTTACCAGCGACTGCCTGGAGACGCTGGAAGAGATCTCGATGGAAGTGAAGCACGACTTCGAGGCGGCTGGCGGCAAGGATTTCCATTACATCCCTTGCCTGAACGAGGCGCCGACCTGGATCGTGGGCATGGCGGAAATCGCCGAGCAGCATTTGATCGGCTGGCCGACCATGATGAGTCCGTCGCAGCGCGAGGCCGAGCGGCGCGATGCAGAAGTCGCCCGGGAGCATGCGTTGCGCCTGGGCGCGTGATGTGCACATGGTGGGTTCGAGAACCCACCCTACGGCGATCGGTGGGATGGGTTCTCGAACCCATCATTCGCGGCCCGTCGCCTCACCCGACATCCCGCACTCGGCTTCCCATCAACCAACCTGCTAAAATGGCACGTTTTTGTGGCGTGGTTTACAGCCCGGCGTAGCAAATGCACGCCACTGCAAGGGCGGTATAAACCACGACGGCGCTGCTGATCAATGGCAATCTCATGCTGCTCTCCCACGCTCGGTTGTTGTTCTCATGACGCTCACCAGCGCGTCTAGAAACATCTTAAAACCTTGAGTACAGGAAAGAATCACTTCATCGGTAACTGTTGTAACAAATGTTGTCAGTCTTTCTGCTAACAGAGTCGCAATGTCCCTTGAAAATGTAGGAGATCGCCCCATATGCGGCGCTGTACGACAAGTAAGCCTTGTCCAACCATTCAGCCAAGTCCTTGATTCCAGGAGTTTTTTCGATGCAAGACCAAGAAAACCCAGAGGTGAATACCCAGCTTGACGCCGAGGCCGCACCCGCAGCAGCGGCAGCCGCTCCGGCACAAGGCGAACCCAGCCTCGAAGAGCAGCTGAGCGCGACCGAAGCCAAGCTGGCTGAGATGCACGATGCCTTCATGCGTGCCAAAGCCGATGGCGAAAACATCCGCCGCCGCGCCCAGGAAGACGTGAGCAAGGCCCATAAGTTCGCCATCGAAAGCTTCGCCGAGGCCATGGTGCCTGTGCGCGACAGCCTGGAAATGGCCCTGAAGGTCGAAACCCAAACCGTCGAAGCCATGCGCGAGGGCGTGGAAATGACCCTCAAGCAGTTGAGCTCTGCGTTCGAGAAGAACCGCCTGGTCGAAGTCATGCCGGCCCCCGGCGAGAAGCTCGACCCGAACAAGCACCAGGCCGTGGCCGTGGTGCCGGCCGAGCAGGAAGCCAATACCGTGGTGACCGTTTTGCAGAAGGGTTACATGATTGCCGACCGCCTGCTGCGTCCGGCCATTGTTACCGCAGCACAGCCGAAGTAAGAGCAAGAAGAAAAAGTACGGTGCTGCTTGGCAAGAGGCCTTGAAAGCAGTCAGGTATTTCCCAATATCCGAAGCATTAAAAACATTTAAGCATTCAAAGGAAAACAAATCATGGGCAAAATTATCGGTATTGACCTGGGGACCACCAACTCCTGCGTCGCGATCATGGAAAACGGCCAACCGAAGGTGATCGAGAACGCCGAAGGCGCGCGTACCACGCCGTCGATCATCGCTTACCAGGAAGACGGCGAGATCCTCGTCGGTGCACCTGCCAAGCGCCAGGCCGTCACCAACCCGAAGAACACCCTGTTCGCCGTCAAGCGCCTGATCGGCCGCAAGTACGACGAGAAGGAAGTCCAGAAGGACATCGCGCTGATGCCTTACACCATCAGCAAGGCCGACAACGGCGATGCATGGGTCGGCGTGCGCGACAAGAAACTGGCGCCACCACAAATCTCGGCTGAAGTCCTGCGCAAGATGAAGAAGACCGCCGAAGACTACCTCGGCGAAGAAGTCACCGAAGCCGTCATCACCGTGCCGGCCTACTTCAACGACTCGCAGCGCCAGGCAACCAAGGATGCCGGCCGTATCGCGGGCCTGGACGTCAAGCGCATCATCAACGAGCCGACCGCTGCCGCACTGGCATTCGGCCTGGACAAGACCGACAAGGGCGACCGCAAGATCGCCGTGTATGACCTCGGCGGCGGCACTTTCGACGTGTCGATCATCGAGATCGCAGACGTCGACGGCGAGAAGCAGTTCGAAGTGCTGTCGACCAACGGCGACACCTTCCTCGGCGGCGAAGACTTCGACCAGCGCGTGATCGACTACATCATCGAGGAATTCAAGAAGATCAACGGCCTCGATTTGTCGAAAGACCCGATCGCCCTGCAGCGCATCAAGGCTTCGGCCGAGCGCGCGAAGATCGAACTGTCGTCGTCGCAGCAAACCGAGATCAACGAGCCTTACATCGCCATGGCGAACGGCGCGCCGGTCCACCTGAACCTGAAGATCACCCGCGCCAAGCTGGAGTCGCTGGTCGAGGAACTGATCGCCAAGACCATCGAGCCATGCCGCGTTGCCATCAAGGACGCCGGCGTCAAGGTCTCGGACATCGACGACATCATCCTGGTCGGCGGCATGACCCGTATGCCGAAGGTCCTGGAAAAGGTGAAAGAGTTCTTCGGCAAAGAGCCACGCCGTGACGTGAACCCGGACGAAGCCGTCGCCGTTGGCGCCGCTATTCAAGGTTCGGTCCTGTCGGGCGAACGCAAGGACTTGCTGCTGCTGGACGTGACCCCGCTGTCGCTGGGTATCGAAACCCTGGGCGGCGTGATGACCAAGATGATCCACAAGAACACCACGATCCCGACCAAGTTCTCGCAGGTGTTCTCGACCGCCGACGACAACCAGCCGGCCGTGACCATCAAGGTGTTCCAGGGCGAGCGCGAAATCGCAGCAGGCAATAAAGGCCTGGGCGAGTTCAACCTCGAAGGCGTGCCACCGGCGCCACGCGGTACCCCGCAGATCGAAGTCACCTTCGACATCGACGCCAACGGCATCCTGCACGTCGGCGCGAAAGACAAGGCCACCGGCAAGGAAAACAAGATCACCATCAAGGCCAACTCGGGTCTGACCGAAGAGGACATCCAGAAGATGGTGAAGGACGCCGAGCTGAACGCGGAAGAAGACAAGAAGGTCAAGGAATTGGCCGAGTCGCGCAACCAGGCCGATGCGCTGGTGCACTCGACCCGCAAGTCGCTGACCGAATACGGCGACAAGCTGGACGCAGGCGAGAAGGAAGCCATCGAAGCGGCGATCACCGACCTGGAAGGCTCGATCAAGTCGGGCGACAAGGCCGACATCGAAGCCAAGACGGCCGCCCTGTCGACCGCTGCCCAGAAGCTCGGCGAAAAGATGTACGCCGACATGCAGGCACAGCAGGCTGGCGGCGCTGAAGGCGGCGCAGGCCAAGCTGGCGGCGGCGCCGACGCATCGGCCAAGGCCGACGACGTGGTCGATGCCGACTTCAAGGAAGTGAAAGACGCGAAGTAATCCTTAGCGCGTACCGAACCGAGCCGCTGCAGCCTCCATGGTGCCGGCTCGGTTTTTTTGCTTCAGTATTTAAACAGTTTCGTTCAGTAGACAACAGCAAGGTGCCAAATGGCAAAGCGTGATTTTTACGAGATCCTTGGGGTCGCAAAGGGTGCTTCGGAAGAAGAGATCAAGAAGTCGTATCGCAAGCTGGCGATGAAGTACCACCCTGACCGCAACCCGGACAACAAGGAAGCGGAAGAGAAGTTCAAGGAGGTCAAGGAAGCCTACGAGATGCTGACCAATCCGGAGAAGCGCGAGGCCTACGACCGTTACGGTCATGCCGGCGTCGACCCGAACATGGGCGGCGGGGGCTTTGGCGGCGGCGCGGGCGGCTTCGGCGATGCCTTCGGCGACATCTTTGGCGACATCTTCGGCGGCGGCGGACGCGGCCGCAGCTCGGGCCCGCAGGTGTACCGCGGCGCCGACCTGCGCTACAACCTCGAGATCACGCTGGAACAGGCGGCCAACGGCTTCGACACCACCATCCGCGTGCCGAGCTGGGACAAGTGCGACACCTGCCACGGCAGCGGCGCCAAGCCAGGCACCCAACCGGTCACCTGCACGACCTGCCACGGCCACGGCCAGGTACGCATGCAGCAGGGCTTCTTCAGCATCCAGCAAACCTGCCCGAAGTGCCACGGCAGCGGCAAGATGATTCCGGAACCCTGCCCATCGTGCTCGGGCGCCGGCCGCATCAAGCGCAACAAGACGCTGGAAGTGAAGATTCCGGCCGGTATCGACAACGGCATGCGCATCCGCTCGACCGGCAACGGCGAGCCGGGCACGAACGGCGGCCCGTCGGGCGACTTGTACGTGGAAATCCACATCAAGCCGCACGCCGTGTTCCAGCGCGAAGGCGACGACCTGCACTGCGAGATGCCGATTTCGTTCTCGAAGGCGGCCTTGGGCGGCGAAATCGAAGTGCCGACCCTGTCGGGCAAGGTCTCGTTCACGATTCCTGAAGGCACGCAAACCGGCAAGACCTTCCGTTTGAAGGGCAAGGGCATCAAGGGCGTGCGCTCGGGTTACCACGGCGACTTGTTCTGCCACGTGATCGTCGAGACGCCGGTGAAGCTGACCGAGAAGCAGAAAGACCTGCTGCGCGAATTCGAACGCATGACGGTCGAAGGCGGCGCCAAGCACAGCCCGCAGAGCAAGGGCTGGATGGATAAAGTGAAAGACTTCTTCGAGTAAGAAGTCGTCAAAGAACCGCCGGGCGACGCAAGTCCCCGGCGTTTTTTTCGGATAATCTCGGCCGGGCTGTTGGATATCGTACGGTGGGCACTCTGTGCCCACGCGGAACGATGATCATGGTTGGCTGGATTCCACCCCTTGCCGTGCGATCATCGAAACGCCTCTAAATGATCATTCGCAAGCGCTAGCAAACGGCCGTCAGCGCGCGTTGAAATCCGCCATCACCACGCACGCTTCCGCGTGGGCACGGAGTGCCCACCCTACGGAATCGCCATCCCCGTGCACGCTTCCATGCCCTGCGCTTACAATACGGAAAATCACCGAACACCACGGGCCGCTTCGTGCCCGCAGCAAGGAGAACCACATGGCGAAAACCCCCACCGGCCTGACATCCCAGGACCTGTTCGAACGCAACCGCAAATGGGCGGCCTCGATGGTCGAGCAAGACCCCGACTTCTTCAAGGACCTGGCGTCGCAGCAGGCCCCGGAATACCTCTGGATCGGCTGCTCGGACAGCCGCGTGCCGGCCAACGAACTGCTCGGCATGGCCCCGGGCGAACTGTTCGTGCACCGTAACATCGCCAACGTGATTTCGCATTCCGACCTGAATGCCCTGACCGTGCTGCAATTCGCGGTCGACGTACTGAAGGTCAAGCACATCATCCTGTGCGGCCACTATGGCTGCTCGGGCGTGGGCGCCGCACTGACCAATACCCGCGTCGGCCTGGCCGACAACTGGCTCGGCCACGTGCGCGACGTGCGCGACAAGCATGGCCAGTACCTGGGCAACGTCAGCGGCGTCTCGGCCACCAACCGCCTGGTGGAGCTGAACGTCGCCGAGCAGGTGATCAACGTCGCCCAGACCACCATCGTGCGCGACGCCTGGGAACGCGGCCAGCCGCTGACCATCCACAGCTGGGTGTATGGCGTGCACGACGGCCTGCTGCGCGACCTCGGCATCACCGTCAGCAGCTATGCCGAAATCGCACCGAAGCTGGAAGTGGTGCTGGAAGGCTACCGCGACCGCGGCGAGGAGCTGTGACTTCTTCCGCCGCGCCCGGCGACCTGGCCCGGCTGCGCGATCTCGTGCGCGTGTTTGTGGACGAGCGCGACTGGGACCAGTTTCATACGCCGAAGAATTTGTCTTCGGCGCTGAGCGTGGAGGCGGCCGAGCTGCTGGAGCATTTCCAGTGGCTGCAGACCGGGCGCGCTGAGGAACTGGGCGAGGGCAAGCTGCGCGAGGTGCGGCACGAGATGGCCGATGTGCTGGTGTATCTCGTGCGGCTGGCGGACAAGCTCGATGTCGACTTGATGGCGGCGGTGGAAGAGAAGATGGTGCTCAATCGCGCCAAGTATCCGGCCGACAAAGTGCGCGGCGATGCGCGCAAGTACTACGAGTACAAGGACGTCTAGCGCACGGTGTGGACGGTAGGGTGGGCTCTTGAGCCCACGCGGTCGTGCCGGTGAGTTCCGGTAAGGGATGAGCACGTACCGCGTGGGCACAAGTGGTCACCCTACAAAACCGCGAGCAGCTCCTCTACCGCAGCGTTAAACTGCATGCATGATTCGGCTTCGACCGCCTCCAGCGACTTCTCCACCTGCCGCATTACCCAGAACCTGGTCGGATGTCTCTCGATCCCTTCCAGCAGTCGTGCGCGCAAGCGCTCGAATTCCGCCGCCGCCGCGCCATGGAGCGCCGGCCGAAACGCCCGCAAGCCCTCCATCACCCGCGGCACGATGAACAAGGGTGCATCCACCACATCGCGCAGCGGATCGTGCCCCATCACATCCCGCCCATGCAGATGTACTTGATCACCAGGTAATCCTCGATCCCGTACACCGAGCCTTCGCGCCCCAGCCCCGACTGCTTGACCCCGCCAAACGGCGCCACCTCGGTCGAGATCAGCCCGGTGTTCACGCCCACCATCCCGCTCTCGATTCCCTCGGCCACCCGCCACACGCGGCCGATGTCGCGCGAATAAAAGTAGGCCGCCAGCCCGAACTCGCTGTCGTTCGCCATCGCAATCACTTCTTCTTCGGTCTGGAAGCGGAACAGCGGCGCCAGCGGCCCGAAGGTTTCCTCGCGCGCCACCAGCATCGCCGGCGTCACGTCGGCCAGCACGGTCGGCTGGAAAAAGCTGTGCCCAAGTTCATGGCGCTTGCCGCCCAACATCAGGCGCGCACCCTTGGCCAAAGCATCGGCAATATGCTGCTCGACCTTCACCACGGCCTTCTCTTCGATCAGCGGCCCCTGGGTCACGCCGTCCTCGACGCCATTGCCCACCTTCAGCTTCTCGACCGCCGCCACCAGCTTGCGGGCAAATTCCTCGTACACGCCATCCTGCACATACAGCCGGTTCGCGCAAACGCAGGTCTGTCCCGCATTACGGTATTTCGAGGCGATCGCGCCTTCCACGGCGGCATCGATGTCGGCGTCGTCGAACACGATGAAGGGCGCATTCCCGCCCAGTTCCAGCGAGATCTTTTTCACAGTTGGCGCGCACTGTTCCATCAGCAGGCGGCCCACCGCCGTCGAGCCGGTAAAGCTGAGTTTGCGCACGACCGGATTGCGCGTCATTTCGCCGCCGATGGCTTTCGAGTCGCCGGTCACGACGCTGAACACGCCCTTCGGCACGCCGGCGCGTTCGGCCAGCACCGCCAGGGCCAGGGCCGAGTAGGGCGTCAGCTCGGCGGGTTTCAGCACGATGGGGCAGCCGGCGGCCAGGGCCGGGGCAACCTTACGCGTGATCATCGCCGCCGGAAAATTCCACGGCGTGATGGCGGCGCACACGCCGATCGGCTCCTTGGTGACGACGATGCGCCGGTCCGGCCAGGGAGATTGGATGGTGTCGCCGGCCACGCGCTTGGCTTCCTCGCCGAACCACTCGAAGAAGGACGCGGCGTAGGCGACTTCGCCCTTCGCTTCAAGCAGAGGCTTGCCCTGTTCGGCCGTCATCAAGAGCGCCAGGTCGTCGGCATTCTCCAGCATCAGGTCGTTCCATTTGCGCAGGATGAGGCTGCGCTCGCGCGCCGTTTTCTTGCGCCAGGCCGGCCAGGCGGCGTTGGCGGCTTCGATGGCGCGCCGGGTTTCCTCGGCACCCATGTGCGGCACGGTGCCCAGTTGCTCGCCGGTGGCGGGGTTGATGACATCGACCGTGGCGCCTTGGCTGGCGTCGCACCATTCGCCATCGATGTAGGCCTGCTGGCGCAGCAGCGAAGCATCGTTCAGGTTCAGCATGAGGGCCTCTTTAGGTGAAGACTAGCCGTCATGGTAGACCTTTTCGCGGCAGCGCCGTTTCCGCTACCCGGCAGCAGGGCGCGTCAATTGCCCCGGTAAGTCGAGTAGCCGAAGGGGCTCAGCAGCAGGGGAATATGGTAGTGCTGGCCGGTATCCTCCACCTTGAACTCGACCGGAATGCGCGGGAAGAAGGTGGGCTGGCCCTTGCGCGCATAGTGCTCGCCGGTCTTGAACACGATCCGGTACTCGCCGGCCGCGATCGGCTTGTCCTCCGGATACAAGGCGGCGATCCGTCCCTTTGCATCCGTGACGCCGGCTGCCAGCGCGCGCCATTGTTCGCCGCTGCGCTGCTCGAGCGTGACGGCGATGCCGGCGGTCGGCTGGCCGCTCTGCAAGTCGAGCACGTGCACGCTCAGCGGGTTGGGTGCTGCGTGGCTGGCGCCGGTGGCCAGGAAGAGGGCGCCGGCCAGGACCAGCGGTCGAAGTGCTTGCATGGTGTTTCCTTTAGTGAGTGGTCAAGGTTGGTCGAGTTGCGGGACGGCGGCCAGCGCGGCCAGTGCGCAGGCATGGTCGTTGGCGCCGCCCCCGCCGCCCGCCACGCCGATGGCGCCGACCGGCTGGTCCCCAGCCATCAAGGGCACACCGCCGCCCAGCAACAGCAGTTCGGGCAGGCCCGCCAGGTTGCGCGCGTCCGGGTCGGCGGCGGACTTGCGCGCCAGCACCAGCGTGGCGCTGCGTGTCGACAGGGCCGTGTATGCCTTGCGCCGGCTCGCCTCGATGTTGTGCGGGCCGACGCCATCGGCGCGCTGCAGGACGACGGCGTTGCCGCCGCGGTCGAGCACGGTGACGACGATGTCGCGGCCCTGGCGCCGGCAAGCGTCGAGGGCGGCGCTCGCCAGGCGGTTGGCCGCGGCCAGCGTCAGCTCGTCGTGCTGGCGCAGCTGGGCGGTGGCCGGCAAGGCCGTGCAGATGCCGAGCAGGGCGGCAAGGAAGGGACGCATGGTGTTTCTCGCAGGGTGGGAACAGCCCTCACCTTAACGAGCGGCGGCCAACGCCAGGCTGACGGCCAGATGACAATCCTGTCATCTTCGGCCGGCGCGGATCGGCATAGAATGGCGCTTTTGCCCGAGCATGCCATGGCGATTTTGGTGATCGAAGACGAGCCGAAGACCGGCGACTACCTGCAGCGCGGCCTGGGCGAGTCGGGCTTCGCGGTGCGCCTGGCGCGCAACGGGCGCGACGGCCTGTTCATCGCGCGCGAGGAAGAGATCGAGCTGGTCGTGCTCGACGTCATGCTGCCGCGCATGGATGGCTGGCAAGTGCTGGAAGCGCTGCGCGCCGACCCGGCGACCGAGGGCATTCCGGTGCTGTTCCTGACCGCGCGCGATGAAGTCGAGGACCGCGTGCGCGGGCTGGAGCTGGGCGCCGACGATTACCTGGTGAAACCCTTCGCCTTTGTCGAATTGCTGGCGCGCATACGTACCCTGCTGCGGCGCGGACCGGTGCGCGAGGAAGAATTGATCCGCATCGGCGACATGGAGATCGACGTGCTGCGCCGCCGCGTGCGCCGCGGCGCGCAGCCGGTCGTCCTCACGGCCCAGGAATTTGCGCTCCTGCACCTGCTGGCGCGGCGCCAGGGCCAGGTGCTGTCGCGCTCGCTCATCGCCTCCCAGGTCTGGGACATGAACTTCGACAGCGACACCAACGTCATCGATGCGGCGGTGCGCCGCCTGCGGCGCAAGATCGATGATCCTTTCACCGACAAGCTGATCCACACGCGGCGCGGTATGGGCTATGTGTGCGAGCAGGATGCGGCGCGATGAAGGCGAGGCTGCGCACGTCGCTGACGCTGCGCGTGACGCTGGTGTTCACCCTGATCGTGGCGCTGGCGGCGTCCGGCCTGGGCATCTACCTGTACCGCGCCTTCGCCGGCGAGCTCGTGCGGCGCGACGATGTCCAGCTGCTGGGCAAGCTGCGCCAGGTGCAGCTGCTGCTGGGGCGTCCCGGCGCGGCCGAGCTGCTGCGCACGCAACCGGAAGTCTTTCGCGACACCATGAGCGGCCAGGAAAATTCGCTGGTGCGCATCCTGGCCGCCGATGGCCGGCTGCTGGCCGACATCAACGCCCTCGGCGAGCACTACCCGGTGCCGCCGTCCGCCGGCGCCGCACCGGGCACGGCCGCGATTGCCGCCTGGACCACGCGCCGGGGCGACCCGGGCCGGGTGGTGGCCGGCAGCGCACGGCTGGGCACGGGACAGGTGACGGTGGTGGTGGCCCGCGCCTATGCCGAGCGCAGCGCCATGTTCGCCGGCTACCGGCGCCAGATCGCCGGCGCGGCGGCCGTCAGTGCGCTGGCCGCGGCCCTGCTGGCGGCCCTGATGCTGCGCCGCGGCCTGCAACCCCTACGCAGCATGGCCGCGCATGCAGCCCTGGTGCGCCCTGGCACGCTGGGGCGCCGGCTCGACCTGGCCGGCATGCCGTCGGAACTGCGGCCGCTGGCGGACGCCATCAACGCCATGCTGGCCCGGCTGCAGGCCGGCTATGTGCGCCTGTCCGGTTTTTCCGCCGACCTGGCGCACGAGTTCCGCACGCCGGTGGCGAACCTGCTGGGCCAGAGCCAGGTGATGCTGGCGCAGGCGCGCAGCGTGGCCGACTACGAAGCCCTGACGGTGTCGAACGTCGAGGAACTCGAACGGCTGGCGCGCATGATCGACAGCATGCTGTTCCTGGCGCGCGCCGAGCAGGACGAGGTGGCGCTGCAACGCCAGCCACTGGCGGCGCTGGACGAGCTGGGCAAGGTGGCGGATTTCTACGATGGCATGGCCCAGGAGCGTGGGCTGGCGCTGGCATGCAGCGGGGGCGCCACCGTGCTGGCCGATGCCGCGCTGCTGCGGCGCGCCCTGGCCAACCTGCTGTCGAATGCCGTGCGGCATGCCGACGAGGGCAGCACCATCGTCTTGCACGCCGAGCGGCAGGGCGAGCGTACCGTGCTGAGCGTGACGAATACCGGCAAGCCGGTCGCGCCAGCCCACCTGGCCCACCTGTTCGCGCGTTTCTACCGCGCCGATGCCGCGCGCAGCGATGCCGACGGCTCGACCGGCCTCGGCTTATCAATCGTCAGCGCCATCATGGCCCTGCATGGCGGCGAGGCCGCGGTGCAGGCGGACGGCCGCAGCATGCGTTTCAGCCTGGCTTTTCCCATGGCCTAGGCTGGCGGCGCTGCGCGAAGCCAGTGTCAGGTTTTTCGACAAGCCCGCCGCCGCACTGGTCCAAACGAAAAAAGAGCGCCGCAAGGGCGCTCTTTCTTTTTCTACCCGGCGGTGCCGGCGGCGATTACTTGCGACGGCGGCGCGAAGCTGCCAGGCCCATCAGGCCCAGGCCCAGGGTTAGCAGGGTTGCCGGCTCAGGCACTTCCGACGGGTTGGTCGGGGTGGTCGGGTTGCCTGGCAGGTCGATTGGCGGGACTGGCAGCGTGACGACTGGCGGCTCGGTCGGGTTCGTCGGGTTCGTCGGGTTGGTTGGATTCGTCGGCTCGGTCGGATTCGTCGGGTTAGTCGGATTCGTCGGCTCGGTCGGATTCGTTGGGTTGGTCGGATTCGTCGGCTCGGTTGGAGTCGTCGGGTTCGTCGGATTCGTCGGATTCGTCGGGTTGGTCGGGTTCGTCGGGGTGGTCGGGTTCGTCGGGGTGGTCGGATTCGTCGGGGTGGTCGGCTTGGTCGGCACGCGCTGGATGTCCAGGAGGATCTTCTTCAGCCACACGTCCTGGTCGGCGCAGAAGATGTAGTACATCGGGGTGCAGCCCAGGGAAATCGACAGGTTCAGCTTGTTATCGGCCAGCATCGACGGCAGCACGTTGAAGCTGTAGGTCGTGTAGTTGCTGCCGACGTCATGGATGGTGCCGGCCAGCACATTGTCGAGCTTGACCGAGATGGTTTCCTTGGTGGACCAGGTCTGGTTGTAGACGTCGGCAAAGGTCAGGTAGAGCTTGGCCGATTCGATCTCGGTGCCTGGCTTGGCATCGACCTTCAGGGTGACGTTGTACGGATCGTGGGTCGTCAGGTAGGCCGGCAGGTAGGTTGCCTGGGCGGCGGAGGCGAAGCCAAGGGCGAGGGCGGCGGAGGCGATGATCTTTTTCAGCATGGTCGATTGTTCTCGTCAGGTTAAATTCAGTGGGAAACGCTTTTGCTTTCATAGAAAGCAATTAGTGTGCCTGAAAAGAAATATTCATTTCTTTCAAGAACTTAGCTGATCCAAGTCAATACCGACCTACCGGACTGTAAGATTTTTCGACAAAAATCAGGGAATGGAGGAGGCGAAAGCAGGGGCTGCCGGATCGTGTGGGCACCGATCGTCGGTTAACGTTATGCTTTTGCTATGGAAATCGCGTTTTACTAGCAGATCGACACTGCCTGCGCGCCTTAAACGCACGGTGTTTGATCTGGATTAACGGCCCCTCGCGCCCTGACCAGATTGCTCGTATCATGGTCTGGGTGCGTCCACGACAAGGTAGACACCATGCGCCCCATCGTTATCGTTCCAGCATGCACGCGTGACTTCGGCGAACACCCGTATCACGCGGCCCAGCACAAGTATTGCGACGCCGTCGTCCTCGGAGCCGATTGCGCTCCCATGATCCTGC